>SCPN01000537.1_pt1 | contig 81802 bp, 79 predicted proteins | sample 6106831 | NCBI WGS metagenome assembly SCPN01 (sample SAMN10720447, study PRJNA508395) | human gut metagenome | isolation source: Participant 1, 0 month
CGGTGGCTGCCAGCTACTTTGCGTCAGTACTTGCTCCAGACCAAACCGAATAACCTCATGACGATCTGCGGACAGCGGGCTGCCATCGGGTTCCAGCACGATAAAGGTATCCATCGCCATACCGTCGCGAGTGGTGAAAATTTGTGCGTCGTGAACACTTAAATTGCGGCGGTCTAATTCGGCACAGACGGCGGCAAACAGATAGGGGCGGTCCGGGCTCCAGATAAAAATCTCGGTGCCTCCACGCGTAGCCTGCGGGCTAAGCAATACCAGCGGTTTGCTTAAATCATGCTGTAATAAATGGCGGGCATGCCAGGCCAGTTGATTTGGGCTATGGCGGACAAAATAGTTAGCACGACAGCGTGACCAAATTTGGTGCAGCGCCTCTTCGTCGATGTTATCCATGCGCAGTAGTGCCAGTGCCTGGAGTTGGTGATGGCGAACCCGTTCGCGCATATCCGGCGTGTTTTGCATTCCGCGTCGTAGCTGCTTTTCGGTGGCAAAATAGAGTTCGCGCAACAGACTTTGCTTCCAGCTATTCCACAGCGTTTCGTTGGTGGCGCAAATGTCAGCCACTGTCAGGCATACCAGATAGCGCAGACGATTTTCCGTTTGAACTTCTTCGGCAAACTGCTTGATGACTTCAGGGTCCTGAATATCGCGGCGTTGTGCTGTCACCGACATCAGCAAGTGCTGGCGAACCAGCCAGGCAACCAGCTGTGTTTCGCGTGAGTTCAGCCCGTGGAGTTCTGCAAAATGCACTACATCCTGAGCACCGAGAATGGAGTGGTCGCCGCCGCGTCCTTTGGCGATATCGTGAAACAGCGCGGCGATGAAAATCAGCTCAGTTGACGGCAGGCGCGGCCAGACGTCCACACACAACGGATGGCGCTGGCGCGTTTCTTCACTGGCAAAACTCTCCAGTTTCAGCATCACGCGGATAGTATGTTCATCCACCGTGTAGGCGTGGAACAGATCAAACTGCATCTGCCCGACGATATGCGACCATTGCGGCATATACGCGCCGAGCACGCTATGGCGATGCATTGGCAATAGCCCGCGCCGCACCGCTCCGGGGTGACGCAGAATGCTCAAAAACAGTTTTCGTGCTTCCGGAATATTACACAGCGGTTGTTGCAGATGGCGACGGGCATGGCGTAACTGGCGCAGCGTGGTGGAGTAAATGCCGGTGATCGCACTGTTGCGCACCATGGTGTAGAACATACGCAAGATGGCTTCCGGCTGGCGCATAAATAGTGTTTCATCACGCAGGTCGATTAGCGTACCGCGTAGCTGAAACTCATCGTCGATTGGACGTGGTTTTTCGTCGGCGGGAAGGGCGAGGATGGCTTCATCGAACAGTTGCAGCAGCATCTGGTTGAGTTCACTGACGCGGCGTGTAACGCGGAAGTAATCCTTCATCATCCGCTCGACCGGTTCGTTGCCTTCACCACTGTAATTCAGACGCTGAGCGACGCTAAGTTGGCGATCGAATAACAGACGATTATCGTAACGGCTGACGACCAGATGCAGGGCAAAGCGAATACGCCACAGTATATGCAGACATTCGTTTAATTCCGCCCGCTCCGCTGAGGTTAAGAAGCCAAACCCAACCATTTCATCCAGCGATGTTGCGCCAAAATGACGGCGGGCCACCCATTGCAGAGTGTGGATATCGCGCAAGCCGCCAGGGCTACTTTTGATGTCTGGTTCAAGATTGTAGCTGGTGCCGTGGTAACGCTGATGGCGCTGGTTCTGTTCTTCAACTTTCGCCGCGTAGAACTTGTCGGAAGGCCAGAATCCTTCGCTAAAAATATGTTTTTGCAGTTCGAGGAAGAGCGCAACATCGCCAATTAATAAGCGGGATTCGATTAAATTGGTGGCGACGGTTAAATCCGATAACCCTTCCAGCATGCACTCTTCAAGCGTGCGCACACTATGACCGACTTCCAGCTTTACATCCCAGAGCAGCGTTAACAGCTCGCCCACTTTTTGCGCCTGATCGTCCGGGAGCTTTTTACGGCTTAAAATCAGTAAATCGATGTCAGAAAGTGGATGCAGCTCGCCACGACCGTAGCCACCGACGGCGACCAATGCCAGGTCGGCAATCTGGCTGAATCCCGCTTCAATCCATAATCGTTGCAGGAGCTGGTCGATAAACTCGGTGCGCGCCTCAATCAACTGTTCTGCAGAGATCCCATTGTCAAAGGCATCACCCAGCCAACGCTGGAAAGTATCGATATGGGCTTTTATCCCACCGACGGTTAATTCATCACGGGGCCAGACGCATGGATTTTGCGGTTGACCGGGCAGGGTGGGGAGTGCGGTATTTGCGTACTGTTCTGGAAGGGTATTCATTGTGCGCCACCCATAAGATTAAATTATCGCATTAAAAAAGCCGGCATTCGCCGGCTTCATCTTATTCGTCGTGCGAGATTATCGCCGGGATGGTGTCATCCTTGCGTAGCGTCAGAATTTCGCAGCCGTTATCAGTCACCACAATAGTATGCTCATATTGTGCAGACAAGCTGCGATCTTTGGTTTTTACCGTCCAGCCATCTTTCATGGTGCGGATCTCTTTTTTACCCGCGTTGACCATTGGCTCGATGGTGAACGTCATCCCAGGTTTCAGTACGACGTTGGTTTCACGGGAGTCATAGTGCAGCACCTGCGGTTCTTCATGGAAGCCGCGACCAATACCGTGTCCACAATATTCACGAACGACGGAGAAGCCTTCTGCTTCGACAAACTTCTGAATCGCCGCACCGATTTCGCGCAGGTTAATGCCTGGTTTGACCATGCGCAGCGCCAGGTACAGGCTTTCTTGCGTGATGCGGCACAGACGTTCGCCCATGATGGTCGGCTTACCGACGATAAACATTTTCGAGGTATCGCCGTGGAAACCATCTTTGATTACGGTGACATCAATGTTAACGATATCGCCATCTTTCAGCAGCTTCGCATCGTCCGGGATACCGTGGCACACCACTTCATTAATAGAGATGCAAACGGATTTCGGATAGCCGTGATAGCCGAGGCAGGCAGAAACCGCGTGTTGTTCATTAACAATGTAATCATTACAGATGCGATCCAGCTCGCCGGTGCTGACGCCCGGTTTAACATACGGTTCGATCATCTCCAGCACTTCGGCAGCCAGTCGGCCAGCGACGCGCATTTTTTCGATATCTTCTGGGGTCTTGATTGAGATAGCCATTAATTCTGTCCATCAGCGTCGGTGATACCGACAATATATATGTAAGTGCCGTCAATGGTATCACACCCGGGCAAATTGAGAATCATTCTGAATTTCGCCAAACGTGCCACTGAACGTTTTCTATAATAGAAAATTCAACGTCTGATGCTGTACACAGCGCCAACAATTATTGGTGTCCGTGACGTATTTGTGGTATAAAGCGCGCCGGACTTCCGATCCATTTCGTATACACAGACTGGACGGAAGCGACAATCCACTTTGTGTAACAACACACACGTATCGGCACATATTCCGGGGTGCCCTTTGGGGTCGGTAATATGGGATACGTGGAGGCATAACCAACTTTTATATAGAGGTTTTAATCATGGCAACTGTTTCCATGCGCGACATGCTCAAGGCTGGTGTTCACTTCGGTCACCAGACCCGTTACTGGAACCCGAAAATGAAGCCGTTCATCTTCGGTGCGCGTAACAAAGTTCACATCATCAACCTTGAGAAAACTGTACCGATGTTCAACGAAGCTCTGGCTGAACTGAACAAGATTGCTTCTCGCAAAGGTAAAATCCTTTTCGTTGGTACTAAACGCGCTGCAAGCGAAGCGGTGAAAGACGCTGCTCTGAGCTGCGACCAGTTCTTCGTGAACCATCGCTGGCTGGGCGGTATGCTGACTAACTGGAAAACCGTTCGTCAGTCCATCAAACGTCTGAAAGACCGGAAACTCAGTCTCAGGACGGTACTTTCGAAAAGCTGACCAAGAAAGAAGCGCTGATGCGCACTCGTGAGCTGGAGAAACTGGAAACAGCCGGGCGGTATCAAAGACATGGGCGGTCTGCCGGACGCTCTGTTTGTAATCGATGCTGACCACGAACACATTGCTATCAAAGAAGCAAACAACCTGGGTATTCCGGTATTTGCTATCGTTGATACCAACTCTGATCCGGACGGTGTTGACTTCGTTATCCCGGGTAACGACGACGCAATCCGTGCTGTGACCCTGTACCGGGCGCTGTTGCTGCAACCGTACGTGAAGGCCGTTCTCAGGATCTGGCTTCCCCGGAAGAAAGCTTCGTAGAAGCTGAGTAATAAGGCTTGATAACTCCCCAAAATAGTTCGAGTTGCAGAAAGGCGGCAAGCTCGAGAATTCCCGGGAGCTTACATCAGTAAGTGACCGGGATGAGCGAGCGAAGATAACGCATCTGCGGCGCGAAATATGAAGGGGGAGAGCCCTTATAGACCAGGTAGTACACGTTTGGTTAGGGGGCCTGCATATGGCCCCCTTTTTCACTTTTATATCTGTGCGGTTTAATGCCGGGCAGATCACATCTCCGAGGATTTTAGAATGGCTGAAATTACCGCATCCCTGGTAAAAGAGCTGCGTGAGCGTACTGGCGCAGGCATGATGGATTGCAAAAAAGCACTGACTGAAGCTAACGGCGACATCGAGCTGGCAATCGAAAACATGCGTAAGTCCGGTGCTATTAAAGCAGCGAAAAAAGCAGGCAACGTTGCTGCTGACGGCGTGATCAAAACCAAAATCGACGGCAACTACGGCATCATTCTGGAAGTTAACTGCCAGACTGACTTCGTTGCAAAAGACGCTGGTTTCCAGACGTTCGCAGACAAAGTTCTGGACGCAGCTGTTGCTGGCAAAATCACTGACGTTGAAGTTCTGAAAGCACAGTTCGAAGAAGAACGTGTTGCGCTGGTAGCGAAAATTGGTGAGAACATCAACATTCGCCGCGTTGCTGCGCTGGAAGGCGACGTTCTGGGTTCTTATCAGCACGGTGCGCGTATCGGCGTTCTGGTTGCTGCTAAAGGCGCTGACGAAGAGCTGGTTAAACACATCGCTATGCACGTTGCTGCAAGCAAGCCAGAATTCATCAAACCAGAAGACGTATCCGCTGAAGTGGTAGAAAAAGAATACCAGGTACAGCTGGATATCGCGATGCAGTCTGGTAAGCCGAAAGAAATCGCAGAGAAAATGGTTGAAGGCCGCATGAAGAAATTCACCGGCGAAGTTTCTCTGACCGGTCAGCCGTTCGTTATGGAACCAAGCAAAACTGTTGGTCAGCTGCTGAAAGAGCATAACGCTGAAGTGACTGGCTTCATCCGCTTCGAAGTGGGTGAAGGCATCGAGAAAGTTGAGACTGACTTTGCAGCAGAAGTTGCTGCGATGTCCAAGCAGTCTTAATTATCAAAAAGGAGCCGCCTGAGGGCGGCTTCTTTTTGTGCCCATCTTGTAAATTCAGCTAACCCTTGTGGGGCTGCGCTGAAAAGCGACGTACAATGTCGCTAGTATTAATTCATTTCAATCGTTGACAGTCTCAGGAAAGAAACATGGCTACCAATGCAAAACCCGTCTATAAACGCATTCTGCTTAAGTTGAGTGGCGAAGCTCTGCAGGGCACTGAAGGCTTCGGTATTGATGCAAGCATACTGGATCGTATGGCTCAGGAAATCAAAGAACTGGTTGAACTGGGTATTCAGGTTGGTGTGGTGATTGGTGGGGGTAACCTGTTCCGTGGCGCTGGTCTGGCGAAAGCGGGTATGAACCGCGTTGTGGGCGACCACATGGGGATGCTGGCGACCGTAATGAACGGCCTGGCAATGCGTGATGCACTGCACCGCGCCTATGTGAACGCTCGTCTGATGTCCGCTATTCCATTGAATGGCGTGTGCGACAGCTACAGCTGGGCAGAAGCTATCAGCCTGTTGCGCAACAACCGTGTGGTGATCCTCTCCGCCGGTACAGGTAACCCGTTCTTTACCACCGACTCAGCAGCTTGCCTGCGTGGTATCGAAATTGAAGCCGATGTGGTGCTGAAAGCAACCAAAGTTGACGGCGTGTTTACCGCTGATCCGGCGAAAGATCCAACCGCAACCATGTACGAGCAACTGACTTACAGCGAAGTGCTGGAAAAAGAGCTGAAAGTCATGGACCTGGCGGCCTTCACGCTGGCTCGTGACCATAAATTACCGATTCGTGTTTTCAATATGAACAAACCGGGTGCGCTGCGCCGTGTGGTAATGGGTGAAAAAGAAGGGACTTTAATCACGGAATAATTCCCGTGATGGATAAATAAGGGTAAGATTCCGCGTAAGTATCGCGGGGGCGTAAGTCTGGTTATAAGGCGTTATTGTTGCAGGCAGTTTGGTCACGGCCAGCGCGCAGCAACCGGAGCGTACAAAAGTACGTGAGGATGGCGAGCACTGCTCGGGGCCAAAATGGCAAATAAAATAGCCTAATAATCCAGACGATTACCCGTAATATGTTTAATCAGGGCTATAACTTAGCACACTTCCACTGTGTGTGACTGTCGACTTCAACTGAGACAAGTTTCGGGCGATCTGCAACGGATTAGCGATATCAGAAAAGATGCCAGCAGCTGGACAAATGCGTAGGAAGCGTTCAAAACCCAAATCAGCAAAATACGCACGGGTCGTGCTTCTCCCAGCCTGCTGGATGGCATTGTCGTGGAATATTACGGCACGCCGACGCCGCTGCGTCAGCTGGCAAGCGTAACGGTAGAAGATTCCCGTACTCTGAAAATCAACGTGTTTGATCGTTCAATGTCTCCGGCCGTTGAAAAAGCGATTATGGCGTCCGATCTTGGCCTGAACCCGAACTCTGCGGGTAGCGACATCCGTGTTCCGCTGCCGCCGCTGACGGAAGAACGTCGTAAAGATCTGACCAAAATCGTTCGTGGTGAAGCAGAACAAGCGCGTGTTGCAGTACGTAACGTGCGTCGTGACGCGAACGACAAAGTGAAAGCACTGTTGAAAGATAAAGAGATCAGCGAAGACGACGATCGCCGTTCTCAGGACGATGTACAGAAACTGACTGATGCTGCAATCAAGAAAATTGAAGCGGCGCTGGCAGACAAAGAAGCAGAACTGATGCAGTTCTGATTTCTTGAACGACAAAAACGCCGCTCAGTAGATCCTTGCGGATCGGCTGGCGGCGTTTTGCTTTTTATTCTGTCTCAACTCTGGATGTTTCATGAAGCAACTCACCATTCTGGGCTCGACCGGCTCGATTGGTTGCAGCACGCTGGACGTGGTGCGCCATAATCCCGAACACTTCCGCGTAGTTGCGCTGGTGGCAGGCAAAAATGTCACTCGCATGGTAGAACAGTGCCTGGAATTCTCTCCCCGCTATGCCGTAATGGACGATGAAGCGAGTGCGAAACTTCTTAAAACGATGCTACAGCAACAGGGTAGCCGCACCGAAGTCTTAAGTGGGCAACAAGCCGCTTGCGATATGGCAGCGCTTGAGGATGTTGATCAGGTGATGGCAGCCATTGTTGGCGCTGCTGGGCTGTTACCTACGCTTGCTGCGATCCGCGCGGGTAAAACCATTTTGCTGGCCAATAAAGAATCACTGGTTACCTGCGGACGTCTGTTTATGGACGCCGTAAAGCAGAGCAAAGCGCAATTGTTACCGGTCGATAGCGAACATAACGCCATTTTTCAGAGTTTACCGCAACCTATCCAGCATAATCTGGGATACGCTGACCTTGAGCAAAATGGCGTGGTGTCCATTTTACTTACCGGGTCTGGTGGCCCTTTCCGTGAGACGCCATTGCGCGATTTGGCAACAATGACGCCGGATCAAGCCTGCCGTCATCCGAACTGGTCGATGGGGCGTAAAATTTCTGTCGATTCGGCTACCATGATGAACAAAGGTCTGGAATACATTGAAGCGCGTTGGCTGTTTAACGCCAGCGCCAGCCAGATGGAAGTGCTGATTCACCCGCAGTCAGTGATTCACTCAATGGTGCGCTATCAGGACGGCAGTGTTCTGGCGCAGCTGGGGGAACCGGATATGCGTACGCCAATTGCCCACACCATGGCATGGCCGAATCGCGTGAACTCTGGCGTGAAGCCGCTCGATTTTTGCAAACTAAGTGCGTTGACATTTGCCGCACCGGATTATGATCGTTATCCATGCCTGAAACTGGCGATGGAGGCGTTCGAACAAGGTCAGGCAGCGACGACAGCATTGAATGCCGCAAACGAAATCACCGTTGCTGCTTTTCTTGCGCAACAAATCCGCTTTACGGATATCGCTGCGTTGAATTTATCCGTACTGGAAAAAATGGATATGCGCGAACCACAATGTGTGGACGATGTGTTATCTGTTGATGCGAACGCGCGTGAAGTCGCCAGAAAAGAGGTGATGCGTCTCGCAAGCTGAGGATAATCCGGCTACAGAGAGTCGCGCTATTTGTTAGCGTAGGGCTTCAGTGATATAGTCTGCGCCATCTGATCGTAAGTAGTTGGCTTTATAAGGTCAGGTATGCCGTGGTTTTACACGGCTTTTTTTTGTATAGGCTTCAGTATTCCTGAGTACCGTAAACCCTGTCAGGGAATAAAAAACGCGTGATGTTGTCTGCTACTCAACCACTTAGCGAAAAATTGCCAGCGCATGGCTGCCGTCATGTTGCGATCATTATGGACGGCAATGGTCGCTGGGCAAAAAAGCAAGGGAAGATTCGTGCCTTTGGGCATAAAGCCGGGGCAAAATCCGTCCGCCGGGCTGTCTCTTTTGCGGCCAACAACGGTATTGAGGCGTTAACGCTGTATGCCTTTAGTAGTGAAAACTGGAACCGACCAGCGCAGGAAGTCAGTGCGTTAATGGAACTGTTTGTGTGGGCGCTCGATAGCGAAGTAAAAAGTCTGCACCGACATAACGTGCGTCTGCGTATTATTGGCGATACCAGTCGCTTTAACTCGCGTTTGCAAGAACGTATTCGTAAATCTGAAGCGCTAACAGCCGGGAATACCGGTCTGACGCTGAATATTGCGGCGAACTACGGTGGACGTTGGGATATAGTCCAGGGAGTCAGGCAACTGGCTGAAAAGGTGCAGCAAGGAAACCTGCAACCAGATCAGATAGATGAAGAGATGCTAAACCAGCATGTCTGTATGCATGAACTGGCCCCTGTAGATTTAGTAATTAGGACTGGGGGGGAGCATCGCATTAGTAACTTTTTGCTTTGGCAAATTGCCTATGCCGAACTTTACTTTACAGATGTTCTCTGGCCCGATTTCGATGAACAAGACTTTGAAGGGGCGTTAAATGCCTTTGCTAATCGAGAGCGTCGTTTCGGCGGCACCGAGCCCGGTGATGAAACAGCCTGATGGGGGTCGCTTTTGCTGAAGTATCGCCTGATATCTGCTTTTGTGTTAATACCCGTCGTCATCGCGGCGTTGTTTCTGTTGCCGCCGGTGGGGTTCGCCATCGTAACGCTGGTGGTCTGCATGCTGGCAGCGTGGGAATGGGGACAGCTTAGCGGTTTTACCACTCGTTCGCAGCGAGTATGGTTGGCGGTGTTATGCGGGTTATTGTTGGCGCTGATGCTTTTTCTGTTGCCGGAATATCACCGAAATATTCATCAACCGCTGGTTGAAATCTCACTTTGGGCTTCGCTGGGTTGGTGGATTGTCGCGCTATTGCTGGTGCTGTTTTACCCAGGTTCCGCAGCAATCTGGCGTAACTCTAAAACATTGCGCCTTATTTTTGGCGTGCTAACCATTGTTCCCTTCTTCTGGGGCATGCTGGCGTTACGGGCCTGGCACTATGACGAGAATCATTACAGTGGCGCAATATGGCTGCTCTATGTCATGATCCTGGTATGGGGCGCTGACTCCGGCGCATATATGTTTGGCAAATTGTTTGGTAAACATAAGCTGGCACCGAAGGTTTCTCCGGGTAAAACCTGGCAAGGCTTTATAGGTGGACTAGCGACCGCAGCGGTAATCTCATGGGGTTATGGCATGTGGGCGAATCTCGACGTCGCTCCCGTCACCTTACTCATTTGCTCTATTGTCGCAGCGTTAGCCTCAGTGCTCGGCGATCTGACCGAGAGTATGTTTAAGCGTGAAGCAGGAATTAAGGACAGCGGTCATTTAATTCCAGGACACGGTGGTATTTTAGATCGTATTGATAGCCTGACGGCTGCGGTACCGGTCTTTGCTTGCTTGTTGTTACTGGTATTCAGGACGCTTTAACGGAAGGTAATATGCTGAGTTTTCTCTGGGATTTGGCTTCGTTCATCGTTGCACTGGGTGTACTTATCACCGTGCATGAATTTGGTCATTTCTGGGTTGCCCGGCGTTGTAGTGTTCGCGTTGAGCGTTTCTCAATAGGGTTTGGTAAGGCGCTCTGGCGGCGAACTGATAAGCTCGGCACCGAATATGTTATCGCCCTGATCCCGCTGGGCGGTTATGTCAAAATGCTGGATGAGCGCGCAGAACCGGTCGTTCCGGAACTCCGCCACCATGCCTTCAATAATAAATCTGTTGGCCAACGAGCGGCGATTATTGCCGCAGGTCCGGTTGCAAACTTCATTTTTGCTATCTTTGCCTACTGGCTGGTTTTTATTATTGGTGTGCCTGGCGTACGTCCGGTGGTTGGTGAAATAGCAGCCAATTCGATAGCTGCGGAAGCACAAATTGCACCAGGTACGGAACTAAAAGCCGTAGATGGTATCGAAACGCCTGATTGGGATGCCGTGCGTTTGCAGTTGGTCGATAAAATTGGCGATGAAAGCACCACCATTACAGTAGCGCCATTTGGCAGCGATCAACGGCGGGATGTAAAGCTCGATTTACGTCACTGGGCGTTTGAGCCTGATAAAGAAGATCCGGTATCTTCGCTGGGGATTCGTCCTCGTGGGCCGCAAATTGAACCTGTACTGGAAAATGTGCAGCCAAACTCGGCGGCAAGCAAGGCAGGTTTGCAAGCAGGCGACAGGATCGTTAAAGTCGATGGTCAGCCCTTAACGCAGTGGGTGACCTTTGTGATGCTTGTCCGGGATAACCCGGGTAAATCCTTAGCGTTAGAAATCGAAAGGCAGGGAAGTCCCTTGTCTTTGACATTAATCCCGGAGAGTAAACCGGGTAATGGTAAAGCGATTGGTTTTGTCGGTATTGAGCCGAAAGTCATTCCTTTGCCAGATGAGTATAAAGTTGTACGCCAGTATGGGCCGTTCAACGCCATCGTCGAAGCCACGGACAAAACGTGGCAGCTGATGAAGCTGACGGTCAGTATGCTGGGAAAATTGATCACCGGTGATGTGAAACTGAACAACCTCAGTGGGCCGATCTCTATCGCCAAGGGGGCTGGGATGACAGCGGAACTCGGGGTAGTTTATTACCTGCCGTTTCTTGCGCTTATTAGCGTGAACTTAGGGATAATTAACCTGTTTCCGTTGCCCGTACTTGACGGGGGGCATCTGCTGTTCCTTGCGATCGAAAAGATCAAGGGCGGACCGGTATCCGAGCGGGTTCAAGACTTTTGTTATCGCATTGGCTCGATTCTGCTGGTGCTGTTAATGGGGCTTGCACTTTTCAATGATTTCTCTCGGTTATGAGAGTTAGTTAGGAAGAACGCATAATAACGATGGCGATGAAAAAGTTGCTCATAGCGTCGCTGCTGTTTAGCAGCGCCACCGTATACGGTGCTGAAGGGTTCGTAGTGAAAGATATTCATTTCGAAGGCCTTCAGCGTGTCGCCGTTGGTGCGGCCCTCCTCAGTATGCCGGTGCGCACAGGCGACACGGTTAATGATGAAGATATCAGTAATACCATTCGCGCTCTGTTTGCTACCGGCAACTTTGAGGATGTTCGCGTCCTTCGTGATGGTGATACCCTTCTGGTTCAGGTAAAAGAACGTCCGACCATTGCCAGCATTACTTTCTCCGGTAACAAATCGGTGAAAGATGACATGCTGAAGCAAAACCTCGAGGCTTCTGGTGTGCGTGTGGGCGAATCCCTCGATCGCACCACCATTGCCGATATCGAGAAAGGTCTGGAAGACTTCTACTACAGCGTCGGTAAATATAGCGCCAGCGTAAAAGCTGTCGTGACCCCGCTGCCGCGCAACCGTGTTGACCTAAAACTGGTGTTCCAGGAAGGTGTGTCAGCTGAAATCCAGCAAATTAACATTGTTGGTAACCATGCTTTCACCACCGACGAACTGATCTCTCATTTCCAACTGCGTGACGAAGTGCCGTGGTGGAACGTGGTAGGCGATCGTAAATACCAGAAACAGAAACTGGCGGGCGACCTTGAAACCCTGCGCAGCTACTATCTGGATCGCGGTTATGCCCGTTTCAACATCGACTCTACCCAGGTCAGTCTGACGCCAGATAAAAAAGGTATTTACGTCACGGTGAACATTACCGAAAGCGATCAGTACAAGCTTTCTGGCGTTGAAGTGAGCGGCAACCTTGCCGGGCACTCCGCTGAAATTGAGCAGCTGACTAAGATCGAGCCGGGCGAGCTGTATAACGGCACCAAAGTGACCAAGATGGAAGATGACATCAAAAAGCTTCTCGGTCGCTATGGTTATGCCTATCCGCGCGTACAGTCGATGCCTGAAATTAACGATGCCGACAAAACCGTTAAATTACGCGTGAACGTTGATGCGGGTAACCGTTTCTACGTGCGTAAGATCCGTTTTGAAGGTAACGATACCTCGAAAGATGCCGTCCTGCGTCGCGAAATGCGTCAGATGGAAGGTGCATGGCTGGGAAGCGATCTGGTCGATCAGGGTAAGGAGCGTCTGAATCGTCTGGGCTTCTTTGAAACTGTCGATACCGATACCCAACGTGTTCCGGGTAGCCCGGACCAGGTAGATGTCGTCTACAAGGTAAAAGAGCGCAACACCGGTAGCTTCAACTTTGGTATTGGTTACGGTACTGAAAGTGGCGTGAGCTTCCAGGCTGGTGTGCAGCAGGATAACTGGTTAGGTACAGGTTATGCTGTTGGTATCAACGGGACCAAAAACGATTACCAGACCTATGCTGAACTGTCGGTAACCAACCCGTACTTCACTGTAGATGGTGTAAGCCTCGGTGGTCGTCTCTTCTATAATGACTTCCAGGCAGATGACGCCGACCTGTCCGACTATACCAACAAGAGTTATGGTACAGACGTGACGTTGGGCTTCCCGATCAACGAATATAACTCGCTGCGTGCAGGTCTGGGTTATGTACATAACTCCCTGTCCAACATGCAGCCTCAGGTTGCGATGTGGCGTTATCTGTACTCTATGGGTGAACATCCGAGCACCTCTGATCAGGATAATAGCTTCAAAACGGACGACTTCACGTTCAACTATGGTTGGACCTATAACAAGCTTGACCGTGGTTACTTCCCGACAGATGGTTCACGTGTCAACCTGACCGGTAAAGTGACCATTCCTGGATCGGATAACGAATACTACAAAGTGACGTTAGACACGGCGACTTATGTGCCGATCGATGACGATCACAAATGGGTTGTTCTGGGGCGTACCCGCTGGGGTTATGGTGATGGTTTAGGCGGCAAAGAGATGCCGTTCTACGAGAACTTCTATGCCGGTGGTTCCAGCACCGTGCGTGGCTTCCAGTCCAATACAATTGGTCCGAAAGCAGTTTACTTCCCGCATCAGGCCAGTAATTATGATCCGGACTATGATTACGAATGTGCGACTCAGGACGGCGCGAAAGACCTGTGTAAATCGGATGATGCTGTAGGCGGTAACGCCATGGCGGTTGCCAGCCTCGAGTTCATCACCCCGACGCCGTTTATTAGCGATAAGTATGCTAACTCGGTTCGTACTTCCTTCTTCTGGGATATGGGTACCGTTTGGGATACAAACTGGGATTCCAGCCAATATTCTGGATATCCGGACTATAGTGATCCAAGCAATATCCGTATGTCTGCGGGTATCGCATTACAATGGATGTCCCCATTGGGGCCGTTGGTGTTCTCCTACGCCCAGCCGTTCAAAAAGTACGATGGAGACAAGGCAGAACAGTTCCAGTTTAACATCGGTAAAACCTGGTAAGTGTTCTCCACAAAGGAATGTAGTGGTAGTGTAGCGATGACTTTAGGCGATCAATATAAGATCGCCGGGCCACGCAAAGAACTGCACCCTCCGGTGCAAATGGGATGGTAAGGAGTTTATTGTGAAAAAGTGGTTATTAGCTGCAGGTCTCGGTTTAGCACTGGCAACTTCTGCTCAGGCGGCTGACAAAATTGCAATCGTCAACATGGGCAGCCTGTTCCAGCAGGTAGCGCAGAAAACCGGTGTTTCTAACACGCTGGAAAATGAGTTCAAAGGCCGTGCCAGCGAACTGCAGCGTATGGAAACCGATCTGCAGGCTAAAATGAAAAAGCTGCAGTCCATGAAAGCGGGCAGCGATCGCACTAAGCTGGAAAAAGACGTGATGGCTCAGCGCCAGACTTTTGCTCAGAAAGCGCAGGCTTTTGAGCAGGATCGCGCACGTCGTTCCAACGAAGAACGCGGCAAACTGGTTACTCGTATCCAGACTGCTGTGAAATCCGTTGCCAACAGCCAGGATATCGATCTGGTTGTTGATGCAAACGCCGTTGCTTACAACAGCAGCGATGTAAAAGACATCACTGCCGACGTACTGAAACAGGTTAAATAAGTAATGCCTTCAATTCGACTGGCTGATTTAGCGCAGCAGTTGGATGCAGAACTACACGGTGATGGCGATATCGTCATCACCGGCGTTGCGTCCATGCAATCTGCACAAACAGGTCACATTACGTTCATGGTTAACCCAAAATACCGTGAGCATTTAGGCTTGTGCCAGGCGTCCGCGGTTGTCATGACCCAGGACGATCTTCCTTTCGCGAAAAGTGCCGCGCTGGTAGTGAAGAATCCCTACCTGACTTACGCGCGCATGGCGCAAATTTTAGATACCACGCCGCAGCCCGCGCAGAACATTGCACCCAGTGCGGTGATCGACGCGACGGCGAAGCTGGGTAACAACGTATCGATTGGCGCTAACGCGGTGATTGAGTCCGGCGTTGAACTGGGCGATAACGTGATTATCGGTGCCGGTTGCTTCGTAGGTAAAAACAGCAAAATCGGTGCAGGTTCGCGTCTCTGGGCGAACGTAACCATTTACCATGAGATCCAGATCGGTCAGAATTGCCTGATCCAGTCCGGAACAGTGGTAGGCGCAGACGGCTTTGGTTATGCCAACGATCGTGGTAACTGGGTGAAGATCCCACAGATTGGTCGCGTAATTATTGGCGATCGCGTGGAGATCGGTGCCTGCACAACCATCGATCGCGGCGCGCTGGATGACACTATTATTGGCAATGGCGTGATCATTGATAACCAGTGCCAGATTGCACATAACGTCGTGATTGGCGACAATACGGCGGTTGCCGGTGGCGTCATTATGGCGGGCAGCCTGAAAATTGGTCGTTACTGCATGATCGGCGGAGCCAGCGTAATCAACGGGCATATGGAAATATGCGACAAAGTGACGGTTACGGGCATGGGTATGGTGATGCGTCCCATCACTGAACCAGGCGTCTATTCCTCAGGCATTCCGCTGCAACCCAACAAAGTCTGGCGCAAAACCGCTGCACTGGTGATGAACATTGATGACATGAGCAAGCGTCTGAAATCGCTTGAGCGCAAGGTTAATCAACAAGACTAACGTTCCATCTTTTGTTCGCCAAACTTTACGGCCTGTCTCATTCTTACGATTGCGGCAGGCCGTGTTATTATTGTCGTTTCTTATATTTTGACAGGAAGAGTATCTTGACTACTAACACTCATACTCTGCAGATTGAAGAGATTTTAGAACTTCTGCCGCACCGTTTCCCGTTCTTACTGGTGGATCGCGTGCTGGATTTTGAAGAAGGTCGTTTTCTGCGCGCAGTAAAAAATGTCTCTGTCAATGAGCCATTCTTCCAGGGCCATTTCCCTGGAAAACCGATTTTCCCGGGTGTGCTGATTCTGGAAGCAATGGCACAGGCAACAGGTATTCTGGCGTTTAAAAGCGTAGGAAAACTGGAACCGGGTGAGCTGTACTACTTCGCTGGTATTGACGAAGCGCGCTTCAAGCGCCCGGTCGTGCCTGGCGATCAAATGATCATGGAAGTCACTTTCGAAAAAACGCGCCGCGGCCTGACCCGTTTTAAAGGGGTTGCTCTGGTCGATGGTAAAGTAGTTTGCGAAGCAACGATGATGTGTGCTCGTAGCCGGGAGGCCTGATAAGTGATTGATAAATCCGCCTTTGTGCATCCAACCGCCATTGTGGAAGAGGGCGCGTCAATTGGCGCGAACGCACACATTGGTCCTTTTTGTATCGTTGGACCCCATGTCGAAATTGGTGAGGGTACCGTACTGAAATCTCACGTTGTCGTGAATGGTCATACTAAAATTGGCCGCGATAATGAGATTTATCAGTTCGCCTCCATCGGCGAAGTTAACCAGGATCTGAAATATGCTGGCGAACCGACCCGTGTGGAAATCGGCGATCGTAACCGCATTCGCGAAAGCGTCACCATTCATCGTGGCACAGTCCAGGGCGGTGGATTGACGAAGGTGGGCAGCGACAACTTACTGATGATCAACGCGCACATTGCGCACGATTGTACGGTAGGTAACCGCTGTATTCTCGCCAACAACGCAACGCTGGCGGGTCACGTATCGGTTGACGACTTCGCGATCATCGGCGGCATGACCGCAGTCCATCAGTTCTGCATCATTGGTGCGCACGTGATGGTTGGCGGCTGCTCCGGTGTGGCGCAGGACGTCCCTCCTTATGTCATTGCGCAGGGTAACCACGCAACGCCGTTCGGTGTCAATATCGAAGGGCTGAAGCGCCGCGGATTCAGCCGTGAGGCGATTACCGCTATCCGCAATGCGTATAAGCTGATTTATCGTAGCGGTAAAACGCTCGATGAAGTGAAACCGGAAATTGCTGAACTGGCGGAAACATATCCGGAAGTGAAAGCCTTTACCGATTTCTTTGCACGCTCAACGCGCGGTCTGATTCGTTAATGACTGAACAGCGTCCATTAACGATTGCCCGGTCGCCGGAGAAACCTCCGCGATATCTCGGGCCGGTTTAATCCGCGCTCTGAAAGAACGTGTGCCCAACGCCCGCTTTGTTGGTGTTGCCGGGCCACGAATGCAGGCTGAAGGCTGCGAAGCCTGGTACGAAATGGAAGAACTGGCGGTGATGGGCATTGTTGAAGTGCTCGGTCGTCTGCGTCGCTTACTGCATATTCGTGCCGATCTGACAAAGCGTTTTGGCGAACTGAAGCCAGATATTTTTGTTGGTATTGATGCGCCTGACTTCAATATTACTCTTGAAGGTAACCTCAAAAAGCAGGGTATCAAAACCATTCATTACGTCAGTCCATCCGTCTGGGCGTGGCGACAGAAACGCGTTTTCAAAATAGGCAGAGCCACCGATCTGGTGCTCGCATTTCTGCCTTTCGAAAAAGCGTTTTATGACAAATACAATGTACCGTGCCGCTTTATCGGTCATACCATGGCTGATGCCATGCCGTTAGATCCAGATAAAAATGCCGCCCGTGATGTGCTGGGGATCCCTCACGATGCCCACTGCCTGGCGTTGCTACCAGGGAGCCGTGGTGCAGAAGTTGAAATGCTTAGTGCCGATTTCCTGAAAACGGCCCAGCTTTTGCGCCAGACATATCCGGATCTCGAAATCGTGGTGCCACTGGTGAATGCCAAACGCCGCGAGCAGTTTGAACGCATCAAAGCTGAAGTCGCGCCAGACCTTTCAGTTCATTTGCTGGATGGGATGGGCCGTGAGGCGATGGTCGCCAGCGATGCGGCGCTACTGGCGTCGGGTACGGCAGCCCTGGAGTGTATGCTGGCGAAATGCCCGATGGTGGTGGGATATCGCATGAAGCCTTTTACCTTCTGGTTGGCGAAGCGGCTGGTGAAAACTGATTATGTCTCGCTGCCAAATCTGCTGGCGGGCAGAGAGTTAGTCAAAGAATTATTGCAGGAAGAGTGTGAGCCGCAAAAACTGGCTGCGGCGCTGTTACCGCTGTTGGCGAACGGGAAAACCAGCCACGCGATGCACGATACCTTCCGTGAACTGCATCAGCAGATCCGCTGCAATGCCGATGAGCAGGCGGCACAAGCCGTTCTGGAGTTAGCACAATGATCGAATTTGTTTATCCGCACACGCAGCTGGTTGCGGGTGTGGATGAAGTCGGACGCGGGCCGTTAGTTGGCGCGGTCGTCACCGCTGCGGTGATCCTTGACCCGGCGCGCCCGATTGCCGGGCTGAATGATTCCAAAAAGCTGAGCGAAAAACGCCGTCTGGCGCTCTATGAAGAGATCAAAGAGAAAGCGTTGAGCTGGAGTCTGGGCCGCGCGGAACCCCACGAAATCGACGAGCTGAACATTCTTCATGCGACCATGCTGGCGATGCAGCGTGCCGTCGCTGGGCTGCATATTGCGCCGGAATATGTGTTGATTGATGGTAACCGCTGCCCGAAATTACCGATGCCTGCGATGGCTGTGGTGAAAGGCGATAGCCGCGTACCGGAAATCAGTGCCGCGTCTATCCTGGCGAAAGTGACGCGTGACGCCGAAATGGCGGCGCTGGATATTGTTTTCCCGCAATATGGTTTTGCCCAACACAAAGGGTACCCAACCGCTTTTCATCTGGAAAAACTGGCTGAACACGGCGCGACCGAACACCATCGGCGCAGCTTTGGGCCTGTCAAACGCGCACTGGGACTTGCGTCCTGATTCTTGTGTCGAGATTAAGTAAACCGGAATCTGAAGATGTCTGAACCACGTTTCGTACACCTGCGGGTGCACAGCGACTACTCGATGATCGATGGCCTGGCCAAAACCGCACCGTTGGTAAAAAAGGCGGCGGCGTTGGGTATGCCAGCACTGGCGATCACCGATTTCACCAACCTTTGTGGTCTGGTGAAGTTCTACGGAGCGGGACATGGCGCAGGGATTAAGCCTATCGTCGGGGCAGATTTTAACGTCCAGTGCGACCTGCTGGGTGATGAGTTAACCCACCTGACGGTACTGGCGGCGAACAATACCGGCTATCAGAATCTGACGTTGCTGATCTCAAAAGCGTATCAGCGCGGGTACGGTGCCGCCGGGCCGATCATCGATCGCGACTGGCTTATCGAATTAAACGAAGGGTTGATCCTTCTTTCCGGCGGACGCATGGGCGACGTCGGACGCAGTCTTTTGCGTGGTAACAGCGCGCTGGTAGATGAGTGTGTCGCGTTTTATGAAGAACACTTCCCGGATCGCTATTTTCTTGAGCTGATCCGCACCGGCAGGCCGGATGAAGAAAGCTATCTGCACGCGGCGGTGGAACTGGCGGAAGCGCGCGGTTTGCCCGTCGTGGCGACCAACGACGTGCGCTTTATCGACAGCAGCGACTTTGACGCACACGAAATCCGCGTCGCGATCCACGACGGCTTTACCCTCGACGATCCTAAACGCCCGCGTAACTATTCGCCGCAGCAATATATGCGTAGCGAAGAGGAGATGTGTGAGCTGTTTGCCGACATCCCCGAAGCCCTTGCCAACACCGTTGAGATCGCCAAACGCTGTAACGTAACCGTGCGTCTTGGTGAATACTTCCTGCCGCAGTTCCCGACCGGGGACATGAGCACCGAAGATTATCTGGTCAAGCGTGCAAAAGAGGGCCTGGAAGAGCGTCTGGCCTTTTTATTCCCTGATGAGGAAGAACGTCTTAAGCGCCGCCCGGAATATGACGAACGTCTGGAGACTGAACTTCAGGTTATCAACCAGATGGGCTTCCCGGGCTACTTCCTCATCGTTATGGAATTTATCCAGTGGTCGAAAGATAACGGCGTACCGGTAGGGCCAGGCCGTGGCTCCGGTGCGGGTTCACTGGTGGCCTACGCGCTGAAAATCACCGACCTCGATCCGCTGGAATTTGACCTGCTGTTCGAACGTTTCCTTAACCCGGAACGTGTCTCCATGCCTGACTTCGACGTTGACTTCTGTATGGAGAAACGCGATCAGGTTATCGAGCACGTAGCGGACATGTACGGTCGTGATGCGGTATCGCAGATTATCACCTTCGGTACGATGGCGGCGAAAGCGGTGATCCGCGACGTAGGCCGCGTGCTGGGGCATCCGTACGGCTTTGTCGATCGTATCTCGAACATCCCGCCTGGATAATGACGCTACGAAAGCGTTTGAAAATTAGCCGCAGCTGCCGGAAATCTACGAAGCGGATGAAGAAGTTAAGGCGCTGATCGACATGGCGCGCAAACTGGAAGGGGTCACCCGTAACGCCGGTAAGCACGCCGGTGGGGTGGTTATCGCACCGACCAAAATTACCGATTTTGCGCCGCTTTATTGCGATGAAGAGGGCAAACATCCGGTCACCCAGTTTGATAAAAGCGACGTTGAATACGCCGGACTGGTGAAGTTCGACTTCCTTGGTTTGCGTACGCTCACCATCATCAACTGGGCGCTGGAGATGATCAACAAGCGGCGGGCGAAGAATGGCGAGCCGCCGCTGGATATCGCCGCGATCCCGCTGGATGACAAGAAAAGCTTCGACATGCTGCAACGCTCGGAAACCACTGCGGTATTCCAGCTTGAATCGCGCGGCATGAAGGACCTGATCAAGCGTCTGCAACCTGACTGCTTCGAAGATATGATCGCCCTGGTGGCACTGTTCCGCCCCGGTCCGTTGCAATCAGGGATGGTGGATAACTTTATCGACCGTAAACATGGTCGTGAAGAGATCTCCTATCCGGACGTGCAGTGGCAGCATGAAAGCTTGAAACCGGTACTGGAGCCAACCTACGGCATCATCCTGTATCAGGAACAGGTCATGCAGATTGCCCAGGTGCTTTCTGGTTATACCCTCGGTGGCGCGGATATGCTGCGTCGTGCGATGGGTAAGAAAAAGCCGGAAGAGATGGCTAAGCAGCGTTCTGTATTTGCTGAAGGTGCAGAAAAGAACGGAATCAACGCCGAACTGGCGATGAAAATCTTCGACCTGGTGGAGAAATTCGCGGGTTACGGATTTAACAAATCGCACTCTGCGGCCTATGCTTTGGTGTCATATCAAACGTTATGGCTGAAAGCACACTATCCTGCGGAGTTTATGGCGGCGGTAATGACCGCCGATATGGACAACACCGAGAAGGTGGTGGGCCTGGTGGATGAGTGCTGGCGGATGGGGCTGAAAATCCTGCCACCAGATATAAACTCCGGTCTTTACCATTTCCACGTCAACGACGACGGCGAAATCGTGTATGGTATTGGCGCCATCAAAGGGGTAGGTGAAGGTCCGATTGAGGCCATCATCGAAGCCCGTAATAAAGGCGGCTACTTCCGCGAACTGTTTGATCTTTGCGCCCGTACCGACACCAAAAAGTTAAACCGGCGGGTGCTGGAAAAACTGATCATGTCCGGGGCGTTTGACCGTCTTGGACCACACCGCGCGGCACTGATGAACTCGCTGGGCGATGCGTTAAAAGCGGCAGATCAACACGCGAAAGCGGAAGCTATCGGTCAGGCCGATATGTTCGGCGTGCTGGCCGAAGAGCCGGAACAAATTGAACAATCCTACGCCAGCTGCCAACCGTGGCCGGAGCAGGTGGTATTAGATGGGGAACGTGAAACGTTAGGCCTGTACCTGACCGGACACCCTATCAACCAGTATTTAAAGAGATTGAGCGTTATGTCGGAGGCGTACTGAAAGACATGCACCCGACAGAACGTGGTAAAGTCATCACGGCTGCGGGGCTCGTTGTTGCCGCGCGGGTTATGGTCACCAAGCGCGGCAATCGTATCGGTATCTGCACGCTGGATGACCGTTCCGGGCGGCTGGAAGTGATGTTGTTTACTGACGCCCTGGATAAATACCAGCAATTGCTGGAAAAAGACCGCATACTTATCGTCAGCGGACAGGTCAGCTTTGATGACTTCAGCGGTGGGCTTAAAATGACCGCTCGCGAAGTGATGGATATTGACGAAGCCCGGGAAAAATATGCTCGCGGGCTTGCTATCTCGCTGACGGACAGGCAAATTGATGACCAGCTTTTAAACCGACTCCGTCAGTCTCTGGAACCCCACCGCTCTGGGACAATTCCAGTACATCTCTACTATCAGAGGGCGGATGCACGCGCGCGGTTGCGTTTTGGCGCGACGTGGCGTGTCTCTCCGAGCGATCGTTTATTAAACGATCTCCGTGGCCTCATTGGTTCGGAGCAGGTGGAACTGGAGTTTGACTAATACAGGAATACTATGAGTCTGAATTTCCTTGATTTTGAACAGCCGATTGCAGAGCTGGAAGCGAAAATCGATTCTCTGACTGCGGTTAGCCGTCAGGATGAGAAACTGGATATTAACATCGATGAAGAAGTGCATCGTCTGCGTGAAAAAAGCGTAGAACTGACGCGTAAAATCTTCGCCGATCTCGGTGCATGGCAGATTGCGCAACTGGCACGCCATCCACAGCGTCCTTATACCCTGGATTACGTTCGCCTGGCATTTGATGAATTTGACGAACTGGCTGGCGACCGCGCGTATGCAGACGATAAAGCTATCGTCGGTGGTATCGCCCGTCTCGATGGTCGTCCGGTGATGATCATTGGTCATCAAAAAGGTCGTGAAACCAAAGAAAAAATTCGCCGTAACTTTGGTATGCCAGCGCCAGAAGGTTACCGCAAAGCACTGCGTCTGATGCAAATGGCTGAACGCTTTAAGATGCCAATCATCACCTTTATCGACACCCCGGGGGCTTATCCGGGCGTGGGCGCAGAAGAGCGTGGTCAGTCTGAAGCCATTGCACGCAACCTGCGTGAAATGTCTCGCCTCGGCGTACCGGTAGTTTGTACGGTTATCGGTGAAGGTGGTTCTGGCGGTGCGCTGGCGATTGGCGTGGGCGATAAAGTGAATATGCTGCAATACAGCACCTATTCCGTTATCTCGCCGGAAGGTTGTGCGTCCATTCTGTGGAAGAGCGCCGACAAAGCGCCGCTGGCGGCTGAAGCGATGGGTATCATCGCTCCGCGTCTGAAAGAGCTGAAACTGATCGACTCCATCATCCCGGAACCGCTGGGCGGCGCTCACCGTAACCCGGAAGCGATGGCGGCATCGTTGAAAGCGCAACTGCTGGCGGATCTGGCCGATCTCGATGTGTTAAGCACTGAAGATTTAAAAAATCGTCGTTATCAGCGCCTGATGAGCTACGGTTACGCGTAATTCGCAAAAGTTCTGAAAAAGGGTCACTTCGGTGGCCCTTTTTTATCGCCACGGTTTGAGCAGGCTATGATTAAGGAAGGATTTTCCAGGAGGAACACATGAACATCATTGCCATTATGGGACCGCATGGCGTCTTTTATAAAGATGAGCCCATCAAAGAACTGGAGTCGGCGCTGGTGGCGCAAGGCTTTCAGATTATCTGGCCACAAAACAGCGTTGATTTGCTGAAATTTATCGAACATAACCCTCGAATTTGCGGCGTGATTTTTGACTGGGATGAGTACAGTCTCGATTTATGCAGCGATATCAATCAACTTAATGAATATCTCCCGCTTTATGCCTTCATCAACACCCACTCGACGATGGATGTCAGCGTGCAGGATATGCGGATGGCGCTCTGGTTTTTTGAATATGCGATGGGGCAGGCGGAAGATATCGCCATTCGTATGCGTCAGTACACCGACGAATATCTTGATAACATTACACCGCCGTTCACGAAAGCCTTGTTTACCTACGTCAAAGAGCGGAAGTACACCTTTTGTACGCCGGGGCATATGGGCGGCACCGCATATCAAAAAAGCCCGGTTGGCTGCCTGTTTTATGATTTTTTCGGCGGGAATACCCTCAAGGCTGATGTCTCTATTTCGGTCACCGAGCTTGGTTCGTTGCTCGACCACACCGGGCCACACCTGGAAGCGGAAGAGTACATCGCGCGGACTTTTGGCGCGGAACAGAGTTATATCGTTACCAACGGAACATCGACGTCGAACAAAATTGTGGGTATGTACGCCGCGCCATCCGGCAGTACGCTGTTGATCGACCGCAATTGTCATAAATCGCTGGCGCATCTGTTGATGATGAACGATGTAGTGCCAGTCTGGCTGAAACCGACGCGTAATGCGTTGGGGATTCTTGGTGGGATCCCGCGCCGTGAATTTACTCGCGACAGCATCGAAGAGAAAGTCGCTGCCACCACGCAGGCACAATGGCCGGTCCATGCGGTGATTACCAACTCCACCTATGATGGCTTGCTCTACAACACCGACTGGATCAAACAGACGCTGGATGTCCCGTCGATCCACTTCGATTCCGCCTGGGTGCCGTACACCCATTTTCATCCGATCTACCAGGGGAAAAGTGGTATGAGCGGCGAGCGTGTTGCGGGAAAAGTGATCTTCGAAACGCAATCGACCCACAAAATGCTGGCGGCGTTATCGCAGGCTTCGCTGATCCACATTAAAGGCGAGTATGACGAAGAGGCGTTTAACGAAGCCTTTATGATGCATACCACCACCTCGCCCAGTTATCCCATTGTTGCTTCGGTTGAGACGGCGGCGGCGATGCTGCGTGGTAATCCGGGCAAACGGCTGATTAACCGTTCGGTGGAGCGGGCGCTGCATTTTCGCAAAGAGGTCCAGCGGTTGCGGGAAGAGTCTGACGGTTGGTTTTTCGATATCTGGCAACCGCCGCAGGTGGATGAAGCCGAATGCTGGCCCGTTGCGCCAGGCGAACAGTGGCACGGCTTTAACGATGCGGATGCCGATCATATGTTTCTCGATCCGGTTAAAGTCACTATTTTGACACCGGGGATGGACGAACAGGGCAATATGAGCGAGGAGGGGATCCCGGCGGCGCTGGTGGCAAAATTCCTCGACGAACGTGGGATCGTAGTAGAGAAAACCGGCCCTTATAACCTGCTGTTTCTCTTTAGTATTGGTATCGATAAAACCAAAGCAATGGGATTATTGCGTGGGTTGACGGAATTTAAACGCTCTTACGATCTCAACCTGCGGATCAAAAATATGCTACCCGATCTCTATGCTGAAGATCCCGATTTCTACCGCAATATGCGTATTCAGGATCTGGCGCAAGGGATCCATAAGCTGATTCGTAAACACGATCTTCCCGGTTTGATGTTGCGGGCATTCGATACTTTGCCGGAAATGATCATGACGCCACATCAGGCATGGCAGAGACAGATTAAAGGTGAAGTAGAAACCATTGCGCTGGAACAACTGGTCGGTAGAGTATCGGCAAATATGATCCTGCCTTATCCACCGGGCGTACCGCTGTTGATGCCAGGAGAAATGCTGACCAAAGAGAGCCGCACGGTACTCGATTTTCTACTGATGCTTTGTTCCGTAGGGCAACATTACCCCGGTTTTGAAACGGATATTCACGGCGCGAAACAGGACGAAGACGGCGTTTACCGCGTACGAGTCCTAAAAATGGCGGGATAACTTGCCAGAGCGGCTTCCGGGCGAGTAACGTGCTGTTAACAAATAAAGGAGACGTTATGCTGGGTTTAAAACAGGTTCACCATATTGCGATTATTGCGACGGATTATGCGGTGAGCAAAGCTTTCTACTGCGATATTCTTGGTTTCACGCTGCAAAGCGAAGTCTATCGCGAAGCGCGCGACTCGTGGAAAGGGGATTTGGCGCTTAATGGGCAATATGTGATTGAGCTTTTCTCTTTTCCGTTCCCGCCGGAGCGCCCCAGTCGACCGGAAGCTTGCGGCCTGCGTCATCTGGCTTTTAGCGTTGATGACATCGATGCGGCAGTGGCGCACCTTGAAAGCCATAACGTGAAGTGTGAAGCCATCCGTGTCGATCCATACACGCAAAAACGCTTCACCTTCTTTAACGATCCGGACGGGCTGCCGTTGGAACTGTATGAGCAGTAAGGCTTGTCATCGCCGCATTTGCCCGGTAACGTGCCGGGCATTGCTACTGTAAAATCGCACCATCATGACACTCACGCTCAATAGACAACTTCTCACCTCACGCCAGATTCTGGTGGCCTTTAGCGGCGGGCTTGACTCCACCGTTCTGCTGCATCAGTTGGTGCAGTGGCGGACGGAAAATCCGGGCGTCACTCTGCGCGCTATTCATGTGCATCACGGTTTAAGTGCCAATGCCGATGCCTGGGTTACGCATTGCGAAAACGTCTGCCAACAGTGGCAGGTGCCGCTGGTGGTCGAACGCGTGCAACTTGCGCAAGAAGGACTGGGCATTGAGGCCCAGGCGCGGCAGGCGCGTTATCAGGCATTTGCCCGCACCTTGTTGCCCGGTGAAGTGCTGGTCACCGCGCAACATCTCGACGATCAATGTGAAACTTTTCTGCTGGCGCTAAAACGCGGTAGCGGCCCTGCCGGGCTTTCGGCTATGGCGGAAGTTTCGGAGTTTGCCGGAACACGGCTTATCCGCCCGTTGCTCGCCCGCACGCGGGGAGAACTGGAGCAGTGGGCATTGGCGCATGGTTTACGCTGGATTGAAGACGAAAGTAATCAGGACGACTCATACGATCGTAACTTTCTGCGCCTGCGCGTAGTGCCGTTATTGCAGCAGCGTTGGCCGCATTTTGCCGAAGCAACGGCCCGCAGCGCCGCACTTTGTGCTGAACAAGAGAGTCTGTTGGATGAACTGCTGGCGGATGATTTAGCACACTGCCAAACGTCGCAGGGGACGCTGCAGATTGCGCCAATGCTGGCGATGAGTGATGCCCGCCGCGCGGCGATTATCCGTCGCTGGCTGGCAGGGCAGAATGCACCAATGCCTTCCCGCGACGCGCTGGTGCGGATCTGGCAGGAAGTGGCGCTGGCGCGGGAAGATGCCTCCCCCTGTTTACGCTTGGGCGCGTTTGAAATCCGCCGCTATCAGTCGCAACTGTGGTGGATTAAATCCGTCACCGGGCAAAGTGAAACCATTGTGCCGTGGCAGACGTGGCTACAACCGCTGGAATTACCGGCGGGGCTGGGAAGCGTACAGCTTACTGCGGGAGGCGATATTCGCCCTCCGCGTGCAGACGAAGCGGTCAGCGTGCGTTTCAAAGCGGCAGGATTGCTGCATATTGTCGGGCGCAACGGCGGACGTAAGCTGAAGAAAATCTGGCAAGAGTTAGGCGTGCCGCCGTGGCTACGTGACACCACGCCACTGCTGTTTTATGGCGAAACGCTGATTGCGGCGGCAGGGGTATTTGTGACGCAAGAAGGTGTGGCTGAAGGTGAGAATGGCGTAAGTTTTGTCTGGCAGAAAACGCTTAGTTAAGTGAAAGCCGGATAAGACGCATCAAACGTCGCATCCGGCGAAAGTCAATCAGGACTCGCTCACCACCACCGTACCGATTTCCGGGTGGCTAAAGCTGGTAATTTTATCCAGACGTAGCTCACGGGTTTCGCCAGCGGCCTCGACGACCAGATACTCCACATTTTTGCGGGAGACTAAATCGCTGGCTTTTGCCTGCAATTTTTCGCCATCTTTCAGCTCAAGTGTCAGCATTAAATGATGCTGGCAGGCGAGCTCAAGATTATCGTAATCATCACAATTGATTGGTTGATACGTATCATTCATTGACATAATCGCTCACCAGTAAGTTTGCCGCAGCGTATGCTGCTTTTTCCCTGACAGCCTCAGAAAGGGCGTCGTCGGCAGCCATTTCATTCAGCACTTTCAAAACGCAGCCCAGCGCGTCCGGAACGTATCCTAAGTCTCCGCTGGCGATTTCCGCGTACCGCTTGCGTATTAACTCACAATATTTTTCCACATGCCCTCCTGTCAGCACTCTGACTTAACCGTGGATGCAAGTCTAAGCCTACGAAGATAAACTCTGTTTCGCAAGGTGACTATACCACACTCATTTCTGCAATATCAGCGTCGCAACTGCACGTATTCCGTTACAATGGCCTCCTGATTCGAAAGGAGTTTTCTTATGGCGCTTAAAGCGACAATTTATAAAGCGACGGTTAATGTGGCCGATCTCGACCGCAACCAGTTTCTCGATGCCTCTCTGACGCTGGCGCGCCACCCTTCAGAAACCCAGGAGCGTATGATGCTGCGCTTGCTGGCGTGGCTGAAATATGCTGATGAACGTCTGCAATTTACCCGTGGTTTGTGTGCCGATGATGAGCCGGAAGCGTGGCTGCGTAACGATCACCTGGGCATTGATTTGTGGATTGAGCTGGGGCTGCCGGATGAGCGGCGGATTAAGAAAGCCTGCACCCAGGCCGCAGAAGTGGTGCTGTTTACCTATAATAGTCGGGCGGCGCAAATCTGGTGGCAGCAAAATCAGAGCAAATGTGTGCAGTTTGCCAATCTTTCCGTCTGGTATCTGGACGATGAACAACTGGCGAAAGTAAGCGCCTTTGCCGATCGTACCATGACGCTGCAGGCAACGATTCAGGATGGCGTGATCTGGTTATCGGACGATAAGAATAATCTGGAAGTTAACTTAACCGCCTGGCAACAACCTTCATGATTGTGATTTCCCGACATGTTGCTATTCCCGATGGTGAGCTTGAGATCACCGCCATTCGTGCGCAGGGCGCGGGCGGGCAGCATGTTAATAAGACCTCAACGGCCATTCATCTGCGTTTTGACATTCGGGCGTCCAGCCTGCCAGAGTATTACAAAGAGCGTCTACTCGCCGCCAGCCATCATTTGATCAGCAGTGATGGCGTGATTGTCATTAAGGCACAGGAATACCGCAGTCAGGAACTGAACCGCGAAGCCGCGCTAGCCCGGCTGGTGGCAGTGATTAAAGATTTAACAACAGAACAAAAAGCCCGACGACCCACGCGGCCCACCCGTGCATCGAAAGAGCGCAGGCTGGCATCGAAAGCACAAAAATCAAGCGTGAAGGCGATGCGCGGCAAAGTACGCAGCGGTCGGGAATAAAAAGAAGGAATAGATGGTGAAAAAAGCGATAGTGACAGCGATGGCTGTAATCAGCCTCTTTACTCTGATGGGATGTAATAACCGGGCCGAAGTCGATACGCTTTCTCCAGCACAGGCTGCCGAACTGAAACCGATGCCGCAAAGTTGGCGCGGCGTGCTGCCGTGTGCTGATTGCGAAGGAATCGAAACCTCTCTGTTCCTCGAAAAAGACGGAACATGGGTGATGAATGAGCGTTATCTCGGTGCTCGTGAAGAACCTTCCTCCTTCGCTTCCTACGGTACATGGGCGCGAACCGCTGACAAGCTGGTATTAACCGACAGCAAAGGTGAAAAGTCATATTATCGGGCGAAAGGCGATGCGCTGGAGATGCTCGATCGTGAAGGCAATCCGATTGAATCGCAGTTCAACTATACGCTGGAACCGGCACAATCTAGTTTACCTATGACGCCGATGACCCTGCGAGGCATGTATTTTTATATGGCTGATGCGGCGACCTTCACTGATTGCGCGACCGGAAAACGTTTCATGGTAGCGAATAACGCAGAGCTGGAGCGTAGCTACGGCTGCGCGCGGTCACAGTGAAAACCGGTGTTACTGTCAGTAGAAGGTCACTTTACGCTTGAGGCTAATCCGGATACTGGTGCGCCAACCAAAGTATTAGCGCCCGATACGGCGGGTAAATTTTACCCGAATAAGGATTGCAGTAGTTTGGGGCAGTAAACCTGCTTAAGGCAGAAACAAACGCAAAATTGCCTGATGCGCTGCGCTTATCAGGCCTTGTATTATCCCTCCAGTGCAGAGAAAATCGGCCAGTTTTCTCTGCCTGCAGTCCGCATGCCGTATCGGGCCTTGGGTTCTAACCTGTTGCGTAGATTTATGCAGCGGACTGCCTTTCTCCCAAAGTGATAAACCGGACAGTATCATGGACCGGTTTTCCCGGTAATCCGTATTTGCAAGGTTGGTTTCACTATGGAACATGAACTTCATTATATCGGTATCGACACCGCTAAAGAGAAACTGGATGTCGATGTGTTGCGTCCTGATGGTCGTCATCGCACCAAAAAATTCGCTAACACCACTAAAGGGCACGATGAGCTGGTGAGCTGGCTGAAAGGTCACAAGATTGACCATGCGCATATCTGCATCGAAGCGACCGGCACCTATATGGAACCTGTCGCTGAGTGCCTTTACGATGCTGGCTACATAGTGTCAGTCATTAATCCTGCGCTGGGTAAAGCTTTCGCTCAGAGTGAAGGACTGCGTAACAAGACTGATACCGTGGATGCGCGCATGCTGGCAGAGTTCTGTCGTCAGAAGCGCCCTGCAGCCTGGGAAGCGCCTCACCCGCTTGAACGCGCGTTGCGTGCCCTGGTAGTCCGCCACCAGGCGCTGACAGATATGCACACGCAGGAACTGAATCGCACTGAAACGGCGCGGGAAGTCCAGAGACCGAGCATTGATGCTCACCTTCTGTGGCTTGAAGCAGAGCTGAAGCGTCTTGAGAAGCAGATAAAAGACCTGACAGACGATGATCCGGATATGAAACACCGCAGGAAACTGCTGGAAAGCATCCCGGGTATCGGAGAGAAAACATCTGCGGTATTGCTGGCTTATATCGGTCTGAAGGACCGCTTCGCCCATGCCAGACAGTTCGCCGCTTTTGCGGGTCTGACACCACGGCGTTATGAATCAGGTAGCAGTGTGAGAGGGGCGAGCCGGATGAGTAAGGCCGGACATGTGTCGCTTCGCAGGGCGTTGTATATGCCCGCAATGGTAGCCACCAGTAAGACTGAGTGGGGACGGGCGTTCCGCGACCGTCTGGCGGCTAATGGCAAGAAAGGAAAGGTGATTCTCGGCGCGATGATGCGCAAGCTGGCACAGGTGGCGTATGGAGTGCTGAAGTCAGGCGTGCCGTTCGATGCGTCACGGCATAATCCGGTAGCGGCGTAAAAATCGCGGAAGGGATGAAAAAAACAGCGCCTGACGGCGCTGTGTCTGGCATGCCTGCAATCCGGGAAACCGGACCAGGAAAAAACTTGCAGGCCATAACAGTATCTACGCAGTACCTGTAATATATTGAATCTGCAGGACTTTGTAGGCCGGATAAGGCGTTCACGACGCATCCGGCATTTTGTGCACGAGGCTGGCTTTATCACTGAGTCAGCCCAACAAAGCGACCCGCCTTGATATAAATCCCAGGCTTCAGGTGCCCAACATACTGTAACTGCGTTTCTGGCTTAAACGCAGAGACATCACCAATACGCATATGCATCAGATCGGCAGGGCTAATCCAGCCCGATTGCGCCAGTGTAAGCGGATGCCCGGCTTTGGCAAATGCATCAGTGACAAATTCCGAACAAAACCACGACTTTTTGTCTCCTTCGCCCACACTGCTTAACTGCGCTTTCGCCAGGCCGCTGACGCACTGTTGGCGAAAATCCTCGGAGAACGGATTCAGTGAGCACATCTGGCGAGTCACCATAAAGGGAATAAATTCGACAATGCCGCGATAGTTATAACCGCTATCTTTGATTTTATTGGCAAACGCGGTGATATCTGTGGCTTGTTGCGGGGTAAGATCCGGGACTCGTAAGACGAAAAGCTTATCACTATGCTTCATCGCTTTTTTAAGGGAAACGATCTGGACGCCAGCGCCTGTCGCTTCTGCAACGTTATTATCACCCAGATAGATTGCAACGTGACTCACAGAGGAAGTGCTGAAGACGCGGATTCCAAATGAGGTTACCCCAAGGCTTGAGGAGAACAGCAAATCGCCGGGTTTGAGATCAGGTGCCGTTATTTCTTTTATTGATTGTTCGGTGAAAGAGCTTTGATGCTGGAATTTGACAGCCCATGTTTTTGCCTCGACATCTACCGCTGTGGCAGAGGAGTCTGGCTGGCTGATATCAACGGTACAGGCCGAAAGTAAAAGAAAGCAGGGGAGAAGCAGGCGGCAGTACGCCTTTGGTTTATCCATTTTATACAATCCATGTAAAAAAGGGCCCTGAAATTCAGGACCCTTTCTGGCATCAGCCTTTAATCTGTTTCACCAGATATTCGACGATGTCACCAGTCTTAATTAACTGTTTCTCGCCGTTGCGACGATATTTATATTCGATATCGTCGTTGTCGAGGTTACGGTCGCCCAGCACAATAGTGTGCGGAATACCGATCAGTTCCATATCGGCAAACATCACGCCCGGACGTTCTTTTCGGTCATCCAGCAGCACTTCGATACCTTGTGCACGCAGTTCGCTGTACAGTTTCTCAGCAAGCTCTTGTACGCGGAAGGATTTGTGCATGTTCATCGGCAGAATCGCCACCTGGAACGGCGCGATAGCGTCAGGCCATACGATGCCGCGTTCGTCGTAGTTCTGCTCAATCGCCGCAGCTACCACACGCGTTACCCCGATACCGTAGCAACCCATCGTCAGGATTTGGTTACGGCCATCTTCACCCTGTACGGAGGCTTTCAGTGCTTCGGAGTACTTGGTACCCAGCTGGAAGATGTGACCAACTTCGATACCACGTTTGATCAGCAGCGTACCCTGGCCATCCGGGCTTGGATCGCCCGCCACCACGTTGCGGATATCAGCAATTTCCGGGGTAGCGACATCGCGATCCCAGTTGATGCCGAAGTAGTGTTTACCATCGATGTTAGCACCAGCAGCGAAATCACTCATCGCCGCAACGGTACGGTCAATCACCACCGGAATCGGCATGTTTACCGGACCCAGTGAACCCGGACCGGCGTTAACCACGGCACGAATTTCTTCTTCGGTCGCGAAAGTCAGCGGGCTGGCAACCTGCGGCAGTTTTTCTGCTTTAACTTCGTTCAGTTCGTGGTCACCGCGCACCAGCAGCGCAACCAGCGGGAAGCTACTGCCTTCAACCGCTTTAACCAGCAGAGTCTTAACCGTTTTCTCAATCGGCAGATTGAACTGTTCAACCAGTTCCGCGATGGTTTTCGCGTTCGGCGTATCAACCAGCGTCATTTCCTGGGTAGCAGCAGCGCGCGGTTCTTTCGGCGCGATAGCTTCTGCCAGTTCAATGTTCGCTGCATAGTCAGAGGTGTCGGAGAAGACCACATCGTCTTCACCGCTCTGCGCCAGCACCTGGAATTCGTGAGAGGCGCTGCCGCCGATAGAACCGGTGTCGGCCTGTACGGCGCGGAAATCCAGCCCCATGCGGCTGAAGATTTTGCTGTAGGCCGCATACATTGCATCGTAGGTTTCCTGCAGGGATTCCTGAGAAGTATGGAAAGAGTAAGCATCTTTCATCAGGAATTCGCGGGAACGCATGACGCCGAAACGCGGACGCACTTCGTCGCGGAACTTGGTCTGGATCTGATAGAAGTTCAGCGGCAGCTGTTTGTAAGAGCTAAGCTCGTTACGAATCAGGTCAGTGATAACTTCTTCATGAGTTGGGCCGAGTACGAACGGACGCTCGCCACGGTCAACAAAACGCAGCAGTTCCGGACCGTACTGTTCCCAACGACCACTCTCTTGCCACAAATCGGCTGGCTGAACCACCGGCATCGACACCTCGATCGCACCGGCGTTGTTCATCTCTTCACGCACGATGTTTTCGACTTTTTTCAGAACGCGCACGCCGGTCGGCAGCCAGGTATATAACCCGGAGGCCAGCTTGCGGATCATCCCGGCGCGCAGCATCAGCTGATGGCTGATCACCTCGGCGTCGGCAGGTGTCTCCTTGAGAGTGGAGAGCAGGTATTGGCTAGTACGCATGTTGTTACGGTTCCAGTTGGAAGGTAGAACAGGCTCAAGGCGAGCCTGGGACAAAAAAAGTGATTTAGTTTACCAGTGCAAAAGAAATGTCAAAAGAGAAGGGCGTGAATTTAACGCGGTTCCAGCGCAAAGACTTCAAAACCTGCGTCGGTGACGCGCCAGCGAACGTTAAAATCATGTAGCCAGACGGCATAGGTTTTGCCCGTTTCCTCACCTTTACGATAGGCCGGGCGCGGGTCCTGCGCCAGTACTTCGCGGATAAACAGCGTTAACTGCGGATAACGCTTCTCCAGCGTCAAAAGCTGCTTTTCGACCTCTGCGGTAAAACTCACCGCCATCTCTGCCGCTGGCGCACTTTGCGCATAGCTGGCACTGGCATCGGGAAGCGATTCGGCAAAAGGGAGATATGGTTTGATATCCACTACCGGCGTACCATCGACCAGATCCAGACTGCCGAGCTTCAGAATCACGCTGTCTTTATGGCAAACAACCTCTTTCAGCTCTACCAGCGACATACCAATTGGGTTAGGGCGGAAAGTAGAGCGTGTTGCGAAAACCCCCATTCTGGCGTTACCGCCGAGGCGCGGTGGACGCACAGTCGGACGCCAGCCGCCTTCCATCGTTTGATGAAAGACGAAAAGGATCCACAAATGGCTGAACGCTTCCAGGCCGCGAACGGCGTCGGCCTGGTTGTAGGGAGCAATGAGATGCAGTTCGCCGTTGGCGCTTTTTACCAGACCTGGCTGGCGCGGAACGGCGAATTTTTCTTTATAGGGCGAGCGAATAACGCCTATTTGCTCGAACTGGAAACTGCTCATTTCGCCGTAATGTTAAGCGCAGAACCGATACATACAGCCTGACGATAGCAGCCTGGCGTACCGCTGGTGACTTCGCAGCTATGCAGTAATACCGCATTGGCCTTCATTTTCGAGGCGTTGATTTGCATCCGCTTACGTGCGGTTGGAATGCTCGGCGGAGAGTCCTGATTGGAGGCCTGGCAAGAATCGCCACTGACTTCACCGAGATCGCGGAACGGTTTGCCGACTAATTCTTCTGCATTGGTATAAATTCGGACCGGCGTGGCGCGCGGCGCTTTCGGTTTTGCAGGCTCCGCTTTCGGCTGGGGTGCAGTGCTTTGAACGGGTTCGACAGGGGATCTGCTTAACATGGAACAGCCGCTTAGCATGAGTGCTACTAAACAGATCGGTAAAGCACGCATAGTATTTCCTCAATGTATGATCAAAACGTCAATATTGAATCAGGAGCTTGTAAAAATGACAAGACGGGCAAGCGCCCGTCCTGAATGATATTACAAATTGTGGAAACAGCCTAAAAATTACCAGCCTTTAACAGCGCCGCCGTTAAACACTTTGTTTGCTGCTTCGTAAACTTCATCAGACTGATAAGCCTGGACGAATTTCTTCACGTTCTCGGCGTCTTTGTTATCTTCACGCGTTACGATCAGGTTTACGTACGGGGAGTCTTTATCTTCGACAAAGATACCGTCTTTCGCTGGAGTCAGGCCAATCTGGCTGGCATAGGTGGTATTGATAACTGCCAGAGCGATTTGCGCGTCGTCCAGAGATCGAGGCAGCTGCGGTGCTTCCAGCTCAACAATTTTCAGATTTTTTGGGTTCTCAACAACATCAAGAACGGTCGGCAGCAGGCCAACGCCATCTTTCAGTTTGATCAAGCCCACTTTTTGCAGCAGCAGCAGTGAACGACCAAGATTAGTTGGATCGTTTGGCACGGCAACCTGCGAACCATCCTGCAGTTCATCCAGTGATTTGATTTTCTTGGAGTAACCAGCAATCGGATAAACAAAAGTGTTGCCTACTGCGACCAGTTTGTAGCCACGATCTTCAGTGCTGATCAAGGTACGGTTTATGCTGGAAGGCGTTGGCGTCGATATCGCCTTTGCTCAATGCTTCGTTTGGCAGAACATAGTCGTTGAAGGTTACCAGCTCAACGTCCAGGCCATATTTGTCTTTCGCAACTTTCTGCGCGACTTCTGCTACCTGCTGTTCGGCACCAACAATCACGCCGACTTTAATGTGGTTTGATCTTTTCATCCTGACCGCAGCCTACCAGTGCCAGTGATCCAATCAGGGCTCCCACTGCCGCAAAGGTTTTGAATTTGAACGCCATACCTTATTCCTTCTTCAATTATTTATGTTGTGTTGAACGTTACTTGCGAGTGACAGCCCGGACGATGCGGTCGCCTGCGAACTGAATTAAATAAACCAGAATGACCAGCAATACCAGTACCGTATTCATCACCGTCGCGTTATAGCCGATGTAGCCATACTGATAGCCAATCTGACCTAAACCACCGGCACCGACTGCACCACCCATCGCGGAATAGCCGACCAGGGTAATCAGGGTGATAGTTGCCGCATTCACCAGACCCGGCAGTGCTTCCGGTAACAGCACCTTACGGACGATCTGCATCGGCGTGGCACCCATTGCGCGGGAAGCTTCAATTAACCCGGTTGGGATCTCCAGCAGAGCGTTCTCGACCATACGGGCAATAAACGGTGCTGCACCAACGGTTAACGGAACAATCGCTGCCTGCAAACCAATCGATGTACCGACAATAACGCGGGTAAACGGAATCATCCATACCAGCAAGATAATGAACGGGATGGAACGGAAAATGTTCACAATCGCAGAAACGGTACGATACAGCTTCGCGTTAGCAATAATTTGCCCCGGGCGCGTAACATAAAGCAGGACGCCGACCGGCAGACCAATCACAAAGCCAAAAAATCCGGATACGAAGGTCATTGCCAGCGTTTCCCATACGCCACGAACCAGCAGCCACATCATCGGCTCAGACATAACCCAGTACCTCTACTTTTACATGGTGTTCCTGCAGCCAGGCAATGGCGGCTTGCGTATCTTGTTGTGTGCCGTGCATTTCAGTCAGCATGATGCCGAACTTAACGCCACCGGCGTAGTCCATCTGCGCGCTAATAATGTTGTTGTTGACGTTGAAACGACGCGCGGTTTCAGAAAGCAGTGGGGCATCGACCGATTGACCGGTAAACTCCAGACGCAACATCGGCACGCAGTCAGTAAATGGCTCCGCTTGCAGACGTTCCTGATAATCTTCCGGGATATCCAGATGCAGGGTCGACTGAATAAACTTCTGCGCCAGCGGCGTTTTCGGATGCGAAAACACTTCACTTACCGTGTCCTGCTCGATCAGTTCGCCATTGCTGATGACCGCCACGCAATCACAAATGCGCTTTACAACGTCCATTTCGTGGGTGATCAACAGAATCGTCAAACCCAGACGGCGGTTGATGTCTTTCAGCAGTTCGAGAATAGAACGTGTCGTTGCCGGGTCCAGCGCGCTGGTGGCTTCATCACACAGCAATACTTTGGGATTGCTGGCTAATGCACGGGCAATCGCCACACGTTGTTTCTGCCCACCGGAAAGATTCGACGGGTAGCTATCATGCTTATCGCCAAGACCAACCAATGACAGCAATTCCGTCACGCGACGTTTGATCTCGTCTTTCGGTGTGTTGTCCAGCTCCAGCGGCAGAGCCACGTTGCCAAAAACAGTACGCGAAGAGAGCAGGTTAAAATGCTGGAAAATCATACCAATCTGGCGGCGAGCTTTGGTCAACTCGGATTCTGACAGCGTGGTCAGTTCCTGGCCATCGACCAGCACGCTACCCTCGGTTGGGCGCTCCAGCAGGTTTACACAACGTATAAGCGTACTCTTACCCGCGCCTGAGGCACCGATAACGCCATAAATTTGTCCAGCTGGCACATGCAGGCTGACGTTGTTCAACGCCTGGATGGTGCGGGTGCCCTGGTGGAACACTTTGGTGATATTCGAAAGTTTTATCATTGATTATTTATTATCGTCATTAAGTTAGTCGTGGCATCTCGAATGCCTGAAACGGGCAACGCCGTCAATGAAATGGATGTTAAGGCATCCAGACGTCTAAATCAATCGGGTTTATGCGAAGAGCACTTTCTTGCAGGTCGAAACATGCGATACTAGCGTCACATGCCTTATTAAGGAGCTATAAAAGGTGGCGAAGAGCGTACCCGCAATTTTTCTTGACCGTGATGGCACCATTAATGTCGATCACGGCTATGTCCATGAGATCGACAACTTTGAATTTATCGACGGTGTTATTGACGCCATGCGCGAGCTAAAAAAAATGGGCTTTGCGCTGGTGGTAGTAACCAACCAGTCTGGCATTGCTCGCGGTAAATTTACTGAAGCACAGTTTGAAACGCTGACCGAGTGGATGGACTGGTCGCTGGCGGACCGCGATGTCGATCTGGATGGTATCTATTATTGCCCGCATCATCCGCAGGGTAGTGTTGAAGAGTTTCGCCAGGTCTGCGACTGCCGCAAACCACATCCGGGGATGCTTTTGTCAGCACGCGATTATTTGCATATTGATATGGCCGCTTCTTATATGGTGGGCGATAAATTAGAAGATATGCAGGCAGCGGCTGCGGCGAACGTGGGAACAAAAGTGCTGGTGCGTACGGGTAAACCTATTACGCCTGAAGCAGAAAACGCGGCGGATTGGGTGTTAAATAGCCTGGCAGACCTGCCGCAAGCGATAAAAAAGCAGCAAAAACCGGCGCAATGATTAAAAGATGAGCGGTTGAAATAAAAATGCATTTTTCCGCTTGTCTTCCTGAGCCGACTCCCTATAATGCGCCTCCATCGACACGGCGGATGTGAATCACTTCACACAAACAGCCGGTTCGGTTGAAGAGAAAAAATCCTGAAATTCAGGGTTGACTCTGAAAGAGGAAAGCGTAATATACGCCACCTCGCGACAGTGAGCTAAAGCCGCGTCGCAACTGCTCTTTAACAATTTATCAGACAATCTGTGTGGGCACTCGAAGATACGGATTCTTAACGTCGCAAGACGAAAAATGAATACCAAGTCTCAAGAGTGAACACGTAATTCATTACGAAGTTTAATTCTTTGAGCATCAAACTTTTAAATTGAAGAGTTTGATCATGGCTCAGATTGAACGCTGGCGGCAGGCCTAACACATGCAAGTCGAACGGTAACAGGAAGAAGCTTGCTTCTTTGCTGACGAGTGGCGGACGGGTGAGTAATGTCTGGGAAACTGCCTGATGGAGGGGGATAACTACTGGAAACGGTAGCTAATACCGCATAACGTCGCAAGACCAAAGAGGGGGACCTTCGGGCCTCTTGCCATCGGATGTGCCCAGATGGGATTAGCTTGTTGGTGGGGTAACGGCTCACCAAGGCGACGATCCCTAGCTGGTCTGAGAGGATGACCAGCCACACTGGAACTGAGACACGGTCCAGACTCCTACGGGAGGCAGTGGGGAATATTGCACAATGGGCGCAAGCCTGATGCAGCCATGCCGCGTGTATGAAGAAGGCCTTCGGGTTGTAAAGTACTTTCAGCGGGGAGGAAGGGAGTAAAGTTAATACCTTTGCTCATTGACGTTACCCGCAGAAGAAGCACCGGCTAACTCCGTGCCAGCAGCCGCGGTAATACGGAGGGTGCAAGCGTTAATCGGAATTACTGGGCGTAAAGCGCACGCAGGCGGTTTGTTAAGTCAGATGTGAAATCCCTGCCCAACCTGGAACTGCATCTGATACTGGCGTTTGAGTCTCGTAGAGGGGGGTAGAATTCCAGGTGTAGCGGTGAAATGCGTAGAGATCTGGAGGAATACCGGTGGCGAAGGCGGCCCCCTGGACGAAGACTGACGCTCAGGTGCGAAAGCGTGGGGAGCAAACAGGATTAGATACCCTGGTAGTCCACGCCGTAAACGATGTCGACTTGGAGGTTGTGCCCTGATGAGGCGGAGCTAACGTTAACGCGTTAACCGCCCGGAGTACGGCCGCAAGGTTAAAACTCAAATGAATTGACGGGGCCCGCACAAGCGGTGGAGCATGTGGTTTAATTCGATGCAACGCGAAGAACCTTACCTGGTCTTGACATCCACAGAACTTTCAGAGATGGATTGTGCCTTCGGAACTGTGAGAAAGGTGCTGCATGGCTGTCGTCAGCTCGTGTTGTGAAATGTTGGGTTAAGTCCCGCAACGAGCGCAACCCTTATCCTTTGTTGCCAGCGGTCCGGCCGGGAACTCCAAAGGAGACTGCCAGTGATAAACTGGAGGAAGGTGGGGATGACGTCAAGTCATCATGGCCCTACGACCAGCACACGTGCTACAATGGCGCATACAAAGAGAAGCGACCTCGCGAGCAAGCGGACCTCATAAAGTGCGTCGTAGTCCGGATTGAGTCTGCAACTCGACTCCATGAAGTCGGAATCGCTAGTAATCGTGGATCAGAATGCCACGGTGAATACGTTCCCGGCCTTGTACACACCGCCCGTCACACCATGGGGAGTTGTAAAAGAAGTAGGTAGCTTAACCTTCGGAGGGGCGCTTACCACTTTGTGATTCATGACTGGGGTGAAGTCGTAACAAGGTAACCGTAGGGAACCTGCGGTTGGATCACCCCTTACCTTAAAGAAGCGTACTTTGCAGTGCTCACACAGATTGTCTGATGAAATGAGCAGTAAAACCTCCAGGCTTGTAGCTCAGGGTGGTTAGAGCGCACCCCTGATAAGGGTGAGGTCGATGGTTCAGTCCACCAGGCTACCAAATTTGCACGGCAAATTGAAGAGGTTTAACTACATGTTATGCTATAGCTCAGCTGGAGAGCGCCTGTTTGCACGCAGGAGGTCTGCGGTCGATCCCGCATAGCTCCACCATCCTGTAGTGATTAAATAAAATATTTCAGAGTGTCCTGCAGGTTCACTGCGAAGTTTTGCTCTTTTAAAATCTGGATCAAGCTGAAAATTGAAACACTGAACAACGAGAGTTGTTCGTCTCTCAATTTTCGCAACACGATGATGAATCGAAAGAAACATCTTCGGGTTGTGAGGTTAAGCGACTAAGCGTACACGGTGGATGCCCGCAGTCAGAGGCGATGAAGGACGCTAATCTGCGATAAGCGTCGGTAAGGTGATATGAACCGTTATAACCGGCGATTTCGAATGGGGAAACCCAGTGTGATTCGTCACACTATCATTAACTGAATCCATAGGTTAATGAGGCGAACCGGGGAACTGAAACATCTGGTACCCCGAGGAAAAGAAATCAACCGAGATTCCCCAGTAGCGGCGAGCGAACGGGGAGCCCGAGCCTGAATCAGTGTGTGTGTAGTGGAAGCGTCTGGAAAGGCGCGCGATACAGGTGACAGCCCGTACACAAAAATACATGCTGTGAGCTCGATGAGTAGGGCGGGACACGTGGTATCCTGTCTGAATATGGGGGGACCATCCTCCAAGGCTAAATACTCCTGACTGACCGATAGTGAACCAGTACCGTGAGGGAAAGGCGAAAAGAACCCCGGCGAGGGGAGAAAAAGAACCTGAAACCGTGTACGTACAAGGCGGACACGCTTAGGCGTGTGACTGCGTACCTTTGTATAATGGGTCAGCGACTTATATTCTGTAGCAAGGTTAACCGAATAGGGGAGCCGAAGGGAAACCGAGTCTTAACTGGGCGTTAAGTTGCAGGGTATAGACCCGAAACCCGGTGATCTAGCCATGGGCAGGTTGAAGGTTGGGTAACACTAACTGGAGGACCGAACCGACTAATGTTGAAAAATTAGCGGATGACTTGTGGCTGGGGGTGAAAGGCCAATCAAACCGGGAGATAGCTGGTTCTCCCCGAAAGCTATTTAGGTAGCGCCTCGTGAATTCATCTCCGGGGGTAGAGCACTGTTTCGGCAAGGGGGTCATCCCGACTTACCAACCCGATGCAAACTACGAATACCGGAGAATGTTATCACGGGAGACACACGGCGGGTGCTAACGTCCGTCGTGAAGAGGGAAACAACCCAGACCGCCAGCTAAGGTCCCAAAGTCATGGTTGGGGAAACGATGTGGGAAGGCCCAGACAGCCGGATGTTGGCTAGAAGCAGCCATCATTTAAAGAAAGCGTAATAGCTCACTGGTCGAGTCGGCCTGCGCGGAAGATGTAACGGGGCTAAACCATGCACCGAAGCTGCGGCAGCGACGCTTATGCGTTGTTGGGTAGGGGAGCGTTCTGTAAGCCTGTGAAGGTGTACTGTGAGGCATGCTGGAGGTATCAGAAGTGCGAATGCTGACATAAGTAACGATAAAGCGGGTGAAAAGCCCGCTCGCCGGAAGACCAAGGGTTCCTGTCCAACGTTAATCAGGGTGAGTCGACCTAGGCGGCGAGGCCGAAAGGCGTAGTCGATGGGAAACAGGTTAATATTCCTGTACTTGGTGTTACTGCGAAGGGGGGACGGAGAAGGCTATGTTGGCCGGGCGACGGTTGTCCCGGTTTAAGCGTGTAGGCTGGTTTTCCAGGCAAATCCGGAAAATCAAGGCTGAGGCGTGATGACGAGGCACTACGGTGCTACAAATGCCCTGCTTCCAGGAAAAGCCTCTAAGCATCAGGTAACATCAAATCGTACCCCAAACCGACACAGGTGGTCAGGTAGAGAATACCAAGGCGCTTGAGAGAACTCGGGTGAAGGAACTAGGCAAAATGGTGCCGTAACTTCGGGAGAAGGCACGCTGATATGTAGGTGAAGCGACTTGCTCGTGGAGCTGAAATCAGTCGAAGATACCAGCTGGCTGCAACTGTTTATTAAAAACACAGCACTGTGCAAACACGAAAGTGGACGTATACGGTGTGACGCCTGCCCGGTGCCGGAAGGTTAATTGATGGGGTTAGCGCAAGCGAAGCTCTTGATCGAAGCCCCAAACGGCGGCCGTAACTATAACGGTACTAAGGTAGCGAAATTCCTTGTCGGGTAAGTTCCGACCTGCACGAATGGCGTAATGATGGCAGGCTGTCTCCACCCGAGACGCAGTGAAATTGAACTCGCTGTGAAGATGCAGTGTACCCGCGGCAAGACGGAAAGACCCGTGAACCTTTACTATAGCTTGACACTGAACATTGAGCCTTGATGTAGGATAGGTGGGAGGCTTTGAAGTGTGGACGCCAGTCTGCATGGAGCCGACCTTGAAATACCACCCTTTAATGTTTGATGTTCTAACGTGGACCCGTAATCCGGGTTGCGGACAGTGTCTGGTGGGTAGTTTGACTGGGGCGGTCTCCTCCTAAAGAGTAACGGAGGAGCACGAAGGTTGGCTAAGCGGTCGGACATCAGGAGGTTAGTGCAATGGCATAAGCCAGCTTGACTGCGAGCGTGACGGCGCGAGCAGGTGCGAAAGCAGGTCATAGTGATCCGGTGGTTCTGAATGGAAGGGCCATCGCTCAACGGATAAAAGGTACTCCGGGGATAACAGGCTGATACCGCCCAAGAGTTCATATCGACGGCGGTGTTTGGCACCTCGATGTCGGCTCATCACATCCTGGGGCTGAAGTAGGTCCCAAGGGTATGGCTGTTCGCCATTTAAAGTGGTACGCGAGCTGGGTTTAGAACGTCGTGAGACAGTTCGGTCCCTATCTGCCGTGGGCGTTGGAGAATTGAGGGGGGCTGCTCCTAGTACGAGAGGACCGGAGTGGACGCATCACTGGTGTTCGGGTTGTCATGCCAATGGCACTGCCCGGTAGCTAAATGCGGAAGAGATAAGTGCTGAAAGCATCTAAGCACGAAACTTGCCCCGAGATGAGTTCTCCCTGACTCCTTGAGAGTCCTGAAGGAACGTTGAAGACGACGACGTTGATAGGCCGGGTGTGTAAGCGCAGCGATGCGTTGAGCTAACCGGTACTAATGAACCGTGAGGCTTAACCTTACAACGCCGAAGATGTTTTGGCGGATGAGAGAAAGATTTTCAGCCTGATACAGATTAAATCAGAACGCAGAAGCGGTCTGATAAAACAGAATTTGCCTGGCGGCCGTAGCGCGGTGGTCCCACCTGACCCCATGCCGAACTCAGAAGTGAAACGCCGTAGCGCCGATGGTAGTGTGGTCTCCCCATGCGAGAGTAGGGAACTGCCAGGCATCAAATTAAGCAGTAAGCCGGTCATAAAACCGGTGGTTGTAAAAGAATTCGGTGGAGCGGTAGTTCAGTCGGTTAGAATACCTGCCTGTCACGCAGGGGTCGCGGGTTCGAGTCCCGTCCGTTCCGCCACTTATTAAGAAGCCTCGAGTTAACGCTCGAGGTTTTTTCGTCTGTATATCTATTATTGCCAGAATCGCAAAATCCTCTGCATTTTACGCTCTTTTTCCTCAACAGTCTGAAGCCCATAATCACCTCAGTTAACGAAAATAGCATTAAAAGAGGCATATTATGGCTATCCCTGCATTTGGTTTAGGTACTTTCCGTCTGAAAGACGACGTTGTTATTTCATCTGTGAAAACGGCGCTTGAACTTGGTTATCGCGCAATTGATACCGCACAAATCTATGATAACGAAGCCGCAGTAGGTCAGGCGATTGCAGAAAGTGGCGTGCCACGTCATGAACTCTACATCACCACTAAAATCTGGATTGAAAATCTCAGCAAAGACAAATTGATCCCAAGTCTGAAAGAGAGCCTGCAAAAATTGCGTACCGATTATGTTGATCTGACGCTAATCCACTGGCCGTCACCAAACGATGAAGTCTCTGTTGAAGAGTTTATGCAGGCGCTGCTGAAAGCCAAAAAACAAGGGCTGACGCGTGAGATCGGTATTTCCAACTTCACGATCCCATTGATGGAAAAGGCGATTGCTGCTGTTGGCGCTGAAAACATCGCTACTAACCAGATTGAACTCTCTCCTTATCTGCAAAACCGTAAAGTGGTTGCCTGGGCTAAACAGCACGGCATCCATATTACTTCCTATATGACGCTGGCGTATGGTAAGGCCCTGAAAGATGAGGTTATTGCTCGTATCGCAGCTAAACACAATGCGACTCCGGCACAAGTGATTCTGGCGTGGGCTATGGGGGAAGGTTACTCAGTAATTCCTTCTTCTACTAAACGTAAAATCACCTGGAAAGTAATCTTAAGGCACAAAATTTACAGCTCGATGCCAAAGATAAAAAAGCGATCGCCGCCCTGGATTGCAACGACCGCCTGGTTAGCCCGGAAGGTCTGGCTCCTGAATGGGATTAAGCCTCTCTAACAGCTCCTCTGGGAGCTGTTTTTACATGCTCGCTAAGGAAATCGATAAAAGCCCGGATGCGCGTACTTACCGCACGGTCGCTGTAATAGACGGCACTGAATGGCATTTCCACTGGCAACACTTTATCTGCCATTAACTCCACCAATTCTCCGCGAGCGATTTCTTTGTCGATCATGTAGTCGGACAAACACGCAATCCCGTTGCCACTCAGGCAAAGCTGTTTCAGTGTTTCCCCACTATTGGATGACAAACCGTACTTCACCTCATGTAATTGTCCATCACTACAGGCTATCGGCCGGTATTGAGGAAGCGGGTTCAGTGAATCCCAGGCAAACATGTTGCTTTAAATCGTCGATCGTTGGCTCTTCCCGTAGCGGAAATATAATCGGGGGAGGCGATAATTTTTCGATAACTGTTAAATAACGGCCTGGCACGTAAGCTGGAGTCCGTTAACGTACCAGCGCGTATCGCGACATCCACTTTTCTTTCGATCAAATTAATAATCGTTTCGGAGGAGACTAGCGATAAAGTGACTTCCGGATAGCGTTCACGGAAAGGCTTAATTAACGGCATCAGAAAGTGCAGCACCACTGGAGTTGCGGCATCGATCCGCAACAGTCCACGCGGTGTATTACGCGTCTCCATAATTTCTGATTCTGCCGCTGCCATCTCCTGCAAAATTGACTGTACGCGACGAAAATAACGCTCGCCTTCTTCCGTCAGGCTAAGTTGTCGCGTGGTCCGATTAAGCAGGCTAACGCCAAGTTTCATCTCCAGCTTTTTCACCGCCCGGCTTACCGCTGAGTTTGCTTGCCCTAATTGTTCCGCTGCCCGGCTAAAGCTGCCGCTTTCGACGACCGAAACAAAAATGGCGAGTTCTTCCGACGTGGCTTTCATTTTTGCTCCTGTTGCAAAATAGAAGAGATATTTTGAATTTATTTGTCATTAAACCATCAGGATACGTGATATGTCATCCGATTTAATGTTCTCGACAATGAGCAAAATTCTGACCGGTGTAAGCACTTGCTTACATAACAATATACAATTGCTCGTTGAAAGAGTGAGCTAAAATCCCTATAACAGTAGAACCCTCCCGAGTGCGGAAGGGTTGACGTAATAGAGGTTTCAAAGTCAAAAGTGCGAAAAAACACCTATGCCATGCGCTATGTTGCCGGACAACCTGCGGAGAGGATCTTACCGCCGGGGTCTTTTGCGAGCATCGGCCAGGCATTACCACCTGGGGAACCGTTAAGTACCGAAGAGCGTATTCGGATCCTGGTGTGGAACATATACAAACAGCAACGCGCTGAATGGTTGTCGGTATTAAAGAATTACGGCAAAGACGCACATCTGGTGTTATTGCAGGAAGCGCAAACAACGCCAGAGTTAGTACAGTTTGCGACCGCTAACTATCTTGCCGCCGATCAGGTACCCGCTTTCGTGCTGCCACAACATCCTTCTGGCGTAATGACCCTTTCGGCGGCACATCCAGTGTATTGCTGCCCGTTACGTGAACGAGAACCCATTTTGCGTCTGGCGAAGTCGGCACTGGTGACGGTCTATCCATTACCTGACACCCGCCTGTTGATGGTGGTTAATATACACGCCGTCAACTTCAGTCTGGGCGTGGATGTCTATAGTAAGCAGTTACTTCCTATTGGTGATCAGATAGCTCACCACAGCGGCCCGGTCATTATGGCGGGAGATTTCAATGCCTGGAGCCGTAGAAGGATGAACGCGTTATATCGCTTTGCGCGGGAAATGTCGCTGCGCCAGGTGCGTTTTACCGATGATCAGCGCCGTCGGGCGTTTGGCCGTCCGCTCGATTTTGTTTTCTACCGTGGTCTGAACGTCAGCGAAGCTTCTGTACTGGTTACGCGCGCTTCCGATCACAATCCGCTACTCGTTGAATTCAGTCCCGGCAAGCCTGATAAATAAGGTATGTCAGGTCTGCCACAGGGCAGACCAAAGTTTGGCGCTGCCCTTTTATACTCAAATAACAAAAGGACAGCGCAATGACAACACAATCCCACCATGACCACGTAGAAAAGCAGTTTAGCTCTCAAGCCAGCGAATATCTGACCAGTACCGTACATGCATCCGGACGAGATTTACAGCGCCTGGCGGTGCGTCTGGCTGATTATCACGTGCAAGTGTACTTGATATGGGCTGCGGAGCAGGGCATGCCAGCTTTGTCGCTGCGCAAAACGTGAGCTCGGTGGTGGCGTATGACTTATCTGCGCACATGCTGGGCGTCGTCACAAGCTGCCGAAGCCCGGCAACTGAAAATATCACCACCCGCCAGGGTTATGCCGAAAGTCTGCCATTTGCCGATAACGCATTTGATATTGTTATCAGCCGTTATTCTGCCCATCACTGGCATGATGTTGGTGCAGCACTGCGTGAAGTGAACCGGATATTGAAACCTGGCGGTAGGCTGATTGTGATGGACGTAATGTCTCCGGGCCACCCAGTGCGCGACATCTGGTTACAGACGGTAGAAGCATTACGCGATACCTCTCACGTACGAAACTACGCCAGCGGTGAGTGGTTGACGTTAATCAATGAAGCCAATCTGATAGTTGATAATTTAATTACAGATAAGTTACCGCTGGAATTTTCTTCATGGGTCGTGAGAATGCGTACGCCAGAAGCGTTAGTAGACGCTATTCGCATTTACCAACAGAGCGCATCGACAGAGGTGAGAACGTATTTTTCCTTGCAGACTGATGGCTCTTTCACCAGTGATATCATCATGGTAGAAGCACATAAAGCGGCATAAATAAAAAAGGCACCGGGGGAATCGGTGCCTTTTTATTATCTGGTTTGTCAGGAATCTGGCATGTTGTTGTTTTTCACAAACAACGTCAGCTTGTCGCCTGGTTGCAGATTCGCAGTGTCGCTGTTCCAGCGCATCACATCTTTGATGTTCACGCCGTGGCGTTTAGCAATGCTTGAAAGCGAATCGCCTTTGCGCACACGATACGTAATGCTATCGCTGTTGTTTGCCAACCGCTGTGCGCTACTGCCTGCACCAATCGTCAAACTTTGGCCTGGCTTCAGCTTAGATCCGCGCAGTTTGTTCCACTGCTGCAAATCTTTGGTGCTTACGCCGAGACGTGAAGCGATGCTTGAAAGCGTGTCGCCAGAGCGTACGGTGTAAACACGGCTGTTAAGCGGCGTATTGTCGGCAACCAGCGTCGACTGTACAGCAGCAATTTCGCCTGAAGCGAGAGATTCACGCAGTTGATCTGCATGCTTCTTTGGCACCATCACGTACTGCGGCCCACTTGCGCCCAGCGTGGAGCCTTTCACGCCAGCGTTGAATGTCTTCAGCTTGCTGACGGAAATCCCCGCCATATCTGCAACCTTCGCCATTTCAACCGGGCTACTCAGGTGCACACGCGCCAGAGCACGGCTTTCATCGGTCGTTGGCAGACGTACGCCATAACGCTTGCTGTTTTTGAGAATATCACTCAATGCCAGCATTTTAGGCACGTACTGCTTCGTTTCCTGCGGCAACGGTAACGACCAGAAGTCCGTGGATTTCCCACGCGCTTTGTTCGTTTTAATTGCCTTCATGACCCGACCTTCGCCGCTGTTATAAGCCGCTACGGTCAGAAGCCAGTCGCCGTCAAACATTTTGTTCAGACGCTGCATCATATTCAGCGCGGCAGTTGTTGAAGCAACAACATCGCGACGCGCGTCATAATTGCGGGTCTGTTTCAAACCATAATTGCGCCCCGTGCTCGGAATGATCTGCCAGATGCCTGCGGCATTGGCGCCAGACGTTGCGTGAGGATCAAAAGCGCTCTCCACTATGGGTAGTAGTACCAGTTCCATAGGCATGTTACGTTTTTTAACTTGCCCTGCTATCCAGTACATATACGGCTCTGCCCGTAAAGTTACATCGTGGAGATAGCTCTTATTGCGTAAATATTTCTGTTTCTGTTCGCGAATCCGGTCATTTTCCGGAATTCCCATCTTTAGCTCGTCGCCAATGAAAGCCCACAAGTCACCATCTGGCGCGATAGACGTCCCGTCGTCCATCCATCGTGCCTGACTTGTAAACTTTGCTGCTTCCCCTTGACCAGCTGCAGAAAGGCTCTGTGCGTGCTGTTGAACGTTGCCGGTACTCTGGCAACCCACGAGCAGGACAGAGGCGAGTAATATCGCTTTTGCCTTCATGTGTGTGTCAATAGTTGCTTAAAAGACGACCGATCATAACGGCGAACGGAGCCGATGACAAGAAAGTTTTATCAGAACCTATCTTTCTTTGACCTTAACCATGCAAAACGCTCTTCAGGTTGTTGCAATAATGTTTCTTCATTAATTACATTAATTAAATCAATATCTTCCGTTCTTAAAAAAACATTAATTTGCCGCTCATTTTTCAGAATTACGGGTAGTGTTATTTGATTTTTTGCCCGTAACTCCTTAACTTTACGATAATAATCATTTATGGACAAATCGTGCGGAAGAATACTCAAAGCAAACTTCATATTTGATAAGGTATATTCATGAGCACAACATACCAATGTATCGTCAGGTAACGCACTTAACTTTTTAAGTGATTGATACATTTGTGATGCTGTCCCTTCAAACAACCGACCACACCCACCAGAAAACAGCGTGTCGCCGCAAAATAGATAAGGTTTGCTGAAGTAACAGATATGTCCTAAAGTGTGACCCGGTGTGGCAATTACACTAAATTCATGCCCCAAAACGAAGGCAGTTTCGCCATCTTTGACTACCTGTGTTGTTCCCTTATCTTGTGTCTCTTGTGGACCATACACCACAATTTGCGGAAACTTTTCCACCAGTTCTTTTACGCCGCCAACGTGATCGTGGTGATGGTGGGTGAGAAATATGGCCTCTGGTTGCCAGTTATTGGCGGCAATGGCGTTTAATACTGGCTCTGCGTCTCCGGGATCGACAATCAGGCAGCGACCTGCTTCATCATTCAAAACCCAGATGTAATTGTCATCAAAGGCGGGAATACTGTTAAGATTCATAGATTACCTCTCAGTGTGAAACGGAAGGTTGTGATGAAACCGGCAAGAGTCCCTCAAACTGTCGTGGCTCCTGATTGCTGGGGCGATTTGCCCTGGGGAGAGCTTTATCGCAAGGCGCTGGAGCGCCAGCTCAACCCGTGGTTCACTAAAATGTATGGTTTTCATCTGCTTAAGATTGGCAATTTAAGCGCAGAAATCAATTGCGAAGCGTGCGCGGTTTCTCATCAAGTGAATGTTTCTGCGCAAGGAATGCCCGTCCAGGTACAGGCGGACCCACTTCATCTTCCTTTTGCCGATAAATCCGTTGATGTTTGTCTACTGGCACATACATTGCCGTGGTGCACCGATCCGCATCGTTTATTGCGTGAAGCCGATCGGGTATTGATTGATGATGGCTGGCTGGTCATTAGTGGCTTCAATCCCATCAGTTTAATGGGATTACGCAAACTTGTGCCGGTATTGCGCAAAACCTCGCCCTATAACAGCCGGATGTTTACTCTGATGCGGCAACTGGACTGGCTCTCTTTGTTGAATTTTGAAGTGCTGCACGCCAGCCGTTTCCACGTTCTCCCGTGGAACAAACACGGTGGAAAACTATTGAATGCACATATTCCTGCGCTTGGTTGGCTTACAAGGCTTTTGTTGCCCGGAAACGGACTATTCCTTTAACCTAAATCCGATGAACAGAGTAAAAACAAGCCACGAATTCGCAGGCGGTTGGAGCCACCCGGCAATATCGTAAACCACAGGCTTAAACTTCGACTTTAGCCTGTATCTTCCAGTGTAGGGATTCATTGCCGCAGCAGCGGGCCAGTTCATCACAGCGTTCGTTTTCCGGGTGTCCGGCATGGCCTTTAACCCATTCCCATTTGATTTGATGCTGCCCCAATGCAGCATCAAGACGTTGCCAGAGATCGACATTTTTTACTGGTTTTGTCTGCGGTTTTCCAGCCACGTTTTTCCAGCTATGGATCCACTGAGTGATCCCCGGCGGACATACTGGCTGTCGGTACTCAAAATGACTTCGCAATGTTCTTTTAACGCCTCCAGCGCGACAATAGCGGCCATCAACTCCATACGGTTGTTGGTGGTGGTGCGGGTGTAGCCTGCGCTAAAAGGTTTTCTCGCGTCCGCGATAGCGTAAAATAGCGCCGTAACCCCAGCCTGGATTGCCCAGACACGAACCATCGGTGAAAATTTCTACCTGTTTAAGCATCTCTGGTAGACTTCCTGTAATTGAATCGAACTGTAAAACGATAAGTCTGACATAAATGACCGCTATGAGCACTGCAATTACACGCCAGATCGTTCTCGATACCGAAACCACCGGTATGAACCAGATTGGTGCGCACTATGAAGGCCACAAGATCATTGAGATTGGTGCCGTTGAAGTGGTGAACCGTCGCCTGACGGGCAATAACTTCCATGTTTATCTCAAACCCGATCGGCTGGTGGATCCGGAAGCCTTTGGCGTACATGGTATTGCCGATGAATTTTTGCTCGATAAGCCCACGTTTGCCGAAGTAGCCGATGAGTTCATGGACTATATCCGCGGCGCGGAGTTGGTGATCCATAACGCAGCGTTCGATATCGGCTTTATGGACTACGAGTTTTCGTTGCTTAAGCGCGATATTCCGAAGACCAATACCTTCTGTAAGGTCACCGATAGCCTTGCGGTGGCGAGGAAAATGTTTCCTGGTAAGCGCAACAGCCTCGATGCGTTATGTGCCCGCTACGAAATAGATAACAGTAAACGAACGCTACACGGGGCATTACTCGATGCACAGATCCTTGCGGAAGTTTATCTGGCGATGACCGGTGGTCAAACGTCGATGGCTTTTGCGATGGAAGGAGAGACACAGCAGCAACAAGGTGAAGCAACAATTCAGCGCATTGTACGTCAGGCAAGTAAGTTACGCGTTGTTTTTGCGACAGATGAAGAGCTTGCAGCTCATGAAGCCCGTCTTGATCTGGTGGAGAAGAAGGGCGGAAGCTGCCTCTGGCGGGCATAAATACCTGTAAAAGGCGCTAAAAATAGCGGCTTGGGCGATTTTTGCAGCAAACGATTCAAAAGATGAGAAAAACCGTTGACGAAGGGTGAGGCAATCCGTAATATTCGCCTCGTTCCCAACGGAACACAACGCGGAGCGGTAGTTCAGTCGGTTAGAATACCTGCCTGTCACGCAGGGGGTCGCGGGTTCGAGTCCCGTCCGTTCCGCCAAATTCACTCATGAAAATGAGTTCAGAGAGCCGCAAGATTTTTAATTTTGCGGTTTTTTTGTATTTGAATTCCACCATTTCTCTGTTCAATGATTTTATTCTGGCGTAAGTGCGTGATTCTCGCTTGTTGTCTCATTCATTAAAATTCAATAATGATATCGAACCATTCAGCTTAAATATATTTCCAGAGAATAAATTTATATTGATTAAATGAATGTATATTTCAAATTGATTTTGTTTGTTATTATTTAAGTGGGGTATATAATTAGAGTCCGTTATCAATGCTAAATATTCTAATCATTATGACAGGCGAGGGAGTGTCCAATTATGAATTCAAAAAAGCTTTGTTGCATATGTGTGTTATTCTCGCTGCTTGCAGGATGTGCCTCTGAATCTTCTATTGATGAAAAGAAGAAAAAAGCTCAAGTCACACAAAGTAATATTAATAAAAACACTCCCCAGCAACTGACAGACAAAGATTTATTCGGTAATGAAACCACTCTGGCCGTATCCGAAGAGGATATTCAAGCTGCGCTTGATGGAGATGAGTTCCGCGTTCCCCTTAATTCTCCTGTAATACTTGTTCAATCCGGCAACCGCGCACCGGAAACCATTATGCAGGAGGAGATGCGAAAATATTATACTGTTTCCACATTCTCTGGTATCCCGGACAGGCAAAAGCCTCTGACTTGTAACAAAAACAAAGATAAAAATGAGAACGAGGATGTTGCCAGTGCTGAGAATATGAACTGGATGCAGGCACTGCGTTTTGTGGCTGCAAAAGGACATCAGAAAGCGATTATTGTTTACCAGGATACATTGCAGACAGGAAAATATGACTCTGCGCTGAAATCAACAGTATGGTCCGACTATAAAAATGAAAAACTCACCGACGCTATCTCCCTGCGCTACCTGGTACGTTTCACGCTGGTGGATGTGGCAACAGGTGAGTGGGCTACCTGGTCGCCGGTGAATTATGAATATAAAGTGCTTCCACCATTGCCCGACAAGAATGAAGCCAGTACGACTGATATGACAGAGCAGCAAATCATGCAACTTAAGCAAAAGACCTATAAAGCGATGGTAAAAGATTTGGTTAACCGCTATCAATAATAAATTATATCTGCCGCCAGGAATTTCTGGCGGCAATAATACAAAATTCTTTGCATAAGAAATTTTTCTTGACAAAGACAGTGCAAGAAAGGACATGGAATCCGGAGTTAAAAACTGTTTGTTTTAGAATATTTAATTATTTAACTGCTGAATCTTCCTTGCGAGAAATATATTCATTATTACATTTCATGCCATTTTTAATATAGATTGCTCCTGGGAAAATCCCCGTATTATTACCGCAGGGGTGATAATTAGCATTGACATATCCTGTGACAAAAGGAGCTATTAAAGGTGCTATTACGATAGCTATTAGTAAAAATATAAGAGTTAGCTGTATTGTTATGTCTGTGGCGAAATTGACTACCTTCGTTTTTTTGATTAAGAATGATTTTATTATCGTAAGTAAAATTACATGAACATTTAAAAAGGAAAACGACATGAAACCAAAGCACAGAATCAACATTCTCCAATCATAAAATATTTCCGTGGAGCATTTTATTATTGAATATAGAGGTTTAACTCCGGTAAAAAACAAAGAAGCATTGAATGCAGGGAAAAATAATATGGCCATAAAAAACATCGAAAGAAACTCTTTTAATTTAACATGTAAACGCATGGTTAATCCTCATATCACGGGTGGAGTGTTAAGAACATACATAAATGGAGTCATGTTTTCCCTTTTCCATTTATCAAGTTCCTGTTGCCGTTTTAGTCCATCTCTAATTGCATATTTTAATTTTTCTGATAAATGGCATTGAGCATCGATTTCATTTAAAACAACTGTACACACTATCCCTGTCAGTAAAATTGCTCCTCCGACAAAATTACTGGAAAGCCAAAGCTAACACAGGCAAAAGAAGAGGCTTCCAATAGCGGTTGCAACACCTACCGGCTTAACTGCCACATCCATTGAAAAATCGCCAAGAAAATTAACCAGATCTCGCTCTGAACTCATAATAAATTCTATGGTTCTCCAGGCTACTGAAAACCAGATACAGAACTTAACTCCTTTTATTGATTCAGATAAAGCTCCTCGCCAGCCAATAGCGAGTTCCAGAACTTGAGGCGCTCGTGAAGAGAAAATATATTTACCGAGCTTTTCTAAAAGCCAGGGACTGGATGTTGTGATTTTTATATATTTCTCTCCAAGTATTTCAAAGTAACTTGCTTTTGTATACTTTAAGGCATTAAGGTTAAATATAATTTTCCCATTGTCATCAAACTCAGTCATTAATTTACTCGCGTTAACTAACCAGGCGAGTGTATCTTTTATACCTGAAGGATGTGTAGTGATAAAATGAATGTAATCAAATGATGTTATTGGGCTGAGTATTTTTTTTGCAACATCAAGTGTCAAGAGAATAACATGATGAGTGTTCTGATGCCTTAACTCATCAATGAGTGGGACGTCGTTAAGATAAGGGTGCTGAGGTACTAGCTGGTTTATCGGCTGAGCCCCCCGAAGAATGTCACCCACATAATCAGCCCACTGTGCATTCTGTGTGTTGTTGTTATTCCTTAAACCAGCCATTTTATCTCTCCGCAATAGTAATTTATTATGTTATTACAGTAAGTTACTGTACACGATCCTGCCATTTACTCATTGCATTCGTACCGGCTAACGTATGCTCCCAGGAAATATCTTCATAAATAAAGGCAATTCTCTCCTGTGGTTCCAGTTCTTTTTCCAGGACAGCATGCGGTGTGACAAAATCAATACTTGATATTCGGGCTTTTGACAGATTTATTTTATAATAAGGCTGGTAAATACCCGCTTTACTGGTTCGGTAGAGTATAAATTCACATATTGCCATTTTTTCATTGTCACTAAGTGCTTTTGCCAGCAATGGTGAGGATTTATCAACCGGTTTGGTGATAATTAATTCATGATGATTGACATTTTGACTTCTTGAGATGGAATGCATTAACGCATAAACCATGATCTGATCTTTATGTTCTGGCTGCGCTTTGTTTCCGACAGAATCAAGCGTTGAGCAACCTGCTGAAATTAGCCCTTGTGTCTCTCCACTCAAAGATAAATAACTTATATTTGCCATGATAATCTCCTTTAATTAAATAATTATTTTTCGGCCGTGGTACCGGTTGCCGCCTCTGGCATGACGTTATTCTTCAGCAGCAGCCAGCGGCTTAACACGCCTTCGAGTCGCTCATTAATTTGTTTTTCCAGCGCATCTGTATTCTGCTTCTGCGCACGGGCATCCTGGTACTGCGTCAACAGAGACTCAACGGGTGTTTCCTGCCCCAGTCCCCGCTCCGCCTGCCAGATGACATTTTTGATATAGGAAAGGGTTAGTCCCTCTTTCTCGCGCTGCATCACTAGATCTGCAAAAGCATGTAAGTCCTGGCGGGTCTGCAACCAGCCACGCAACTGCGGGCTACTCTGTGCGCGGGTTTTGAGTGCCTCATTCCATTGTGTCGGGCCTGCTTTGCTGTGCAGGCTTTCCGGCCAGCGACTGTCGGCAACACGCATCATCTGCATCCGGTTTCCAGCGGCTGTACCGGGGAGGTATCAAGAAGTTGTTGCAGCCTGCGCTCATAGTTTTCGAGTTCAGGTGAGGCCATCCACACCGTTGCTGCGCCCTGAGCGGTGTCGTTAACCTGTAACAGTTGCTGCTGCACCGGATAGACTTGCCACCACCACAATGCTGAGGCGACAGCCACTGAACAGGCGATCCCTGCGATAAACCCTCTTACCGTACTGCCTTGCTTTATCATACTGGCCTGTGGGGGATTCTCTGTCAGACTGCGCACTTCCACTTTCATATCAGACAGGCCGGGCAGGGGAGGCACTACCGCTTCTGGTGTGGAAGATGCCTGTGTTTCCGGGGCATAAATCAGCGTTCTGACCGTGGTCTGTGCGGCGTTCTCAGTGTTACTCTTCAGCTGGGGTTCAAGCCGTTTACGCGTGTTCTGCATAAAATAGAGCAGATTCTCCACGCGCGGAACGCGCTTCAGTTCCACCTGCTGGAGCTTATCGCAGATAAGCTGCAATGCCCGCTCTGTGCGGTAGATCAGTGGTAGGTCGGATTCCGCAAAGGAGATTTGCTGACGCAGAATATTGCCGGTTCGGGAGTTAAACCAGTCCAGCATTTCAGTACGCGCCGGGCCGCCCTGCGGCCAGAACTTATCCCAGTCGTGGCTTACCATTGCCGCCAGCAGTTCCGCACCTTCGCAGAATCCCGCCAGTCCCTGGGTCCGTGTCCGGGCAAGCGTATAGTAGGTGGCGGTGTGTAAATCCACTCCGTTGGCTTTAAAAATCGCCAGCGCCAGCGACTCCACCAGTTTCCAGTTCAGCTCAGGCTGTGACGGGTGGCTGGCTTTGTTAATTTCTTCGCGGATGGCGCTGAATTCCGGCAGCCCGCGCGGGTCACTGCCGGTAACGATAGTTTGTGTCAGTCCGTTACTATTCATCCCTGCCTCCTCAGTACAGTGTGTCTGACAGACCAAACTGGCTGAACAAACCACCGCTGAACGGGTTATCTTCCGTGTCGGTATGCACACGGTAGGTCATCGCGCCACCGTCCACGCTAAAGCGCAGGTAAAGTTGCCATCCTGTACTCCGGTCAGTTGTCCGGCCCCGAACAGACGGAACTGCGCCCACGGCCCGCTGAAGCTGATACTGCGCGGTGCGCCGCCGTTTAGCGCAACCAGCGTCAGTTTGCTTTCGTTGCCTTCGCGCATATTGTTAGGCCAGACCAGATGGGCGGTATAGTTGCGCCCCTGGCTGTAATCGACTAACTGGCCGTCAAGGTTCAGTACGCTGCGGCGTTTGTTGCCGGAGAGCGATACCGTTTCCACGGCAAAGGATGTTCCCAGACCGTTCTGTTTACTGAAGAAAATGTCACGGATTTTCTGCGCGGTTTTCAGTTGCGCAATAATATCTTCGCGAATAATGACGCTGTTATCGCCATCCTCCAGACTCAGGTCATTGTCGATAAACAGCTTCAGGTTCTGCTGGTAGAAGGTATCCAGTATGCCATCCGGTTTAAAGAAGCGTTCGAAGGCATCCAGTGAGGCATCCTGTGCAGAACGCGGATTAAACGGATAGTTATTTGCCAGTTGCTCGTTAAACGGTTTCACCACGCTGTCGCGCCAGTCCACTTCCATATAATGAACAGCCTCCACCATCACCACATGCCAGGCCTGGTCAGCCAGCCTGCCAACCCAGCGGTTGAGCGGAGCAGGCAGCGTTTTTGCCATCTGGCGGGTGGCGAATATCGGATCGCTGCTGTTCTGATCAAGCCGTAACTGCACGGCTTTCAGCGCCGATTTCCCTGGTACAGGCGCGTTCTGGATTGCCAGCAGGTAGCGGTGCAACTCGGTGAGTTGCTGATACACGGCCTGCATCGTGCTTTCTTTGTCTTTCTGTACTGCCAGGGTACTGTTTTCCGGGGCGAATTCATGCCCGAGGCGGGTGAGTAACTGGTAATCCGGCTCTGCCGGGCTTCCTCCCGTTCTTGGCAGAGAGTTTTCAGAAAGACGCCTGGCTGTGTTGTCACGCAGCACGGTCAGCGCCCGCTGCAAAGGCTGGTCGCCGCTGATAACCTGCTCCAGCGCCCCGGTCAGTTGTCCGATGGACTCAAAATTGCGGATATTCAGATTGTCCATCCCGGCCCGCCGGTGGCGGTGTAGTCCTGATATACTGCTCGGTCAACTGGCGCTGGATTTCCGCTTGCGGTCGGCGTCACTGTATTTCACGCTGCGGGTAAGGTTAAGTACCCAGGAATCCATCGCCGTCAGTTCAACCAGTTCATCGCGCTGTTTTACAAAATAGCTTTGCAGGCCGTAACGGGTAAGAAACTGTGGAACAACCAGTTTGTTGTCATCGGCAGATGTAAACACCTGGTCAAAGGTTGGCCCTACCTGGTCACGCAGATTGAGGTCGGCAGGAAGAACGCCCAGCGCCCGCGTTTTCAGGCTCTGGTAAACCCGCTGGTAGACAGGCAGTTTGCTCAGTTCTTTCTGTGCTGATACCACGGGCTTGTCATATGGCGTCCAGCGGCTGATGGCGTCACCGTCGCCCGCCTGACGCTCTGCGTGCCAGTCAGTATGAGCCAGCGCGTAGTCAAGATGGGACATCAGTTGTGCCTGGATATCGCGCTGACCGTGGAACTTTTCGCTCCAGCGTTTTGCCATATACTGCTTCACCACCTGATTGTTACGTCCGCTTTTGTCCTCCAGCATTCGCATCACGCGCAGCACCGCGAGTTTTTCTTCACTCTCCGGCGGCGCGGCGTTCAGCGCTTTGACCAGCCCGTTAAACAGCGAGGGCAGGTAACGTTGCTCCAGCAGTTGCAGATAGGTCTGTTCCACATAAGGCCCGATACGTCGTCCCTGGTACAGTCCCATATCGGCCAGACGGCTGCGGTCGCCCCAGTCGCCATAGGCCAGTGTGGCATCGCGTACCGGGTTCAGGAGCGGCAGTTGCAGGTTGCCAAAGTCATCTTCCCCCTGCGGAGGCGGCACGTCCATAAAGGCTTTGGCCTGCTTAAGCACGGTGATGCCAGACTGATAGTTACCGTTGTAATAGTGATGCCAGCCGGTGATGAGCAGCAGTGCTGCCACGCCGCCTGTGGCAGAGAAAACCGTCAGGCGGCGACGGGAACGTATCAGCCAGGCGCGGCTCTCTGTTGCCAGATTAGGCTCTGCGAGTAATGCCTGCGGGAACAGGCTGCGGGTGAAATAAGGCGCGGTGTCCACCAGGGGCCAGGACGCCAGTGGGTTATTGCCCAGCCGGTACTGGCGGGCGGCAGACTGGGTGAATATATCATCCATCTGTCCACGCTGAAGCGAAGAGGTGAGATAGACACCACGCAGCATCACGTTCATATTTTCGCCATCAAGCAGACCCTCAAGCAGTGACACCAGCGGTTCACGGCTTCCCTGCATCTGGCGGGAAAAACTGAATAAAGACGCGCGGGTGTGAGTCTGAGCGACCATCAGATCCGGCAACGCCAGATTCATTCGATCCACCCATGTCTGCCAGAAAGCATTCAACTCTGTTCGCCAGTCATCATTTTCATGGGCACGGCGGGTGAACGTGACGCCCAGAATCGCATCGCGATCCTGTCTGTTCAGGGACTGAAACAGGGCGGCAAAACCCTGCAATAAATCAAGCCGGGTAAGTACCACGTAAACCGGTAACTGGCAGTGAAGATGCTGGCGTATATCCTGCAAGCGGCTGCGCAGCGCCTGTAACAGATGCTCGCGGCGGCGTTTGTCTGCGGTAAGCAGATCGGGTAAATCGAGTGTCAGAATAATCCCATTCAGCGGCTGGCGCGCGCGCTTTTCTTTCAGCCAGCCGAGGGCATGTTCCCACAGACGGCGATGCAGGATATCCGCATCAGCGGGAGCGCAGAGTGTGCCGTCGATATCAAAGATCACCGCCTGTTTACCGACATGGGGCGTGAGGTACAGGCGTTGTTCTGCGCCGCGTGCGCCCTCCGGGGCATAAATAATGTCGGACGGAAACCCCTCGCGCAGCAGTGTCGTTTTGCCACTGCCCGCCGGGCCGATGACCATATACCACGGCAACTGCCACAGGAAACGGCGGTTGTCGAGATGGCGTTGCAGGCGCAGCAGCCAGCGGTCAAGATAACGCTGCTGGGCGTTCAGTTCCACGCTGAGCGGATCAACGGCTTCCTCGCGCTGTTGCTTTTGCATTTTTTCAAGCTGTTGCAGGCGCTTCATCACCCGGACGGTAAGCCACATCAGGGCAATAATCCCCCACGCCGCCGTTGCCAGCCAGCGGTTCGCCAGTGGTTTGAGCCACTGTTCTTCATACAGCGTCCACGTCGGGCCTTTCCACCAGATCCACACCAGCAGAAAAATCCACGCCAGTATCAGCAGCCAGAAAGCAGAGACTTTAAACCGGGGCATCGCCGGTCGCAGGGCTGATTTGAGTCCGCTGAGTAGTCGGGGTGTTGGTAATCTGAACACAAAAACTCCTGTTCTCTTTTATTGTTCTGCCGTGAATTTTTGTTCTAGCTGCTCAAGCAGGGACGGCTCCCAGTCTGCCACCATCATCTGCAATCCCATCCTGAACAACATCCGGTACTGCTGCTGCGCAAGCTGTACCAGCCCCGCCTCTTCCGTCAACTGTGCGGCAAGGTACTGGCGGTGAAACTGATCGCGGGGATCGCCTTCGGGTAGCATGTCCAGATATCGCAGCGCCGCCTCCAGACCCTGCTCAGCAAAACAGGCTCTGGCTGCCTTCGATTCCTCACCGATTTGCGCAACCGGTGCAACTTTGGCGTCGGGCGAAGCTGCCAGCCATTGTTTCGTCTGCTCACTGATAAACGGTGTGTGGTCATTAAACAGCAGCCCGGTAAGCTGGGGCAGACGCTCAAGGAAGCGGATGACCTCATCGCGGATGGCGTCTGCCACCTGTTTGTAACCCAGACGCAGCGCCGTCTGTGCAGAAAGGCAGTGACCATCCAGCCAGTAAGGAGCCAGCAGTACGCTTTTCTCCACCTGCTGCCACAGCGCCATATCGGCACTACCGAGCTGAGCATGGTAATCTGCCACCATATCGGCGGAGACCGCAGCCAGTGGAGTACGGCCATCGCTTTCCGCCTGGGGCGTACTGGTGATGTTCTGCCAAAGCGCATGGCGGCGCAGACGGTAGCCCTGCGGTGAATCCGGCTGGCGTTCACATAAAATGGCCGCCACTTTTAACAGCGTGTCGCGCCAGGCTTTGTCGTCGTGACTGTCGATGACGATTTGGGGAGCCGGAGCACTGGGTTGCGTCACGCCGCTTTCAGACGTGGCGGTGGTCTGTGGTGAACTACCGGAGGCCGCCGGAGTGGGGACAGGAGCCGGTGCCGCACGATTAAACGCACGCTGGTACAGGGCAAAAAGATCATCAGTAGCCTGTGCCAGTTCCGGGGCGTTATGTGACTGCCAGCATTGCGCCAGTTTTGCCAGTTCCCCTGACAGCGCATCGCGCTGCGCTGTGGCGGCGTTCTGTGAAAAAACTTCAATACCTGTTTCAAAGCGTTTAATGACCTGGCTGGCAAAGCGTTTTTTATGCGCCATATTCTGCGGCGCAGCCACCGCCCAGTAATGCTCCACATACAGCGCCAGCAGGCGCAATGCGAGATGAGGATCACCGGCGTGTTGCAGGGTTCTCAGCAGATGCGCCAGCAGACGAAAATCCTTACTCTCCGAAGCCAGAATGACCAGCCCCCGGCGCTGGAGTTCCGGGATATCCAGTTGACTGTGGGCCAGCGATCCCAGCTTGACGATTTCGCCGTCGATATACTCCCAGTTCGGGTTGTCATCTTTCAGCGCCGATGCCAGTTTCTCTTCCGGCAGGTTTTCCAGCAGGTGCGATACCCAGACATTCGGATCGCGTAAGTCCATTGCCATATTTTTATTCTCCCGCCCAGTGGCAGGCATCGCGCAGGGGAGCAATCGCCCTTGCCAGCCCGTCAATGTTAAAGGTCAGCTTTCCGGCGGCATTGTCTGCGCCGGTATCCACCGTCAGCGTTTTTGCGCCGAACAGTTGCTTAATTTCATCAATCCCGGATAACCCCCGGCTGGACTCCAGCAGGGTGCCGTTCTCGCGCACAAACCAGTGGCTGCGCAATGCCCGGTTGTCGGCATTCAGAGTGACGGCGATATCATGGACATCCAGAGGGTGCATCAGCGCCACCTGCATCCGGGTGATATTGTCCACGCAACTGAACATCAGCACCGGGCGTGGCGGAACATGACCGATAGCCGGGGTGGTTATCACCACCGTCGGGCGCTCCCCCGGCACCTGCGTCACCAGCAGTTCTGTGGTGTTGCCCTCGCGGCGTTTTTCCTGCTCTGTGGCGCGGGTCCAGGCCTCGCCCACAAAACCGGCTTTGACCAGCGCCCCGTCAAACCCTGACGGGGACAGCGGTGCCAGCAGGCGGTCATAGCAGTCAAGCCGCTCCAGCGCCGCGGACTCCCGCCGACAGGACTGCATGGCCTGTAACGTGGCTGTCGCATCCGGCGGGGTCGTGGTGGCGACGGCGACCGCCACACCGGCCATTGACGATGCTTCTGCGGGCGCGGCAGTGGCGGGTAAGCCCGTCATCAGGCCCGCGATAAACCATCCTGTCTGCCGGAAAACGCGCAACCTGCTCATAAAACCGGTTCATCCTCTGTGACGGACTCGTCGTCCAGAGCGTCTTCCACATCTGCCGTAAATGCGCCGTCCACTGCCGACAACCGAATCCGGGCAATCGCCGTGTTAGCCGCCATTTTCTGCAACAGCAGCAGCGAGAGCGGCGGTAGCATGTCGCCATCGATGACCGATTCCAGCATCCTCGCGCCGTTTTCCGCGCGGGTGACGCGGCTCATGATTTCGTCCGTCACTTCCGGTTCAATGACCACTTCTGCACCAAAGCGACTGCGCAGCACGTTATCCAGACGGGCCAGTTTTCCGGCGATAATGGTGGCGAGCGTCTCTTTCGACAGCGGCAGATACGGCACCACTTCCATACGCGCCAGCAGGGCAGGTTTGAAGAAGTCGGCCAGCACCGGATACAGTACTTCCTGCATGGTTTCCGGGTCATCGGCATGCTCGACTATTACCTGGTAGCCGAGGTTGGACGTCAGGAAGAAGACGATATTTTTGCAGTCAATCAGGCGGCCTTCACCGTCTGCCATTTCGCCCTTATCGAACGCCTGGTAGAACAGGTTGAGCACATCCGGGTGCGCTTTTTCCACTTCATCGAGCAGTACTACCGAGTAGGGTTTCTGGCGAATCGCTTCGGTCAGTACGCCGCCTTCACCGTAGCCAACGTAGCCCGGAGGCGAACCAATCAGCCGCGAGACGGTGTGTTTCTCCTGGAATTCGGACATATTGATGGTGGTCAGGTACTGGCGACCGCCGTAGAGCAGCTCTGCCAGTTGCAGGACGGTTTCGGTTTTACCCACACCGCTGGGGCCAGCCAGCAGGAACGCACCGAGCGGGCGTCCCGGACGACGCAGGTCGGCGCGTGCGGTCAGTAGATGCTTATGCAGGCTGGCAATCGCCAGGTCCTGGCCTTTGATGGTGTCACCCAGCCATTTCGTCAGGTCGGTGATGACCGACATTTCATTCTGCGACAGGCGGTTAAGCGGCACGCCGGTCCATTCGGCAATCACCGCCGCAATCTGTTTTTTATCGACGTGCGGGGAAACCAGCAACCGGTCGTTATGCAGGGCGTCCAGTTCGGCAGTGAGATGTGCCAGACGTTGTACCGGGGAAACTGTTTCAGCGGTCTCTTCCGGTTGTTCTCTGTCGGCCTCATCAGCCGGTACGGCACCGGTATTATCCTGTTCTGACTCTGACTCTGGCTGCGTATCCTCCACGGTATCTGCGTCCGGCAACGGCGCCGCATCGTCCTCTGCCACGCCCAGTAACTGCTGGCGCAGCGCAATAATCTCCCGGACCAGCGTCTGCTGCTGGTGCCAGGCCGCTTCCAGTTCATCCAGCGCCGTCAGCGTTTCATCATACTGCACCAGCACCTCGGTCATCCGTGATGTGTCGGTACGCAGTCCGATGCGAAGCTCGCGCTCAAGCTGGCGAATTTCCGCCTCCTGCTGGTGGCTCAGAGTGGTCAGCGCCGAGATTTGCTTCGGCGGCGACGACAGGTTGATGGCCACACGGGCGCAGGCGGTATCCAGCACATCAATCGCTTTGTCCGGTAACTGACGCCCGGAGAGATAACGCTCGCTTAATGTCGCAGCGGCCTGCAAGGCGTCATCATCAATCAGCACGCCGTGAGACTGTTCATAGACCGCCGACAGACCGCGCAGAATAATGGTGGCTTCGGCAGCGTTGGGTTCGCTGACCTTCACCAACTGGAAGCGGCGCGACAGGGCGGCATCTTTTTCGAAGTATTTTTTGTACTCGCTCCAGGTGGTGGCGGCGATGGTTTTCAGCTCGCCGCGCGCCAGCGCCGGTTTGAGCAGGTTGGAGATATCCAGCCCGCCCTGCTGGTTGCCTGCGCCAATCAGGGTATGTGCTTCGTCGATAAACAGAATGACCGGCACCGGGGAGGAAATGACCTCCGCCATCAGCCCTTTGAAACGTTTTTCGAATTCACCCTTCACCGACGCTCCGGCCTGCAATGCGCCCAGGTCAAGGGTCATGATATCGGTGTTTTTCAGTTTGTCCGGCACCTGGCCTGCCACGATGCGCAGCGCCAGCCCTTCGATTAAGGCACTTTTACCCACGCCTGCTTCGCCCACCACCACCGGGTTGTTCTTGCGGCGGCGGCAGAGAATGTCGATCATCAGGTCGATTTCGTGGTCGCGGCACAGTACCGGGTCAAGCCTGCCGTTACGGGCGTCTGCGGTCATGTTTTTGGCGTAGCGGGCAAGCAGGGTGTCAGCAGCGTCCGTCAGTGTGCCTGCGCCTTTACCGTCTGCATCCGGCACGACTGATTCCGCCGACTCTTGTGTCCATTGCACAAAGTCCTGTTGCAGACGGTCACGGTTAATGCCGGTCAACAGCCGGGCGGCAGCAGGCGGTATATAACGCAGCGGCGAATGCAGCAGGGCCAGCAGCAACACGCCGCCACGCAATTCGCTGTGCTGCATCTCAGCCGACGCCAGCAGCCAGCCCTCTTTCAGCCACTCAACCAGCATCGGGGAAAATGCCGGGTAGCTGTCCGCAGAACGGGCAGTTGTGTAGTTCTCCACCGTCAGCGCCTGGCGCAACTCTTCCATGCCAATATCGCCCTGGCGGGTAATAACCCGCAGGTCACTGCGTGGCATGGCGAGCATCTGAATAAGCACATGGCTGACGGTAATTTCCGCTGCCTGCTGGCTCATACATTCAGAGGCGGCCATCTCCAGCGCCTGGCGGGAGAACAGGTTAAGCCGTTTTACCAGCGTGGGAAGATCAATCTGGATCATAAACGTCCTTATCGAAGTAATTTGTTTAGCTGGTGCAGGATGTCCTGCGTCTGGCTGTCCAGCCGCAACAGATAGAACAGGTAAAACAACGCCAGCACGACAACGCCACCACAAAAAATATGTTTAATGGTCAGGCGACTGATGAGCTGATAACGCCCGCCCTGGGTTTTTTTGTCCTGGTGTAACAGCGGGAAAGGGGCATCGCCGCGTAGTTTATGCAGGACGTGGTACAGGCGGCGGTAGATCTGCTCAAATTCCCCCTGATCCTGTGCTGCCACTTTGTAGCGCCCGCGAAATCCCAGAGAAAAACAGAGCCAGAGAAATTCCAGCAGATCCTGGTAACGTTTGGGTTCACGGATCAGGCGCTCCAGCAGGATGAAAACTTTCTCTCCACCCCAGGCTTCGTTGTGGAAATGGACCAGCAATGACTGCTTGATCCACTCGTTCTTGTTCGACCAGCCGTTACCGAGCGCCGCTTCATCAATAAACGTGCAGAGGATGTAGCGAAACGAGATAATCACGCCCGGTTCGTAGCCCTGCTCCTGAAGCAGTTGCTCCACGGCCTGAACATCCGTCACCACCTGAGCAAAAAGATGCTCCGGCATCGTCTGGCTGTTCATGGTTGAAAGGCGCATTACCATACCGAGTAGCGGCGTGGCCGCGTCGATCATCGGATTCAGGCTGTTGCCACGAAGCGCGAGATGATAGTCGCGCTGGCTTTTTTCGTCGTATCCGGTAAATGGTGGCAGAGACAGTGACCCCTCATCCATCGTCTTACCCTCTTATCGCCCACAGTTGCATGTTCAGATCCGGGAAACTGCCGGATACATGCAGTGCAACGGCCCCGGCGGCAGCCATTTCTGTCCAGGCCTGTCCGCTCTTGTCGAGTTCGAAATAGCTGAACCCGGAATGGTAAGGAAGCTGGCGGGGAGCCACCATCAGTGCGCGCAATGGAATGCCGGGGATCTGCACACTGACCATATTGCGGATTTTTTCCGGCGAGGAAATTTTCGACTGCTGGATAAACTGGCGCTGGATCTGATCGACCGGCATGTTTGCCGCCACGGCCAGCACAAAGGTGGCAGATTGCAGCAGTTCTGTGTCATGGATATCGGCCTGCCAGATACCGTCACGCAGATGCAGCGGCAGATTGACGGCTCTTGGCGACAGTACGGTATGCAGCGCCCGTTTGACTTCCGGTAACAGCGTTTTAAATGTTTTGGTCAGGTCATGATGATCATACACATCAAGCGGGCAGGGCAGGCGCGACGGCTCGGTAAAGGTCATCAGTTCACCCAGCAACCCGGCAAGATCAAGGTAGAAATCTTCCGGGTGGAGCTGGGATCGACGGGCGTGATGGGTAAACCGGGTCTGGTTACGGTTAAGTAACTGCAACATCATAAATTCCGCCACATCCGCGATGCCGCTCTGCGCCGGAGAGCCAATGCGGTTTGCCAGATCGCTTGCCCGTCCGCCAATGGCCCCCTGTACCTCTTTGAGATAAACACGCAGTTTCTTACTGACCTGAATATTCTGGCAGGAGGGGATAAAATCGTCATCCAGCGTCAGGGAGCCGTCGGCATGGCGATCGCTGATACGGCAAAGCGGGAGCGTAATATAGGCGCTCATATCTTCTGCACCGCTCATAATGCGCGGCGTCAGTTGTCCCAGCGTCAGTGTTCGCGTGTCACCTTCTTCTGAATGCAAATCCCGGACATCGGCATAATTCAGCCGGTAACGCCCGATTCGCCGCCCGTCGCTGATTTCATTTCTCACATCACTGGCGACCGGCAGAGCGAGGTAGATATTGCGGCTTCTCTCGTCCGGAAAATGTTGCGGGTGCAGCGGATCGGGCAGTGCGTCCTGGTCGGGGATAGAAAAGACGGTGCCGTCGGGCAGTGTGCCTGACGCGCTGTCAATCATGATCTTACCCTGTGCCAGCAGTTCATTGTTGAGAGTGAGTTCGGTAAATCCCCAGGATAAATCATTCATGGCCCGGAAACGCTGGTTATCCAGGTAGTCGTTGTAACGCTGCTGCTGCTGGAAATGGTGTGGACGCATCAGCATCCCTTCCTGCCACATCACCTTGTTGCGGGTGGTTGCCATAATTATTCATCCTCTTTTTTCATTTCGATGCTGCTTTGACGTACATGCACCAGCAGGCGGTAATGGTGGCCGGTTCCTTCCACCGTCTCGATTTGTTTCCATTCAGTGGCCTGGTCATCGGAGAAATAGGCCACGACACCAATAAACTGCGTTTTCTCATCCAGCTTTACCGGCGGCAGGGTTTTGATGGTGTCCGGCAACAGGTTGAAATCCTATGGTGGTCGATATAGTTTTTACCCAGCACATCCGGTAGCGGCGTACTGGCTATCTGGTCATAGTCGGCTGCCAGCAATTTTGAGTCGTCAGTCAGGTACACCAGTTGCACATCCACGGCGGCTGATTCACCTTCCGCATTGGTATTGGTGTCCGGTTCGGTCAGCAGGGTGACGGTTATTTCCGAAGGTTGCTCCTTCAGGCTCCCGACCTGGATATCCGGGTTTTGATCACCTCCCACTGATTTTTCGCCGTTTCGCAGCCGGTTAATATGACGCACATCAGCACGCAGGCCAGAAACGCCTTCCTGTTCATGCTTCCGGCTCCCGCTGTTTTTCACGAAGCACCCGGTCATAGACCTGGGCGTAGACCTCGTTAAACAGCATCTCAAACCCCTGCTGGCGATCGGAGGCCAGTTCTTCGTAATAATGGCTGTACATTTGCCATGCTCCGGCATCATCCAGCGGCTGGCGCAGTTCATGGCTGCGGCGGTACTGCACAAAGCGGCGCAGCAGATTTTGTGGTGAGAAAGCATCCAGCAGGACACGAAGCGACTCCACAATCGCTGCCCGGTTAGCTTCTTCGTGGTGGCGGACATTGCGCAGGCTTTCACTGACGGCGGCGGGAGCCGCCAAATGTACCGGGCTTTTACCTTCGGCAAACATTACGTCGAGCGCGGTGGCGTAATCCATGTTCAGGCGCAGCGGGTTATCTTCCAGCGGGCGCAAATGTTTGTCTGAGAGGCTGTTACGCTGCTGCTGCAAATCGAGCAGACCTTTTATTGCGGCCTGTAACGTTCGTCCGGCCTCCTCCAGAAAATCATCCGCATCGTCGGAATTGCTCATGGTAAGCGAGCCGCCAAGACCGCGCAGTAAGGGGGTGACCGCAAGGTGGCGTTGCGCCATTTCTGCCGCAGAGACGTCGTCATTACGATCGCCGGGGCTGGCATAAATGGGCGGCAGATCCATAAACGGAGTATTGATCCCCCCATTACTTGCCGGATCGGACAGCGGTGCCGATGGCCGGACAGCCGCAATGCCTGAAAGCGGATCGCCCGTGGTAATCAGGCTTTCGGACTGAAGTGCCTGGAGTGGATCGGCAGAAAAACCGTTTACCACGGTGTCTGCAAGTTGGTGCCGGTGAGTCATTCCCGGATAGTGTGGCGTACCCTCCGTTGATAGCAGGGTATCCGTGAGCATATCGCGATTGGTAACGATGGTTTCGGGAGTGGCCATTTCCTCATCGTAATGGGGAATATCTCCCCGGTTCAGATGAACCCTCACCATCAGCCGTCCGATCTGGATCTCATCGCCCTGGCGCAACTGTATTAGGTCTGATGTTGCTGTGACTTTTGCCTGATTCAGCCACAGTTGTGCCGTCTGCGGGCGCAGACAAAATGTGCCATCGTGCAGGATAACGGTAAAAGCCTGGGCCGGAATGCTCTGCTGACGATCCTGTACCGACCAGTGGCATTCGGGGCCATGGCCGACATTTCCCTGCTGTGTGAACAGACAGCGCGCCGCCCGTCCGCTTTCCAGCTCACTGCCGTTAATGACCTGCAATGAAAGCGTCTGTAGTTTCTCTTCCGGCATATTCTGCTCCGTGATTATCATAATTTACGACCGTACCCTGATGGTGACTGAGGGTCGTTCTTCCGGTGTGCCGAGGAAGCTGGTCCAGCCCAGCAGCGCACTTTTGTTATCGCCCAGGCGCATTGCGCCCACCTGCTCCGGCGCCAGCCCCAGATGTAAGTCCCAGGCAAGCTGATCGCGCAGGATGAAGGACACGAACATCGTCAGTGGCAGGAAGTTTTCGCCGGACGGCAGAAAAGAGAGGAACTGTTTTCGGGTCAGGCTGGTAATACTGAGCTGGAATTTTCCGCTGAGATCGGGCACTCGTGTACCCAGAACAAAGTTGCCCAGTACCGATCTTCCCGCCAGTTTTTCGCCATTTTTAAGAGAATAGCTCCCCAGACTATTTTGCTGATCCGGTTCAATATCCACCTTGCGACGTTGCCAGTTTTGCAGCGTCACTTCTGACAAATCAAAGCAGTGGGACACCAGGCCACAGATTATCTCCGGGGATCGTCCCGGATTTGCCAGGATCCCGGAATACGCCAGCATTTTGCTGTGATTAATCGCCAGCTTATCGCGAAGCTGGCGGTGGCCCAGCCCGACAAGGGAGTACATGCGCTGCGAGAACGCATCCACACCGCCGTTACGAAAACTGATGTGATAGCGGTACTTACGCCAGATATGCCAGACAAACTGGGTCAGGCGGTGGCTGAACATATCCAGAAAATCACCTACCGGACTTTGTTCATGTACCGCTTTCCAGGCCAGGTGATCGAGGTAATAACCGGGGAGAGGCGACTGAAATCTGTAACCCCATAAAGGTGGTGGTCATCCTGAATGCCCCTGACGTATCCCGTTTCAGCGCACTGATATCACTGCACGGGAAGGCAAGGCTGGCATCGGCGCTGAAACGCAGGGTTTCCTGTGCCGGATCGTCACGCAGGGATAATTCTGGCGTCCCCTTTTCACCCTTTGCCAGGCGGTGCAACAGCTCCGCCATCGCAAAAAAATTGTAAGAGCAGGCATTATGGAAAACCTGTGCCAGCGGATCATTCTGCTCTTTATCTGCCGGGGGATTTCCCGGACTCAGATAAGAGGATGCTGCCCGATTCTTTCCGTCCATTTCCATGTCTCCTGGCTTTCTGTGTTCACAACGGTCAGCATGTGGAATGAGTTAACGCTGGCGTACAGCGACAGAAAATGCGAAAGCACCGTACCGAGCAGATACATTTCCCCTTCACAGACAAACGGCTCCGGGTGCAGATACAGCGTGGAGGCCAGTCCCCGGACGGGAATACCCGTAAACAGGCGATCAACGGGGCGGGTCTCCAGACGCTCAATGGCATCCAGCTTTTGTTGTGACAGCCGTGCCGTCTGCGGATGATGGATTGCGTGGCGATCAAAGTTGGCGATGACCTGCTTCAGCGCGTCCGTATCCAGTAATGACAGATAATTCAGGTTCATGGCGGAGAGTAGGGACCAGTGCAGGCTGCCATCAATGACCGGCCAGAGTGGTTGCGTCGGGCGGGTAATGTTGCGAAATGAAGCAACAGCCGCATTTTTACCGGTTGTGCCGGTGATATCGCCGGAACGAATTTGTGACGGAAGCTCACGGTTGGTACAGGTCAGCGATACCGAAACCACTTCATTACTGAGCAGAGATTCGTCTGACGGATAACTGCCATCAGCATGTATAAAGGCAAGGGTATGATCAAAGCCGCGATGGAACAGGGATGTTTTGGTCCGGTGATGCCAGTACACCACTTCCCGCTTCCGGCTGTATTCCATCTGATGGCTGAAACTTTCAAAGGCTGGCCACTGGCGCGCGGCCTGCGTCGAAACAGGACGCCCCAGATCTTTTTTCCTGAACATATCCTGGACCTGGCTCACCACACTGTTAACGGAAAATACATCGTAATGTTGTGGGTAATGGCGGCTGGGAACCAGCGGATAGTCTGCCCGCCGGTTGTCCAGCGTGATGGCTTCTGCATGGTGGATAAATAAATTAATGGCAGGTGCGCAATACAGGCGCAGGGAATCGCGGCGCAGCCGGATGTCCACGGGCAAAGGGCGCGAAAAACGCAGTTGCAGGGTAAAGAATTCCGCCTGCAATCCGTCAGGCAAAGCCGGACAACCACAAAGATCAAAAAAGAGAAACGCATCGGGGTAACAGAAATACTCCTGAAGGATCCGGTAGCCGCTGTGGACGTTTTTCGGCCAGGGCAGCATGGCATCCTGCGGCTCAAAACCGACAGCTTTTAGCATAAACTCAGGCAGGCGAATATGCTGTTCACCCACAGTCAGGTCGGCACCCTGCAAGTATTCGCAGAACCATAAATAAAGCTGGTCACGGGTATAGTTGTCGTCATTGCCGAGCCAGAAGCGAAGTTTGTTCAGATCCAGCGTGCGGAAGTCCGTTCCCGGTGCGACCGAAAAGGTGATGTTGATAACACCATTACGGGTCGTACTGCGGTTTTCAATCTGCTCCAGGCGAACGGGCAGCAGCCAGATATCCCGGCAGAGGGTGAAGGTACAGGGAGGCGGCTCCTCCTTTTTAGCATCAGAGGGCAGCACTTCATCAACTCTGATTTCCCCGGCGTTGGTTGTAAACTGCTCATTACGGGGGATTAACACCGGTACAGAAGACTTATCCATATCCGGCGTATATTCAATAAGGGTCATTGCCGGAACCGGACGCAGGTAATTAGGCCATAGCATCTTAATAAGCCCGTGCGTCAGTTCTGGGAATTCATCCTCAATTTTCTGGCGGAGATTGCCGGTAAGAAAAGCCACCCCTTCCAGCAGGCGTTCAATATCCGGATCCGCATCTTTTTCGGCCAGGAAGCGGGCCAGATGGGGTTTTTCCGTTGCCAGCAGCTTGCTAAGCTGGCGCAGGTAATCGAGTTCTTCCCGGAAATAGCGTTCTTCAAATTCCATTTGTCAGTCCACCCGGTAATGCTGGCTGCCATTCGGTGCCATATCAAATTCAAGCACCTCATGCGTTTCGTTAAATGTCACCCAGGCTGTAATATGAAACGTCATATCCAGCGGGCTGGAGGCGGATGAAACCACTGCCTGCACTTCAGCGTGTGAGATCCGGGGTTCATAGCGTTCTATACATTGCTCGATGGCCCGACTCATGGATTCGCGGAAGTTTTCAGCCCCTTCCGGTTCATCAATGCCCAGCTCAGGCGCACCCCGGCAACTACCGGACCGGGTATTAAGAATGTTTCGTAGGTTCTGGCGAATGGATTGCCTGAGCGAATGAATACTGCCTCCCTGCCGGTTTCTGGCCGAAGAGGCTTCCATACGCTCAAAAAGAGAACCTGTGGTTCTTTCCCGATCCGGTATCATGGTGTGTTACTCCCTGTCTAACCGGCCAACCAGGGAAAGCTCAAAATTTGCCCCCATAAATTTAAAATGAGGTCTCACGCTTAGCGCAACCTGGTACCAGCCGGGTTCGCCTTCTACATCCATAACCTCAACTTTGGCAGCGCGCAGAGGTTTGCGGCTGCGCACGTCTGCAGGCGGGTTTTCCTGGTCGGCAACATACTGACGGATCCAGGTATTAAGCTCTCTTTCTAAGTCGCTCCTTTCTTTCCATGACCCCAGTTGTTCACGCTGCAACACCTTGATGTAGTGCGCTAACCGATTGATGATGAAGAGATAAGGAAGCTGCGTACCCAGCTTATAGTTGGTTTCTGCATCTTTTCCCGGAAAGTGCTTCGGTTTTTGTACCGAGTTTGCAGAGAAAAAGGCTGCATTATCAGAGTCTTTACGCATGGTAAGGGTGATAAAACCCTCTTCAGCCAGTTCAAATTCGCGGCGATCGGTGACCAGCACCTCGGTTGGGATTTTGGCCTGAATCCCCCATCGTTTCGAACAGATGCACCGGCAGATCTTCACTGCGCCGCCGCTTTGCGGACCGATAATGTTTGGACACCAGCGGTATTTGGCAAAACTGTCTGCGATATTGTGCCAGCATCCAGCCGTATTACAGATAATCTTCGTGGTTCTGGCTGACATCTTCGTAATAGTTAAAGAGTTCTTAACAGGGTTATCTGTTGGTGGAATAGGGCTGGCGAAGCAGGAAGCGGGGTGCCGTAAGCCCTAAATAGCGCGAATCTTCCGAGTCACGCAGGGCGCGCCATTTGGTGTAGGCCGGACCTTCAAAGATGGCATAAAGATCTTTGATATTAGGCAGTTCGGTCCACGAGTTCAGCCCCATAAACTCCGGGGAAACGGAGGACAGGAACGGTGCGTGCGCCATTGCGCCCACGGCACTGACGTATTGCAGCAGTTTCATGTCAGGCGCGGTATTTTTGAACTCATAAGCGCCCAGCACGGCAGCGATGGGTTCACCGCCAAACTGTCCGAAACCGGACGAATAAACGTGCTTATAAAATCCGGACTGAATAATTTCTGGCGCAAACTCAAAGTCTTCCAGAAGTTCCTGCTTGGTGACATGAAGCACGTTGACCTTGATGTTTTCACGGAAATCAACGCGATCCACCATGGTTTTCAGTGAGCGCCAGAACGACTCGACCTGCTGAAAGGCAGGCGCATGGATGATGACATCCATCTGGCGGCTGATGCGTTCATCAATATCTGCAATCATGCTGTCCACGGCCAGTTTATTGACCGGTTCGGCAGATGCAGTGGATTGCAGGATGCTGGCAATAAAGGCTGTCACACCCTGGCGGGCAACGTCATAACCTTCCGAACCGGGCTGAATACGGGTCTGTGCCATGATTTGATCAAGCAGCGACGATGCCTGCTCAGGCTGCCCGGCATGACTGGATACGAGTTCCTCTTCCTGTAAAGACATACTGAAAATCCTTCTGTTTTAGCTGTGTTTCTGAAACCGGCTTTTCGCCGTCAGTGAAGTACGCGCTGCCAGTGCGACGCGCTCTGCTGAAACTCACAAAAATGGATAATCTCATCCAATAGATCACTGATACGGCGATCCAGTGTTGTAATCAGCGCAGCCACACCATCCTGGTTGATTTCAACGGACGGGCTGAAACATACCTGGTAAACCACCTGCAGAATGTCTGCAACAGAGAGGTGGTATGTCCCGGAGATATTTTTGTGTGCCGTCATGCCTGGATAACCCTGTTTAATGAAATAGTGGTGGTTATTTATTGCTCACCAGACCGATTTCTTTGAGCAACTGCTCGCGGGACTCTTCATTTTCCAGCAATGCCTGGAGCTGGGTACGGAATGCCGGAAGGTTACCCATCGGCCCCTTCAGTGCAGTCAGTGCTTCACGCAGTTCCAGCAATTTATTCACTTCCGGAACCTGCCGGGCCACGCTATCTGGTGAAAAATCATCCAGTGATTTGATATTCAGCGCCACATTCAGTTCATCGTCTGTTGTGCTTCCCTTCAGCGTGGCGGGGACAGTAAAATTGAGGCCAATGGCTGCTTCAGCCATCACTGCACCGAAATTGTGCTTGTTAACGGAAACTGCCTGACGTTCATCCAGTGGGGATGTTTCCTGCGTATTTCCGGTATCGCCGACAACGAGCATGTTAAGCGGAAGTTCCACTTCAGCCGTCTGGCCATCTGTTTTTGGGACATACGATATATTAATACGCTCGCGAGGCGCGACGCTGCCTTCAAATTTTTTGCTCATAAAAGTGATCCGTCATGTTATCTCGTACAGGCCATGAACACGGCATATTTGTACCGCAAAAAAATATCGGCAATGCCGCCCTAATGGCGGTGAAAATAAAATCACCACTCCTTCATCACCCCGCATTTTACGCTTCAAAATAAATAAGAAAAGGACTTTTTATCGATCGTAAAGAGGGGTATTCTGCAAGCGTTAAATAGATTGTGTGAACCTGTGCAATTCGCGTCAGGTGTATTATGGCAATAATTTAAATATAGATTTTTTTATGTAACTTATTGAAGTATATAATAATTTCATTAAACATAAGCTAATCTAATGATTGCTTATTTATATATTTGTTTTGTGATTGATTAAGTGGGTATTTTTAAGGAATATCTCAAAAATTATCAAAATGATAATTCAGAAAGGATAAATACAATATTTATTCATGATTCAGCTTTGGCCATTTTATGGAGGCAATACGGACTTTGAACAGTTGGGTATGGTTATCCAGATATATATTATTAAGTTATTGCTGAATAAGAGATTTAATGATTTTAAAAATAGTTTTTACGACAACCGTAAATTCTAGCTCGGTTTGTATGTAAAAAATACTGAAAAATGATGCGGTTCCGTGAAGTGAGCTGCATCTGCCTGTCTGGGCTCGGGATTAACGGCAGGTCATTGTAAGTAGTAATTAACCACGTTAACAAGGAGTTTACAAATGCCAACACCGTGTTATATCTCCATCACTGGTCAGACCCAGGGAAATATTACTGCAGGTGCATTTACCGCTGATTCTGTCGGCAACATCTATGTGCAGGGGCACGAAGACGAGATGCTGGTGCAGGAATTCCTGCATAACGTTACTGTCCCGACCGATCCTCAGTCCGGTCAGCCTGCGGGTCAGCGTGCTCACAAGCCTTTCATTTTTACCGTGGCGCTGAACAAAGCGGTTCCGCTGATGTACAACGCACTGGCCTCCGGCGAAATGCTGCCAACCACTGAACTTCACTGGTGGCGTACCTCTGTGGAAGGCAAACAGGAGCATTATTTCACTACCCGCCTGACTGATTCGACGATTGTCGATATGAAACTGCATATGCCGCATTGCCAGGACCCGGCGAAACGCGAGTTCACCCAGTTGCTCGAAGTTTCACTGGCCTACCGCAAAATTGAATGGGAACACGTCAAATCTGGCACCTCCGGTGCCGACGACTGGCGCGCACCGCTGGAAGCATAAGTTAAGCCAACAGCATCCGGCTATCAGGCCGGATGCTGTTTTTGTATTACGCCGTAGAAAGAAAGGTTGTCAGTAAGGGGTTACGTTCACGGGAGATGGCGGCTGCCGGAAACTTCGGCGGTAGCGTGCCTGAACGCAAGCGTAACACTGTACTGTCACAGCCGCTTTAACAGCGAACTGTCTGTTTTTCCTTAACCCCGGAGGTTGCTATGTCAACCGGATTACGTTTCACGCTGGAAGTGGACGGCCTGCCACCGGATGCTTTTGCGGTGGTCTCCTTTCATCTGAACCAGTCACTCTCTTCGCTTTTTTCCCTCGATCTCTCTCTGGTCAGCCAGCAGTTTCTCTCCCTTGAATTCCAGCAGATCCTCGACAAAATGGCCTACCTGACGGGGATATGGCAGGGCGATGACGTACAGCGCCGGGTGAAAGGTATGGTGACCTGGTTTGAACTGGGGGAGAACGACAAAAACCAGATGCTGTACAGCATGAAGGTGTGCCCACCGCTGTGGGGCTGAACTGCGTAGAACTTCCGCTTCGGGGACATCGAAAGCATCCTCGGCACGATATTGCAGGAAAACGGGGTGACCGAGTGGAGCCCGCTGTTCAGCGAGCCACATCCTTCCCGTGAGTTTTGTGTCCAGTACGGTGAGACTGATTACGATTTCCTGTGCCGGATGGCGGCGGAGGAAGGCATCTTCTTTTATGAGGAGCACGCGCAAAAAAGTACCGACCAGAGCCTGGTCCTGTGCGATACCGTGCGTTATCTGCCGGAGTCCTTTGAGATCCCCTGGAATCCGAACACCCGTACCGAGGTGAGCACCCTCTGCATCAGCCAGTTCGTTCTACAGCGCACAAATCCGCCGCCTTCCGTGGTGACCAAAGACTACACCTTTAAACGCCCCGGCGTTGGACGTTTTGATCAGGAAAGGCCAGCACCGGGATTACCAGCGCACACAGTATAGAAGTGTATGACTACCCGGACGTTTCAAGGGGGCCCACGGGCAGAACTTTGCCCGCTGGCAGATGGACGGCTGGCGAAACAATGCAGAAACCGCGCGGGGAATGAGTCGCTCGCCGGAGATATGGCCGGGACGACGGGTGTGCTGACAACAGGGCATCCGCAGGCGACCTGAACCGGGAATGGCATGGCGGGTGGTGGCAAAAGTGAACTGCACGGCAGCCACAGGCGAGTGCGGACGGCAGGCGAGGACGGCGCTGGAGAACCATTTTGCGGTGATCGGCAGACAGAACATGGCGACCACAGCCGTTGCTGGAAACCGCTGGTGGACGGCCGCAGAGCGCGTCGTGACGGGACCGGCAGGCGAGGAAATCTTCTGTGATGAACATGGCCGCGTGCGGGTGAAATTTAACTGGGACCGTTATAACCCGTCAAACCAGGACAGTTCATGCTGGATCCGTGTGGCACAGGCGTGGGCAGGCACCGGATTCGGTAACCTGGCGATACCGCGGTAATGGGTCAGGGTGATTGTGGACTTCCTCAACGGCGATCCGGACCAGCCGATCATTATGGGGCGCACCTACCACCAGGAAAACCGCACACCCGGCAGCCTGCCGGGAACAAAGACGCAGATGACCATTCGTTCGAAAACCTATAAGGGCAGCGGGTTTAATGAACTGAAGTTTGACGATGCGACAGGGAAAGAACAGGTCTACATCCACGCGCAGAAGAACATGAACACCGAGGTGCTGAATAACCGCACCACTGATGTGATAAACAACCATGCCGAAAAAATAGGTAACAACCAGGCGATCACCGTTACCAATAACCAGATCCAGAACATTGGCGTTAATCAGATACAGACGGTTGGTGTCAACCAGGTGGAAACGGTGGGCAGTAACCAGATTATCAAAGTGGGATCAAACCAGGTTGAAAAGGTGGGGATCATTCGTGCGCTGACGGTGGGTGTAGCTTACCAGACGACGGTAGGCGGCATTATGAATACCTCGGTGGCGTTGTTGCAGTCCTCACAGGTAGGGCTGCATAAATCACTGATGGTGGGAATGGGCTACAGCGTCAATGTGGGGAATAACGTCACCTTCTCGGTGGGCAAGACGATGAAGGAAAACACCGGACAAACAGCAGTTTATTCTGCCGGTGAGCATCTTGAACTCTGCTGTGGTAAGGCAAGGCTGGTGCTGACGAAGGACGGAAGCATATTTCTCAACGGTACGCACATTCATCTGGAAGGGGAGTCGGATGTGAACGGTGATGCGCCAGTGATTAACTGGAACTGTGGTGCCACACAACCTGTACCGGATGCGCCTGTGCCGAAAGATTTACCCCCCGGAATGCCGGATATGCGGCAATTTTGAGTCAGGTGCAAAAAATTAAAACGGAACTGGTGCAGTGACCAGATGAACCATATTAAAAGCAGAAGGAATTGATTTATGGGCGGCGGAAAACCGGCGGCGCGGCAGGGTGACATGACCCGCAAGGGACTGGATATTGTGCAGGGTTCAGCAGGGGTGCTGATAGGTGCGCCAACCGGTGTGGCCTGCTCGGTGTGTCCCACAAAAAAGGACAGTCCGAACTATGGCAGCCCGGTGAACCCGCTACTCGGTGCGAAGGTTCTGCCTGTTGAAACCGACCTGGCACTGCCCGGCCCGCTGCCGTTTATTCTTTTCCGCGCCTACAGCAGCTACCGGACCAGGACGCCCGCGCCAGTGGGCGTGTTTGGTCCCGGCTGGAAAGCGCCCTTCGATATCCGCTTACAGATACGCGATGAAGGCCTGATACTCAACGACAGCGGTGGTAGGAGCATTCACTTTGAGCCGTTGTTTCCCGGCGAGATAAGCTACAGCCGCAGCGAGTCGTTCTGGCTGGCAAGGGGCGGAGTGCTGAAACAACACAAAGGCCATCCGCTTGCGCGGCTCTGGCGGGCGTTGCCGGAAGCGGTCCGTCTGAGTCCACACACCTATATGATGGCTGTCAGCACAACCGGGCAGTGGCTGATACTCGGCTGGCCGGAGCGTGTGCCGGAGGCGGACGAGGTGCCGCCGCCGGAGCCGCCCGCATACCGGGTGCTGACGGGCGTGGTGGACGGCTTCGGGCGCTCACTGATTTTCCACCGCGAGGCCGCAGGCGAGCTGGCTGGCGAAATCACCGGGGTGACGGACGGCGCGGGCCGCCGTTTTCACCTGGCACTGAGCACACAGGCGCAGCGGGCGGAAGCCTTCCGTAAACAGCGCGTCACGTCTTTATCCTCCCCTGCCGGTCCCCGTTCTGTTTCCTCTTCTCAGGTTTTCCCCGACACGCTGCCCGCCGGTACAGAGTACGGTGCCGATAACGGTATCCGGCTGGAGGCGGTGTGGCTGACACACGACCCGGCCTACCCGGATGAACAGCCGACTGCGCCGCTGGCGCGCTACACGTACACGGCCAGCGGAGAACTGCGGGCGGTGTATGACCGCAGCGGGACGCAGGTTCGCGGGTTTACTTATGATGCGGAGCACGCCGGGCGGATGGTGGCACACCATTATGCGGGGAGGCCGGAGAGCCGCTACCGGTATGATGATACCGGTCGGGTGACGGAGCAGGTCAACCCGGAGGGGCTGGACTACCGCTTTGAGTACGGAGAGAGCCGGGTAATCATCACGGACAGCCTGAACCGGCGGGAGGTGCTGTACACGGAAGGCGAGGGTGGCCTGAAGCGGGTGGTGAAGAAGGAGCATGCCGACGGGAGCATCACCCGCAGCGAGTATGATGAGGCGGGGAGGCTGAAGGCGCAGACGGATGCGGCGGGGCGGCGGACGGAGTACCGGCTGCATATGGCGTCTGGAAAGCTGACTTCAGTGATACTGCCGGACGGCAGGACGGTGCGGTATGGCTATAACAGCCAGTTGCAACTGACTTCAGTGACATATCCGGATGGTTTACGCAGCAGCCGGAAATATGACCGTCAGGGCCGACTGGCAGAAGAGATCTCGCGCAACGGTAACATTACGCGCTGGTTTTATGATTCTTCCCGCAGTGGCCTGCCCTGTGCGGTGGAAGACGGAACCGGGGTGAGGCGGAGAATAACGCGAAACCGGTACGGTCAGCTTCAGGCCTTTACGGACTGCTCGGGGTACGCGACGCGGTATGAATATGACCGGTACGGTCAACAAATCGCCATTCACCGGGAAGAAGGCATCAGCACTTACAGCAGTTATAACCCGCGTGGGCAACTGGTCAGTCAGAAGGATGCGCAGGGGCGGGAGACCCGTTATGAGTACAGTGCCGCAGGCGACCTGACAGCAACGATATCACCGGACGGTAAACGCAGCACCATCGAATATGATAAACGCGGGCGTCCGGTGAGTGTGACGGAAGGCGGTCTTACGCGCAGCATGGGGTATGACGCTGCCGGGCGCATCACCGTGCTGACCAACGAGAACGGCAGCCAGTCCACGTTCCGGTATGACCCGGTGGACAGGCTGACTGAACAGCGCGGTTTTGACGGCCGGACGCAACGTTACCACTATGACCTGACCGGAAAACTCACGCAGAGTGAAGACGAGGGGCTTATCACCCTCTGGCACTACGATGCGTCGGACCGCATCACGCACCGGACGGTGAACGGCGACCCGGCAGAGCAGTGGCAGTATGATGAGCACGGGTGGTTAACCACCCTCAGCCATACCTGTGAAGGCCACCGCGTGTCGGTCCACTACGGCTATGACGATAAAGGCCGCCTGACGGGTGAACGGCAGACGGTGGAGAACCCGGAGACAGGGGAGATGCTGTGGGAGCATGAGACGGGGCATGCGTACAGCGAACAGGGGCTGGCGACCCGTCAGGAGCCGGACGGTCTGCCGCCGGTGGAGTGGCTGACGTATGGCAGCGGTTATCTTGCGGGGATGAAGCTGGGCGGAACGCCGCTGGTCGAGTACACGCGGGACCGGCTGCACCGCGAGACGGCCCGTAGCTTCGGCGGGGCGGGCAGTACAGCGGGGTACGAACAGGCCACGGCGTACACCCTCACAGGGCAGCTACAGAGCAGGCACCTGAACCTTCCGCAGCTTGACTGTGACTATACGTGGAACGATAACGGACAACTGGTGCGCATCAGCGGCCCGCAGGAGTGCCGGGAGTACCGTTACAGCGGCACGGGAAGGCTGACGGGCGTCCACACTACGGCAGCGAACCTGGATATCGATATCCCGTATGCGACGGACCCGGCAGGAAACCGGCTGCCGGACCCGGAACTGCACCCGGACAGCACCCTCACGGCGTGGCCGGATAACCGCATCGCGGAAGATGCGCACTATGTCTACCGCTACGATGAATACGGCAGGCTGGCGGAGAAGACGGACCGCATCCCGGAAGGGGTGATACGGATGCACGACGAGCGGACCCACCACTACCACTACGACAGCCAGCACCGTCTGGTGTTCTACACGCGGATACAGCACGGTGAGCCGCAGGTGGAGAGCCGCTACCTCTATGACCCGCTGGGCCGCCGGACGGGAAAACGGGTGTGGCGGCGGGAGCGTGACCTGACGGGGTGGATGTCGCTGTCGCGTAAACCGGAGGAGACCTGGTACGGGTGGGACGGTGACAGGCTGACCACTGTACAGACCCAACAGACAAGAATCCAGACGGTATACCAGCCGGGAAGCTTCACGCCGCTCCTGAGAATCGAAACAGAGAATGGTGAACAGGCGAAGGCGCGGCACCGTAGCCTGGCGGAGGTGTTGCAGGAGGACACGGGTGTGACGCTACCGGCGGAGCTGGCGGTGATGCTGGGGAGGCTGGAGCGGGAACTGCGGCAGGGCAGCGTGAGTGAAGAAAGCCAGCAGTGGCTTGCGCAGTGCGGGCTGACGGCGGAACAGATGGCCGCGCAACTGGAGGCGGAATACATCCCGGAGAGGAAACTTCATCTTTACCACTGTGACCACCGTGGGCTGCCGCTGGCGCTTATCAGCCCGGAAGGGGAAACGGCGTGGCAGGGGGAGTATGACGAGTGGGGAAACCTGCTGGGCGAAACCAGTGCGCAGCACCTTCAACAGTCACTCCGTCTGCC
>SCPN01001534.1_pt1 | contig 81717 bp, 73 predicted proteins | sample 6106831 | NCBI WGS metagenome assembly SCPN01 (sample SAMN10720447, study PRJNA508395) | human gut metagenome | isolation source: Participant 1, 0 month
TTCTTTTCATCCTTACAAATATCTGCCTTGCTCTTTCCGTGAGTCACCGCTACCCAACAGCTATTGAGTCCAAGCTCCTGTATTTTCAAAACAATTTCTTCCCCATAATATCCCAGTACTTCATCCATTTGGGGGGATTTTTTACCCACAAGAGCGATATAATTTTTCACTCCGGCGAAGTGTCCATAGCGCGCCTTCATAGAGTCGAAACACTGCGGCTCATCATAAAAAATCTGAATATGCAGCCCAGCGTCATGGTTGATTTTTTCAATCAACTCATTCAGTACCGTACGCTGTTTTGAAACAACCGCAATATCTTTGTATTGGCGAACACTATGCCGTTGTTTCATAAGTTCCAATATTTCCATGAAAAAGTTACCTCCAATTCTGTTCCTTTACTCCCCGCTTCTGTCCGGCAGTTCTTTTGAAATTTTCATTGCGAGCTGCAAGGTCTCTATCAGCCGTCCAAAGGCTTCCATCTCGGGATCAAGGCCAAAAATTTTTCGTTCCCTCTTTCCGCACTTTCACAATCCCAGCATCTTTCATGATCTGCAGGTGATGGGAAACCGCCGGGCGGGAGAGGTTTGTCCTCTCTGTGATCTCCCCCACCCGAACACCCATGCAGTGACCCATTTTCATCATTTCTACAATGAGGTGCTGCCTTGTTTCATCCCCGATCGCGGTCAATATCTTTGCCGAAGCGGAGAAGTTTTCTGCCAAAGCGAAAATCTTTTCATTCACATCCATACGCATCTCTCTTTTGTTCAAGTATTTAAACCATAAACAGTATAACACAAAAAATCAGAAAACGCGCATTGGGAAAGAAAATCGAGATGGTTATTAGGAAGAGATCCCAGCGTTTCCGAATCTTCTGATACAGACGCCAGGCCGCAGGGGACTCCCGGGGACCAAACGGTCTCACGCACAATACGCATCCCATGTTTACACCCGGTCAAACTCCCGCCGGAAGTAATGGAGCAGGAAGGCTGCCGACACCAGAAAGGCAATCAGATCGGAACACATCTGGGTCACCTCCAGACCCAGCAGCCCAAAGTGCATGGGCAGCAGATACACCAGGGGGATAAAAAACATCCCCTGCCTGCACAAGGCCAGCAGCGACGCCCGCCAGGATTTGCCCAGAGACTGGAACAGCATATTGGCAAAGACCAGCACCGCCGCCAGGGGCAGTGAGATACATTGGAATCGGAATGCCTGTGTCCCCACTGCCACCACCGCGGGGTCGTTTCGGAAGAACTGCACGATCTGCGGCGCAAAGACCGCCCCCACCGCAGCAGCCACAGTCAGAATGACGGTGCAAAATTTCAGGGAGAAGGACACCGCCTGCCGGACTCGTCCCAGTTCCTTCGCTCCATAGTTGTAACCCACCACCGGCTGCATCCCCTGACCAAAGCCGATGACCGCAGACAGCAGGAAATTGAACACCTTGGTGACGATGGCCATGGCGGCCACCGCCGCATCCCCATAGACACCGGCGTTAAAGTTCAGTGCCATAGCAGATACACTGGCCATCCCCTGGCGGAAGAAGGAGGGCATTCCGCTTTTGAAGATGGTGAGGTAAATCTTTGGCGCAGTGGAGACGCACCGGATCGAGACCCTGATCTCGCTCTGGCCCCGGAGGAAGAAGGAAGCAAGAATGGAGGCGCTGACACACTGGCTCAACAGGGTGGCGATGGCCGCCCCGGAGATGCCCAGATCCAGCCCAAAGATAAAGATGGGGTCCAGCAGGATATTGAGCACCCCGCCGATCCCCAGCCCGATCACGGAGCGGTTGGCCTTGCCCTGCCAGCGCAGCAGGTTGTTCAGCGTAAAGGCCAGACACATCACCGGCGCGCCCCACAGGATATAGGTGGCGTATTGGAGAGCATAAGGGTATATCGTCTCGGTGGCCCCCAGGATCCAGACAAAATGTTCCAACGTCCCCAGCCCCGCCAAGGTCAGCAGGCTGCCGCACACCACTGCGGCGACCACGGCGCTGGAGGCGATCACCGCCGCCCGGTCAGGCAGGCCCTGTCCCAGCAGCCGGGAGGCGACGCTCCCCGAGCCCATGCCGATGGTAAAGCCCACCGCCTGAATGATCGCCATAATGGAGAACACGATCCCCACCGCGCCTGAGGCGCTGGTGTTGATCTGGGAGACAAAATAGGTGTCCGCCATGTTATAGATCGAGGTGACCATCATGCTGATGATCGTCGGTACCGCCAACGTCAGCACCAGGCGCGGCACCGGCTCCTCCAGCATCCGGGTCCGCTGATCCCGGCGCGGTCTCTCCCTGGATGAGGCCGGCATAGACCTCCCCCCTTCCTGAGGCGGAGTTTCCCCCGCCCATTGTTGTTCTATTTTACACTATTTCATCCACTCCTGGCAATGCGCACAGGCAGGATATGCCTGTTTTTTTCGGCCGTCCGGAACCACACCCTTCAAAGAAACATCTGTATGCGATACTGTCCAGGAGAAACGAACACCCTCCCAGCGGTTCCTTGCCGTGCGGCATTTTATGGTTCCCGCACCGCTCGATTTGTGTTCATCCACAGAAGGAATGTACTCGGATGGCGAAAATACGATGTGGAAGGGCTGGTTGCGTCCAATATTTTCTTGCAATAAGACAAAACCGCCGCGAAGCGGCGGCCCCAAACCGAAGCCCAGCGACAGCGGGTTCGGTTTGGAAAGGAGGAGCAGCGGCGTGAGCGCGCTCTGACTTTTGTAAAAAAGTCGGAGCAAGCAATACAAAGCTTACTCCGACGTGGAACCCCGCAATCGTATAGATGCCACAGATTTCGGGTTCGCACCCAAAATCAAATCACAACCCAGCGCAAGCGGTTGTGATTTGGAAAGGAGGAGCAACAAAATGAGTGCGCTCTGACTCTTGTAAAAAAGTCGGAGCAAACGATATGACGTTTGCTCCGACGTGGTGCCGGTGACCGGACTCGAACCGGTACGCTGTCGCCAGCGGTGGATTTTGAGTCCACTACGTCTACCAATTCCATCACACCGGCCGGTACAGGTCACATTATACAAGAAACCTTCTCGATTTGCAAGAACAAAATTCCACCGCAGACTGGATCGGGCCGGCCGCCCTGTCAGGGCGGCCGGCTCAGGCCTTCCAGTCTCTGTGCTCCGTTCCCGGAAACGCACCATCCAATCAGGGCAGATAGGACAGGGGGTTGACCGAGGAACCGCGGACCCGTACCTCAAAGTGGCAGTGGACGCCGGTAGAGCGCCCGGTACTGCCCGCCTTAGCGATCTGCTGGCCCTTGTACACTTTCTGCCCCGCGGAGACAAGCAGGGAGGAGTTATGGCCGTAATAGGTCTGCGTCCCATTGTCATGGGTGATGATGACCAGCTTGCCATAGCTGCCCTTATAACCCGCATAGGTGACTGTACCGCCATCGGCAGCCCGGATGGCCGCACCATAAGAAGCGGAAATATCGATCCCGGAGTGATAGCTGTAGCTGCCAAAAATATACCGGCCGCCGAAGTAGGAGGTGATCCGCCCCCGAATGGGCCACTGGTAGCTTCCGGAGGAGGCCGTCTTGGGCTTCTCCTTGGTGCCCACCGCCTTCACCGTCTTGGTGGGCTCCCGCAGGGTGGTCGTGCTGTTGATGACCCGCCCAGTCTCCTGACCATTGACATAGGTGATGGTGGCGTCCACCTGGGCCTCGCCCTCCACTCCCTGGGTGACGATCTTGCTGCTCCCTTTGTACAGGGAGGAGTCCTTGACCTCTTCCACCGGGCAGGGAATCGACTCCACATAGGTCACATCGTCCACCGTCTCCACCGAAAGCAGGGGGGTGAGCTCCTTGACATTGAGCACATCGCCCACCATCAGGCGGTTGATGTCCACTGAGGGGTTCAGCGCCTTCAGATCGCTCACCGACATATCGTTGGCATAGGCGATGGCGTTGAAGGTGTCTCCCGCCACCACGGTGTAGGTCGTGGAGCCGTTGCCGTTGGCCTGAAGCGCCTGCTCCATCTCCCGGATGGTCATCAGGTCGTTCACCTCATAAACCGGCTCGGTGGCCACCGTGTCCAGGAACCGCACCGACACCGTGTTTTCCGTGGTGTAGCGGTCCTTCATGCTGTCCAGCAGCTGATTCAGGGAGTCCTCATCCTTGACCACGCCCACCGCCTGGCCATCCACAAGGACCTGATACTTCCGCAGCTCGCCGCTGACCGCGTCCAGCTGATGATAGAAATAATTTTGAAGCTCCTCCGGGGTGGTCAGCTCAGAGCGCAGGCTCAGTGCAAACTCATACTCCAGATCGCCCTCCACCCGGTAGTCATAGCCCAGCAGCTGGCTGCCGGTCTCCTCCACGCTCCGAATGGCCTGCTGTACCATGCCCTCGTCGGCTACCACACCCACAGTTTCTCCGTCCAGCGTCACCGCATAGCTGGGGGAGTACAGCGTTGTCAGGGTCAGCGCCACCGCCAGGGCCGCGGAGCAGACCAAAAAGGACACCGGGCCCGCAGCCCGATTGCCCGCTACCACATTATGGACCCGGTGGGCTGCACGTCGCCCATGGATCCGGCTCCACTCCTGAAACGCTTTCCAATAGATGGGCGCCTCCCGCCTGACGTGCTCCCATCGCTCCCGCAGCGCCTGCCCCTCCGGGCGGCGGGGCTGTTCCGTATTTGACTGTTTCATTGCATTCTCCATATATGCCTCATGCGCGCACTTCTCAAGTCTAAAAAATGACAGACCGGAAAAGAAAAGATTACAAATTGGTTACAAACGCAACTATACACGGAAATGCGCCCCCCGTCAAGTCCTTTTCCCGGTAGAAATATGAACTTTTTAAGAATCTGCGTAAATTTGTGCATTTTCTACCAGCAACTGCGGTACGGGCCGCTGCCCCGCATATCTCTTCTCTTGGACCATGTAAAAAGGGCGGCCGCAGACGGCCGCCCCTTGGGGATGTGCTCGTGGGATCCGGGATCTCAGCCCCGCTCCAGGTTTTACTTGGTCGCCCAGTTCCCAGTAGCCTCCGCTGTCAGGTATGCGTTGATGAAGCCATCCAGGTCGCCATCCATCACGCTGCTGATGGCGCTGGTCTCATAGGCTGTGCGGTTGTCCTTCACCAGCTGATAGGGCATGAACACATAGGAGCGGATCTGGCTGCCCCACTCGATCTTCAGCTGGACGCCCTTCAGGTCGGAGATCTTCTCCGCCTTCTCCTGCATCTGAAGCTCCACCAGCTTGGCCCGCAGCATCTTCATACAGTTGTCCTTATTCTGGAACTGGCTGCGCTCCTGCTGGCTCGCCACCACCACGCCGGTGGGCTTGTGGATCAGGCGGACGGCGGAGGAGGTTTTGTTGACGTGCTGGCCGCCAGCGCCGGACGCGCGGTAGACCTGCATCTCGATGTCCTCCGGCCGGATCTCGACCTCCACATCCTCCGGCAGGTCGGGCATGACCTCCACCGAGGCGAAGGAGGTCTGCCGCCGGGCGTTGGCATCAAATGGAGATACCCGCACCAGGCGGTGGACACCGTGCTCTCCCCGGAGGTAGCCGTAGGCGTTCTCCCCCTCGATCATAATGGTGGCCGACTTGATGCCCGCCTCGTCACCGTCCTGATAGTCCATGATCTGATAGGTAAAGCCGTGGCGCTCCGTCCAGCGGGTGTACATCCGATAGAGCATCTGGGCCCAGTCCTGGGCCTCCGTGCCACCAGCGCCGGGGTGGATGGTCAGGATGACGTTGGAGCTGTCGTACTCGCCGGTCAGCAAGGTCTGGAGGCGCGCCTCCTCCATGTCCCGCTCCAGCTGGGCAAAGCCCTCCTCCAGCTCCGGCACCAGGGACTCGTCCTCAAACTCATTTCCCATCTCGCACAGAGCCATCAGGTCGTCCCACTCCTGACAGCGCTTGTGCTGCTTATCCACCTTGTTTTGGAGGGTCTTGATGCGCTGCTGTACCTTCTGTGCTTTTTCCAAATTATTCCAAAATCCATCGGCAGCAGACTCCGCCTGGAGCATATCCAGCTCCCGTTCCGCCCCCTCCAGATCCAGGGCCTGGCCCAGCTCCTCCAGGGTGGGAGCCAAATTATTCAGCTTGACCTTATATTCGTCGAATTGAAGCATAATGGTCCTCACCTCATTCCATCTCAGTTATTGAAAATCCAAATTCAGCCCAATTATTATATCCGAAGCCGAAGAAAAGTAAAGAAGCAGCCGGACGAAAAAGGCAGTTTCCCGTTTCCACGGTCCCGATCCGGCCGCATTTGGCGACAGCGGGATCTATTCTCCCTCCGCCATCCGATAACCCACTCCGACCTCTGTGAAAATATACTGCGGTTTTCCTGGATTTTTCTCCAGCTTCCGGCGGATCTTGGCCATATTGGCCCGCAGATTCTGTGTATCGCCGGTAGCCTTCTCTCCCCAGATCTCCCGAATGATGAAGTCATAGGTCAGTACCTTGCCCGCATACCGGGTCAACAGTGAGACGATCTTATACTCACTCTGGGTCAGGTGGACGTCCTGCCCTTCCAGCTGCACCAAATGCCGGTCAAAGTCGATGCACAGCTCTCCAGCACGGTATACTCCAGTCTGGGTATAGCTGGGCCCCGCCACCTGGTTCCTGGCGTGCCGCAGCGCGGCACGGATCCGCGCCAGCAGTTCTCCGCCCCCAAACGGCTTTGTGATATAGTCATCCGCCCCCAGATCGAGGGCCTCGATCTTATCCCGCTCCCGGGTCCGGGCCGAGACTACCACAATGGGCGCTGTACCCCGGCTCCGAACGCGGCGGATGATGTCCACCCCATCCATATCCGGCAGTCCCAGATCCAGCAGGATCAGGTCCGGACAATAGGCGTCCAGCATCTCACAGGCCTCTGTTCCCGTATAGGCCTTGATCACGTCATAACCATTGGCCGTGAGCACGGTCCCCAGAAGGTAGCTGATGCTCTTCTCATCCTCGATCACCAATATTTTATCCTTTATGAGCGCCATGCTGCCGCTCCTCCTTTAGTGGGAGAGTAAAGCAAAATTCTGTGCCGCCCTCTCTCAGATTCCGTGCCTCCATGGCTCCGCCGTGGACCGTCACGATGTCACGGCACAGCGCCAGCCCCAATCCCATGTTTTGCTTTTTGTCTCCTCCGCCGCGTTCTGCCAATTCCATATAGTCCCCCCATAGCAGTGCCAGCCGCTCCTGCGGGATCCCGGTCCCATCATCCCGGACAGAAAAACGGGCCCAGCCCTTTTCCCGGGATACCTGGAGGATCACTGTATTTGCCTCTCCATGGATCACAGCATTTTCCATCAAATTATAGAGGACCTGCTCCACGAGCATCGCATCCATCGGCACCTCCAGCCACGCCTGGGGCAGCACCACTTCCACTTCGATGTGCGGAAAGTGCTTCTGAAATTTTCCAACAGCCTCCCCGATGACCTCCTCCGGAGCCTCCATGCTTTTTTGAAGATGACAGGCACTCCTTCCCATCCGGGTAATGGACAACAGGTTCTCCACCATTCGGATCAGCCATTCCCCTTCGCTGCGCACATTCTCCAGCAGGGTATGCTCCTCCTCCGGTGTAAAATGGTTTTCCGGATCCAGCATTGCCTCCGCAGAACCGATGATGGACGTCAGAGGGGTACGCAGATCATGTCCCACGGCCCGCAGAAGATTTGCCCTCAGCCGCTCCCGCTCCGCCTCAATCCGGATCTCCTCCTGCTCCTTGATATGTGTTGTCAGGGTACTGGTTACAATAGAGACCAGAAAGAGAGTGGCAAAGGTCAGGAGATAACCTGGCTCCTGGAGTTCAAACTGATAGTAGGGGGATAAAAACGCATAGTTTACCACGATCGCCGCCGTCAGGCTGGCAGCGATCCCATAGAGGTAGCCGTTTGTGTACCGGGCGACCAGGAGCACTCCTGCCACAAAAATCAGCGCAGCGTGGCTGTCATCCGCCCCCACAGGCTGAAGCAGCAGACCCATATCCAGGGCAATTGTCATCACCACCACGAGGATCACAGTATCCTGCCAGCAGACAGGGCACAGTTTCTTCATCTTCCTGCGCACCGCTTCCACCCTCTCCTGTTTTGTATAGTGTATCATGTATCCTCTCCGCTTTCAAGCAACGGCAGCCCGTGTCCCACACAAAAAGAACGGGACTGCAAGCAGTCCCGCTCTGTTCCTTCCTTCATTTGTTCCAACTTTACAGGGTCTCGATTTTGGTATCCAGCTTGGGGCAGCGCACCCGCACAGTCTTCCAGTCGTTTACCACCTGGCTGATCTGGATGTCACAGGTGGCGCTGAGCAGGCGGTAGGCATCCGGAAAATCCAGCCCCAGTTTCTTCTCCAAAAAGGCCGCCGTATCGGATACCGCCAGCCGGATGGACTCCTCCAAAGTCTCCGCGGAGGCCACGAAGTACAGGGCATCCGCCGTTTCAATGACAGGGCGCTCCACAGGCCGGTCCCGGTATACCGTCGTCTTGATGCAGATCCGGCCGGGGGTCTCGATCCCCGTGCCGCTCAGCTCCCCGTCGCCCATACAGGCGTGGAGGTCGCCCACCGCCAGACCGGCCCCCGGGACCGCAACGGGCAGATAGACCCGGGATCCCACCTTGATCATCTTGGTATCCAGGTTGGAGCCGTGGTCGCCCGGCACCGCGCAGTGCACGTCCAGCCCCGGCTTGGGCGCCACACCGCACACCCCCACCATGGGGGTCAGGGGCAGGCGGATGGTATCGGAGAAGTGGGCAAATCCATCCCGGATAGGAATGACCTTCGTATCCGGCTCGGTGATCCGGTCGCCCAGGACTCCCAGGCCCTTCGAGGTCACCATGACCCCCTGTGGACCGAATTCAATAGCCAGGATCTCCACACACAAGGTGTCCCCCGGCCGGGCTCCCTGGACCGCAATAGGGCCCACCGAGCAGTCCATAATGGAGATGTCGATGTCGGGGCGCTTGACGGATGCGTCCGTGATCTGGCCGCTGTAACAGTCGTCCGTCTCGACCCAGAAGGTCTCTCCGTCCTGAACCGTATACTGGCAGGGATGCTCCGCATTGAAGCTGAAGATCACCTTGTCCTTTGGAATCACACGCATGTTTTTCCCTCCTTACCAGGCAGAAGGCAGTACGCCCATCAGATCGAAGATGGCGTACAGGGCGGCGGCACAGAACAGGACGATGATAATGGCCTGGACCCAGCGGGCAGCATACCATCCGCATTTCCACGCCGGCTCCATATCGCCGTTCTTCCGGGCGCTGTTCACCATCATTGCGGGCAGGATGGACATGATCACACCGCCAAAGGTACCGGCCAGATAGATGGCGTCCACGAAGCTCACCAGGCCGCTGTATGCCAGCGCAAAGGGAGGCAGCGCCACGCAGACCAGAGAAATGAGACGGGTCGGGACGTGATTCTCGCTCTTAAACTTGAACATATCGACGATGTTGGTCAGCATGGAGCCACCCACAGCCCAATAGGAGCTCATCATTGCGCACAGCGCAAAAATATTGGCGGTATACAAGGCCCAGGTCCCAAGCGCCTGGCCCCATGCCAGGGTAGCCACTTCCGTAACATGATCCGGACCGGTGAGGGAAATCACAGCAAGAGGGACCAGGGCCAGCAGGATCCCGGTGATCAGCATTCCAACGGTGACCGCCTTGGGCAGGGCGGGGGCGTTGTGGCGCAGGCCGCGGGCCAGCTCGGGGACCGCATACTGGGCGATGTAGCAGAAGATGGAAACATTGAATACGGGCACCGCATAAGTCCAGTTGGTGTAGATCGCCCGGCTCACATCCGCCTTGCCGGAGAAAAAGGAGACGCCGATAATGACAGCCAGCAAAACGATCATGCCGGAGCTGAGGAACTTTTCCGCCAGGCCAGTGGCCTTCAGACCAAACCAGACGACCAGGACCGCGGGGATGGTAAAGAGCAGGCTGCCCACTGCGGGAGGAAGTCCCAGCAGCTCACACAGAATATTGCCGCTGCCGGAGGTGTAAGAAATCATGCATCCGATCGAGTTGGCGCACACCGAGATAAAGACCAGAACAGCGCCCAGCTTTCCAACATAGCGCTCCGCCAGACCGGGCAGCTGCATGGGCTTCTTGGTGCGGAGGGTGGTCTCCGCCACATACAGCATGGAGATGGTGGTACATACACCGGCCGCGATCAGCCACATCAGCAGAATGGGCCAGCCGGCCTTTCGCGTGGAATAGGCCAGCCCCAGGATCCCAGCGCCGATGTTGGCGCCGACAATGATCATGGCCGCCTCCCAAAATGTGAGCTTCTTGACGCTTAATGCGCCCTCCTCGGTTGTGACGACGTTTTTCGTGCCTTCACTCATATCTGTCTCTCCTTTAAGATCAGTTTCCCCTCCGAAGCCGCTCATTTCTCCGTCAGGTTGTTTCCATTATACCCCTCCTTTCGCCCTGCTTCCATTGATATTGTTCACAAGATTTCAACTTGTTTTCTGTTGTTTGCAACAAAATCGCAACATCCATTTCAGCAAGTTTTCTCTCCCGCCAGACTATTTCAGACCAATTCTCCCGCCAAAACGCCGCACATTTTCCGCATAACCGCATAAAAACGCACCCCTTCTCCTTGGAAAAGGGGTGCGTTGGGATCATACAGATAACCGGATGTTATGCCGTCGCCGCATGACGCTTCTCAGAGATGACCTGATAGGCCAGAATCGCAATCAAGATCGCAATGCCGATGACATCCGTCAGGGCCCCGGGATGAATCATCATCAGACCGGCAGCCACGCTGACCAGACGGAGCACAATGTTCAGCTTCTGGAGCATGAAGCCAATCAGGCCGGCGGCGATGAGGAACATACCACCGAAGGAGGTGATGACCACACGGATCACGTTGATCGCGTTCACATCATCACCAATGAACAGCATGATGGGGCTGTACGCAAAGATGTAGGGAATGATAAAGGCGGCGATGGCCAGACGGGTGGCATTGAGCGCAGTCTTCATGGGAGGCGCCTTGGCAATGGCAGAGCCAGCATAGGCAGCCAGGGCCACGGGGGGCGTAATGTCGGCCACGATGCCGAAGTAGAACACGAAGAAGTGAGCGGCCAGGACCGGCAGACCCATCTGGATCAGGATAGGCGCACAGGTGGTGGCCATGATGATGTAGTTGGCGGTGGTAGGTACGCCCATACCCAGGATCACGCAGCAGACCATGGTCAGGACCAGCGCGATGATCAGGTGTCCGCCCGCAATGCCCACGATGGCGTTGATCAGGATCTGACCCAGGCCGGTGTAGGTCACCACGCCGGCGATGATGCCGGCCATGCCGCAGGCCACGCCCACGGACAGGGTGCTCTTAGTGCCACTCTCAAGGGCGTTGATATAAGTGCCGACATTCTGCATATTGGGCTTGCTGATCAGGTGGCAGGCCACCACCAGCACGAAGAAGATCCCGAAGCAGACCAGAGTGAATGTCTCCTGCATCTCCAGAGAATCAGCGAAGGCGGGAATGACGTCCGGCAGATAGACCTTGCCCAGCGCATAGACCAGCAGGGGGATCGCCGGGACCATCATCACAAACTTCTTGGAACCAGTTTCCCGGTCGGCCATGCCGGCCACGATGGCTACCAGGCAGGCGACAACGGCGCTGTACGCCATGGTGAAGGTACCGCTCTGAATGACCATGAACACCAGGACGATCAGGGGCAGCAGAAGATAAAGCTTGGGAAGATGTCCTTGCCCTTGGCAGGGAATCTTTGTCCAGGCCCTTCAGGCCGATGGATTTGGCCTTGAAGTGGACCATCAGGAAGATGCCGGTGAAATACAGGGCGGCAGGCAGGATGGCGCGCACCAGGATGTCGGCGTACTCAGTATCCGTCATCTCAGCCATCAGGAAGGCCGCAGCGCCCATGATGGGGGGCATGATCTGACCGCCGGTGGAAGCGGCCGCCTCGACGGCGCCGGCAAACTCGGGGGGATAGCCGGTCCGCTTCATCAGGGGGATGGTGACCGCGCCGGTGGTCACGGTGTTGCCCACGGAGGAGCCGGACACCATGCCGCACAGGGCGGAGGAAATGACAGCCACCTTAGCGGGGCCGCCGGTGGCCGCGCCGGCGATGCTGTTGGCGCAGTCAATAAAGAACGCAGCGATACCGGTGGCCTCCAGGAAGGATCCGAACAGCACGAACAGGAAGATGTACGTGGAGCAGACCTGGATGGGGGTACCGATGATGCCGTTGGTGGTATAGACCAGGTTATAGATGGTGCCCTGAAGGGGCTTGTCAGCACCCATCGGCAGCAGGGTGTAGGCCACAAAGGCGGCCGCCACAATGATGATGGGGATGCCGACGACCCGGCGGCAGGCCTCTACCAGCACCAGGATCGCAATGATGCCGATGATAATCTGGGGGGTGCCGATGCGGCGGCCCATGGCGATCAGCTCTTCTTTGAAGATGATCTGATAGAAATAAACGCCAACTGCCACCACAAGCAGGATAATGTCGTAAATAGGAATATGATTGGGCTTGAGCTTCATATTCTTTTTGATGGGGTACATGATGAAGACAAACGCCAGTACGATGCCCAGGAAGAAACAGCGGCGCACGCTGCCCTCCCAGGTGGAAAACATACTGACCCAGATCATCGTCAGCATGAATAGAGCCATCCCATACCGGACCAGCCGGGCAGGAAAGCCCGTCCAAATCCGGACATTGGATTCACGGTCATATTTTTTCATGACCGCTTCCACGTCTTCCGCAGAACCAACCTCCACATCCGCTGGAGCGGTGTTTACGGCCTGCTTCTCATGTTCAGCCATATTGAGTCTCCTCCTCCAGGTTTCTTAAAACAACCGATGTTCATATTGAAATGACACGATTGACCTTCTTCCACACAAATTGCTCAGACTGATGATCTTCACATCGCCTACCTGCTGCTCCAGCTGGTCGGTAAACACCCCCACAAGCGGCTTGATTGCCGGGTAATCCGGGTGAATGTCTCCCAGCATCAGGGTCCGGTCCGACACCATCCCCACCGAGCAGGTAAACTTCTCAAAGCCTTGATGGATATTGCCCACGATGATCGCGCCGTCCTCGCCCAGGGTCATGGTCTCTCCCTCGCCCACTTCCGTCTGGACTCCTGCGCCAAACTGATAATAGATCGTCTCTTCGGCATACATCCTGCCGTCCTCCGACACCTCATAAACGTCGATCAAGGGCCGAAGATTGACAGAATGGATGAACCCGACAGCAAATTGCTCTCCAGGCTCCAGGGGATAGCTGGCCAGCTCCTCGCCGCTCTTCCCGTCCGATACGACAAGATACCATCCAGCATTGGATGCCAGAAAGAGAATGGCCGCCGCAGCCATAGCACCCAGTGCTACCACTGCGGCGGCCAGCTTTCTATGTGTCCGAAACAAATCAGTTTCTGCTGTAAGGATTACAGCAGGCCGATCTCCTTGTAGTACTTCTCAGCGCCGGGATGCATGGGGACGGAACCGTTCTCGGCAGCCTTCTCCGCGCTGACCAGCTGGAACTTGGCGTGGGAAGTGCCCAGCTCCTCCAGGTTCTCGAACATGGTCTTGGTCAGCTCATACACGGCGTCCTCGCTCATGTCGGTGGAAGCGACCAGAGCGGCCTCGACGGCCACACAGATGGTCTCAGTGTCAACACCCTCATAGGTGCCGGCGGGCAGGTTCTCCTGAACCAGGAAGGGGTACTTTTCATGCAGGGCGTCGACGTGCTCCTGATCAAGGCTGACCAGGGAGAAGTCCATGCCGCTGGTCGCCAGCTCGGTGATGGCGGTGGTGGGGGCGCCGGCCACGGTGAAGGCGGCGTCGATCTGGCCGTTCTTCAGCATCTCAGAGGCCTCGCCGAAGTTGGCGTGGACGACCTTGATGTCATCGGCGGTCATGCCGTAGGCTTCCAGCACCTGATAGGCGTTGAACTCCGTGCCGGAGCCCTGGTCGCCCACGCAGACAGCCTTGCCCTTCAACTGGTCCACGCTGGTGATGCCGCCCTTGGCGGTGATCTGAACGGTCTCATTGTACAGGCCGGCCACCCACAGGGCGTCCGTCTCAGGAGTGCTGAATACGTTGGTGCCCTCGTGAGCATAGGTCAGAACGTCAGACTGAAGGATGGCCAGGCCATACTCGTCGTCGGTGATGCCCTCGACGTTGTCCTTGGACGCACCAGTAGAGGTGACGTTCAGCTCGGTCAAGGTCAGCAGGGGATTCAGGACGTTCATCATGGCGGAGCCGACACCGTAGTAAGTACCGGTGGTACCGCCAGTGGCCAGGACCTGGGTGGTCTTCTCCGCAGGCGCGGGAGCACTGGAGCCAGCGCCGGAACCGGACGCGGCACCAGATCCGGAACCGGAATCGCCGCCGTTGCCGCAGCCGGTCAGAGCCAGGCTGGCGGTCATGGCCATCGCCAGGACAAGGGCAAGCTTCTTCTTCATCATTACTGATTCCTCCAATTCAAAATTTTATTTGCTGGGGAACTGTACTTGCAGGCTTATTATAGTATATTTGCTTCAAAAATGCAAGGTTCTTTTTCCGAAAAACAGATGTTTTGCACAATGTCTTGCGTATCGCGCAAAATCGTTAGTATTTTAACGATTTTTTCTTTTTCTTCACTTGTGTTGCAGCGCTTCCTGCATTTTTATTCACCGCGCTCCTATGGCTCCCACCCCTCCATCGCCTCGCCCAGCTTTTCCAGCGCCCGCTTCTCGATTCGGGATACATAGGACCGGCTGATCCCACATTGGGCCGCAATCTCCCGCTGGGTGCGCGGTGGCCGCTCATCCAGTCCATACCGCAGGGTGATGACCAGCCGCTCCCGCGGGGTCAGGCAGGTCTGGACACAGCGGCGGACTTTTCGGCAGGCGTCCCGCGTGTCCAGCTCCTCCAGCAGGTCGTCGTCCACGGCAAGTACGTCCATCAGAGACAGGGAGTTCCCGTCCCCACCGGTCTCCAGCGTCTCGGTCAGCGAGACCTCGCCCTGGAGCTTGCGCTGGGAACGGAAGTACATCAGGATCTCATTTTCAATGCACCGGCTGGCGTAGGTCGCCAGGCGCACATTTTTATCCGCCTTGAACGTAGAGATCCCTTTGATCAGGCCGATGGTCCCAATGGAGATCAGGTCATCCTGATCCCCGGTCTGGGCGTAGTACTTTTTCACAATGTGGGCCACCAGCCGCAGGTTGTGCTCCACCAGAACATTCCGGGCCTCCAGGTCGCCCGCCGCGCACCGCTCCAGATACCGCTTCTCCTCCTCCGGCTTCAGCGGACGCGGGAAGGAGCCCCCGCCTCCTGACAGCCGCAGTGTAAAAAATAAACTGTGCAGCATCAGATAGATCACTGGAGAAAACATGATATGACACCTCCTGTCCCACTGTATTCCGCCCATGCAAGTCCATATACCCCAGATGTGCCTCTCCCTTCTGGTCCAGACAAGAACACAGCCCCTGGCTCCGCACGGTATGGGGCCAGGGGCTGTGTTCAGCTGTTTTGATCCTTCTCTCAGGGATTCACGACATGGATGGGCTCGCCATCCAGATAGGCGCGGATGTTGTCCGCCGTGCAGTCCATGATGCGCTGGCGGGCCTCCTTGGCGCCCCAGGACATATGGGGGGTGATGATGCAGTTGGGGGCGGTGAGCAGGGGGTTGTCCGCACGGATGGGCTCGGTGTACACTACATCCAGGCCGGCGGCCGCCAGCTTGCCCGCTTTCAGGGCGTCGGTGACGTCCTGCTCGTCAATCAGCTGTCCGCGGGAGTTGTTGATCAGGATGGCCCCGTCCTTCATCTTGGCAATGCTGGCCTTGTTGATCATCTTCTCATTATCCGCAGTGAGGTTGCAGTGGAGGAACACCACGTCGGACTGAGCCAGCAGGGTATCCAGGTCCACATACTCAGCGATGGCCTTGCCGGAGTCGTTGGGGTACAGGTCATAGGCCAGCACCTTCATGCCCAGGGCCTTGGCAATGCGGCCAGTGGTCTGGCCGATGCGGCCGAAGCCGATGATGCCGGCGGTCTTGCCGTCCAGCTCGATGAGGGGGTGGTCCCAGTAGCACCAGTCGATGTGATTGGCCCACTTGCCTTCGTGGACAGTCTTGTCGTGGTGGCCGATGTGGTGGCACACCTCCAGCAGCAGGGCGATGGCGTACTGGCCCACACAGGCGGTGCCATAGGTGGGCACGTTGCACACCGGGATCCCCTTCTCCTTGGCATAGTCATAGTTGATCACATTGTAGCCGGTGGCCAGCACAGCGATCATCTTCAGATTGGGACACTTGTCCATGGTCTCCTTGGAGATGGGGGTCTTGTTGGTGACGATCACCTCCGCGTCGCCGATCCGTTCCGCGATGATGGGGGCCTCCACATAGGAGGTCCGGTCATAGACCGTCAGTTCCCCCATGCAGCTCAGCTGATCCCAGCTCAGATCGCCGGGATTTTCCGTATAACCATCCAGCACTACGATTTTCATTGCAGCAGCCTCCTTATTTGATATGGTGTTTCTCGATCCAGTCTCGCTTTTTTGTCCCTGGACCGCCGGTTCTCTGCAAATCCTCTTTACAGCCCAGGACTTTCTGCTTATACTACATGATAACGGAATCTCTATTGTACAAAATCTAAATTTATATTAATATTTTTGTCTATCATCCAAAGGACGGTGCGGTATGTTTATTTCAGAAGCAGCGGCCCTCTCCATTGTCCGCGAGATGAAGGAGATCACAGGCCACGACATCAACATCATGGACGGCACGGGCACCATCTTTGCCAGCACGGACCCGGGCCGTGTGGGGCAGCGCCACGAGGGGGCCTGCCAGATCCTGTCCCAAAAGCTGCCCCGGCTGACGGTCCAGGAGGACCGCCGCCCCGGCGGCATCCGCCCGGGCGTCAACCTCCCCATCCAGCTGGACGGGGAGACGGTAGGGGTCATCGGCATCACCGGGAACCCGGAGGAGGTGGACTCCCTGGGCGCTATCCTCAAGCGCATGACAGAGATCATGGTGCGGGACGCCCGTCGGCAGGCTCAGGAGGATCTGCTGGACAGCGCCCGCCAGTGCTTCATTGAGCGGTGGCTCTTCTCCGAGGAGCCCGACCAGGCGGAACTGGAGCTGCGGGGCAATATGCTGGGGATCGACGTCACTGCCCGCTGGACTGTGGTGATCCTGGAGGTGCTGGAACCCCTCAGCCCCGGGCAGGCCGATGCGTCCCCCCAGGAGATGCGCAACGCTCTCTTTCTCAAGCACATCCGCCCCTATCTGAGCTCCCACCCCAACAGCCTGTGCGCAGTGATCAACCAGCGGATCCTGCTGCTGTTCCCCGACCGGAACCGGTACGAGGTCCTGGCCTGTGTCAACCAGATCCGCGGAGAGCTGGAGGGGGCCTATCAGGCGGCGGTGTGCGGCGGTATGAGCGCGGAGGGCCGGCGGGGGCTGGAGATCCGCCGCTGCTATCAGGAGGCCAGGACCGCCAGCCAGACGGCCCGGACGGACGGCGGCAGGCGTATTCTGCGCTATGACGAGGTCTCTTTGGAGTTTCTTGCCGACAGCATTGCCCCGGACATCCGGCGGGATCTGGTCTCCCTGGTTTTCTCCGGCTGCACCCCGGAGGAGCGGGAGAGCATCCGCAGCACCGTCCTGCTCTATTTTCAGTATCACGGGGACGTCAAGCAGATGGCTGACGCCCTGTATGTCCACAAAAATACCGTACATTATCACTTACAGCGGATCCAGGCGCTCACCGGATACAGTGTCCGGGACCCCAGGGGATCCGTCCTGCTGTATCTGGCCTGCCTGTCCTCCCCCCAGGAGGAGGGCGGCTGACCCGCAGAAAACGTATTGTTAAGGAGGAGCCGCTATGTCCATTTACACCGACGCCCAGGAGATCATTCACAGCGCGCTGGAGGCCTGCCTGCCCGACCAGGCGGTGCGCCGGGCCCTGGAGGGGAAAGAGCTGGGCTCCGGGCGCGTCTTTTTAGTCGCCCTGGGCAAGGCCGCCTGGCAGATGGCCCGCTGTGCCGCGGAGCTGCTGGGTCCCAGGCTGGAACAGGGCGTGGTGGTCACCAAGCATGGACACAGCCAGGGTGACATCCCCCGCTGTCAGGTCTTTGAAGGGGGGCACCCGGTACCTGACGAGGGCTCCTTCCGGGGGACCCGGGCGGCCATGGAGCTGGTCCAGGACCTCGCGCCCCAGGATACCGTGGTCCTGCTGGTCTCCGGCGGCGGCTCCGCCCTGTTTGAGCGCCCCCTGATCCCGGCGGAGGAGCTGGCCCAGCTCACCAGCGCCCTGCTGGCCTGTGGGGCGGACATTGTGGAGATGAATACCGTCCGAAAGCGCCTGTCCGCGGTGAAGGGGGGCCGCTTCGCCCAGCTGTGCGCCCCGGCCCAGGTCTATTCCATCGTTCTGTCCGACATTCTGGGGGATCCCCTGGACATGATCGCCTCCGGCCCCGCCTATCCGGACCGCTCCACCTGCGCCCAGGCCCGGGCCATCGCGGAGAAGTACCAGCTCCCCCTGTCCGGCCAGGCCCGCGCCCTTCTGGACCAGGAGACCCCCAAGGAGCTGGACAATGTAGAGACCGTCATCACCGGAAGCGTGCGGGAGCTCTGCTCCGCCGCCGCCGCCGCCTGCCAGCGGCTGGGCTATGAGACCCATATCCTCACCGACCAGCTCTGCTGTCAGGCCCGGGAGGCCGGCTCCTTCCTGGCCTCCATCGCCCGCACCCATGGGCAGGAGGGGCGCTCCCTGGCCTTCCTGGCGGGGGGCGAGACGGTGGTCCTCCTCACCGGCAAGGGGCTGGGCGGCCGCAACCAGGAGCTGGCCCTGTCCGCCGCTGAGGGGATCTCCGGCATGGAGAACGCCCTGATCTTCTCCCTGGGCTCCGATGGAACAGACGGTCCCACCGACGCCGCCGGCGGCATCGTGGACGGCCAGACCCGGGGCAAGCTGGCCCAGGCAGGCCTGACCATCCACCAGGTCCTGGCGGACAACGACGCCTACCACGCCTTAGAGAAGGTGGATGGACTGATCCGCACCGGCCCCACTGGCACAAACGTCAACGACGTGGCCGTTGTCCTGCTGAAAGGCTGACAACTGCATATCACGCAGAAAACAGACCGGAGAGCGCATCCGCGCTCTCCGGTCTGTTGTTTTGTTCTGCATGACGCCCGGCTCCACAGGGCATCACTTGGACCGCTTGAGCACCTCGACCACAAAATCCCAGATCCGCTGCACCGAGGAGATGCTCAGCCGCTCCCGGGGGGTGTGGATCTCAAACAGGTCCGGGCCGATGGAGACGCAGTCCAGACCGGGCAGCTTGCCGGCAAAGACGCCGCACTCCAGCCCGGCGTGGATGGCCTCGATCTTGGGCTCTTTTCCATACTGCTCCCGGAATACCTCTGCCATCCGGTCCCGCAGGGGGGAGTCCTCCCGGTACTGCCAGCCGGTGTAGTCCCCGGCAAACTCCACCGTTCCCCCCAGCTCCTCCATCAGGCAGGTCAGGCGGTCCTTGAGCATCTCCCTCTGGGAGTCCACCGAGCTGCGCACACAGAAGGAGGCCCGCAGGGAGGTCTCCTCCGTGGCCAGGATCCCCAGGTTCAGGGAGGTCTGCACCAGCCCGTGGATCTCCGCGCTCATGGCCTGCACCCCATTGGGCAGGCAGGCCAGCATACACAGGACCCGCCGGGTGGATCGCTCGTCCATGGGCTCCTCTGTGGCAGCGGACGCCTCCGCCCGGATCCAGAGCGCCGGGTCGGTGACGCGGTACTCATTGCGCAGCGTGGCCTCCATCTCCCGGACGGCGTCCAACACCGCCTGGGGATCCGCCGCCACGACCTGGGCGGTGCAGGCCACGGGGATGGCGTTGTCCTTCAGGCCGCCGTCCACCCGCAGCAGCCGCAGCTCCGTCCGCCGGGCCGCCGCCCGGAGGATCCGGCCCATGAGCACATTGGCGTTGGCGCGCCCCTTGTGGATCTCCGCCCCGGAGTGTCCGCCGGTGAGTCCGCCCACCGCCACAGTCACGCCCGCCCCGTCAAAGGGGGCGCGGGTCAGGGGGAGCAGGCAGGCGCTGGTATTGCCTCCGGCGCAGCTGACGGTGAAGATGCCCTCCGCCTCCGAATCCAGGTTCAGCATCTGCCGGCCCTTCAGCGGGGTGACGTCGATGGAGGCCGCCCCCAGCAGGCCGATCTCCTCGTCCACGGTGAACACCGCCTCCAGACGGGGGTGAGGCAGGCCCTCCGCGTCCAGAAGGGCCAGGGCCATCGCTACGGCGATGCCGTCATCTCCCCCCAGGGTGGTGCCCTTGGCATAGACAAAGTCCCCGTCCACCGCCAGGTCCAGCCCCTCCCGGCTCATGTCCTTCTGACAGTCGGCGGTCTGCTCACAGACCATATCCAGATGTCCCTGAAGGATCACCGGAGGCGCGGCCTCATAGCCGGGCGCGGCCTCCTTGATGATGATGATATTGTTGTCCCCGTCCTGGTGGTACTCCAGGCCCCGGGCCCGGGCGAAGTCCGCGCACCAGTCGCTGACGGCCTTGGTGTTCCGGGAGCCGTGGGGGATAGCGCACATCTCCTCAAAAAAACGGAACACGCTTTTGGGTTCCAAATGCTCCAATACGTTCATAGTCTGAAACTCCTCTCTGAAAATCATTTCCCCTTCAGCCGGTAGCGCAGGCCGCCGGTGTCCTCCAGCAGCTGCTGCTCCAGCATATAGCCGACCAGCTTGGGGGCAAAGGCGGCCGGATCCTGCACACGGATGCGGTTTTTGGACCAGAACATCCCGGCTCTGACGCCCTGGATCAGGGGCGGGATCTCCTTTTGGGTGATTTTTCCGTGCTTTCGGAGATATTTTACCACAGTTCCCGCACACTTGTTCAGCAGGATCCGCTCCAGATCCGCCTCCTGCGTCATACTCTTCCTCAGGCCCCAGACATACAGAACGGCGGTGGCCAAAGCAAACAGAAGGATCCCCAGCACGATCTGTCCAAAGCTCATGCCTTCACCTTATCCCTTCCCACAAACAGGATGAAGCGGTTGTTGCGTAAAATCTGCATATATTTCACCAGCCGGTCGTACAGTGGCTCCGCCTTCTCCCCATAAGCCTCCTTCAGCTCCAGGGCCAGCTGACCCACCGTCTTGACGCCGTCGATCCGCGTCCAGAGGAAGCTGCCATACTCATCCAGCTTGATGTGGCTCACCCGGGGCGTGTGGAACAGCTTCTGTGCCAGGGTGTTGTAGAAGCCCCGGTTCACCATGTGGATGGTGACCACCCCGTCCTCCCCCCGGTCCCAGGTGTTCCGCCCGTTGACCATGGGGACGAAGTCCAGATAATTTTCCTTCTTCTTTGCCATAAAAATTCTCCTATATTGGCCCAAACCGGGCTGCATACCCAAGTATACAGCCCGGTGGAGGGAAACGCAACGCTTAGTTGGACTTCTTCTTGCTGTCCTTGGTCGCGAAGAAGTAGATGCTCAGCAGGATCCCGGCGAAGCACACCAGGCCGCCGATGCTGCCGATGCTGAACACGCCGCTGAGGTTGATCTTATCGCTGAAGTACAGCTCCTTGCCGGCGGCGTCCAGGCCGGCGGGGATGATGGCCAGAACGGCCAGCAGGATGCCCACAATGCCCTCGCCGGCGATGAGGCCGGAGGAATAGAGCACGCCGGACTGCACGGAGTCGTTCTTCTCCTTCTCAGAGCCGCACTTGCGCTTCTCCAGATACCAGCGCAGCGCGCCGCCCAGCATCATGGGCACAGACAGGTAGATGGGCAGGTACAGGCCGATGGCGAAGGGGAGCACGGGGATGCCCAGGATCTCCACCACGATGGCGATGAACACGCCGGTGAACACCAGGTTCCAGGGCAGGTTGCCGCCCATGACGCCCTCCACGATCATCTTCATCAGCATCGCCTGAGGCGCGGGCAGGTCGTCGGAGCCATAGCCGCCCCAGGCCATGCTCAGCAGATACAGGATCGCGCCGATGACCACCGCGGACACCACAACGCCGATCATCTCGCCGATCTGCTGCTTTTTGGGGGTGGCGCCCACCAGGAAGCCGGTCTTCAGGTCCTGGGAGGTGTCGCCGGCGATGGCGGCGATGACGCAGATGATGCCGCCGATGACAATGGCGGCGATCATGCCCTGGATGCCGTCGTTCCCGGTGGCCTTCAGCAGCATGGTGGAGATCAGCAGGGTGGCGATGGCCATGCCGGACACCGGGTTATTGGAGGAGCCGATCAGGCCCACCATCCGGGAGGAGACGGTGGCGAAGAAGAAGCCGAACACGATCACGATCAGCGCCGTGAAGAAGTTCAGGGGGATGGCGGGCAGCAGCCACATGACCACCGCGATCATCAGCACGCCCAGCAGAACAAGCTTCAAGGGCAGATCCTGCTCCGCGCGCAGGGTGCCGGCGGCACGGCCCTTGCCATAGTCGCCCATGGCCTCCTTGAAGGTCCGGACGATGAGGGGCAGGGACTTCACCAGGCTGAGCACGCCGCCGCAGGCCACCGCGCCGGCGCCGATGTAGCGCAGGTAATTGCCCCACAGGGCGGAGACGCCCTGTGCATCAACCAGCTGGTTGATGGTCATGTCGGTGACGGGGAACATAATGGTCTCGCCGCCGAACAGCACCATCAGAGGCATGATGACCAGCCAGCCCAGGATGCCGCCGGCAAACAGGTAGGAGGACACCTTGGGTCCGCAGATGTAGCCCACGCCGGCCAGGGCGGGCAGCACGTCGATGCCCACGCCGGAGCCGCGGTAGGCGGGGATGTCATAGGTGATCTCGCTGGGGAAAATTTTCAGGCCGTCCGCCACAAATTTGTAGATGGCGGCGATACCCAGGCCGGAGAACACGGTGGACGCCTTGGCGCCGCCCTCCTCGCCGGCAATGAGGACCTCCGCGCAGGCCTGGCCCTCAGGATAGCCCAGCACGCCGTGCTCCTTGACGATCAGCGCGCTGCGCAGGGGGATCATCATCAGAACGCCCAGCAGGCCGCCGCACAGGGCGATCAGGCCGATGGTGACCATGGAGGGAGTGTCGCACAGGCCCTCCTTGGCCCACATGAACAGGGCGGGCAGGGTGAAGATGGCGCCCGCGGCCACCGACTCACCGGCGGAGCCGATGGTCTGAACCATGTTGTTTTCCAGGATGGAGTCTCGCCGCAGAACCTTGCGGATGACACCCATGGAAATCACTGCCGCGGGAATGGACGCCGACACCGTCATGCCAACACGCAGTCCCAGATACGCGTTTGCTCCGCCGAAGATGATGGCCAGCAAAGCGCCCAGCAGGATGGATACTGCTGTGAACTCCGGCATGACCTTGTCGGCAGGAACATAAGGTTGGAATTTCTTGTCTTCCACGATTTTCGTTCCCTTCTCTGTTTGATTTTTCTTTCTCCGCGCCATATTCCGGCGCAGCCGCTCTCCTGGACGGCCGCCGCCGTCCTGTCCTCAGAGGCGGGCCGTCTGGCCTCCCCTCAAGGACATAGCCTTTTTATTGTATAAAATTTCACCGTATTCGTCAAGCCCTACTTCTCCCCTTTCGCGGATATTTGCGCCCCCCCACCTCAGCGCCTGAACCTCCACATGTGCGCCCCTTCGACGAGACCCACAGGCACGGAGCAAAAAGTTCACAATTCAAATATTGACCACAAGGTCTATTTGTGCTATGCTGTCTGAAAATAGACCTTGTGGTCAATTATTTTTGGAGGCAGACCTATGAAGCGGGATGAAAAAAACCAGCAGACCCGGCGCAGGATCCTGGACCGCGCCCTGTCTGAATTTTCGGAAAAGGGCTATGGCGGCAGCTCAGTGAACACCATCTGCGCTGTCCAGGGGATCTCCAAGGGGATCGTCTATCACTATTTCGAGAACAAGGACAATTTATATCTGAGCTGTGTGGAGGAATGCTTTCAGCGCCTGACCGCTCACCTCAGCGCCGCCCTTCCGGCAGAGGAGCCCGGCCCGGTGGAGGAGCAGCTGGGCCGGTATTTTACCGCCCGTATGGACTTCTTCCAGGAGAACCCGGTCTATCAGCCCATCTTCTGTGAAGCTGTCATCTCGCCTCCCGGGCGGCTGCTTGAGCAGATCCAGGCATGCCGGAAGGACTTTGACGCCCTGACCATATCCACGCTGGAGCGTCTGCTGCGCCGGCTGCCCCTGCGGGCCGACATCACCATGGATGAGGTCGTGGACCTGTTCCGCCAGTTCCAGGACTTCATCAACGCCCAAACCCAATCGACTGATGTTCCCGCCGGAGAGCGCTTTGCCCGCCGGGATGCCCAGTGCCGGGCTTTGCAGGCTGCAATTCTGGCTCTACGGCAACAGTATTAACTATTAAAAGTCAACCCCGAAAATGAATGGTGGTGGTGAAAAAGAGATGGCTCAAAAAAGGTATAGCAAAGCTGAGGTCTTGTCAGACCCCTGCTGGCTATTCAAGTAGCTGCACTTAAGCCGCTGAGCAATATGGCTGCCTGGACTTCCATGGCAAATATCAGACGAACCAACTTTTGGCCGCGTGGAGAGATGGCAATGGTAGTGTTTTCCTCCGCCCGCTTCTTGGCGAGATAATCAGCAAAGTCGGGTCCCAGTGGCAGACATACTTGGTTGCGTTGTAAAGTGCGTAGCGTAGGTATCGGGAGCCACGCTTTCCATATGCGGGTAGCAATTTTGAGCTGTCCGGATTGGTAAGTGGAGGGGACATCCCCGCATGCCAACAGCTTGTCTGGGGAGTCAAACCGGGTGAAGTCGCCGACTTCTGCCAGGATCATGGCAGCCATGCGGAACCCCAGCCCAGGATAGTGGTAATAGAGAATGAAGCTCATCCATAATGGATTGGATTTGCTCTTCGATTTCATCAATTTCACGATCCAGTTCACGGATGAGCTGGATGGTGTGCTGCAATTCAAGGGACTGGGCAGGCATCTGAGAGCCAATAGAGTTTTGGCGGCATTTCGTATTTCAAGAGCCATATCCCGTTTGTAGTGGCCATTGAGGCGGTTTCGAGCAACGCTTTCAGCCTCGTTAAATGGGTATTGGCAACCTGTTTGGCCCCTGGAACTCTTCCAGCAGGGCGTAGACAGAAGCAATATGCAGAGAAGGGACGAGTTTTTCCAATTCCGGAAACAGAATGCAGACCAGCCGGGCGATAGAACTTTCAGCTTGGCACGTTCTTTCACCTTGTCAAAACGGTATCTGGTCAGTGACTTTAGCTCCTCGTTGGTATGCTGTATCTGTGTAGGGTTTGAGGCCCGCATCGGATAACAGCATAGAAGCAATCGTTCGTGCATCCACCCGGTCAGTCTTGGTCTTCTCAGGCTAAGGCTCTTTGGTAAAGGTTTGTGCGCAAGGGATTCAGGACATAGGTGGTCAGACCGTTGTCAAGAAGAAACCCGAGCAGACAGCCATGTCCGGTAGCCTCAAGCCCTACTTTTATTTTATCCTGCGGTGCGGTACAATGCCGGATCTCGCTGTAAAGGTAGTGGAACCCGTCCATGGTGTTGGGGATTATGAATGCATCCGCCAGGACTTCGCCCTCGGAACTTACGATAAAGCAATCGTGCTTATCTTTTGAGACATCGATGCCAACAGAAACCACCATAACAAATACCTCCAACGATAAATATGTGATGCTGCATCCACAGTACACCTTACTTTTGTAGCCTTGTTCCACATAAACCGTCTGGCGGTATTTAACTGATCAACAAAACTGTAAGGGGCTGTGGTTGGAACCTTTCTGGAACCATCTCGTGGTAGGAGGTTGAAACCAATCCACAGCATCCCTTACAGTGTAGCACAGCCCTTGGAGAGGGGCTCTAATAACTACTACTCTATAATACAAGGAGATCTTAATATATGGACGCGAACAAGGATCAAACTTCTATTCTGGGGAACGCCAAGCCCTCACAGGCCATCGTCAAGCTGGCCCTGCCCGCCACGCTGGCCCTGCTGGCCAAGGCAGTCTACAACATCGTGGACACCGCCTATATTGGGATGCTGGGCTCTGATATTGCTTTGACGGCGGTGGGCGTCACTGTCCCTCTGCTGCTTATCATGGTGTCCATTGAGAACATCTTCGCTGCCGGAGCCGCCGTGCTGGCGGGACGGCAGCTGGGGGCCAAGGACGAGGAGGGCGCCAGCCGCACCGTCACCACTATTATCGGCCTGTCCATTGTCATCGGCGCGGTGTTGTGTGTGGGCGGCATCGTGTTCATCGAACCGCTGATGCGGGCCTTTGGCGCATCCGACGCCTCACTGTCTCTGGCTGAGGACTACGCCTTCTGGATGTTCGTAGCCGCCCTGGCCAACCTGCCCGCCCAGAGCATGAACTGCGCCGCCCGGGCAGAGTCCTCGGTCAAGATCTCCTCGATCGCCGTGATCACCGGCGCGCTGCTGAACGTGGTCCTGGACCCCATCTTCATGTTCGACTGGGGGTTGGGCATGGGGGTGGAGGGGGCCTCCCTGGCCACCACTGTCTCCCAATTCGTGACCTTCTTCATTCTCGCCTGGTTCTACCTCAGCGGGCGTTCCGTCATCAAGCTGCACCTGGGTTCTTTCCGCCCCAGCTGGAAGCTCATCAAGACCGTCACCGTGATCGGCGTACCCACAGCGGTCATCCAGATCTGCCTGTCGGTGGCCTCCTCCCTGACCAACATTGCCGCGGCGCCCCTGCCGGACGCGGACAACATCATTGCCGCCTACGGTGTGGTACAGCGGCTCATCCTCATCGGCTGCTATGTGGTCATGGGCTTCATGCAGGGCTATCAGCCGGTGGCCTCCTATGCCTTCGGAGCCAAGCAGGAGGAGCGGTTCCACCAGTCGGTGCGCTTTGCGCTCAAGGGCTCTCTGATTTTGACGGTACTGGTAGCTGCCGCCTATATCCTGCTGTCCCGGCCGCTGATCCTGCTGTTCAACCAAAATCCCGTCATTGTAGACTGTGGGCGGTGGCTGCTGATCTCTCAGGTAGCCCTCTACCCGGCCTTCGGCCTGTGCTACATGATGACCATCACCTATCAGACCATCGGAGCCTCCGGATATGGCCTGTTCCTGTCCATGATCCGTCAGGGACTGTTCTATGTCCCCTTCATTTTAGTTCTGCCCCGGCTTCTGGGCGTGACTGGCATCTATCTGACCCAGCCTGCCGCTGACCTGCTGACCATTCTGGTGTGCCTGTGTTCCATCCGGTCTATGAAGCAGATCGCCTCCGCCAATATGAACCGCCTGCCGGAGGGAGACTGATTGACCGTGGGGTACCCTGTCATCACCATCAGCCGGCAATACGGCAGCGGCGGACGGGAGATCGAAGCCCAGCTGGCAGAGCGTTTGGGCATTCCCTTTTATGATAAAACGCTCTGCGCAGAAGCCGCAAAGCACAGCAGGCTTGATGCAGACTTTCTGGAGCAGGCGGAAAAGGCACTGTGGGACACCGCCAGGGCCCGGACCACCTACCTGAAGGACGACACAGGCCAGGTCTTGGGAGAGGCAGAGAACTGCCACCTCTGTCTGGACAGCGGGCTGCTGGGGCTGGAGCATACAGTCCGGACCCTGGAAGCCGTCTTCCAGACGGAGCATACCGAAAAAGGAGGCGCTTGATGAAACGCCGGACACAAAAAATCACGGGATTCCTGCTGGCCGTGCAGGCGGCAGCGCTCTTGCTGACCGGGTGCGGAGCTGGGGACAACACCTCTGCTTCTCCCCCGCTGTCTGCCAATTCCGGCACTGTGGGCAGCGCCTCCCCGGAAACGCCGGCTCCGCCTGACAAGACGGTTCCGCTGAACATAACAGGCGCTGGGGAGATCCAGGAGGAGCTTTATGCCGCCATTCTTGACCTGCGGCAGCCTGCCAGCATGGACCTCTCCGGGGCGGCGGTGGGCGACACCCCGGAGCTGGAGATCAAAAATCTCTACTACGAGATCCTGAACCAGCACCCGGAGCTGAAATACGCCTACGACCTGACCGCGGAAGTGGAAAACGGCCTGTTAACCTGTCAGATCTCCTATATGCCGTATCAGACGGGGTATCCTCAGGATTGGGATGGCATCCCGGTGGCTTCTTTGCCGGAGCTGATCGCAGCCGCGGAGGCCCATTTGGGGCCCGAGCCGGTGAAGATCCGGCTGACAGACACCGCCCTGACGCCGGATGGGATGAACCGTGCCTTGCAGCAGGTGGGCGGCGGCTATATCCTGTGTTCCCTCAGCCGGGATGGAACACAGCTCACCTATTCCCCCTCCATGGGAATGACCATGAAGGAGTGTCTTGCTCTGCTGGAGCAGGCAAAGGAACTGGCGGCTGAGGCGGCCGGTGCGCTGACCGACGGCACAATGACCGAGCGGGAGCAGGCGGAGGCGCTGTACCGCTATCTGACGGAGCACGTTAAATATGACCGGCGGTACTACTCCGACCGGACCAGTATGCCCTACCACTCACAGACCGCCATTGGTGCGCTCCGAGATCAGGTGGCGATCTGCGGCGGCTACTCCCACGCCCTCGACCTGCTCTTTGAGCAGGCCGGGATCCCGTGCTATACAGTGACCGGAACATCAGGGGGAGAAAACCACATGTGGAACATCGCCCGGCTGGACGGCCAGTGGCTCTGGTTTGACGCCACAGCAGACCGCGGTATATCCCCTCAATTTGAACTGCGGCATTTTGCCCGGGAGGAATTAGACGCCCAGTATTCCTGGGATCCTATGCAGCTTGACCAGCTTTTAGACGCACCACGCACATAACAGGCCGCGGTCCCAGAACAGGGAGAGCAGCCGTTTCGATCCCTTCCGGGGCTTTTCCATGATTCCCCACAGAGAACAGCATTTTTCCGCCTATTTCAAAAACCTCCAAAATATATCTTGCATTTTAAAAAACAAGATGCTATAATGAGCCGAAAATTTTGATCGGGCACGATCCGATCAGAGATCTTGACCGCCATCCCTTTGGGGAAGGCTGAGGCTACACGGACGGCCGGGTCAAATGCCGAAAACCCGTCGAAGAGCCGGGGACCGTACCGCGGGTGCGGATTGGCAACCTTTGTTGCCTTATTGATCGAGCGCTCTGCTCGAATTTTATAAGTTGGAACAAACGACAACTTGTGAAACGGTCAATAAGAGTAAGAAATGCGATCTCTGTCGGGATGCTCTGAATGTCCATGTACGGCGGCTCCCCCTGCCAAGGGGGGAACTGTATTTTCACACAGGCTGTGGTGCGTTCCGCACCCGGCCTGTTTTTTTGCGCCTTTTTCTGGTAAATAGCCCTCCGGGTGGGCTGTTTATAAAAGTCAACACGAGATCAGGAGGAAGAAAACATTGAAAAAAACCTTGACCGCGCTGCTTTTGAGCCTGTCGCTGCTGCTGTCCGGCTGCGGCCAGAGCCAGACCACAACACCCCCCTCGCTGAAAGAGGAGTACGACGCCTTTATGGAGGCCGTATCCCCCGACTACGCCTACAACATCGCACTGGAGCTGACCACTAACCCGGAGTTTTTCAACTCTGAGCTGGGCGGCCGGACCGCCGGCAGTGATGCTGAGCACGCCGCCGCGGACTACCTGGCCGGTGTGATGGAGGAGATCGGACTGTCCAACGTGGAAAAGGTGGCCGCTCCCTGCGACCGCTGGCAGTTCAACGGCGCCAGCTTTACGGTGGACGGAAAAGAATACCCCGTTTACAGCTATGCCACCGCCTCCACGCCCCCTGAGGGCATCACCGCCGAGGTGGTCTATGCCGGAAAGGGCACCATGTGGGACTACGAGGACCTGGACGTCGAGGGTAAGATCGTCCTGGTTGACGTAGATCAGCGGGCCGACTGGTGGGTCACCTACCCTATGCTTGAGGCGGACTTTCAGGGTGCGGCGGCCATTTTGGCGGCCAATGTGGGCGGCTTTTCCCAGGTCGCGGACGATGCGCTGAACTGCCAGGACATCTGCGGCCCCACCTCCATTCCCACCCTGTCCATCGGTCTGGCGGATTCTCAGGAACTGCAGAACAAAATGAAGGAGGGTCCTGTGACCGCCACGCTGGTGGTGGACAATGAGGTGGAGATCGACGCCGGCACCACCTACAATATCATGGGCGTTCTGAAGGGCAAATCCTCGGACCACCAGATTTTGGTGGGCGGCCATTATGATGTGCATTTCTGGGGCTTCCAGGATGACAACTGTGCCGTCGGCCTGGTGCTGTCCATGGCGAAGGCGATGATCGACTCCGGCTACCAGCCCGAAAACGACATTGTGTTCTGCCTCCACGGCGCTGAGGAATGGGGTTCCTCCTACACCCAGTATGACTGGACGGTCGGCGCGTGGGAGATGATCAACAGCGTTCATCCCGATTGGGTGGGCAAGACGCTGGCCTTTCTCAACTTCGAGCTGCCCGCCTATGAGTTCGACACCTATACCAGCACCTACTCCGCCCCTGAGATGTATGCCATGCTGGACTACTACGCCAACGAGTACCCCTACTCCCCGGACCCCGAGGGCTGTTTCCCGGATGGCGTGCTCACCGAGGGCTATCAGACCTATACCTATTCCGACGACTTCTCCTACTATGCCGCCGGCGTTCCCTCCACGGTGAACGGCTTCCTGCTGCAAAAGGATATGGAGAATGTGTTCCCCTTCTATGTGGACATCTACCACAGCCAGTACGACACACCTGACACTTATAATGAGGCTGTGATGGACTTCAATATCCGCTACTACGGCGCTCTGGCCATGTATATCGACCAGACCCCCGCCCTGTATCTGGACTTCACCGCCCAGTATGACCGGATCCTGGCCTCGATAGATGAGGAGGCCATGGCCGCCGCGGGCGTGGACATGGCCGCCTTCCACACCGCGCTGGAGGAACTGAACACGGCGGCGCAGGCCATGACCGAACGTGTCAAGGCCCTGAACCGCGACTATCTCAAGGCCCGGGAGGACGGCGACAGCGCCGCCATGGAGAAGCTGTGGGCGGAGGGTAAGGAGCTGACCGCGCAGAACCTTCAGGCCTTTGAATTCGCCCAGAAGAACCTGCTGGGCCTGATGTATGAGCGCCCCATCGTCCCCCATGAAGCGCCTCAGGAAAATATCCAGCTGTGCCAGGACATCATTGCCTGCCTGGAGCAGGGCGATGTGGTGACTGTGGTGGACGAGCTGGCCTGGACGGTCAACAACGTGCTGGAGTACTATGCGATGTACTTCTCGCCCGAGGTCATTGCCATTCAGGATGATATGCACTGGGGTGAGGGCAACCAGGACAACCTGTACTGGGGCACAGGCATCAACTTCACCAAGGCCGATGTGGACGCGGCCACCCGCAGCCTCTATCAGCGCTACGACGAACAGGGCGGCGATTTCTCCCAGGAGATCGCGGTCTACGAGGCGGCGATCCAGGCCCAGACAGAGCTTCTCAAGGAGCTGGGCACCAAGGAGATCGGCGCCATGGAGCAGCTGGCCCAGCTGCTGGGCTGACCCCGGGTGGGCGGAGCAGACAGAGTGCTGGCTCTCTAAGCCGTCTGAACACAGCGTATTACCTTAATACTAAATTGAGCGCGTCCAAGAAGTCTCTTCGACGCCCTCAGGCAAACGCGGGATGCAGAAAAGCATCCCGCGTTTTGTCTTCATCAGGGGCGAGGAGCCGTTTCTCCGTCTGTGTTTCGGCAAAAAAACTTTTTTTACATTTTCTTTCTCCTGAAAGTATGATAAAATATACAACAAAATCACTGCCGCGCCTCCGCCCGCGCGCCCAGCGCTCCCCGGATATGCCGGCATCAAAATCAGCCCCCTATTGAAACTTTTACCTGCCCCGGCAGGAGGAAGCGAGGAACTCTTTATGGAACAGACGATCCTGCGCCCCACAGCGGAACAGCGTTATGCGGACGAGCTGGCCGCCCTGCGCCGCTGGGATGTTGGGAATCCCAAGCCGGAAAACTGGCGGCTCTCCCCCCGGGCTGTCCGGCTGTTTCTTCTCGGCACCGGTAGAGGACAGACGCTGGAGGTGGACGGGGAGCACATATCCATTCGAAAAAAATACTATGGCAATGACGCGCTGGTAGAGCGGTGCATCATCACTCTGGCCGGCAACCGGGGGCTGATGCTGGTGGGAGAGCCGGGCACCGCCAAAACCATGCTCTCCGAACTGTTGAGCGCCGCCATCAGCGGCCACAGCACCAACACCGTTCAGGGCACCGCCGGAACCACGGAGGACATGATCAAATACTCCTGGAACTATGCGCTCCTGCTGGCCAAGGGGCCAAGCCGGGAGGCGCTGGTGCCCTCGCCGCTGTATGTGGGCATGGAGCGGGGCATCCTCACCCGGTTCGAGGAGATCACCCGCACCCCGGCCGAGGTACAGGACTGCCTCATCAGCGTTCTCAGCGATAAGGTGATGAATATTCCTGAATTGGGAGACGAGGGTATCCTCTTTGCCCGGCCGGGCTTCAATGTGATCGGCACGGCCAACACCCGGGACAAGGGCGTCAATGAGATGTCCAGCGCGCTCAAACGCCGGTTCAGCTTTGAGACGGTACAGCCAGTGGGAGATGTGGCGCTTGAAAAGCGGATCATTCTGGACGAGGCAGGCGCCATGGCCCAGAGCGCCGGGATCTCCGTGCCCCTGGATGAGGATGCCGCCACCCTGCTGGCCACCGCCTACCACGAGCTGCGCCAGGGCATCTCCGCCGAAGGGATGCGTCTGAAAAAGCCCGCCGCTGTGATGAGCACCGCCGAGGCCGTCTCCGTCTACTACCAGACCCTGATGAGCGCCTGGTACTACGGCGGACCGGAGCAGGCCCGGCACCTGGACGAGCGGGCGCTGGCTGAAAATCTGATGGGGGCGGTGGCCAAGGAGTCCCGGGAGGAGCTGGCCGCTGTCCGGGAGTATTTTACCGCGATCGTGCAGAAAAAGGCAGAGCGGGAGGGTGGAGCGTGGAAACGATTTTACGAGGCCGGGATCCGTCTGAGGTAATCCCATTCGACTGGTCCGCACCGGCGCTTTATTTCCCGGTGCGCCACCACTCCCCCGCCTGTGCCTGGCATCTGGAGCGCGCGATCCGCCAATACCGGCCCGAGTTGATCCTGATCGAGGGGCCGGAGAATGCCAACAGCCTGATTCCCATTCTGGCCTCCCCCGACACAGAGGCCCCGGTGGCACTGTACTACTCCTATCGGGATGACGCCGGTCTGCTCCGCATGGGAGCGGAGCAGACCGGTGAAGACGCTCCGCGGGAGACCGCCTCATGCTACTACCCCTTTCTGGATCAGTCGCCGGAACTGGCCGCGCTGCGTCTGGCGGAGCAGCTTGGCATTCCGGCCCGGTTCATGGATCTGCCCTATGGGGAGATCCTGGCGGCGACCCGCTCCGGCTCCGGCCTGCGGGCGGAGGCGGACACGGTCAGCTATACCGATGACAGCCGCCTCTCCCCGGAGCTGTTATGGGATCGGGTGTGCGAACAGACCGGGACCCGGAGCTTCGAGGAGTTTTGGGAGAAATACTATGAGTGCCGCGGCCTCGCCCTGTCCACGGAGGAATTTGTCCGGCAGGTGAATGCCTGGTGCCTGCTGGCCCGGGAGAACACCCCCCGGGAGGAGCTGCTGGCCGACGGCTGTCTGGCCCGTGAGTCCCACATGGCCTGCCGGATCCGGGAGTCAGGGCAGTCTTATGGAAAGATCCTGGTGGTCGCCGGCGGCTTCCATCTCTGGGGCCTTCTCCACCCGGAGAAAGAACCGGCAGAATGCCACAAGATCCCGAAGGACAGTCAGACAGTCTATCCCGTGCGCTACTCTGAACCTGCGGCGGACGCCCTGTCAGGCTATGCCAGCGGTATGCCCGCTCCCGCCTTCTACCGAAAGGTCTGGCAGCAGCTGCACGAGGAGGATATAGGCCCGAATCAGGCCTGGGACAGTGTGGTGCTGGATACCATTGTGCGCTGCGGACGCCGGCTTCGGGCCAGAGGGGAGACCATCTCCGCCTATGACGAGACGTGTGCCTTACAGCAGGCCCGGGGCCTTTCCGCCCTGCGCGGCAAGGCGGCCCCCGGCCTCTATGAACTGCAGGACGGCATTTTGAGTGCCTTTGTGAAGGGGGAGGCCAGCCTTGCCGGATGCGAACCACTGCGCCTTCTCCGGGAGATCAACACCGGGAACCGGGTGGGCGGTCTATGCCGCAGCGATTTGGTCCCGCCGCTGGTACAGGACTTTGCCCGGCAGTGTAAAAAATACCGGCTCCGGCAGGATTCCGCTGACCGGCAGGCGGTGACGCTGGAGGTCTTCACAAAGGGACTCCACCGTGCGGAGAGCCGCTTTCTTCACCAGACCATTTTCCTGGACTGCGGCTACGCCCGGCGGGACAAGGGTCCGGACCTGCTCCACGGGACTGGGCGGAACCTGATTCGGGAGCATTGGAGCTGCCAGTGGTCGGCAGTGGTGGAGACCGCTCTGGTGGAGCGCGCCATATTGGGGTCCACTGTGGCAGAGGCCGCCGGACAGCTTCTGCGCAGGCGGCTTACCGATGCCGCACAGGCGGCAGAGGGGGCATCACTTCTGGTCCAGGGGTTCCTGATGGGGATCGGCGACATTGCGGATGCGATGGCCCGCCGGGTAGATGAACTGCTCATAACAGATGGAGATTTCTCCTCTCTCTGCAACGCCTGTGCCGCCCTCAGCTGCCTGGAGGCGTGGCAGAGCCAGTATGATGAAGTGGGCAGCTATGATTACCCCGCCATGCTCCGTCGCTGTTTTACCCGGATCCTGCAAATGCTGCCTTCCATGAATTCTGTGGATGACCGGGGCGCAGAACGTGTGCAGCACAGCTGCCAGCTGCTCTATGAGATCACCGGCCGGATGTCCTTCTCCCCCCTGCGTCCCGCGCTTTTAGAGGCGCTGGAGGAACTGGTCCGGCAGCAGCCCATCCATCCCGCGCTCCACGGAACAGCGCTGGGGCTTCTCTACGGGGGCACACCGGAAAAGAGAGATCTGGCAGTCAGAACCGCGGCCGGATACCTCCGGGGCACCCGGGATCAGAAGCTTCAGGCCGCGGCCTTTTTGCAGGGACTGTTTCTTACCGCCCGGGATCTGCTGCTCACGGATGCCATACAGCTGGAGGCTGTCGACGAATTGCTCTGCGGGCTCAGTGACGAGGATTTTATGCTTCTGCTGCCCCAGCTGCGGCTGGCATTCAGCTATTTTACCCCCACAGAGGCCGCGCGGATCGGACGCCAGGCGGCGCGGCTCCATGGAGCAGACCACATGGCTCAAGGAGAAGCCGCGGCCACGCCGGAGGAATATACCCTCTGGGAGTCTGTTGACGCCTGGGCGGCGGAGCGGCTGGAGCCGTGGTCCGATCCTCTGAACACGGAAGGAGGTATGGAGGCATGAGCACCCATGGAGCAGCGCTCAACCGATGGCGGCTGGTACTGGGAAAAAGCGCGGAGGCTCCCCTTCCCCTGGGAAGCGGCCAGCTGGAACGAATGGATGACGCGCTGGACTTTCTCTATGTCCGTGAGGCCGGTCCTGACGTGCGCCGGGATCCGGAGGGCGGTCAGGGAGAGAGCCAGCCGTCTGTGGCCCGCTGGCTCAGTGAAGTGCGCGACCTGTTCCCCCAGGAGACAGCCGAAATTCTCCAGCGCCATGCGCTGGACCGCTATCACCTCACCGCCCTGCTCACGGATCAAGAGGTGCTGGAACAGCTGGAGCCGGATGAGGCGCTGCTGGAAATGGTCCTCAGTCTGAAGGGTATGATGAAGGGGCCGGTACTGGATGCCGCCCGGCGGATCGTGGCGCGGGTGGTACAGGAGCTGACCGAAAAAATGCAGCATGAGATCCGGCGCTCTGCCCTGGGGAAGCTGGACCGCACCAGCCGCAGCCCAGTCCGCACCCTTCGGAATCTGGATGTCAGGCGGACCATACGGAAAAATCTGTCCCACTATGACCGGGAGAATCAGCGTCTGGTCCTGGAACAGCTCTATTTCAGCGGCCGGGTGCAGCGGTATAACCCCTGGTCTGTGATCATCGCGGTGGACGAGAGCGGCTCCATGCTGCCCAGTATCATCCACTCGGCGGTCATGGCGGGGATCTTCGCAAGGCTCCCCATGCTCACCACCCATCTGGTGATCTTCGACACCGCTGTGGTAGATCTCACCGGCCGGATGGATGACCCTGTGGAGACGCTGATGAGCGTTCATTTGGGCGGCGGTACAGACATCGCAAAGGCCGTGGGCTACTGCAAGGAGCTCATCACAGCGCCCCGGCGGACCATCGTGGTGCTGGTGAGCGACCTGTGCGAGGGCGGCTCCCGGCAGAGCCTCTACCGCACCTGCCACGACATTGTGGAGAGCGGCGCCCGGCTCATCGCCCTCACCGCCCTGAACGAACATTCCGTACCCGACTATGACCGCGCCACCGCCCAGACCCTGGCAGACCTGGGCGCCCATGTAGGGGCAATGACGCCAGAACGGCTGGCGGACTTTATGGCAGGCATCATGCGGGAATAAAAGGAGGGGATGGATATGGAACTGCCACAGGAGCTTCGGGCCGCGCTGCTGGCTGCGGACGAGGAATACCTCATTGCGCTGTGCAACAAGGGGACCGTGAACCGGGCCAAAAAGGATCTCTCCTCCGCACAGCCGGAAGTGCGGGGCACAGACGGGGCAGCCGTCACCCTCACGGTGGGGGATTCCGTCTGCACCATCGCCGCCCCCCTGGGAAACAGCACATGCTCCTGTCCCAGCAGCGCCATGTGCCGCCACCGGATGGCCGCGATTTTATGGCTGAAGGAACAGGCCGCCCAGGCAGCTCCCCCGCCCGGGGAAGCCGCCGCCCCAGCGGCGGATACGCCGCCGGAAGAGAAGGCGGAGGAGCTGACCGCCCTGCTCTCTGCCTATCCCACTCAGACACTGACCCGGCAGTTGGGAGAACGCCGGGTATCCGCCCTGATCCAGCGGGAGCGCCTCGGCCCGGGGGCGGACATTCGGGAGGGCAGCACTGTGGCTGTGGACCTGCCATGGATCCCCGCCACCATACGCCTGATCGCACCCTTGGAACACAGCAGCTGCACCTGCCACAGCCGGAGCTTCTGTCTCCACAAGGCGGAGGCCCTGCTCACCTGGCAGCTGCGGCACGGTATCGTGACCGCGGACACGCTGCTGCCGACGCTGGAAACCGCCGGGCAGGACAGCGCCGGACGCCGCGCGGTCTGCGCCGCCGTTCAGGACGCCTTGACGGATTGGCTTCGGACCGGACTGAGCCGCCTGCCCCCCTCCTCCCAGGATACCGCGGAACGGCTGGCCGGCCTGTGCCACACCGGCAGTCTGCCCACTCTGGAGCGGGCGATGCGCCGTCTCCACGGAGACCTCCAGCACTATTTCGGCCGCTCCGCCGCGTTTCGCCCCGAGCTGCTGCTGCGCCGCATGGGCGACGCGTGGCGGCTGGCCGGCGCGATCCAAACAGCGGAAGGGACGCGTGTACTTGAGCTGGCAGGCGTCTTCCGTGAGGAATACCTGCCTGCGGGGGATCTGCGGCTCTATCTCCTGGGCCTTCGGGACGTGGATTTCTCCAGCGGCTATGCCGGGACGGTATACTATTTTTGGGAGACACAACAGCAGCGGTACTACACCTATCGGGATCTGCGCCCCAAATTCTACGACGCCAGACGCCAGCCCAGCCCCACGGAGACCATTCTCTGGGCGCTGCCCGGGACACTGCGCCAGATGTGGAACTGCCGGCTGGATCTCCACGGCGCCCGGGCCACGGCTGCGGGGACCCTCTCCTCCACGGCCCAGTGCCGCGGGACCCTGCTGAAAAAAAGCCCGCCGGGAGGGATCATTCCGGCGGAAGCGGTCACGGAGGACTTCTCCCTTCTGCTCCCACGCAGCCAGACCGGACGCCCAGAGCTGGAGCGGCTGGCCATCCTGCGTCCCGCCCGCTGGGAGGCGCAGGAGTATGACCCGGCGGAGCAGATCTTCTCCCTGCGCCTTCTGGACCGGGAGGACAGGGACATCTGGGTCACAGTCCGGTACCGGGAAATGGAAAAAGCGGTGGTAGATGTCTTGGAGCGGCTCGTGCAGGAAAAAACCTCGGCGCCTGCCGGGCTCCCGGTCTTTTTTGGAACGCTCTGGCGTGAAAACGGCCGGCTGTGCCTGTACCCCATCGAATGCTTTACAAATTGGGAGGGGACGCCATGAACCAATGCTTGAACACTATGGAGGCCCGCCTGACCGATCTCCTGCATACAGGTCTGGACACCGGCGCCGGGGACAGCGCGGCAGGCTTCCGGCGTCTGGCGGAGCAGTGCGAGGCCTATGGGCTCCACACCGGTCACGCGCTGATGGAGCAGGTATCAAATTTATTGGATGCGCGCACCCACACCCTTCATAAGCAGGATACGCCCTTGATGGAGGTCATTTTTCAAGCGGAACATTATATCACCCTCTGCCGGGAACGGTGGCAGGAAATCGAGATCCTGAACAGCTGGCAGAGAAACCGCCAGGAACAAGACAGAGAAGGAGGAGACTCTACATGAACATTCAACCAAGTAAGCCAGACAAACCGGACTCCCTGGAGCGGCTTTTCCAGCTCTGGGGGCTGACGCCGAAGAACGAGTCGCTGGCCCGGGCCTATCTGACAAACGGCCAGGCAGACGACAGCCTGCTCTCCGGCGCGGAGCGGCAGATATTCCCCTCCTTCGGCTGGCAGGAGCAGCGGAAGATCTCTGAGCTTCTCAAAGAAGTGACCCGCCCGGACCCCTTGCAAAATCAGGCCAAGGTACTCAAGCTCCTGTGGGCCGTCGGGCAGAGCAGCGCCGCCCTTGCCGCCCTCTTTGAGGAACATTACATAAAAATGGCGTCTGACAGCAGCTTCCGCCAGAGATGCCAGGTCCTGGGGCAGGAGGCCGCCGCCGCTATGGACGCAGAGTGTGCCGCCGCCATGCGGAAATCAGACTACGCGCTGGTGGATCGGCTGCACCAAATAGCCCGGACCTCCCCCGCTGTCCTCCAGGCTGCCGGGGAACTGATCGCCGATCCGCAAAACTCCATGGCAGACGGGGTGCTGGCCGGGGTCCTGCTGGCCGCCGCTCCGGAGGAAAAGACCGGCCTTCTGAGGCGGCTGACAGGCGCTCCCTCCGCCGCAAAACGGGTCAAGCCGGGCACATACCTGGAGCGGCAGGTGGAGACTGTCCTGGCGTGGGCCAATGGGATCGTCCGCAGCGGCGTGTCCTCCGGACTGTCCGACGTGGATGTTGACACACTGAAGTCCTATATGCGGACAGGAGATCCCTCGCTCCCAGTGCCGTCCATCTCCCTCCCCACCGCGTGGCAGGCGCCGCCGGAGGAGTTTTTCAACATACATCTGTGCAACTGCTCCGCCGTAGGGTGCATGGCGGCCGCCGCTATGTTTGGCAGCCGGCACGATGGGCGCATGGCCTGCGCGCTTCGGGTGATGGCCGGCCTGGAGCCCGGCGGCACGCTGTGGAGTATGCTCTACGCGTTTCCGGATGACTGGGACGTCAGCGCTCTGGACCAGACGCTCCCCCATATTCCCGGCGGCGCGGTCACGCTGCTGCGCTTTATCGGGAAAAGCTACCGCCCGGAGCTTCTGGCGCTCTCGAAAAAGCTGGTCCGGCGGTATCACGCCTCCGTTGACGAGGCCCTGCGCTATTCCGACGTGGAGGAATACGCCAACCTGTGCTACCTGCTGCCCTCCCCCAAGGAAGGGGAGCGTGACGCCCGGCTGACCCAGATGCGCCAGCGCATCTCGGCGATTTTGGAGCACACCTTTGACCAGGGGCCGCAGCAGGACATTGTCCGCGGCTATCTCTCCGGGGAGGGGCGCTTTGCCGACAGCGCAGCCATTCTGAAGCCCATGCGCAACGAGTGCCGCTATTACCGGGCCAAGGTGCAGGACATTTTGAACACCTACCGCAAAATGGTCGGGTGGGACGAATTCGCCTGCCGGTGCGTCATCCTCTGTCTCACCTGCACCGGATACGGCACCTCCGCCTCCTTCCCCACGAACGTCAACCAGAAAGAGAACATAGACGCCTTTGTAGACGCCCTCATCGCCCTGGGACTCCCAGTGCGGGACTGCATCACCGTTTTGGCCGCCATGTATGAAAACTGGTATCAGGAGTCCGCCAAACAGCGGATCGTGGAGGCTGTACAGGAACATTTTGTCACCCCGGAGGGACTGGACGCCCTGGCCGACGCCGCGTTGAACGGCTCCGCCCCCGCCCGGGTCATGGCGGTGAACGGGCTGGACGCCCTGGCCTCCCGTCCGGAGCGCGCCCAGGAGGGGCGCAAGGCCCTGATTGCCTGCGCGGGGGACTCGTCCAAGCAGGTGCAGGAGCTGCTGAAGCAGATCTATCTCTCCCACCCGGACTGGGAGCAGGACTATCTCGCCCTGCTCAAAAGCAGGAAGGGCGCCCAGAGAAGTCTTGCCGTGCAGACACTGGCCGGGATCGGCGTGGAGCAGTACCGCCCCATCCTTCAGGAGGCTCTGACCGTCGAAAAGAATTCCAAGCTCATTGACCAGCTCACCTCTATTCTCGGCACCCCCGCGCCCGGAGCCGGAGAGGGCTCCTCCCCGGCCCAGTCCCCGTCCGAGCTGGCCGTTCAGGTCCTCAAGGGCGGGAAGAAACGGAAGGTGCAGTGGCTGCTGGATCAACCCCTGCCCGCAGTCCGCCGCACCGACGAGGCTCACACCGCAGCTTCTGAGGATCAGATTGCCGCCCTCTTTGTAGCCTATGCCGATCTGGGCCGCATGGGCCGCAGCGACACCGCCGCCGCCGTTGCCGCCGATCTGGAGCCCAAGGATCTGGAATCTCTGGCCTGTGAGGTGTGGGAGCTGTGGATCAAGGCAGGAGCCCAGAGTAAAACCAAGTGGGTGCTCTCCTTCGCCGCGGTCTTCGGCGGCGCGGCCATGACCCCCAAGCTCATTCACGCCGTCAACGACTGGCCCCAGAACGCCCGGGGAGCCATCGCCTGTGACGCGGTGGCCGCGCTGGCTGTCAGCCCTGACCCGGCGGCCCTGGTCGCTGTAGACAGCATCTCCCGGAAGTTCAAGTTCCGGCAGGTAAAGGCGGCCGCCGCGGCCGCGCTGGAGAGCGCCGCCCAGGAGCTGGGCATCACGCCGGAGGAACTGGCAGACCGCATCGTACCTACTCTGGAATTTTCTTCTGACGGTACCCGCGTCTTTGATTACGGCCCCCGGCAGTTCACCGTCCGCCTGACACCCACTCTGGAGCTGGCCGTGACCACAACTGCCGGCAAGGCAGTCAAGTCCATGCCCGCCCCCGGCAAAAGTGACGCTCCGGACAAGGCCGCTGCCGCCTACGACTCCTTTAAGGCGTTGAAGAAACAAATCAAAACCACCATCACCGCCCAGCGCGCCCGGCTGGAGATGGCCCTCTCCGCCCAGCGGTGCTGGGATGCCCAAGCCTGGCGGAAGCTGTTTGTGGACAATCCCATCATGCATCAGTTCGCCATCAGCCTCATCTGGGGCATCTATGAAAACGGCAGACTGGGAGAGACCTTCCGCTATATGGAGGATGGCAGCTTCAATACGGTGGACGAGGAGGAGTACACCCTCCCCGACGAAGCCAGCATCGGCCTGGTCCACCCCATCGAGCTGACGGATGAGGCCCTGGCGGCATGGAAGCAGCAATTGGAGGATTATGAGATCACTCAGAGCATCGACCAGCTCTCCCGTCCCATCTACCGGCTCCCGGCAGAGCAGGCCCAGGACACCGCCCTGGAGACAGCGGCCGGCCGCAGGCTCAATGACCTCTCCCTGGCGGGCAAGCTCCAGGGCATGGGCTGGTACCGGGGCAGCGTGGTGGACGGCGGGTTCACCTTCTACCGGGAGGACCCAGCTGTTGGGATCGGGTGGAACTCAATTCTCCGGCAGCTTTGTGGGCGGCGAAATGAAACGGTCACTGTCTATGACGCTGTGTTTTACAGGGCCGGAACGGTAGCGCGGCAGCTACTGCTATGACGAAGCCAAAGAGGGACATCTTCTCGCTGGGACAGATCCCGGCTCGCTATTACAGTGAGATCGTATGGCAGCTGGAGCGGGCTACTGCATCCAGCACAGAGACCGATTCGGACTGGAAGGACAGTCGGTTCTGATCAAACTATGAGAGCGGCGGGGCGAAGCCCGGCCGGTCTATCAAAGTCCAGCTTCTGCTGGACTTTTGATAAGCCGAACCGGGCAGCCTGATACAGGCTGCCCGGTCTGCCGCTTTCGTATGCAAGATCTGTCCGGTCACGGGAGATATGCGGCTCAAGCCACCCCTACCGTCAAAAGGATATTGGCAAACACCCTCTGCTCTCCAGTGGAGATGGCCAGACGGACGGCGGGACGGCAGCACGCGTCGTAAAACTCATAGCGGCCCAGCTTGCCCAGCTCCATGCCGCCCAGCATGGACTGGAACTCCCCAAAGATGTCGGGCGTGGTGCCGTCGGCGGGGTCCATGACCTCCGCCTTTTCAATGTTGACCACGCTCTGGATGGCGGCCAGAACGTCGGTGACGGTGGGCTTTCCGGGGGTAAGCCCAGATAAACCGTCTCCGCATCCCCGCTCCGGGAGTCAGGGGACCCGTCGGCGATGAGCACCTTATCCCCGTGGCCGCACAGGGCCAGGGCAGCCATAATGTCCGGGTGGATCAGGTACCCTTCAGCATATCACTGACCTCCCCTTCCCGCAGCTGGCCCAGCTTTCCGCCGGGGTGGCAGCGGACGTACTTCACAGGATCCCAGTCCTGCTCCACCTGGAGGGCCACGGACAGGGCCTGGAGGGTCAGCAGCTCCGCCAGCACAGAGGCACGGGGCGCACGGTTCAGCGGCCCTCCCTCCGCCTTCACACCGGCAAACAGGAAGGCGTCGCTCTCCCGGGCCAGCCAGCTGTCCGGGTTTCCGGACACCCCGATGACCTTGCAGCCGTTGTTTTTAACGGCCAGCACGGTGGCCTTCAGCTCGCCGGTCTCGCCGGAGTTGGAGATGGCGATGACCACATCTCCGGCCGCCAGCTGTCCGCAGGAGCCGTGGACCGCCTCAGTGCCATGGAGGTAGTAGGCGGGGTTGCCCGTGGAGGACAGCAGAGAAGCTGCGTAGGTGGAGACATGGCTGCACTTGCCGATGCCGGTCACATGGATCCGGCCGCCCTTGGCCTGGGACTCCCGGATCAGCTGGGCCGCGGCCTCATAGTCCCCGGCGCTGCGCGCCTGGATAAAGCGCTTCAGTTCGGCGTCAACAGTGGTAAAAAAAGTGTCGACCGCCTGTTTGCTCTCAGTTTTCAGCATATCGATTCTCCTTTTGAAGAAACATTGCCCGCCCCGTCAGAGGGCGGGCAATTGGTCAGGACTTCAGCGCGTCCAGCTGGGACAGGTCGAAGCCGTTGTAATTCCGTTCCCGCATCAGGGCCTGGACCTCCTCCACCGTAGGCAGGCTGGGCATGGCCCCCATGCGGGAGACCGTGATGGCGGCCGTGTGGCTGGCAAAGGCCAGGGCCTCGCCCTGGGGAAGGCCGGCAGTCAGGCCGGTGCAGAAGGCGGCCACAAAGGAGTCCCCGGCGGCGGTGGGGTCGGCCACATGGTCCATCTTGACGCACTGGGTGTGATGGATCCCGCTCCGGCCCGCCGCGATGGAGCCGTTCTCCCCCAGGGTGATAATGAGATTTTCCACCCCGCGGGCCTGGAACGCCCTGGAGACCAGGGCCACGTCCTCCATATTGACGCCGCCGGATACATCGATGGGATGTCCGGCCAGAATGGCCGCCTCGTGCTCGTTGGGGGACAGATAGGTGGCGCAGGCCAGCAGCCGATCGGACATGGGGGCGGCAGGGGCGGGATTGATCATCACCGGCACACCGGCGTCCTTCGCCCACTGTGCCACCGTTTCGATGACCTCCATCTGAAGCTCAAACTGCATCATCACCATATCATAGTTCCGGATCTCCTCCCGGAGCCAGGCCACATCCTCCACCGACAGGGTGAAGTTCGCGCCCGGGCAGACGGTGATGCGGTTCTGGGCCCCGTGGTCGCTGACCTCCAGGGTGATATGGCCCACGCCGGAGGACTCGTTCCGGTCCACTGACACATGGGACACATCCACCCCGGCAGAGGCGGCGGTCTCCGTCATGATCCGGCCGAAGGCGTCGTCCCCACCTGGCCCACCATGGTGACCTGGGCGCCCAGGCGGGCACTGCACCCTGATGCCCCCTTGCCGCCGGGGGCGGTCTGGAACTTCAGCCCACCACCGTCTCCCCGACTGGGGCGCGCGCCTGGTGGAGGCGATCAGGTCCATCATAAAGCTGCCTACCACAAGGATCTTGGGTCGTTTCAGCATGGCGTTCTCCCCGCTTTCCTCAGATCCCCAGCTGCTTGCGGACATACTTTTCCAGCTCGATGAGGCTCTCCACCTCACCCTTGGCGTTTTTGTCCAGCTTCTTTACATCGTTGCTGCGGGTGACCAGACTCATGGGAACGCCGGTCAGCTGGTGGTGATACTTGGCGGAGACGGGGTAGACCCGCATCTCGATCATGGCGGCGGCGGTGAGGAAATGGGCTGCCAGCCGGGCCTTCTCCGGGTCGGAGTCCTTGTGGTCGTATACCCACTTGTAAAGGTCCGGGTGATAGTTGGCCATCACGCCGTTGTAGCCGGCGGAGCCGTGGCAGAAGCTGTCGAACCAGGATTGGGCGTTGGCGTTAAAGATCTTCAGCGGCGTGCCCTCCACTGCCTTCAGACGCTCCCGGATCAATTCATAGTCGCAGCAGGTGTCCTTCAGGAACACCATGCGGCCCTCAGGGGCGACCTGCCGCAGGAAGTCCAGAGAGACCAGCCGCTTCCAAGGCATAGGGCACTCGTAGATGCCGAAGTCGATCTCCGGGTAGCGGTCAAAGATCTCCCTGGCGTTCCGGGAAAACACCTCTTCGCCCTCGTTCTTCTGGTCCAGGCGGTTGGAGATCAGCACGAAGGCCCCAATACCGGGGATCTTCATCATGTTTTCGATCTGCTTGAACTGATCGGCCTTGGCGTCAGCCGTGTGGCCGGAGGCCACGACCTGGATCCTGCCGTCCACCGTCTCCGCCACACATTTGGCAATGTCCAGCTTTTCCTGCTCAGACAGATAGGCCATCTCAGAGGACTGGCACACCGCGAAAATTCCGGCGCAGCCTTTCTCAATGTACCAATCCGTCAGCTTCTCGATCGCCTTAAAATCAGGCTTATTGTCCTCTGTAAAGGGGGTGATCATCGTGGGCCATACGCCGGGATGAATAGAAAATGCCATTTTTATTACCTCTTTTGTAAATTGAAAATTAATGTACGGCCGCTTTTTTGCTCTTGCGGATCTGGCTGACAGCAGGCAGCACCAGGGACAAAACGGTCAGCACCAGCAGCACTACGGTAATGGGACGGGTAAAGAAGATGCTGTAATCGCCCAGGGACATGGACAGGGCGCGGCGGAAGTTGCTCTCGCACAGGTTACCCAGCAGAAGAGCCAGTACGAAGGGACCCAGAGGCACGTCGCAGCGCTTGCACAGGAAGCCCACAATGCCGGCGGCAAACATCACATACACATCGAACATGGAGTTGTTCACCGCAAAGGAACCCAGGATACAGAAGCCGATGACGGTGACCCAGATAAACTCCTGGGGAACCTTCAGAATCAGGGAGGCGAACTTGGTAGACAGCAGGCCCAGGGCCAGGATCATGATGTAGCCCACCACCATCAGGCCCATGACGTTGTACACGAACTCCGGCTTCTCCACGAACATCATGGGGCCGGGCTGCATTCCGTACATCATCAGAGAGCCGATGAGCACGGCAGTGACGCCGTCGCCGGGGATACCCAGGGTCATCATGGTGGTCATCGCGCCGCCGATGACCGCGTTATTGGCGCAGGAGGTGACGGCCAGGCCGTTGACCGCGCCCTTGCCGAACTCCTCGGGATGCTTGGAGAAATTCTTGGTCTGCTGCCAGCAGATAATGGCGGCAATATCGCCGCCGGTACCGGGGACAGCGCCGATGACCGCGGAGATCGCTCCGCAGATGGCGGTGGGGATGACGCTGCCCTTGAACTCCTTGGCCGTGGGGAAGGCTTCGGCGGTGTTGCTGGCAATCTGCGCCTGCTGGCGCTTCTTCTTGTCCTCCTCAGAGCGCTTGCTGATCTGGAACAGGACCTCGCCCACGCCGAACATACCCACCATGACCACCACGAACTCGATGCCGTCCATCATGTTCATGTTGCCGAAGGTAAAGCGCAGGGATCCGGTCATGGGATCCATGCCGATGGTGGACACCATCAGGCCCAGCGCGCCGGCCAGCAGACCCTTGAGGATGTTGCCGCCGGAGACGCCGATCATCATGGACAGGCCGAACAGGGCCATTGCAAACATCTCCGGAGGACCGAACTTCAGGGCGAAGCGGGCCACGGGGAAGGAAAACACGATCAGCACGACCGTGCCCATCAGGCCGCCGATCACGGAGTAGATGGTGTTCATATTCAGCGCCTTTTTCACCTTGCCCTGGGATACCATATAGTATCCGTCAAAGGTCTGGGCGATGGAGGCGGGGGTGCCGGGGGTGTTGATCAGGATGGCGGAGATGCCGCCGGCCCAGATCGCGGAGTTATAGATGCCCAGCAGCACGGCCATGCCCTGGGCAGGCTCCAGCCAGAAGGTCAGAGGCGTCAGAATGGCGATGCCCATGGTGGCGGACAGGCCGGGCAGAGTGCCGATGACCATACCGGCCACCACGCCCAAAATGCAGTAGAAAAATACGTCGGTGGTAAAGATCGTCAAAAATGTCTGTGTCAAAAGCTCCATGCGTGTTTCTCCTCCCTCACACCATGTTCAGCATGACCTTCAGCACTTGAGTGAAGATCAGATAGGTGGCCACGGAGTATACGCCCGCCAGGATCGCGGCGGGGACCGGCTTGATCTTGTACAGCAGGGCCAGGCCCAGGCTCATAACAAAGCTGGCCGCGATGTAATGGACCAGATTCCAGAGGACCAGGAACACCACGAACAGCGCCAGGGAGATCAAAATAGCAAGTCCATTCTCCTTGGTAATGGATTTCAGATCGAAGTAGGTCACTTTGTTTTTAGCGCCCAGGGCAATGATCACCACAGACACTGCCATGACCAGAATGGAGATCCCGATGGGGAAGGCGGCCGCGCCGGGAGTGCCGTCCGTGGCAGTGGAACTGGGCATCTGGATGGACATGACCAGCCACCACAGGCCAGCAGAGCCCACAAGGCCCAGTGCGGTATCAGAATTAAATATAGAGTTTGTCTTTTTGGTTCCAAGCGGTTGTTCACCCTTCTCTTATAACTGGTGGAAAAGAACAGCGGGCCGGCCGAAAATGGCCGGCCCGCTGACGGTGATTCTATCCCTCTTTGCTCTTCACACGCGCTTACTGGGCGTTGGCAAAGTAGTCGGTGTAGAACTCGTACTGCTCCTGAGCGAAGGCGGCGAACTCCTCGTGGTCCTTCACCATGGGGGAGTACTGCTTGGAAGCAGCCAGCTCCTTGAACTCCTCGGAGTTGACGGCCTTCTCAAAGGCGGCGTACAGAACTTCCTTCACCTCATCGGGGGTGTCCTTGGGCACACCGAAACCGCCCCAGGCAGTGACGTCCACATCATAGCCCAGCTCCTGCAGGGTGGGAACGTCGGGGTTGAACTCGCTGCGCTCACTGGAGCAGACGGCCAGGATCTTCAGCTCGCCAGAGGCCACGCCGGAGGCAACCTCAGACTCGGACACAGGGACCATCTGCACATGGCCGCCCATCAGGTTGGTCACCGCGGTGGCGGCGCCGTCGAAGGGCACCATGTTCACATCGATGTCAGCGGCCTGGGCAAAGGCGTCGCCGGCGATGTGCCAGACAGAACCGGTGCCGGAGGTGCCCACCTGCAGCTCGCCGGGATGCTCCTTGCACCAGTTGACCAGATCTTCAATGGTGTCCCACTCAGAATCGGCGCGGACGGTGATGGCGGCAGGCTGAATGTTGCAGCCGTAGATCATGTCGAAGGCAGAGGGCTCGATCTCCTCGGTCAGGCCCTGGGCCTTGACCATGGCCAGCTCACAGGGCAGATAGCCAATGGTATAGCCGTCAGGGGCGGAGTTCTTCACATAGGTCATGGCCACCACACCGGAGCCGCCCACCTTGTTCTGGGCCACTACGGGGACGCCCAGCTCTTCCTGCACCATCTGGGAGATGAAGCGGGCGTTGGTGTCGGACAGGCCGCCTGCAGAGGCGTGAATGATCATGTTGATGGACTTGCCGGCGGGGAAATCACTCCCCTGAGCGGCGCTGCCGGAGGCAGAACCGGCGCTGGCAGAGCCAGAGGCAGTGTCACCGCCGCAGGCGGTCAGCAGTCCGGCCACCATGGTAGCGCTCAGAGCAGTTGCGAACAATCTTTTCCAGTTTTTCATCGTAAAATCCTCCTTCAAAGCTCTCACTGAAACGATTGGATAGGTACATTTATTTTCCACGCCCCCGGGGTCCGCCGGCCGAACGGACCGGGGAGGCATTGGATACAAAGTTATCGGTAGATCCGGTCACGCATCCGGGCGGCAGCATTGCGCAGGATGTTAGCACACTCCATCAGCTTCTCATCGGTCATGGTGGCTGCCGCACCAGAGGTGCTCAGTCCGGCGACCAGATTTCCCCTGGTACTGTATACCGGTACGCCGACACACCGGACATTGGCATCGTGCTCACAGTTGTCGATGGCATAGCCCATCCGTTTCGTCCGGTGCAGCTCTTCAAAAATAGCATCCAGATCTGTGATGGTGTTGGGCTGGTATGGAATCCGCTGCTCCGGCAGGTGTGTGGTCCACTCCTCCTCCGGCATGGCGGACAGCATGGCCTTGCCCAGGCTGGTGCAGTACATGGGAGCGGTCTCCCCCAGGATGTCCCGGTAGGGAAGCACCCCGATCCGGTTGGTCGGGTGGGCGACATAGAGGTAGAGCACACGCTCGCCATAGGGGAGACCGAAGTAAACGATCTCGTCTGTCTGTCCGGCGGTCTCCACCATAATGTCATACACCGCGTTGGGATAGCCCAGGTTCTGGTTGATGATGAAGGCGAACTCCAGCATCTTCAGACCCAGTGTGTAGTGTCCGTCCGGCGTCCGATCCAGATAACCCATGCCGCAGAACGTAGAGACGATGTTGTGGATGTTGGACTTGGTCACGCCGATCCGCTCTGCAAGGTCGCTGATGCCCCAGACGGGGTGCTGTGTGGTGAAGCAGGACAGGACATTCAGCGCCTTGGCCAGTGATTTGACCTTGGGTGCTTCTCCTTTATGTGCAAGGTTTTCCTGCTCCATCCCGCCGCCTCCGTTGTTCTGTATTAATGAACGACTTTCTTAATTACAAGCATATTGTAGCAAGTGGTTGCAAATATTGCAATAGGGTAAAAATTTTTTGGAAAAATTGATAGCACATCTCCTCTTTTTCGGTAAAATAATGACCGCGGTTCTTTAATAAAGAACCACGGTCATTATTTTTTGACGTATTCCATTTTTTACACGTTCCGTGTCTGCTTAATAGTAGATCCGCTCCCGCATCCGGGCGGCAGCGCCCCGCAGAAGATCCGCGCAGCGCATCAGCTTATCATCTGTCATAGCAGAGACGGGACCGGAGGTACTCAGTCCCGCCACCAGTTCCCCTTTGACGTTGTACACCGGCACCCCCACACAGCGCACATTGGCGTCATGCTCACAGTTATCAACGGCAAAGCCCTGCCGCCGGACCCGGCACAGCTCTGCAAATAGGGCGTTACGCCCCAAAATGGTATTGGGCTGGAACTGGATCCACTCCTCCGGCAATCGGTTTTCCCACTCCTCCTCCGGCATGGCGGACAGCATGGCTTTGCCCAGGCTGGTACAGTACATGGGGGCGGTCTCCCCCAAAATATCCCGGTATGGGAGCACCCCGATCCGGTGCAGAGGGTGGGCCACATAGAGATAGAGCACGCTTTTGCCATATGGGAGACCGAAATATACGATCTCATCTGTCTGCCCGGCAGTCTCCACCATAATGTCGTACACTGCATTGGGATAGCCCAGATTCTGGTTGATCACAAAGGCAAACTCCAGCATCTTCAGCCCCAGGGTGTACCGGCCATCCGGCGTCCGGGTCAGATACCCCATGTCACAGAAGGTGGACACGATATTGTGGACATTGGATTTGGCGATTCCAAGATACTCCGACAACTCACTGATTCCCCAAGCAGAGTGCTTCGTTGTGAAGCAGGACAGAAGATTCAGCGCCTTTCCCAGCGATTTGACCTTGATTCCCTTTTCTTCGTTCACAGTCATTCCCCCAATCGCACTCTGAAGCGCCGCAAAAGGAATAAAATTCCTCTTGCTTCTCAATGAAGAACACAATTCTGTATTTGACTATATTATATCGGGATATATCCCTGATGACAAGTATTTTCCCTCTTTCCTCCACTCCGGCATCCGGCCGCAGAGGAGCGCTTGACATCCAATCCGCTTTCCGCTACCCTTAAGTCAGGCAGCCGGCACATCCGGAACCACACATCACACAGAGAGGAAGCGTCTGAAATGATCTATGATACCTTAGCGCACATCCAGGCCTATCGGGGGATCCACCCCGGCGTCTACCGGGGGCTGGAGCTGCTGCGGGATACAGATTTCTCCCGGTTGGAGGACCGGCGGTATGAGGTGGACGGCGAGGATCTGTATTTTTTTCTTCAATCCTATGACAGCAAGCCAGTCAATGATACGCCGGAAGCCCACCGCAAGTATATCGATATTCAGTTCCTGATCCAGGGGGAGGAGAAGATCGGCGTCGCGCCTCTGGAGGACATGACCGAGGAGGTGGAGGCCCGCCCTGATGGGGACATCTGGTTCTATCACGGCCCCACAGATGAGATCACCCTGAAAGCTGGGGAGCGTTTCGCTGTTCTCTGGCCCGGAGACGCCCATGCCCCATGCATCGCTGTGGATCAGCCGGTCCACTGCCGCAAGTGTGTGGTCAAGGTCAAGCTGGATACATGACCGTCTACACACGTCCACCCGCGTCTGCCTGCGGCCCATCACAGCCCTTCTCAGGCTTTGTTTCACCCAGCTTTCCACCGCAAGATAGACCGGCGGGCAAGTCGCAATGACTCGCCCGCCGCGGCTTGTCAAGAGACCCGGCCTGTACGTCAAGCGCAGGCCGGGTCTCTTTTGACAAACTGGGCAAAGCCGCCCGAGCGGACGGCTTTGCTGCAAAAATCAGAAACTTACTTCAGGTTGAAGAAGGCCTTCATCCCGGGGTACTCCGCGATGTCGCCCAGCTCCTCCTCGATGCGGAGCAGCTGGTTGTACTTGGCCACGCGGTCGGTGCGGCTGGGAGCGCCGGTCTTGATCTGGCCGGCGTTCAGGGCCACGGCGATGTCGGCGATGGTGGCGTCCTCGGTCTCGCCGGAGCGGTGGGACACGATGGCGGTGTAGCCGGCGCGGTTGGCCATCTGGATGGCGTCCAGGGTCTCAGTCAGGGTGCCGATCTGGTTGACCTTGATCAGGATGGCGTTGCCAACCTTCTTCTCAATGCCGGTGGACAGCCGCTCCACGTTGGTGACGAACAGGTCGTCGCCCACCAGCTGGACGCGGTCGCCGATGGCCTTGGTCAGCATGGCCCAGCCCTCCCAGTCGGTCTCGGCCATGCCGTCCTCCAGGGAGATGATGGGGTAGGTATCAGCGAACTTCTTCCACATGTTGACCAGCTGCTGCTGAGTCAGCTTCTTGCCGGACTTGGGCTGGATATAGCACTTCTGCTCCTCGTCCCACCACTCGGAGGAAGCGGCGTCGATGGCGATCTTGAAGTCCTCGCCGGGCTTGTAGCCGGCCTTCTCGATGGCGGCCACGATGACCTTCAGGGCGTCCTCATCCTTCTTCAGGTTGGGGGCATAGCCGCCCTCGTCACCCACGCCGGCGGCGGGGGTACCGTTCTCCTTCAGGACGGTCTTCAGGGTGTGGAAGACCTCGGCGCAGCGGCGCAGAGCCTCGCGGAAGGAGGGGGCGGAGACAGGCATGATCATGAACTCCTGGATCTCCACGTTGTTGGTGGCGTGAGCGCCGCCGTTCAAGATGTTCATCATGGGCACAGGCAGCTGCTTGGCGTTGACGCCGCCGATATAGTTGTACAGAGCCACGCCCAGGGACTCGGCAGCAGCCTTGGCGCAGGCCAGGGACGCGCCCAGAATGGCGTTGGCGCCCAGGCGGCTCTTGTTGGGGGTGCCGTCCAGCTCGATCATAGCCTTATCAATGGACACCTGATCCAGGACGTTCATGCCGATCAGGCACTCAGCGATCTCGGTGTTCACGTTCTTCACGGCGTTCTCCACGCCCTTGCCCAGATAGCGGCTCTTGTCGCCGTCGCGGAGCTCGCAGGCCTCATAGATGCCGGTGGAAGCGCCGGAGGGAACAGCGGCACGGCCCATGGCGCCGTCCTCAAGATATACCTCAACCTCAACAGTGGGATTGCCGCGGCTGTCCAGGATCTCACGGCCCAGGACGTCAACGATTTCGATCATCTGCTTCATAGTGGTTCAGACTCCTTTCGTTTGTAGCGGCGCAGCGGCGGAAACCGCCTCTGCGGCCAAAAGGGAATGCAATTTATTCGTAGGGGCGGCTTGTGGCCGCCCGGATACGCAATCAATGTGCCTCGTGGTCAGCGCACCTATGGGATCAGTTGGCAATCAGGGTCTTCCCATCCATTTCGGAGGGCTTTTCCAGGCCCATGAGGTCCAGCATGGTGGGGGCAATGTCGGCCAGACGGCCATCCCGCAGTTGGACGCTGGCGCCCACGATATAGAAGGGGACCAGGTTGGTGGTATGGGCGGTAAAGGGCTCTCCGTTGGCGTCGGACATCCGCTCAGCGTTGCCGTGGTCGGCGGTGATAAGGGAGACGCCGCCCATTTTGGAGGTGGCCTCCACCACGCGGTTGACACACTCGTCCACAGTGGACACAGCCTTGCAGGCGGCGTCATAGACCCCGGTGTGCCCCACCATGTCGCAGTTGGCGAAGTTCAGGATGACCACATCATAGGCGCCGCTTTCGATCCGCTTCACGGCCTCCTCGGTGACCTGATAGGCGGACATCTCCGGCTGCAGGTCATAGGTCGCCACCTTGGGAGAGGGGATCAGGCAACGGTCCTCGCCGGGAAACACCTCCTCCACGCCGCCGTTGAAGAAGAAGGTGACATGGGCGTATTTCTCCGTCTCAGCAATGCGCAGCTGAGTCAGGCCCAGCTTGCTGATATACTCTCCGAAGGTATTGACCAGCTTCTGGTGGGGGTAGGCCACCGTAACATTCGGGAGGGTGGCGTCGTACTCCGTGGTACACACAAAGTCCACAGAGAGGAACCCGGTCCGGCGCTGGATGTCCGTAAAGTCCTCGTCCACGAAGCAGCGGGAGATCTCCCGGGCGCGGTCGGGGCGGAAGTTGAAAAAGATAATGGAGTCGTTGTCCCGGACCTGGGCGTTCTTGACGCACACCACGGGGACAACAAACTCGTCAGTCACCCCGGCGTCATAGGACTTCTGCACGGCCTCGGCCGCGTCGGCCTCGAAGGTCCCCTCGCCGCAGGCGATGGCGTCATAGGCCTTCTGGACCCGGTCCCAGCGCTTGTCGCGGTCCATGGCGTAGTAGCGGCCCATGACCGTGGCGATCTGGCCCACGCCCAGCTTTTGGATCTCAGCCTGGAGCTGCTCCACATAGCTCTTTCCGGAGCTGGGAGGCACGTCGCGGCCGTCCAGGAAGCAGTGGACGTAGACCTTTTCCAGGCCCTGCTCCTTGGCCATCTTCAAAAGGGCAAACAGGTGGGTAATGTGGCTGTGGACGCCGCCGTCAGACAGCAGGCCCATCAGATGAAGGGCAGAACCCCACTCCCGGCAGTTGGACATTGCTTCCAAATAGGCGGGATTTTTAAAGAACTCGCCGCTCTCGATGTCGCGGCTGATGTGGGGCAGGTCCTGAAAGACCACCCGGCCGGCCCCCATATTGGTGTGGCCCACCTCGCTGTTGCCCATCTGGCCCTCCGGCAGTCCCACATCCAGGCCGGAGGCGGACAGCCGGCAGCCGGGGAAGTCCCGGAAGATCCGGTCCAGATTGGGGGTGGGGGCGTTGACCACCGCGTTGCCCGCGGAGGGGCCCTCCAGCCCAAATCCGTCCATGATGATCAAAGTAGTCGGTGTTTTCATATCGTTGTCTCCTATTTCATGGTCCGAAGGACACCTGATTCCCCTCTCGGAGAACGGAGGGGGCGCACGGGGGATCGGCTCTCACCCGTGAGAATCGATGTGCCGCGAAACGGCCATGTTCCGAAGAAAATGTTTGGCTCGTTACTCCTGATTGGCGGCGTTGATGATCTGCACAAAGTCAGCGGGCTTCAGGGAGGCTCCGCCGATCAGGCCGCCGTCTCGTCGTCGCAAAGTCCGTTTCCTATGGAACGCCCTGCCGGGCATTCCATACTGCACTCCTTGCTCCTCTCCCCACGCGACCCATTTCATTGGCTCTGCGCGGGGCCCCGGATACGATGTGGGCGGCTGGCTTACTCCTGATTGGCGGCGTTGATGATCTGCACGAAGTCAGCGGGCTTCAGGGAGGCTCCGCCGATCAGGCCGCCGTCCACATCGGGCTGAGCCAGCAGCTCGGCGGCGTTCTTGGCGTTCATGGAGCCGCCGTACTGGATGGTGACGGAGCGGGCCACATGGGCGCCGTACAGCTTGCGGATGACGGCACGGATGGCCTGGCAGACCTCGCCGGCCTGCTCGGCAGTGGCGGTCTTGCCGGTGCCAATGGCCCACAGGGGCTCATAGGCGATGACCACATGGCGCATCTTGTCGGCGGGGACGCCGGCCAGGGCGCACTTCACCTGATAGGCGATCAGCTCCATGGTGACCCCAGCCCGCTGCTCCAGGCTCTCGCCCACACAGATGATGGGGTACAGGCCGGCGTTGATGGCGGCGTGGACCTTTTTGTTGACGGTGAAGTCGGTCTCGTTGTAGTACTGGCGGCGCTCGGAGTGACCGATAATGACGTACTTGGCCCCCGCCTCCTTGATCATCTCGGCGGTGATCTCGCCGGTGTAGGCGCCATGGTCCTCATAGTGGCAGGTCTCCGCGCCAATGGCGATGTGGCAGTCCTTGAACAGACGGACGGCATTGGTAATATTCACAGCGGGGACACACAGCACCACGCTGCACCACTTGCCCTTGGGCATGATGGGCTTGAGTTCCTCAGCAAAGGCCTTGGTCTGGGACAGGGTATTGTTCATCTTCCAGTTTCCGGCGATGATAGTCTTGCGGTAACGGCGATTCATTTCTGCTTCTCTCCATTCTTTGATATAAGGTATCTGGGTGGGACCATGGGGTCCCGGGGCATTACTTGTCCAGCAGACAGGCCACGCCGGGCTCGTCGGCGCAGACTCCGCTTCCTTCCCCCCGGCCTGGGGCCGGGGCTCATTCGCTTCGTTGTGCCTCCTCTCCCCATCAAACCCGCTGCCGCTGGGCTTTGATGGGGACCCCGGAGCTGCCCGTTCGGAGCGTTACTGATCCAGCAAACAGGCCACGCCGGGCAGCTCCTTGCCTTCCAGGAACTCCAGGGAGGCGCCGCCGCCGGTGGAGATGTGAGTCATCTTGTCGGCATAACCCAGCTGCTGCAGGCGGCGCTGTCGCCGCCGCCGATGATGGTGATGGCATCCGTCTTGGACAGGGCCTCGGCCACGGCCTCAGTGCCCTTGGCAAAGGCGGGGAACTCAAACACGCCCATAGGGCCGTTCCAGATCACAGTGCCGGCGTCGGCCACGGCGGAGCAGTACAGCTTCACAGTCTCGGGACCGATGTCCAGGCCCTTCCAGCCATCGGGGATCTCGCCAGCCTTTACCACCTGGCTGTTGGCGTCGGGCGCAAACTTGTCGGCGCACACGGTGTCTACGGGGAGCAGGAGCTTGACGCCCTTGTCCTTGGCCTTCTGGAGCATCTCAAGGGAGTAGTCCATCCAGTCGGCCTCCAGCAGGGAGCCGCCGATCTTGCCGCCCTGGGCCGCGGAGAAGGTATAGGCCATGCCGCCGCCGATGATGATGGTGTCGGCGATCTCCAGCAGGTTGTTAATGACCCCGATCTTGGAGGACACCTTGGAGCCGCCCAGAATGGCCACCAGAGGGCGCTTGGGGTTGGCCAGCGCACCGCCAATGATCTCCAGCTCCTTCTGGATCAGGAATCCGGACACCGCAGGCAGGTAGTCGGCCACACCAGCAGTAGAGGCGTGAGCACGGTGGACCGCGCCGAAGGCGTCGGACACATAGACCTCAGCCAGAGAGGCCATAGCCTTGGCCAGGGCGGGGTCGTTCTTGGTCTCGCCCTTTTCAAAGCGGGTGTTCTCCAGCAGGAGGATCTGACCGGGCTGGAGGGCTGCGGCCTTGGACTGGGCGTCAGGGCCTACCACGTCAGCAGCCATGATGACCTCCCGGCCCAGCAGCTCGCTCAGGCGGGCGGCCACCGGCTTCAGGGAGAGCTCCGCCAGGGACTTCTTCCACTTCTCCTCCGTGAGGGTGGCGGGATCCTTGCCCTTCTCGGTCTGCTTCTTCACATAGGTCTCAAAGGTGGGGTTGGGCTTGCCCATGTGAGAACAGGCGATAACAGCGGCATTGTGATCCAGCAGATACTGGATGGTGGGCAGGGCGGCACGGATGCGCTTGTCATCCGTGATAACGCCGCTGCCATCCTTGGCCATGGGGACATTGAAGTCGCAGCGGAGCAGGACCTTCTTGCCGGCGACGTCGATATCCTGGACTGTTTTCTTGTTGTAGTTCATGGTGGTGAAAACTCCTCTCTTCACAAGACCTTGGACAATCATGATATGACAGCATATGTGTGGGGAAGATCCTGCGCCGCCAAAGCAGCGAAGGAAGCTTCTGAGGTGGAAATGACAGGTGGGGGCGGCGGCTCGCCTGCGCTCGCATTTCAGCGCTCCGCCATCTCGCCTGTGCCGGAAAGGCCAGGGAAGCCCTGCTGGCGCAGTGCCTCATAGGCCAAGATGGCCACTGAGTTGGACAGGTTCAGGCTGCGGGCGTCCTCACGCATGGGGATGCGGACACAGCGCTCCCGGTGGGCCTGGCGGAACCATTGGGGCAGGCCGGCAGTCTCCTTGCCGAAGAACAGGAAGCAGTTGTCCCGAAAAACGGCCTGGGTATAGTCCCGGGGGGCCTTAGTCGTGGCCAGCCATAGATCGGGGGCTGGATACTGGTCAAAGAAGTGGTCCAAATCGGGGTAGACACGCAGATCCACCATGGGCCAGTAATCCAGTCCGGCCCGGCGAACCGCTTTCTCGCTGATGTCGAAGCCCAGAGGCTCAATCAGATGGAGGCGGCTGCGGGTAGCGGCGCAGGTGCGGGCAATATTGCCGCAGTTTTGAGGGATCTCAGGTTCTACAAGCACAATATTCAGCACGGCTGCCCCTCCCTTGTGTATCGGGTAACATTGTATTCCAAATCGAGAAGAAATTCAACTACAAAATGGTCGAAAAATCACAAAAAAATCAAAAAATCCCCCAAAAAAGTTGGGCAGCGGTTTCAAATTGTAAAAAAGAAAAAATAAGAGCCGTCTAATCTGGAAAATTTTCGGCATTGTGACAGGCTTGGACCAGAACAGGATCACCTTAGGTCACAGGTTAAGCACAGCGGCGGCAGACTGTGGCAGACGCTGGGGACAGATCGAGGCTCCGGAAGCGAACCGCCAGGAGAAAACCGGCTGTTCTTCCCACTGTGCGGATCCGATTGTGACAAATCACGAAGAAATGCTCCTGTATGGCAAATCGGCACAAAAAACTTTGATAGACAGCAAACCTTGTGATTCCTAAAATTAAGTGAAAATAAATAGATCTCCGAACGCCTGTATGGTAAAATACAGTGGACAACGAATCAGAAGTTTTCTAGTTCAAATCAAAGTAGTTTTTGTTCGTTGAACTACACCCCAAGAGGAAACATCATGAATGCAAAAAATATGAATAACATAAAAAAGAGTGAAAGACGTATTTTCAGATATACTCTTGCGGATGCATGGAGAGATACCATTTCACAAGTCGAGGTATTGGAAGGCATTGAAAATAAAAACGTTCGATGCCTATATTTTGACAGACCGCATCGTTTTGGCCGCACAAGCAATACGAATGTTGATTTCTTTTTTACCACCATCACCCAGGAAGATATTGGGATAATCAAGCATGCAATGCAAAGTCACATCGATATTTTTCAATATAAGGAAATTGAACTCCCAGTTGTATTAGACGGAGTAATCAATACATTTGAATTTATGTTGGATGAAAATTTCACAAATACAATTACTGCTTATAATATTGGGGCGTTTAGAAAAGATGTCAATATTGGAATCATCGGAACTCATCCATATAAGGGAAGCACTGTTTTACAGTTATTCGATAAAATTTCAAAGATCCTGTTGGAGCATGGAGTAGACCCAAAGTACGTTCGAATCAGTTAGAACTTAAGAGAGGCATTTGCTGAGACAACAATTCCGAAAAAATCCATTGACAAATTCTCCTTCTGAATATATAATAACAAGGCGGTTTTAAGAATCGTTGGTTTGCGGCTGTGCTGGAATTGGTAGACTGGCAAGCTTGAGGTGCTTGTGTCCGGACGGGCGTACGGGTTCGACTCCCGTCAGCCGCACCAAAAAGAAAGACGACCTAGGCCGTGTCTTTCTTTTTTTTGTCGGTGGCCGGCGTCGGCCTTTCTTTATTTGGTTTGAGGATCCCGCCCTTGGGCGGGATCCTTTTCTGAGTCAGTTTATTTGGAAAATATTTGAAATGGAGTGATCCTATGAACGAACCGCGGCCCGCCGCTGAAAACAAAATGGGCACCATGCCGGTCCCCAAGCTGCTCTTTACCATGTCGATCCCCATGGTCATCTCCATGCTGGTCCAAGCGCTGTACAACGTGGTGGACAGCGTCTTTGTCGCCAAGCTCAGCGAGGATGCTCTGAACGCCGTCTCCCTGGCCTTCCCGGTACAGAACCTGATGATCTCTGTGGCGGTGGGCACCGGCGTGGGCATCAACGCGCTGCTCTCCAAAAGTTTGGGCGAAAAACGGCAGGAACGTGCCAACGCCGCTGCCATGAACGGCCTGTTCCTTGCAGTGGTCAGCTGCCTGGTCTTTGTGTTTCTCGGCCTGACCTGCTCCCGGGGCTTTTTCCTGATGCAAACCGATCAGCAGACCATTGTGGACTATGGCGCCACCTATATGTCCATCGTCAGCGTTCTGTCCGGCGGGATGTTCTTACAGATCACCTTTGACCGGGTGCTTCAGGCCACCGGACGCACCGTGTACACCCTGTTCACTCAGGCAGTCGGGGCGGTCATCAACATCATCCTGGACCCCATACTGATTTTCGGCCTGTTCGGCCTGCCCCGGCTGGAGGTGGCTGGCGCCGCCCTGGCTACGGTGATCGGCCAGTTCATCGCCGCAGGACTCTCTCTCTTCTTTAATCTGACCCGCAACCACGACATCCAGTTCCGCTTCCGCGGATTCCGCCCGGACCGGGGCATCATCGCCCGGATCTACAGCGTGGGCGTTCCCTCCATCGTCATGTCCTCCATCGGCTCTGTGATGGTGTTCGGCATGAACAAGATCCTGATCTCCTTCACCACCACCGCCACCGCGGTGTTTGGCGTCTATTTCAAGCTCCAGTCCTTCATCTTCATGCCGGTATTCGGCCTGAATAACGGCATGGTGCCCATCGTAGCCTACAACTACGGGGCAGGCCGTCCGGACCGGATCGTCCAGACCATCAAGCTCAGTGTGGCTGCTGCGGTAACTATCATGTTGGCCGGTCTGCTGGCCTTCCAGCTCGCCCCCCATATCCTGCTGGACCTGTTCCGGTCGGAGAATGACTCCGGCGATCTGCTGACCATCGGCATCCCAGCCCTGCGGATCATCTCCCTCAGCTTCCTGTTCGCGGGGTACTCCATTGTGTGCTCTTCGGTGTTCCAGGCGCTGGGACATGGAGTCCTCAGCCTGCTGGTGTCCGTGGTGCGCCAGCTGATGATCCTGCTGCCGGTTGCCTTTCTGCTCTCCCGGGCCAGCGGTCTGGCCGCCGTCTGGTGGGCCTTCCCCACCGCGGAGCTGTTCTCTCTGACCCTGTCGACCGTATTCCTGCGCCGGGTCTACCTGCGGGAGATCAAATTTCTGGCCTCCCGCAGTTCCCGCACCCAGCATTGAAAACACAGCCCACAGAAGCGCATTTCCGCGCAGCTGTGGGCTGTTTTTACATTTCAGCAGGCTGGCAGGCTGGTGAGATGGCGGGTCTGGTCCGATTTCCCGCATATTTCTCTTGAACTGCCCAGTGCGGCTGTGCTATACTGGATACAATGATTTGACGGGCCGCAGGAGCGGCCCGCCCACCTGCCGGACCCTGTCCGGCGCGCCTCCGAAGAGTGGAAAATCCACCGGAAATCAAAGGTGCAGGAAGGATGTGGAACCTCATGGAAGGCCGAAGTCGCCACCGGGACACGCAGAAGCGCTGTCACGAACGGGAGGCCGTGGAGCCGGAACCGGGAGGTTCCAGCAGCCCCGGCAGGATTTGAGCGCAGGGAGGGGACGGCGGTCCCGTCCTTCCGTCTGCCGTCCGCTCGTAACAGCCACAGGCGCGGCGCGCCCTGTGGTTTTTTTGTGTCCCGCTTTCACTGCTGGAAACAGATCGAAGGGGGAGAGCATCATGCATGAAAATTACGATCTGGAGCTGCTGATGGAGCTGGTCCAGACCCGGCAGTTCCGCAGGCTGCGGGAGCTGCTGGTCAATATGAACGAGGTGGACATCGCCGAATTTCTGGATGAGCTGGGGCCGGAGGAGACGGTCCTGGTGTTCCGTCTGTTGCCCAAGGAGGTAGCGGCGGAGGTGTTTACCGAACTGGAGGACTCCGACGACCAGGAGCGCCTCATCAACGCCCTCAGCGACAAGGAGCTGCGGGAGGTTCTGGACGAGCTGTATCTGGACGACACGGTGGACATGATCGAGGACATGCCCGCCAACGTGGTCTCCAGGATCCTGCGCAACACCGACGCCTCCACCCGCAGCCAGATCAACCAGCTGCTGAACTATCCCAAGGACTCCGCCGGCTCCATCATGACCACGGAGTTCGTCTTTCTCCACCCAGACGCCACGGTGGAGGAGTCCTTTGCCCGCATCCGCAGCGTGGGCATCGACAAGGAGACCATCTACACCTGCTATGTCACCCAGAACCGGGTGCTGCTGGGGGTGGTCACAGTGCGGCGGATGCTCCTGTCCAGCTATGAGACCCGCATCCGGGACATCATGGAGACTAACGTCCTCTCGGTCAACACCCATGAGGACAAGGAGGACGTGGCCCAGCTGCTGAACAAGTACGACCTGTCCGCCATCCCGGTGGTGGACGGCGACAACCGGCTGGTGGGTATCGTCACCTTTGACGACGCCATGGACGTCATTGAGGAGGAGACCACCGAGGACTTCGAAGAAGATGGCGGCCATCCTGCCCTCAGATAAGCCCTACCTGAAGACCGGCGTGCTGGAGACCTGGCGCTCCCGCATCCCCTGGCTGATGCTGCTGATGCTCTCCGCCACCTTCACCGGCATCATCATCACCAGCTTTGAGTCCGCGCTGGCCGCCTGTGTGGTGCTCACCTCCTTTATCCCCATGCTGTCGGGCACCGGAGGAAACCCGGCTCCCAGTCATCCGTGGCGGTTATCCGCGCCCTGTCCCTGGGGAGATCGAGTTCTCGGACATGGCCGCGGTGGTGTGGAAAGAGATCCGGGTGTCGGTGCTGTGCGGCCTGTGCCTGGCGGTGGCCAACTTTGCGAAAATGATGTTGGTGGACCACTGGCTGATGCACAACCCGGAGGTCACCCCTATGGTGGCCCTGGTGGTCTGCCTCACCCTGGTGTTCACTGTGCTGTGTGCCAAGGTGGTGGGCTGCACCCTGCCCATGGTGGCGGAAAGATCGGCATCGACCCGGCGGTCATGGCCTCTCCCTTCATCACCACCATTGTGGACGCCCCTCTCCTGCTGATCTACTTCTTCTTTGCCACCCGGCTGCTTGCCCTGTGAGCCGCCGTCTGAGCTGCCTGTGGGGCCGGAGCTGGCGGGGATCCGGGTGGACACCCTGCTGAAACGGCATCTGGGCCTGTCCGGAACGGTAGTCCGCCGGATCAAATGGCTGTCCGATGGCATCCTGGTGGATGGCCGGCGGGTGAATACCCGGTACGTCCCCCGGGCGGGGGAGGTGTTGTCCGTCTGCCTGTCTGACCCGGAGCGGCGCAGCGGGATCGTGCCCGCCCCCGGGCCTCTGGACATCGTCTATGAGGACCCGGACCTTCTGGTGCTGAACAAGGCCTCCGGCGTGGCGGTCCACCCCGGTCCCGGGCACTACAACGATACGATCGGTAATTTTCTTCTGCATTATTACGATTCAAGGGGTGAGGAGGGCGATTTCCACCCGGTCCACCGTCTGGACCGCGGGACTTCCGGCCTGATGGTGGTGGCCCGCCATCCCCACGCCCAGGAGATCCTGAAGGGGCAGCTGCACACAGCGGACTTCCACCGCACTTATCTGGCGGTGTGTGAGGGGGCGCCGGAGCCGCCCGCCGGGACAGTGGACGCCCCTCTGGGTCCCCGGGAGGGCTCGCTGGTGGAGCAGTGCGTCCGCCCGGACGGGAAGCCGGCCCGCACCCGGTACGAGACAATACGGCAGGCAGAGGCTGTTTCCCTGCTCCGTCTGAAGCTGGAGACCGGGCGAACTCACCAGATCCGGGTCCATCTCGCCTGGCTGGGCCATCCCCTGGTGGGGGACTTCCTCTATGGCCGGGAGGATCCGGGGTTGATCCGGCGGCCTGCCCTGCACTCTGCGGAGCTCTCCTTCCGCCACCCCATCACCGGGAAGCAGCTGTCCTTTTCCCAGCCCCTCCCGGAAGATATGGCGGCCCTTTTGGAGGGCCTCCCACCATCCGCCGCAGTTTCCTCCCGCTGAACATATCAACACAATGGAGACCGGGGGGCCTATCGCCGGTTTAGCAGCCCCCTTCCCAGTTCACACATACCGCCCCATCAGAGTCATCCCACAGGCTTTCGTACACTTCGCTTCCATGATATTCCTCAATGATATGAAACAGCGCTGGAAAATTTCCGAACAGGCAATTTTCCAGCGCTGTTTTTAAACGCAGTGGGGCGGCCCCGGAAGGGACCGCCCCACTTGCTCCACAGGATCACTTACAAAATTCTTTCGCCACTTCCACGATATGCTCCGCGGACAGGCCGAACTGCTTCAGCAGCGCGGCGGCGGGGCCGGAGTGCCCGAACTCGTCGTTGACGCCGATGCGGCGCACGGGGACGGGGCACTGCTCGCTCAGGCAGGCGCACACGGCCTCGCCCAGGCCGCCGATGACGGAGTGCTCCTCACAGGTGATGATTTTTCCGCACTCCCGGGCGGCCTTGACCACCAGCTCCTCGTCCAGGGGCTTGATGGTGCAGATGTTGATGACCCGGGCGGAGATTCCCGCCTCAGCCAGCGCCTTAGCGGCCTCCACAGCCTCCGCCACCATCAGTCCGGTGGCAATGATGGCCACGTCACTGCCGTCCCGCAGCACCTCGCCCTTGCCGATCTCAAACCGGAAGCCCTCCTCCTCGTGAAGTACGGGCACGGCCAAGCGGCCGAAGCGCAGGTAGACGGGGCCCTGGTGGGCATAGGCGGCCTTGACGGCGGCCTTGGCCTCCACATCGTCCGCGGGGGACATGACCACCATGCCGGGAATGGACCGCATCAGGGCAAAATCCTCGCAGCACTGGTGGGAAGCGCCGTCCTCCCCCACGGAGATGCCGCCGTGGGTGGCCCCGATCTTCACGTTCAGGTGGGGGTAGCCGATGGAGTTGCGGATCTGCTCAAAGGCCCGCCCGGCGGCGAACATGGCAAAGCTGGAGGCAAACACCACCATGCCCATGGAGGCCGCGCCGGCGGCCACCGCCATCATATTGCCCTCGGCAATGCCGCAGTTGAAGTGCCGGTCGGGATAGGCCTTCTTGAACACGCCGGTCTTGGTGGAGCCGGCCAGATCGGCGTCAAAGACGATCAGGTCGTCATGCTCCGCGCCCAGCTCCTTCAGGGCGTTCCCGTAGCTCTCACGGGTCGCGATCTTTTTCACATCCGCCATCTTACATCGCCTCCACTTCCGCCAGCTGAGCGCTGAGCTCCTTCATGGCGATCTCATATTCCTCGTCGTTGGGGGCCTTGCCGTGCCAGCCGGCCTGGTTCTCCATGAAGCTGACGCCCTTGCCCTTGGTAGTCTTCATCACAATGGCAAAGGGGACGCCCTTGGTCTCCCGGGCCTTGGTGAAGGCGGCCTCGATCTGCTCAAAATCATGGCCGTCGATCTCCGCCACCTCAAAGCCGAAGGCGCGCAGCTTCTCCGGGATGGGATAGGGGCTCATCACGTCGGCCACGTTGCCGTCGATCTGAAGGCCGTTGTTGTCGATGATGACACACAGGTTGTCCAGCTTATAGTGGTGGGCGAACATCATGGCCTCCCACACCTGGCCCTCCTGGATCTCGCCGTCGCCCAACAGGGTGTACACCCGGCTGGACTTGCCCTGCTGCCGGGCCGCCAGCGCCATGCCGCAGGCGGCGGACACCCCCTGCCCCAGCGATCCGGTGGACATATCCACGCCGGGCACTGTGTTCATGTTGGGATGACCCTGGAGATAGCTGCCAATATGCCGCAGCGTCAGCAGGTCCTCCTCCGGGAAAAAGCCCCGGAGCGCCAGCGCCGCATACAGGCCGGGGGCGGTGTGACCCTTGGACAGCACAAAGCGGTCCCGGTCCGCCCAGTTTGGATCCTTGGGATCCACGTTCAGTTCCTTGCAGTACAGATAGGTAAACAGATCTGCGGCGGACAGGCTCCCGCCGGGATGGCCGGCCTTCGCGGCGTGGGTCCCCTTGATCACTCCCATGCGCACCTTACAGGCCGCGGCCATCAGTTGCTTCTTTTCGTTGGCTGTCATAGCATACTCCTTCTCTGACCTCCCGCGAAAGCGCGGGGGAAATATCCAGGCCGCCCCCGGAAAAGGCGGTGTTCTGTTCTGCTCTCCATTATAAGACAAGCACAGAAAAACTGCAAGAGGCGCCCCGGATTTCTCAGAAGATTTGACAAGACAGACAGGAAAGCCGACTCTTGGTTTCTGATGCCGGAACAAACGAGGCAGATCCTGCCTTCCATGTACCGCCCGTAAGAAGCCAAAGCAGCTCCGGTCCGCCAAAAAAATAACCGGGGACCGCCATACCAGCGGTCCCCAGTGTTACACATTGGTCCAATTTGGGTTTTCCTGTGCTCTCTGTTCTTCCGCTTATTCCTCTGCCATCGCCTTGGCGGCCTCAATGGCCTTGGCCTGGGCAGCGGGGGGGCAGTCCTCATAGCGGACGAAGTGGAACACGAAGGAGCCGCGGCTCTGAGTCATGGCCCGCAGGTCGATGGCGTAAGAGGTCATCTCCGCCATGGGCACCTCCGCCTCGATGATCTGCTCACCGTCGGCAGTAGGCGTCATGCCCATCACGCGGCCGCGGCGTTTGTTCAGGTCGCCGATCACGTCTCCCATGTAGCTGTCGGGCACGGTGACCTTCAGCTCGCCCACAGGCTCCAGCAGGACGGGATTGGCCTCAGGCATGGCGGCCTTATAGGCCAGCTGGGCCGCCGTCTTAAAGGCAATTTCAGAGGAGTCCACGGGGTGGTAGCTTCCGTCATACAGCACGGCCTTCAGGTTGACCACCGGATAGCCGGCCAGGGGACCGTGGACGCAGGCCTCGCGCAGGCCCTTCTCCACAGCGGGGAAGAAGTTCTTGGGCACAGAGCCGCCGAACACCTCCTCGGCAAAGACCATCTCCTCCTCGTCAAAGTTGGGCTCAAAGCGGACCCACACATCGCCGAACTGGCCGGAGCCGCCGGTCTGCTTCTTGTGGCGGCCCTGCTTGGACACAGTCTTGCGGATCTTCTCACGGTAGGGCACACGGGGCGTCTTGAGCTCTGTATCCACATTGAAGCGGCTCTTCAGCTTGGACACCAGGACATCCACCTGGATGTCGCCCGCAGCGTAGAGGACCATCTGATGGGTCTCGGCGTTGTTGACCACATGGAAGCTGGGATCCTCCTCGTTCATCCGGTTCAGGCCCTGGGCCACCTTGTCCTCCTGGCCGCGGGTCTTGGGGGCGATGGCAACGGAGTAGTTGGGCTCGGCATAGGGATGGGGCCAGGAGAGATGACGTGCGTCACACAGGGTGTCGCCGGTCTTGACCTTTTCCATCTTGCCGATGGCGCCGATGTCGCCGCAGGAGGCTCCCTTGACCTCCTCGGCCTTCTTGCCCCGCATCATGTACAGGCGGCCCATCTTCTCCGCGCTGCCGGTGCGGGCGTTCACCAGAGCGGTGTCGGCTGTGACACTGCCGGAGAGGACCTTGACAAAGGAGTACTTGCCGTACTGGTCGGAGACCGTCTTGAACACGAAGGCGCAGGGCACGCCGCCGGGGGCCACAGCGAACTCCTCCTTGGTTCCGTCGGGAGCGGTCCCCTTACGCATATTGCCCTCAGAGGGATTGGGCAGCAGGTCCACAATGTGGTCCATCAGCATCAGAGAGCCCATGGTGTTGACCGCAGAGCCGCAGAACACGGGGAACAGGGACAGATCCCGTACGCCCTGGCGCAGGCCCTGGATCATCTCCACATAGGTGAAGTCCTCACCGGAGAAGAACTTGTCCATGAACTCCTCGCTGGTCTCGGCCACAGACTCCTTCAGGGCGTCGTTGAACTCGGCAATGACCTCGTCCTTGCCCTCAGGGATCTCGATCTCCACCCGTTTGCCGTTCTGCATCTCATAGGCGCGCTTGTTCAGCACATCGATGATGCCGGTCACCCGCTTGTTGTCATCCCAAATGGGGACCACCAGGGGGGCGATCTTGTTGCCGAAGCGCTCACGCAAAGCGTCGAAGGTGGCGTTATAGTCGGAGTTCTCCTCGTCCGTCTTGGAGATATAGATAAAACGGGGCATATCCCGCTCTTCGCAGTACTTCCAGGCCTTCTCCAGGCCCACGCTGATCCCGTCCTTGGCGGAGCAGACAATGATAGCCGCATCGGCCACGGTCAGCGCCTCCATCACCTCGCCGGCAAAGTCAAAGCCGCCCGGGGCGTCCAGCACGTTGATTTTACAGCCCTTGTACTCCAGGGGGGCCACTGCGGTGGAGATGGAAATCTGGCGCTTGATCTCCTCCGGGTCATAGTCGCAGACGGTGTTCCCGTCCGTAGCCTTCCCCATCCGGTCGATGGCGCCGGTCATATAGAGCAGGCTCTCTGTCAACGCGGTCTTGCCGCTTCCTCCGTGGCCCAGCAGGCAGACGTTTCGGATATTTTGTACAGAATAGCTCATAGTCGTTTCCACTCCTTAAGTTTAGAACATTCCGGAACACACGGCGTCGGATCGCTCCGCCCGCCCGTGGTGCGTTCTGTTGGTTATTATAACGTAAAAACGCCGTTCTGGCAACTATTTTTTTGGACTCCATGGCGGCACATTCCATTCAAAGCGAACTGTATCCCCTATATTTTCGTATAAAGTGCCCAATTTCAGCTGGTCCCGTCATTTTCACCAACCTTACCATCATTTTCTTTTCAATGACACAAAACAGAAACCGCCGGCAGCCCCGGTCCACACGGAAAACAGAGGCACGGGATCGTCCCTTTGCATTTACCGGAGAACGGCAAAAAGCCCGCAGGCGGACATCCGCCTGCGGGCCAAAACTCTCTTATCCCAGCAGAGCCTCCACCGCCGGGGTATCAGCAGAAACTGCCAGCAGCACCGTGCTCCCCTCCTGCCGCAGGACCGCATCCTCCAGCTTCGGGATCTCCCCGGGACGGTAGTCCCGGTTGTTCTCGATCTGACTCTGAAGATAGGCCTCCAGAGCGCCCTGGGCGGTCTGGGCGGCGCCGCTGTCCGAGAAAATCAGCAGGGACAGCTCCTCGCAGGTGGCGCCGGCGGAGCGGTAAATGACCCCGTCCGTCAGGTCCTCCCGGCTGAGTCCGGCCTCCTCCAGCTGATACAGCGCCCAGGCGGTGTCGCAGTCCAACTCATCCAGTTCATCCGTAAACGCGCCGCTGTCCAGGATCGTCTGGACCTGCTCCTTGGTGTAGCCCGCTTCCCCGCCGCTCTGTCCGCCGCAGCCTGCCAGAGCCAGCAGGCACACCGCAGCTGCCGCCAGGCCGAACAGTTTCATCATTTTCACACTGCTCCCTCCTGTCCCGGATATAAGGTCTCATAGTCCACGGTATGGGTCTTGAGATAGTCCAGCCATTTCTCACAGTAGGCCTTGCGCAGATGGACGCCGTCCTTGCTGGCGTCGGCGGGCAGTTTTCCGTCCGCCCCAGTGAATTCCGGGTTCAGATCCAGGAACACCACCTGTTTTTCCTCCGCCGCCTTCCGCATCAGGTCATTGTACACCAGCAGATGCTCATTGGTCAGATAGCTGGGTCCGCCCGACTGGGCGATCACATCCTCGTTCAGAGGAATCAAGCCCTGGATATAAATGACGGCGTTGGGCTGGCAGGCCCGGATGTCGTCAATGGCCTTGCAGTAAGCATCATAGAAGCCCTGGTCATCATAATAGCCCAGTTCGTTGACCCCCAGCGATAGATAGACCTTGCCATACTGCTTCAAGGCCAGGGCCTCCAGCAGGGTATACTTCTGCCCGTCGATGGTCAGCGCCTTTTTCTCCTCCAGCTTGAAGATGGACAGGCCGTTGGAGGTCAGGTTCTCCCCACAGCCGATCCCGCTGTAAATCATAAACCCATCGGTTCGGGAGTCGCCTACAAAGGCGGCGTCCTCAAAATAACTGTTGTCCACCGCCTCCCGCTCCGGCGCGGGCTGGGAGAAGTCATAGGCCGCAGCCTCGCCGCTCCCGGACGCTTCCAGGTCCTGGGATCCATCTGCCGTGCCGCTCCCAGAGGCACTGCTCCCCCCGTCCGGCGGGGTGGGAACCGAAGCAGAGCCGCTTCCCACCGGAGCGGAGACATCGGCTCCGGCGCTTCCGCTCCCCTCAGGAGCAGGCGGCTTGGATGTGCAGCCGCTCAGCAGGGCTGCGCTCAATAGAATACCGGCCAGCAGCCGGCGTTTATGTTCAAAGTACATGGAACATTCCTCCAAATTCTCAAGCAATCATTTGACCATTTTCCCCAGCCGCGCCGCCTGTCATCCGCTGTTTTTCTGACTCCCTTGAAAATAGGGGAGCAGAAGGCGCAGTACTGTAGAGGTGAGCATCGCCCCGATGGCCAGGGACGCCGCCATGCCAAAGGTGTTCAGCAGCGTGGACAGAAATTGCTGGGTATCTCCCGCCACACAGTACCGCATGGAGTAATAGATGCCGGAGCCCGGCACCAAAGGAAGCAGCGCCACCTGAAGATAGCCCGTCACAGGACAGCGCCGCACCCGGGCCATCCACTCAGAAAAAACGGTGATGGCCACCGCAGCCAGAAAGGCCGCCACGATGCTCCCCACCCACTGCCGGGCAATCAGATAGAAAAACCAGCCCAGGGCGCCGCCGAAGCCGCAGATCAGGATCCCGGCTCCCTGGATATTATATACCAGCCCAAAGCCCACACAGGCCAAAAAGGCCCACAGTGAGGGCATCAGCAGATCCGCCAACAGTTCCATAGTGCCTCCTAGTTTCCGATGGCCAGCGAGACCATCACGCCCAGCGCAATGGCGGTGGCAGTCAGGATCGACTCCGCCGTCCGGCTCAGGCCAGAGAAAATGTCGCCCACCATGATCTCCCGCATGGCGTTGGTCAGGGCCATTCCGGGCACCAATACCATCAAAGTTCCGATGGTGATAGCCTCCAGCTGGCCGCCTATCTTCATGTGTACCAAAACCAGAGCCAGAAGCGAGGCGATGGCCGCCCCGATCAGGGTCTGAAACAGGTTGTTAAAGCGTAGGCGCGGGCTGGCCCACAGCATCCAGACTCCCACCGCCAGGCCGCACAGGCCGCCGCACAGGGTATCCAGCAGCGTCCCGCCGTAAAACGCGGTAAAAAAGGCCGCAGCTGCCGCATAACCCAGCAGCAGGACCCGGGTCGGGTAGGATCTGTGGTCCTGCCCCAGCTTTCCCACCAGCTCCGCAGCCTCCGGCAACGGAGGGACCTCCCGGCACAGCTGGCGGCAGAGATCGTTGCACCGCTCCAGCAGTTCAATATCTGTTCCGTGGGGCGGGACACGCCGCATCTGTGTGATCGGATGCCCTGCCGGTGTATTGACACTGACAATGAGACAGCTGGGCAGGGCAAACACCTGGGGCTGAAGCCCGTACGCCGTCAACAGTCGAAGGACAGACTCCTCCACACGGTAGATCTCCGCACCGCTGAGTACCAATTTATATCCCAATTCCGTGCCCAGATTGAGCAGGGCGTCATAATCCATTCCATCCGCCTCCCGGAATCAGGATACCACGTTTCCGCAAAATGACAAGCAACAATTTCATTACAAAATTCGGCAGATTTCGGCCTGTTCTTTTCCCTTTTATCCAAATAGACGGAGCGTAAACTTTCCCCTCTCCGTTCTGTGTCCGGCGCCTCCTTTCCCTCCGGCCTAAGCGCTTGGCGGATACTACAATAGACGCGGCGCCGGACCAAAAGGTTTCCGGCGCCGCAGCTTTTTTATTCTTTTTTCGACTCCGGGGGGCAGTTCTCCCGGCGGAGGAGCCCCACCCCGATGGGCGTGGGTCCAGTATGGACCCCGATGGTCACCCCAATGTGGAAGGGATGCTCATACCGGGCGGGCCACCCTCTTTGCTCCAGCTCCTCAAACAGCTGGTCCGTAAACACCCGGTACTCCTCCTCATCCAGACCACAGCCGGTCACCACATAGTACTGTGACAGGTCCAGCCCCTTCCGCTCCACATAGCGGCAAAAGAGCTCCCGCACCCGCTGCATGGACCGCTTTCGGCCCTGGGCGATACCATCGGAGATCAGCCCGCCGTCCCGGTAACCGATCAGCGGCTTAACGTGGAGAAGCGAACCGGCCGCGGCTGCGGCCCGGCCGACACGCCCGCCGTGTTTCAAATACTCCAGGTCATTCGTCGTAAAGAAAATACGCCCTGTTTTCCGATTGGACTCCAGCTGAGCGGCCGCCGCCGCCAGAGAGACCCCCGCGTCCCGAAGATGGACCGCCTCCAGCACCAGCACCCCCTGGAGCACGGTGGCCAGCTGGGAATCCAGCACGCAGACCTCTGCACGAGGAAACTCCTCCATCAGCAGCGACCGGGCATTCCGGGCGGCCTGGAAAGACCCGCTGAAGGGGGCGTTCAGGCAGACGCACAGCACCGGCTCCCCCCGCTCTACCATAGGGCGCAGGACCGTCAGATAGTCCTCCACCGTGGGCATGGAGGTCCGGGGAAAGACGCCGGGCCGGTCGGCCATCTGCTGATAAAATTCCCGGTTGGTGATGTCCTGCTCCTCCCGGTAATAATTCTCCCCGTCAAAGGAGACATAGAAGGAAACCAGCGCCACCCCCAGCTCCTTCGCCCGCTCCCGTCCCAGGTCGCAGGAGCTGTCGCTCACGATCTGAAATCTTGCCATGTTGGATCTCTCCTCACCCGGCGGGGACCCGCTGCCGCCACAGCCCCCGGTCCCGCACACATTCTGTTTTGTTGTTATAGAGAATATAGTATACTCTTTCTTCCCAAAAAGCAATCCGCAGGGGCGGAAGTTCACAAGATGTTCAAATTTGAACCTCATTTCTACAAAAAGCCGCCGCGGGACGGGTCCCGCGGCGGCTGGATCAGAAGCGGCTCCTATCCTTACAGAGCGGAGAGGCCATAGCTGTTGGCCAGAGCGTTGATCCGCTCTCCCGCCCGGCACATGGCGCAGTTCTCTGGGGAGTAGGTGGCATATCCCGGGATGTCCTCCGGCGTGAAGAGGCTGTAAATGGGCACCCCCTCCATCTCCTCCAAGGTGCTGAACACCGCAGCGATCCCCTGCACCTTTCCGCCGTAGTACTGCGCGCACTCCACTACACGGCGGATGCTCTTGCCCGAGTTGACCGTGGAAATGAGGATCAGCACATTCCGGTCCGTTACCATGGGGACCAGGTTGTCCCGGAAGAGGAGCTGTCCGTTGGAATCGTACTCCGGGGTGATGACATTGATGTTTTTGTCGCTGTTCACCGCAAAGAGGGTATTCTTCGCCAGGTGGCGGGCCAGAAACGCACCCAACACCTCGCTCCCGTCCAGGCAGACGATGGTGTCCACACCCTTCTCATAGGCATAGCGCTGGGCCAGCGTCATCGCCGCCTCCCGTGCCATGGTGTGCTCGTGCTTCATGCGTGTGATGTCGATGTAGTGATTGTTGTGGGAATGGCGCGTGGCAAAATGTCCCGCGATCACAGATACCTCCAGCCGTGGGTTCAGTCTCGAACGGATGGTCGTTTCTTTCATAATCCCGCCTCCTATTCGTCATAGTTGCCAACTCTTCGCATCTGTATTATACTATTTCTTATCCAAAAAAGCAATGCACCACACATCCATCCCCGAGCAGAAAATTTTTCTCCAGCTGAAATGAAACTGGGCGCTTTGTACGTCTAATGGGTGAAACACAAGTGGAAGGAGGGCACAGCCTTGAAGGAATCGGAATTCGCCCAGCGGGCCATGGCGGAAAAGGAGCGGCTGTACCGCACCGCCCTGATCTATCTGGGGGGCGAGGCAGCCGCCCTGGATGCGGTAGACGAGGCAGTCTACCGGGGCCTGCTGGCCTGCGGCCGCCTGCGCCGCCCCGAATTTTTCTCCACCTGGCTCACCCGGATCCTGCTGAACGCCTGTGCGGATGAGCTGCGTCGCCGGCGGCGGGAGATCGCATTTGCCCAGCCCCCTGAGACTGCCGCCCCGGACTACGATGCGCTCCCTCTGCGTGACGCGGTGGCCCGCCTCCCCCAGGAGCTGCGGGCGGTGGTGGTGCTGCGCTATTTTTCCGGCTATACCCTGGCGGAGACGGCAGAGATCCTCTCTCTGCCGGCAGGGACCGTCTCCACCCGCCAGAGGAAGGCCCTGGCCCTGCTCCGTCTGGAGCTGTGTGAGGAGGTGTGACCATGGACCGGAAGCAAGAATATGACACCCTGATGCAGGAACTCCGGCAGACGCCCCCCGCCCTGGAGGGGACCCTGGACCGTGCCCTGGACCGGCGCCGGGCACGCCGGAGGAAACTGCGCCCCCTGCGCTCTCTGGCTGCTGCGGCGGCAGTCTTTGTCCTGCTGGTCAATGTCAGCATCCCCTTTGCACAGGCCTGCACCCACATCCCGGTGCTGGGCTGGCTGGCCCAGGCGGTGTGCTTTTCCCACAGCCTGTCCTCCGCAGTGGAGCACGACTGGGTGCAAAAGGTGGAGCAGACCCAGCGCGACAACGGCTATACCCTCACACTGGAGGACCTGATCGTGGACCAGAAGCAGATCCACCTCTTTTATACTCTGGACTGGGAGGACCCGGCGTGTGAATATGCTATGGTTCTTGTGGACGGCGATCGCCTCTCTCCCCGGCCCACGGTCCTGTCGGACAGTGTGGAAGGCCCCCAGGATGCCGGACACATCGTGCTGGACTACCGGGAAGGACAGGTGCCGGACCGTCTGGACCTGGTCCTCACCGTCCGCCCCAACGGGGACGGCTCTCCCGCCGCCCGGTTCCGTTTCCAGGTCGCGCTGGACCCATCCCTCACCGCTGTCGGCCAGGTCCGGCCGGTGGAGCAGTGGGTGGAGCTGGACGGACAGCAGATCTATGTGGACTGCCTGGAGATCTATCCCACCCATGCCCGGCTGCTGCTGAGAGACCACCCGGACAACACCGCCCGGCTGGTCAGCCTGCTGTGTCATCTGGAGGACGAGACGGGGCGGCGTTATGAGCGGGAGGGCGGCCTCAGCAGCTTCTCCGACCCGGACACCGGCTTTCTCACGGAGCTTCGGCTGTCCAGCCCCTATTTCCAGCAGCCGGAGCGGCTGACCCTCTGCATCACAGGGGCGGCCTGGCAGGACCCGGGAGAGGCGGAGGTCACGGTGGACCTGACCGCCGGAACCGCCGCCGGCCTCCCGGAGGGGGTCCGGCTGATCCAGGTGGACCAGGAGCCCGACCGCACCGTGCTCTACTTCCAGTCCTCCGCCCCATCGGTGCTTCTGCCCCAGCGCTTCTCCTGGACCTGCCGGTCCCCGGAGGGGGAGTGGCACGTTACTGAGGGAGGCTCCGGCACCGACCAGGACACCGGACTGGAAACAGAGGACCTGCACCTGATCGGCTACCCCTGGGACCAGGTCACCCTGACCCTAAACTGGACCCGGTTCTCCCCCCTGGACGTCTCTCTGACCCTCCCCGCCGTGGAGTAAAGAGACGCCACCCGAACCGTCCAGACTCTGCGGACCGCGTCAAATACCTTGATACCGGAGCTTCCGGCAAACACGGAGCGGCACAGCGTTGGCTGTGCCGCTCCACTTCTGTGACCACTATTTTGCGGCTGTCCGCTCCGCCCGGGCAAAGGACAACAGCTCCTCCCGGTCGTTGGCCGCGCGCTCATCCAAAACCGCATCCAGGCATTTCTGGAGGACAGCCCCGATCTCCCGCCCCCGAAACCCCAAGTCCAGCATATCCGTTCCATTGACCGCCAGGTCCTTCAGGGAGAAGCAGGCCTCTTCTCGAAGGATCTCCTCGACTATGGCGTCCATCGTGTCAAAGACGGCAAGCCGCGGCTTGCAGACAGCCGATTGCCCCAGGGTATCCGCCCGGTGGAGCCCGATGAGCTGCCGGGCGGCCTCCACGCCATGCTTGCTCAGCAGCCTCTTGATCCGCTTTCTGTCCGCTGTAAGCGGCATATCATGATAGCGGACAAGGCGCGCGATCCGTTCCCTGCCGTCACGGTCGAAGCGGAGCCTGTCCAGAATCCGCTCTGTCATGACAGCGCCCTGTTCCGCATGTCCGAAAAAATGCCCAACGCCGTCTTCCGTCAACGAAAAGCAGGACGGTTTTCCCATGTCATGGAACAGCGCCGCCCAGCGCAGGACGGGCTCCGGCGGGGTATGCTCCACCACCGCTATGGTATGCTCCCAGACATCTCTGTCATGGTGCGGGTTGCGCTGGTCGAAACCGAACATGGGCACAAGCTCCGGGATCAGGACCTCCAATACATCGGCAAAGCTGCGTAAAACGGCCGCCGCGCCTCTCCCGCAGAGCAGTTTCGTCAGCTCAGCCTGAACGCGCTCCGCCGCGATCCGTTCGAGCAGCGCCCTGTTGCGGTGGACCGCGGCTGCAGTCCCGGGTTCGATGGTCATGCCATACACCGAGGCAAACCGAAGGGCCCGCAGCATCCGCAGCCCATCCTCCCGGAATCTGCGGTCAGGGTCCCCCACACACCGCACCAGACCAGCCTCTATGTCCGCCCTTCCTCCCACAAGGTCAACCACTCCGGCCGCCGGATGGTACGCCAGGGCATTCATGGTGAAGTCACGGCGCTCCAGATCTTCTTTCAGACTGCGGGTAAAGCTGACTGCATCCGGGTGGCGGTGGTCCGTGTAGCCGCCATCCACGCGGTAGGTGGTGATCTCCAGCGGTATATGGTCGATCACCACGGTCACAGTGCCGTGCTTCAGTCCGGTTTCGATCAGCCGGAAGCCGGCAAAGACCGCCTTGACCTGCTCCGGCAGGGCGTTCGTGGCAATGTCCCAGTCCTTGGCCGGGCTGTTGTCCCTCACAAAATCCCGGACCGCCCCGCCGACCAGATAGGCCTCATATCCGGCTGCCTCCAGCAGCTCCAGCGCGGTGTCTACCTGAGGCGCCAGCTTCATCATCCAAACATCTCCAATGCGGCGAGGAACAGCCTGTTGAGTTCCTCCCAGTCCCTGCTCACTTCTTTTGGGTACCGCTCCACCAGAGCCCGCACCTCCACAATGCTCGCCTCCAAATATTCGTCGAGGACGCCGATCCTTGGGATCATTTTCACCTCGTGGAAATTCACCTTGAGGTCCAGCAGCGTTTCCCGGATCAACGCTTCCACAGTCATCCTCTCCTTTATATGTTTTTTCTGCCGGGCAGACGGCCCTCTATCCCCTCCCGTCCCGTGGACAGGAGATCTCCACCATCTCCTCGATCATGTGGTGGAGCGCCTGGGCCTGGGCGGTGTCCGCCGCCCGGTAGTATACCTCTTTCCCCTCCCGGCGGCTGACCAGCAGGTGGCTGGAGCGCAGCAGACGCAGGTGGTGGGCCACCGCCGGAGGCGTCATCTCCACGATGCCTGCCAGCTCGGTCCCACAGGCCTCGCAGTGGCACAGCAGCCAAAAGATCCGCAGGCGGCTGGCGTCGCTGAGCTGCTTGAACAGGACGGATACCGTTTGAAGCTCCTCTACCCGGGGAATATGCTCCGGCGGAAGGGACTCCGGCCGGTTGGGGCGCTGACAGTCTGACATGGTGCATTCTCCTCTCTTTTGCACCAGTATACCACGCTCCCATCGGTTTGCAAACAGGAAGACGGCACTCTCTTTCCCCCGATCGGGAATGAATGTTTCCCATTCGGAAAAAAATACTGCGAACCGGTTGACTTCCGCCGCAACTGCGTGTATGATAGAAGCACAAACGATTAAGCAATCTTTTAATTATCAGAGAGGAGAGCACCCAACATGAAAAAGACCTACCAGATCGAAGTGGACTGCGCCAACTGCGCCAACCTGATGGAGAACGCCGCCAAAAAGACCGACGGGGTCCGGAACGCAGTGGTCAATTTTATGACTCAGAAAATAATCGTGGAGTTTGAGGACGGGCAGGAGCCCAAAGCCGTCATGCAGGCCGTCCTGAAAGCCTGCAAAAAGGTGGAGCCAGACTGTGAGATCGCGCTGTAAGGACCGGCGCCGCGCCCCGGAGGCCGATGGGCAGAGGGGCGCGTTTTCTTCCTCTTACGATTCAACGTATGCTTAATGGTCGCTTTTTGAAGGAGGGTTCCCATGAACAAAAAGCAGAAAAAGATGCTCGCCCGGATCATCCTTGCGGCGGTCCTGGTGGTTGTCCTGAGCCCGCTCCCCATCCGGGGGCTGCCCAGGCTGGCCCTGTATCTGCTCACCTATCTGGTGATCGGATCAGACATTCTGAAGAAGGCCGGCAGGGGGATCTTGAACCGGCAGGTCTTTGACGAGAACTTCCTGATGGCAGTGGCTACCGTGGGCGCTTTCGCCTTGGCCATTTATACCCGCAGCGGGGACTATACCGAGGCCATCGCGGTCATGCTGTTCTATCAGATCGGCGAGCTGTTCCAAAGCTATGCCGTGGGCAAGAGCCGGAAGAACATCAGCGCTCTGATGGACATCCGCCCGGACTATGCCAATATCGAGCGGGACGGCCGCCTGGAGCAGGTAGACCCGGAGGAGGTGGCCGTGGGCAGCGTCATTGTGGTCCAGCCCGGCGAGAAGATCCCCCTGGACGGCCAGGTCATCGAGGGCAGCTCCACCCTGAACACCAGCGCCCTGACCGGTGAGAGCCTGCCCCGGGAGGTCCAGGCGGGAGAGGCGGTCATCAGCGGCTGCATCAACATGACCGGCGTGCTGAAGCTCCGCACCACCAAGGAGTTCGGGGAGTCCACCGTCTCCAGGATCCTGGATCTGGTGGAGAATGCCAGCTCCCGCAAGTCCAGGTCCGAGGACTTCATCTCCAAGTTCGCCCGGTTCTACACCCCGGCGGTCTGCTGCGCCGCTCTGGCGTTGGCGCTCCTGCCGCCGCTGGGACAAATGCTGTTCCTGGGCACAGCCCCCGCCTGGGGGACCTGGCTCTACCGTGCCCTCACCTTTCTGGTCATCAGCTGCCCCTGCGCCCTGGTCATCAGCATCCCCCTGAGCTTTTTTGCCGGTCTGGGCGGGGCCAGCAGGGAGGGCGTGCTCATCAAGGGCTCCAACTATCTGGAGACGCTGGCCCAGACCCGCTATGTGGTCTTTGACAAGACGGGCACCCTCACCCGGGGCGTGTTCGAGGTCAACGGCATCCACCACAACCAAATGAGCCGGGAGCAGCTGCTGGAGTACGCCGCCCTGGCGGAGAGCGCCTCCTCCCACCCCATCAGCAAAAGCCTCCAGCGGGCCTGCAGCCGGGAGCTCGACCGCAGCCGGGTCACCGACATTCAGGAGATCAGCGGCCATGGCGTCACCGCCCAGGTGGACGGCATCCCAGTGGCCGCAGGCAACGACAAGCTGATGCGGCGGCTGGGGCTGGAGCCCATTCCCTGCCACAGCGTGGGCACCATCATCCATCTCGCGGTGGACGGGACCTACGCGGGCCACATCGTCATCTCCGACACGGTGAAGGAGCACTCCAGAGAGGCCATTCGGAAGTTGAAGGCCGCAGGGGTGAAGCAGACCGCCATGCTCACCGGCGACGCCAGGCAGGTGGCCGAGGCGGTAGCCGCCGAGCTGGGCGTGGACCAGGTGTACAGCGAGCTGCTGCCCGCCGACAAGGTGACGAAGGTGGAGGAGCTGCTGGAGCACAAGGCACCCAAGGAGAAGCTGGCCTTTGTGGGGGACGGTATCAACGACGCCCCGGTGCTGTCCCGGGCAGACATCGGCATCGCCATGGGCGCCATGGGCTCCGACGCTGCCATTGAGGCCGCCGACGTGGTGCTGATGGACGACGACCCGCTGAAGATCGCCAAGGCCATCCGGATTTCCCGCAAGTGCATCCGCATCGTCTATCAGAACATCGCCTTTGCCCTGCTGGTCAAGTTCGCCTGCATGGCCCTGGGGGCCGTGGGCATCGCCAATATGTGGCTGGCCATCTTCGCCGATGTGGGTGTGATGGTTCTGGCCGTCCTCAACGCCATCCGTGCTCTGTTCGTACACAGGCTGTGAGATACAGAAAAGCCGGCGGGACCGCGTATTGAAGTGACCCCCAAAAGTTAGACAATATTTGAAAAGAAAATTGTTTAGGCAGCCGAAGGGGCTTGTTGTCTGTGAATGGCGGGCGACCAGCCCTTTAGCTTTGTCTTTATGCAGCGGTTGTTGTAGTAGTCCAGATAATCCAACAATTCCAACTGAAAATGTTCCATAGATTCGAATTTCTGGAGGTACAGCAGCTCACTCTTAAGTAGACCAAAGAAATTTTCCATCACAGCATTATCCAGACAATTCCCTTTTCGGCTCATGCTTTGTCGGAGCCTCTTCCTTCTGAGCATTCTCTGGTACTGTTTGTGCTGGTATTGCCACCCCTGGTCTGAGTGGAGGATCAGATCCGTCCCGTCCGGTATGGTTTCAAAAGCCTTTTCCAACATGGTGGTCACCATGCTTAGAATGGGACGTTGAAAAAGCGAATAGCTGTCGCAGACGGCCTGTTCTGTCGTGAAATAGACGGGCTGTTTTGTCGGTCATCGCCGGACATCATTGTCCGGCGCCGGTGCGTTTTGTCGCATAAGAGAAGGGGATGGCTCCAGCCATCCCCTTCTTTCCGGTATTCAAGAAACCTCGCCCTCCAGGACGAGTTGTACCATCCGGTCATCAATAATGGCCCGGCGGTTTTGGTATGCGTAGACAAGAGACTGGGTACAGGCCCGGTTAATCAGTCTCGGGATGCCGGATGAGAAAGAGTGGACTGCTTTCATGGCGTCCTCAGAGAAGATTGCGTTGGGCTGTCCAGCATAGGTCAGTTGCTTCTCAATAGGCTTTCGTCTGAGCGTATTCGTAAGGCATCAGAAAGCACTGAATATCAACCCTGTGGAGGATCGCTCTGTACGCTTGCAGCCGTAGTTTCTCCCATAGCTCCGTCTGGCCAGCCAAAATGAGTGCGAGGGGATTTTCAGAATCCATTTTGTAGTTGAGTAAGAAGCGGATTTCCTCCAGCATTTCCTTAGAGAGTAGATGCCCTTCATCCACAATCACAACCAGTTTTCGGTGTCCAACTCCACGCATAATTTCAATTTCGTGGTGCAGTAGATTCCTTGCGTCACCTCGGTAGAACCGTGTTTCACACCCCAGCTGCTCCAGAAGACCGTTGTAGAAGTGTCTCGGGGTAAGTTTAGATTCAGAAAGGTAGAGTACGGTGTAATCTTGCCCATCTAAGACGCTTTTCAGGCGGCGCAGAGCCGTTGTCTTCCACCGTGCCCGCATCCCCAACCACAAGAGCAAAAGCTGGCGGCTGGCGGCATAGAGCAGACGGTTATAGACTTCTTCGGTATCCTGGTCTTCATAGTGATTGTCAACAGGAATGCCCCGTACAAAGGGTATGTGCCATTTCAAAAATTCCTCGTACATGCTTGTCGCCTTTTCAATTTCTGTGGTGTAGGAAATCGCCCTCCTGCGCTGCTTGTCTTGGTATGGTTCCGTTATGGCATCCAATAGACGGGAATGGTCAACGGGAATACGCTCAATCTCTTTTCGTTTTGGCTTCGGTGCAACTTTTCGCCAACTACAATCTGCCGCACTTGAAACGGCTCATGGTCTGGTGTCTCAATCGTAAGGATCTCTGTACAGATTGGGTCATAGACTACATCAACCTGCTTGCCGGCAAAAGCAATGCCAAGGTCATATCGTTTTCCGCCAAAACTAATTACACCACTCTTGTCGGCCTTACGGGATTCACAATGCAAAAATGCTCGTGCCATCAGAGCCTTGTCCACAAATCGTGGAGGCATGGAATCGGACTTAAATGCAATTTCTGGCGTTGTGCCAAGAGCACTATGCGGTTTGGAGTGGTAACATTCATGTAGCCATGCTTGGAATTTTGTGTTCAATTCTTGCAGGCTCTCTGGTGGATGTAGACTTACCTCTGCTAAAAAAGCATCCATCGTTTGGTTAAATCGCTCCTGTTTGCCTTTGCCCTGTGGATTTCTGGGCTTTGCATAGATCAGCCGGATACCAACAAATCGCAGGCGCGCTTCATCCAGCGTGTTCGGTACTGCGTCCCATTGTCAAAATAGAGTCTCCGTGGAAGCCCAAATTTCAGCATGGCTTTTTGCAGGGTGTCTTCTACAATACCTTGCTCCATCGTCCCGTAAAACTCACCGTGGAGAATGTATCTGGTAGCATCGTCAATCAGGCGGAAGTAGGTCTGTGTCTGTACACCGCCAAGATTGAGCACAAGTCCATATTTAATATCTCCTTGCCACAGGTCATGCCGGTGCAGCCGTTGAAATCGTTGGGAAGCGTACCCTTTGTCATTGTAAAGCTTCATCATTGCGGTGGAATACCCTGCACGGCTCAAAGCATCCTGCAATGTGGTTCGCTTCGAAATCCGGGAGGAGCCTTCTTCTCCAACTCCAGGATTTTAATAATTGTAGGGATGCTCCTGCTGGGAAGTTCCTGCGTAGCTGGATTGCCTCATCCAGTAGCTCTTGTGGAATTTTGTAGTTACTTTGGCTGCTCCTGCTCTGCGGTTTCAGTGCTTCAAAACCTCCATTCAAATATGCGCAGAGATACCGTTCCAGAGTTCGTTGGGAAATCTGGTTTCGTTCACATATCTCTCTGTCGTAGCTGTTCCACCCGTCTGCTATCCATGTTTTGGGACAGCAGCGGTGCAGATCATAGACATTCGCTCCTCTGCAATCTCTGCGGCGAGCTTCCTGTTTTCATTTCCATGCTGGAATCGCCTCCTGTTTTATTGGCGGCTGAGTATAGCCGGAGGAAAATCCATTGTCATGGCGGAACGGTGCTATCCAATTTCCGCTGTTTGCTACCAGCCGGACAAAATGCACCGTCTCGCTGGCGCAGGAAGTGTAGCCAGGGTGAAAT
>SCPN01000065.1_pt1 | contig 80866 bp, 57 predicted proteins | sample 6106831 | NCBI WGS metagenome assembly SCPN01 (sample SAMN10720447, study PRJNA508395) | human gut metagenome | isolation source: Participant 1, 0 month
GCCGTTTTTATAACAATAAGAGGAAATAAAAAGAAAAAAAAAAAAAAAGTTGAAAAAATGGTGTTGACAAAATACCAGACCGGTGCTATTATTATAATCGTCGCCGCGAGCGAGGGCAACAAAAACAGCCACAGCGGTAATAAATAAAACAATCAACAACGGCTTTAAGCCGGTATTGATAAACGAACATTGATAACTGAACAGTAAAACAACCCTGAAAATTTTGAAATTTTCAATTCTACGAACTGACATCAAATAAGAGATTATGAGATGTCGTCCTTTAAAGCAGTAAGTTTTAACGGAAACTAAACTATTGAAGCTAGTTTGTTCAAAACTGGCGGACAAACACTTTTATGAGAGTTTGATCCTGGCTCAGGATGAACGCTGGCGGCGTGCTTCATCATTAAGCGAAGAAGGATTTGACGGAGACTTCTTTGAAGACTTGATGACGAGTGGACGACGTGAGTAATAACGCGGGTAACCTGGCCTCACAGGGGATAGCAGTTGGAAACGGCTGATAATACCGCATAAGCGCACAGTGCCGCATGGTACAGTGTGAAAACCTGGTGGTGAGATGGACCCGCGTCTGATTAGCTAGTTGGGGGGTAACGGCCCACCAAGGCAACGATCAGTAGCCGACCTGAGAGGGTGACCGGCCACATTGGGACTGGAGATGGCCCAGACTCCTGGAGGCAGCAGTGGGAATATTGCACAATGGAGGAAACTCTGATGCAGCGACGCGCGGAGTGAAGAAGTAATTCGTTATGTAAAGCTCTATCAGCAGGGAAGATAGTGACGGTACCTGACTAAGAAGCCCGGCTAAATACGCGCCAGCAGCCGCGGTAATACGCATGGAGCAAGCGTTATCCGGATTTACTGGTGTAAAGGAGTGGTGGTATCACAAGTCAGAGGAAAGCCCGGGGCCCAACCCGACTGCTTTGAAACTGTGGAGCTGGAGTGCAGGAGAGGCAAGTGGAATCTGTAGCGGTGAAATGCGTAGATATTAGGAGGAACACCAGTGGCGAAGGCGGCTTGCTGGACTGTAACTGACACTGAGGCTCGAAAGCGGGAGCAACAGGATTAGATAACTGGTAGTCCACGCCGTAAACGATGAATACTTAGGTGTCGGGGTCATAAGAGCTTCGGTGCCGCAGCAAACGCAATAAGTATTCCACCTGGGGAGTACGTTCGCAAGAATGAAACTCAAAGGAATTGACGGGACCCGCACCGCGGTGGAGCATGTGGTTTAATCTGAAGCAACGCGAAGAACCTTTACTGTCTTGACATCCCTTTGTCTCGGTCAGTAATGCGGACCTTTCGGAACAAGAGTGACAGGTGGTGCATGGTTGTCGCCAGCTCGTGTCGTGAGATGTTGGTTAAGTCCCGCAACGAGCGCAACCCTATTCTTAGTAGCCAGCATTTAAGGTGGGCACTTAGGAAGACTGCCAGGGATAACCTGGAGGAAGGTGGGGATGACGTCAAATCATCATGCCCCTTATGACTTGGGGCACACGTGCTACAATGGCGTAAACAAAGTGAAGCGAGAGTGTGAGCTTAAGCAAATCACAAAAATAACGTCTCAGTTCGGATTGTAGTCTGCAACTCGACTACATGAAGCTGGAATCGCTAGTAATCGCGAATCAGAATGTCGCGGTGAATACGTTCCGGGTCTTGTACACACCGCCCGTCACACCATGGGAGTCGGAAATGCCCGAAGTCGGTGACCTAACGTAAGAAGGAGCCGCCGAAGGTCTGAATCTGAAGTCAACAATAGCCGTATCGGAAGGTGCGGCTGGATCACCTTCTAAGGAAGCCGTAGGGTTGTTTTAATGTTGTGTTATCGGAAACAAAGAAATGAGTATCACCGGAAGCCTTCATAAGGATATGCAGTTGAGTAGGAAAAGTTGCTTTTCAAATATACTGTCAGTGCAGTTAACGATTCTGGTGGCGATGCGCTTAGGGAAACAACGGTTCACATCCCGAACACGATGGTTGCCTTAAGCGGCCGATGATACAATAATACTGGAGACGGTATAAGCAGGTGGCTGCCAGATTATAATTAAATATGGGGTTATAGCTCAGCTGGTTAGAGCGCACGCCTGATAAGCGTGAGGTCGATGGTTCGAGTCCATTTAACCCCATTTTATTCTGAAAAAAGAATAATGCCCATGGGGGTATAGCTCAGTTGGGAGAGCACCTGCCTTGCAAGCAGGGGGTCAAGGGTTCGAATCCCTTTATCTCCACTGGATATTAACAAAAACATGAAAATGTAAAAAACATGTTGACAGGAAATAAAAACTGTGTTAATATCTTCAAGCTGTCTTACGACAGTAAACTGTTCCTTGAAAACTGCATATTAAAATATCTAATAAACATATCAATGTTTAGACATCCGAGGTGCGGTAACGAAAGTTACCAAACCAAGAAACAAACCGAAGCAAACGAAAGTTTGCGATTAACGTAAAGTTAGTCAGAGACCACAGATATAACGCTATATATCTGTATTGGTTAAGCTATAAAGAGCACAGGGCGGATGCCTAGGCACTGGGAGCCGAAGAAGGACGTGATAAGCTGCGAAAAGCCGCGGGGAGGAGCAAATATCCATTGAGCCGCGGATGTCCGAATGGGGAAACCCACTTGAGCAGACCTCAAGTACCCATGCGCCAATCCATAACGCATGGGAGGGAACCCGGGGAACTGAAACATCTAAGTACCCGGAGGAAGAGAAAGAAACATCGATTTCCCAAGTAGCGGCGAGCGAACGGGAAAGAGCCCAAACCACGGAATTTATTCTGTGGGGTTAGGACTGCATAATTGATTTGCGATTGATAGGAGAACGGTCTGGGAAGTCCGGCAAAAAAGCGTGAAAGCCGCGTATCCGAAATCGAAAGCAACATGGCAGGATCCAGAGTACCACGAGACACGTGAAACCTTGTGGGAATGAGCGGAGACACTCCGTAAGGCTAAATACTACCCAGTGACCGATAGCGCATAGTACCGTGAAGGAAAGGTGAAAAGGACCCGGAGGGTGAAAGAGAACCTGAAACCCTGTGTTTACAAGCTGTCGGAGCACTATATATGTGCGACGGCGTACTTTTTGTAGAACGGTCCGGCGAGTTATGGCATGTGGTAAGGTTAAGTACTTCAGGTACGGAGCCGAAGCGAAAGCGAGTGTGAAAAGCACGTTTTAATCGCCTGTCATATACCCGAAACCGGGTGATCTATCCATGTCCAGGATGAAGTTGCCGTAAAAGGCAATGGAGGTCCGAACACACATCCGTTGAAAAGGGTGGTGATGAGGTGTGGATAGGGGAGAAATTCCAATCGAACCCGGAGATAGCTGGTTCTCCTCGAAATAGCTTTAGGGCTAGCCCATGACAAGTCTGCCGCATGTAGAGCACTGAATTTCCTAGGGGGCGTCAAAGCCTACCGAAGAATATCAAACTCGAATGGCGGCCAGATGGTGTCATGGAGTCAGACTGCACGAGATAAGTTGGGTGGTCAAAGGGAAAGAGCCCAGACCCGCAGCTAAGGTCCCAAAGTGCGTTAAGTGGAAAAGGATGTGGGATTTCGAAGACAACCAGGATGTTGGCTCAGAAGCAGCCACACATTAAAAGAGTGCGTAATAGCTCACTGGTCGAGAGGTCCTGCGCCGAAAATGTCCGGGGCTGAAACACGCCACCGAAACTAAGGAATCCTAAGGATTGGTAGAGGAGCATTGAAGACGGGACGAAGCGTAAGGATACGTGGACTGTCTTGAAGAGAGAATGCCGGAATGAGTAGCGAGAATGAAGTGAGAATCTTCATGGCCGAATATCTAAGGTTTCCAGGGTAAAGCTGATCTGCCCTGGGTAAGTCGGGGCCTAAGGCGAGGTCGGAAGACGTAGCCGATGGACAACAGGTTGAAATTCCTGTACTGTGATATATCAGAACTGTGGGGACACAGCGGGAAGGCATGAGCCGGAAAAGGAAAATCCGGTGCAAGCATGGGAGGGGTATGACAGGCAAATCCGTCATGCAACCCGAGAATGTGACGCGGAGCGAACAAAAGTAGCGAAGCATGCTTACCGGCTGTCGAGAAAAGCCGCTATTGCGTTTAATGCACCCGTACCGTAAACCGACACAGGTGGATGAGGAGAGAATCCTAAGGCCGGCGGGAGAAGCATTGTTAAGGAACTCGGCAAAATGACCCCGTAACTTCGGGAGAAGGTGCTCTTAGAAATAAGAGCCGCAGAGAATTGGCCAAGCAACTGTTTAGCAAAAACACAGGTCTATGCAAAACCGAAAGGTGAGGTATATGGGCTGACGCCTGCCCGGTGCTGGAAGGTTAAGAGGAGAGGTCAGAGCAATCGAAGCCTTGAATTTAAGCCCCAGTAAACGGCGGCCGTAACTATAACGGTCCTAAGGTAGCGAAATTCCTTGTCGGGTAAGTTCCGACCCGCACGAAAGGCGTAATGATTTGGGCACTGTCTCGACAATGCACCCGGTGAAATTGAAATACCAGTGAAGATGCTGGTTACCTGCGCCAGGACGGAAAGACCCCATGGAGCTTTACTCCAGTTTGATACTGGGATTCGGTATTGCATGTACAGGATAGGTGGGAGGCTGTGAAGCGATGACGCCAGTTGTCGCAGAGCCGCTGTTGGGATACCACCCCTGCAGTACTGGGTTTCTAACCTGGCCGTAATCCGGCCGGGGACAATGTCAGACGGGGAGTTTGACTGGGGCGGTCGCCTCCGAAAGGGTATCGGAGGCGCTCAAAGGTTCCCTCAGAATGGTTGGAAACCATTCGAAGAGTGCAAAGGCAGAAGGGAGCTTGACTGCGACACCGACGGGTGGAGCAGGTACGAAAGTAGGACTTAGTGATCCGGTGGTATGAAAGTGGGATTGCCATCGCTCAACGGATAAAAGCTACCCTGGGGATAACAGGCTTATCACTCCCAAGAGTTCACATCGACGGAGTGGTTTGGCACCTCGATGTCGGCTCATCGCATCCTGGGGCTGTAGTAGGTCCCAAGGGTTGGGCTGTTCGCCCATTAAAGCGGTACGCGAGCTGGGTTCAGAACGTCGTGAGACAGTTCGGTCCCTATCCGGCGTGGGCGCAGGATATCTGAGAGGAGCTGTCCTTAGTACGAGAGGACCGGGATGGACTGACCTCTGGTGTACCGGTTGCACTGCCAAGTGCATGGCCGGGTAGCCAAGTCGGGACGGGATAAACGCTGAAGGCATCTAAGCGTGAAGCCCCCCTCAAGATGAGATATCCCATAGAGTAATCTAGTAAGACCCCTTGAAGACGACGAGGTAGATAGGTGAAAGGTGGAAGCGTGGTGACATGTGGAGCTGATTCATACTAATAGGTCGAGGGCTTAACCGAAGAAGGTTAGGTTTGCAAAAAGAAACGGATAGAACGAGAGTTATCCAGAGGATAATCGGATGAAAAATTTTAATGTGCAGTTTGAAGGAACAGATTTTTGTTCTTATCATATAGGGTGTGGTGAAGTGGTATCATAGGGGTCTCAAAACCTTTGGTGGGAGTTCGATTCTCTCCACCCCTGTTTATAAAGTTTAGTGATGAAGCGGTAACGCTTCTTTTTTTTATATTTTTATAATTTTAGCAAATACGGCATACGCATCTAGTGTATATATATTTGCTGAAATATATATTATTCAGCCGTATTCGGGCAGTTATTTCCCAATTTACATTTATCAGAACAAAATCTATAACAGATGTTACATTCTCATCTTCTTTAATTACAAATTATTAAACTGTAAATGAATATTCATTTAGGTAAATTTTGGTTCTTTACAAATAAAAGGTTATATGTTATTCTAACTAACGTTAGTTTAGACAAACATAAATTTGTAAAAACTAATATAAATTAATTAGAACTAATATGAATATCAAAGAGGAATGAAAACGAAAATGAAAAAAACATTATATCGATTAACTGCCGCATTTTTTGCGATTGTAGTATCATTTGCCGCAGTACTGGCACTGGCAGGCTGCGGTTCATCAAAAACAACTGATTCAAGTAACAGCAGTAAAACGGATAAAAAAGCGGTTGAAGCTGTTGCAGGAGATTATTATCTGGATTTATCAGAGCTGGGAATGAAACTGGTGATTTATCTGCGGCTGACAGAAAACGGTACATTTCAGTTTTCTAATACAACGGATTTTGAAATTAATAAAAGCTCAGGTGTCGTTCAGAAAGGTGCAAATGACTATGTAATGGTTTATGAATCGGTAAACGGTGCGGATAAGAGCATTTCGGATGGTTTGACAAGCAGCTTTTTTGTAGATGACGAGGGCAGACTGGATTTTACCCATTGTGAAAAAATTTATTATGGTTCGGCATCAGCAACAACAACGAGCGACAGCTCCGATGCGAAACTGCTTGCAGTAAAAATTCCGGAAGGATATGAACAGCCGGATACCGAATCAGCATTTACAACGGGAACTTACACGGCAACAGGTGCGGACAGAACGTATACAGCAACTTTTTATGTGGACAATACATATGTAGTGACAGAAAGCCGGACGGAAAACGGTGAGAAGCAGTATTTTTCGGAAACGGGAACATACGGTGTGAACACATCACAGCTGGCATTGACACCGGAGGGAAAAGGGCGAATTTCATGTGAGGTGCTGAGTGATTTGGAATTACAGATTCAGGTTTTAACAGGAGTGGATACAGACAGCCGCGAAACATTGACATTCAAAAAGCAGGAAGTTAAGGACGTTACGGCAAAACTGACAGGAACAGGAACGGTTACGGGAACGAATGAAAGCTTTGATGTGACGGTGCTGTTATATTCGGACGGCAGTTATACCAGCCGGGCAGGCAGTTTTACGGAAAATGGTGTGATTGTCCCGGACAGTAAAGACGGAACATTTAAAATTTATCCGGATAACAACGAAACCAAACTGCGCGGTTTAAATCAGATTGCAACCGTACCTGCAGGTACATTAAGCAGTGAAAGCGGCAGTTTAAAGCTTGAGGGCTTCCGTGTCAGAAACTCAGACAATCTGACACGATATAAGTGTGAAATTTCAGAAAATTGAAATAAAAGAAACAAAGAAACTAAAATAAAGGAGAATACTATGCAGTCATCAAAAATTTTTAACTGGGCGTTTAATACGAGGGCAGAAAATGTTATCAAATTACAGAAAGGGAAATGACATCACCGGAGAAGATGTTTTTAAGCTTCTGTTCACATGAACCGGCATTTGTATCCTACGGTCCGGCGGGCTTAAACGCATCGGTAAAGGGTGTCGGATTTTTACCGAAGGACGAATATCTTGAGGAAACGCTGGAGATTTATTTAAAGCATATTGCAACATATGAGCCGGGCGATAAAAGCTACGGTGAGCGTGGTTTAAAGCTTTTAGTGGAGCAGATGTACGGCGAAGAAGCCAGAAAGCGGATTGATTTTACAAAGCTTGGCAGTCTTGAAATGGCAAAAAAGCAGAGCTGGACAAACTATCAGGTAAATCCCGAAGCGTGTCTGATTTTTCATCAGCCGCCGATGATTTCCTATAAGCTGAAAGGAAAAGTAGAGATTTACGATGAGAATTTATCCGGAAAGCGGGAGCTTTACCAGCAGTTTATCAATGCACAGCATGACGTATACCACAATCCGACCGGAATGAAACGCTGGAAAGAACAGCCGGCATACATTTTCAGAATTGAAGAAGTTTACGACAACAGTGCAACAAAAGACGGTTTTGGAGAACGGTTAGAATATCCGTATGTGGAAGAATAAAATGCAGAGATTAAAAAAACTGGCGGGAGTGCTTGCCATGGTATTTGTGGTGTCGTTTTTATTTAGCGGGTGCGCGGACGCCTCGATTGCGGAGCGCAGGCAGGATACGTCATCGACCTTGTATACAGGATACGTGGGAACGTCTTTTCCGACTTCCTTTATGCCGTGGCTGTCGAGGGACGGTATTGCGCCGACCGTTGCCAGCATGATTTACAACACACTGTTTTCATATGACACGGACAGCGGCACGTATGCGCCACTGACAGCAAAAAGCTGGTGCTATGTGGATTTGGAAGGGCAGCCGCTTACACAGGATCAGACATTTCAGACTGCGAATGACAATGAGGCAGTAGAAAATTATTACAGCACACGCAAAGAAGATTATATGGCGGTGCGGATTGAACTGTATGACAATGTGTACTGGTCGGACGGTGAAAAACTGACAGTGGAAGATGTGTATTATTCCTTTGACCTTGCAACCGATTATGCGCTGTCTAATCATGCAGGCGCGCTGGCGTGGACTGCCGATTTAAAGCATGAATCAGACGGCGGAAAGCTTGTCACACAGGGCATGTTTACGGCAAAACACCCGGATTTAAGCGGTACATACGGGATTCTGCCGGGTGAGGAAGATACGGTGATGTATCTTCTGGTGAATAAATCTTTCGGTGCGGTAACAACGCTGTTTAATACGATTCTGATACTGCCGGAGCATATCTGGGAACCGATTGTAAGCAGTGAGTGTCAGTTAAACAGTAAAAATCCGCAGGGTGAGCTTTTAAAACGGTATGAAAATCCTGTCGGAAGCGGTGCGTGGATATTGGAAAAGGACGAAACGAATACGCAGGTGATTACATTGGTGCAGAATCCCAATTATCATCTGAAAGCGCAAGACGGTTCGGCACTGTATAAAGTGGATAAAATCAAAATTTTATTGTATCTGGATTCCAATACCGCCATTTTTGCCCTGCGCAAAGGCTATATTGACATTCTGGATTCGGCGGTAAGCAGTAATTATCTGAATCTGCTGTCCGGGGAAAAAGACATTTTCGTATCGAATGCACCGGGAAACGGTATCAGTTGTCTGGTGTTCAATGTCAATCCGTCAAAGCCGTATGATTCCGGCATGAAAATGCTGTTACAGGATATTGAAGTCAGAAAAGCGATTGCACTTGCGGTTCATCAGGAAGGACTGATTGCAAATGTGCTGGACGGTGCGGGAAAAACGGCATCGGCGGGACTGATTTCGGTAAATGACGAACTGCTGTATGAACCGCAGGCGGATATTTTATCCGGACCGGTTGAGGAGCGGCTTACTCAGGCAAATGCGATTTTAGATGAACGTTTTCAGGATAAGGACGAGAGCGGATACCGTTTATACAACGGGGAGCGGATTCATTTTCAGATTGTGACGGCGGCGGCAAATCAGGATTTGGTGTCTTATTTACAGCGCCAGTTGCAAAAAATCGGAATTGAAGTGACATTGCAGGCGGCGGGCTCAACACCGGAAACAACGTATCTGTACAACAGTAATTTTGACATGACGGTGCAGCCGGTGATTTTGTCCATGGCAAATGCAGATGTCATGTATAAAGCGCATTTTGTGACGACAGAGCGTTCATCCAATTACGGAAAAATACAGGATGAAGAATTGACAGATGAAATCAATGCCATGCGTAAAACGTTGAATCAGGAGGCGCGTATTGCAAGGATTCACCATTTGCAGGTGCTGACGGCACAGCAGTATTACAAGATTCCGCTGTATTCGTCCAATGTATTGTCCGTTGCGCGTACCGACAGATTTACAGGGTATGTGGTATCGGACGGCCAAACGGTTTTTAACAATGAAACACTAAAGAATCTGGTACAGGTAACAGGAGAGTAAAAAGATGAAAAATACTTATATCATACAACGCATTTTATATACGCTTTTTATCTTTGCACTGGTTGTTACTTTGTGCTTTTTTATTCCGCGGATCGGCGTGGAAGACCCGTGTGCAAGATATTATCCGGCGCAGGGCAATATGAGCGATGAAAATTATGAAATGATTAAGGAGCTGACAAGACAGCAGTACGGGTTAGACGGCTCGAACTGGTCGCAGTATGTACGGTATGTCAAAAATCTTTTAAAGGGTGATTTAGGCACGTCCTATCAGGCGGGTTCGCCAAAGGTGTGGAGCCTGATAGCACAAAGACTGCCGTGGACACTGGTGCTTTCGGTGTCGAGTATGCTTATCAGTCTGTTTTTCGGAATCCTTATCGGTGCGGCATGTGCCGCAAAACGCGGCGGCATGGCAGACAGGATGCTGATGAATGCTTCCACGGTAACAACGGCGGTTCCGTCCTTTTTTATCGCACTGCTGTTGTCCTTTTTTCTGGGATTTCAGTTAGAGTGGCTTCCGGCATATACAGACCAGAATATGGTATCGGAATTTGCATGGAATTTAAAAAGCGTGGAAATGGTTGCCTACAATGCCGTCCTGCCGGTGTTATCGACAGTGGTTGGCGGTATTGTATCATATGCGCAGAGTACCAGAAACAGTGTGATTGCCGTTGCCAATGAAAATTTTATCGTTACGGCAAAAGCAAAAGGTGTATCGCAGAATGGTGTTGTTTACAAACACATTTTAAGAAATGCATTGCTTCCGATTGTGACGGGGCTTGGAATGGGGCTGTCCGGACTGATTGGTGGTTCGGTGGTTATCGAAAAAATATTTAACTGGCAGGGAATCGGCATGCTGTATCTGGAAGCGAATAACAATAACGATTATCCGCTGATGATGGGCATTATGATATTTATGGCGGCGGTGGCACTGCTTGGCAATCTGATTACCGATTTGTGTCTGGGGCTGTTAGACCCGCGCGTTACGGTAGAGTAGGACTGAGAAGTTACAAAGAAACGAAAATAGAGGATTAAGATGAAGGGATTCAGACTGATAAAAAAGATTGCACAGAATAAACAGGGCAGAATCGGACTGATTATTTTGCTGGTGCTGGCGGTAACTGCCGTATTTGCACCGCTCATTGCGCCGTTTGACCCGTATGATGTGACCATGCGTGATGCAAAGGGGCTTGCCCCGGATAAAATCCATTGGCTGGGGACAACGATTACAACCGGACAGGACGTATTCAGCATGTTAATTTACGGAACGCGCGTGTCGCTTGGCATCGGTATTATTACCGGGATAGCAATTTCTGTGCTGGGGTCGCTCTTAGGCGTTGCCGCAGGGTATCTGGGACGAGCCGTCGATATGATTATCATGCGGATTGTCGATGTGATGTTAGTCATACCGACACTGCCGCTGACAATTCTTATCACCAACATTTTTGGCAAAAGCTATGTCGTGATTGTGCTTGTTTTTGTGCTGTTTGGGTGGCCGGGGCTGGCAAGAACCGTGCGTTCCCAGGTTTTGCAGATGAAAAATGCGGATTACGTCAAGGCAGCGGAGCTTTCGGGTGCGAAAAAGGGCTATATTATGTTGAAACATATTCTTCCCGGTGTATCTAACCTTGTAGTCATGAGTACGGCACTTACCAGTGCGGGCATTATGATTGCGGAGGCGGGATTGAGTTTTCTGGGACTGGGGAATCCCACAATGATTAGCTGGGGGAAAATGCTTTCGGAAGCGCAGAGCAGTGGCGCGGTGCTGTTTGGACAGTGGTGGATGATTGTTGCGCCGGGAATCGGAATCTTTTTATCGGTGTATTCATTTATGCGTGTCGGATTTGCGATTGAAGAAGTCTTAAATCCGAAAATGCACGGACAGGGCAGTGTAAAAAAGCTGTGGAAGCATATGAACGGCACTTATTTGGACGAGGTTTTTGACACAATGGAGGAACCATGCAAAACGCAATCGAAGTAAAGAATTTAAAAGTGGTATTTCCTGACAGGGGCAGAATGATTCGTGCGGTCGAGGGTGTAGACTTAACGGTAAAAAAAGGGGAATGTCTTGCGCTGGTGGGAGAAAGCGGCTGCGGTAAAAGCATGACTTCTTTATCGTGCATGAAATTACAGCCGTCTTTGGCGGCGGTGCGGCTGGATCAGCTGTGTATCTGCGGGGAAGATGTTACAGACTACACAGACCGTCAGATGCAGGCACTGCGCGGCAGTAAGATTTCCATGATTTTTCAGGACGCACTGACGGCATTAAATCCTGTGATGACGATTGGAAAACAGATGGACGAGATTTACCGCTGTCATGAAAAAATCAGCAAAAAAGAAGCGAAAATGCGTTCGATTAAAGCTTTAAAAGCTGTCGGCATTCCGGATGCAGAACTGCGGTATCACGCATTTCCACACGAATTATCCGGTGGTATGCGCCAGCGTGTACTGATAGCCATGGCATTTGCCTGTGAACCGGAGGTTATCATCGCAGATGAACCGACAACGGCATTGGACGTCACGATACAGGCGCAGATTCTGGAGCTGCTTTCAAAAATGCAGAAGGAAAAGCAGACGGCACTGCTTTTGATTACCCATGATTTGAGTGTGGTACGCAGTATGGCGGACAGAATCGCCGTGATGTACAGCGGAAAGATTGTTGAGGAAGCACCGGCAAAGGAACTGCTTGAAAATCCGCTTCACCCGTATACAAAAGGGCTTATGGCGGCAGTGGCACGCCTTGATGACGACAAAAAAGAATTTGTACAGATACCCGGACATCTGCCGGACCCGGCGGATAAGCCGGCAGGCTGTTATTTCCACCCGCGCTGTCCGTATGCGGCGACAGCGTGTAAAAAGGCAATGCCGTTACTGACACAGAATCAACAGGGAAGAAAGGTGCGCTGTTATGAGGCAGGAAAATTTAAAGAATAACAGGGATATTTTGCTGGAAACCAGAAATTTAAGCGTTGAATTTCCTATGAAGAAAAAGTCTTTTTTTGAAAAACAAAAAATGCTGTCTGCCGTATCGGACGTATCCATACAAATCCGGAAGGGAGAAACGTTTGGACTGGTCGGGGAGAGCGGCTGCGGCAAATCAACGTTTGCCAATGCAACGCTTGGTTTTGTAAAGCCCCGGTCGGGAGAAATTTATTTTAACGGACAGCCGCTTTATGCCGAAAAAAAGACGGTGCAGGAAGCAAGGCTTCATATGCAGAAGATATTTCAGGACCCGGCATCGTCTTTAAATCCCCGCTTTACGGTGCGGGAAGCGGTTTGCGAACCTATGCGGATACGCGGCGGATTTGACAAAAATGAGGTGGAGCGGAAAGCGCGGGAAATGATTACGGCGGTCGGACTGACCGGGAAAGATTTAGACCGCTATACTTCGCAGTTTTCGGGCGGACAGCAGCAGCGTATTGCAATAGCAAGAGCATTGATATTAAACCCGGAATATATCGTGTGTGACGAACCGGTCAGCGCATTGGATGTGTCGGTTCACGCACAGATTTTAAATCTGCTTATGGAAATGCAGGAAAAGACACAGACGACCTATTTATTCATTTCCCACAATCTGGCGGCGGTGAAAAAGCTCTGCTCACGGCTGGCGATTATGTATCTGGGCAAGGTGGTGGAATACGGTGACGCGGCAAAAATATTTGCAAATCCCGTGCATCCTTACACGAAAGCCTTGTTATCGGCGGTGCTTACGGTGAATCCAAATGAGGAAACGAAGCGTATTGTGTTAAAGGGCGATGTGACAAGCCCAATCAATCCGCCGTCCGGGTGCCGTTTTTGCAGCCGGTGTTATCAGGCACAGGAGGACTGCGCAGACAGGGAATGTGTGCTGACGGAGGTCGAGGCGGAGCATTTTGCGGCATGTCCTGTGGTGACAGGACTAAAAGCAGATATAGAACAGTAAACGATAAGGAGAAAAAGATGAGAAAGACGACATTGGTGGCGGCAGGACTGGTTATTGGTCTGAGTATGGGACTGGCGGCATGCGGCTCAAAAGATACGGCAAATCAGAACACTTTAAAAAGCACAACTGCGGCGGTAACGACAGCAGAGAGCAAGACCGCGGCGCAGGCGGCAGGAAAAGAAGGTGCTGAGGTCAGTAGTGAAGTTCTACAGGGCGAACAAGGGGATACAGAAGTGTCCGGGCAGGAAGCGCCAAATCCGGATACACAGCCGGCAGAGGGTGAAGCAGGGAATGAGGAAAGAGCAGTAGTTGTATCCGAACCGGAAGCCCCGGTGGCAGAAGAAGCGCCGCAGGCTCCGGCAGAAGAAGCATCTGCACCCGCACCGGAAACACCCGCACAGGAAGAAAAACAGGAGCGTAGTGTGGAGGGTACTTACACCGGTTCGACCGATAAATACGTAGATGCCATGGGCAGTTACATTCACTATGATGTAACGCTGACACTGTCCGGCGGAAGCTATCAGTATGCGGTGAGCATTACGGTATCGGGAAACCAGCAGTACAACTCAGGCGAGAATTATGACGGCAGCTATACGGTAAACGGTGACAACATTTCTATGACGGGAAAGTTAGAGAGTGCGAAAGCATATGACGGTGCAATGATCGTTACGGGACATTTGTCCAGCTTTGCGGGAAGCAGTGACAGTATTACCGTGTATCATCAGTAAAAACATGCGGCAGCGGTAATATTTATTTTGGATTTCCGCTTTACAAATCACACAGATAATGATAAACTTAGCCATGACTAACAGATATTAGAAATATCTAACAAGAAAAACAGCAAGGAGAAAGAGGTTTATGAAAAAAAGAGGAACAGCCGGTCTTTTAGGCGGTGCACTTGCAGTCGTTTTACTTGCAGGCAATGTACTTGGCGGCAGTTATCCGGCTTATGCGCAGGATACACAGTACCATGACGGAAATTATACGGCTTCGGCACATGTAGAATTTCATGAAGTGGTCAATTATGATTTATACGTAACAGTCAGTATGAAGGACGGTGTGATCAGCAAGGTTGCCTTAAACGATGAAAAAAATGCAGACATTGAGGCGGTCAATGTACCGTATATCAATTATGCGATGAAGGGTATGGCGGATTCTTATATCGGAACAACCGGCACAGCAGCAGATACCGTCAGCGGTGCAACGTATTCAGCCAATGCCATTAACGAAGCGGTTGCAAAGGCAATGGTTAAATCACAGGCAAATGAAGCCGAAGCCGATACGGCAGATACCCCTTCCGGTGACAACGGACAGAACGATAACCAGAACGGCAGTGACAACACAAATGATACACAAAAGCCTTCTGATGATAAAACCAATTCCGGCGATACAGGAAACGACAGTTATGAACGTGTGTTAAAGACAGGTGCTTATGAACTCACAGCGGACAGCTATGATGCTTCAGCCATGATGAAAATGCCTGCATTTATCTGCATTGATGCAGAAAATAACACATTCAGCGTACATCCGTATAAGAACGGCGTTGTAGATTATGCAACGAATAAGGGTTCAGGTTCAATTTCCTTTGATTCTGCAACCGGTGTATACACAATGACCTATGAAGCAGGTGTAACGGTTGTGGCACTCGGTGCAACAACGACATTTACAGCAGATGCGGACAGCATTACATTTACGAGTCCGTTACGTTACGGTGCGGCGCAGATGAATACAACCGATGCAGACGGCAATTTCCTTTCATACACAGCAAAGACATCAGCTTATGAAGGCACACTGACAAGCGGTGCTTATGTACTGACAGCAGACAGCTATGACGCTTCTGCAATGATGAAGATGCCTGCATACATCGGAATTGATATGGGAAAGAAGACCTTTATCGTACACCCGTATAAAAATGACGTGGTAGACAACGATACCAATAAGGGTTCAGGTTCAATTTCCTTTGATTCTACAACCGGTGTATACACAATGACCTATGAAGCAGGTGTAACGGTTGTGGCACTCGGCAGTACAACAACATTTACGGTTTCAGACAAGGGCATTACATTTACAAGTCCGTTACGTTACGGTGCGGCACAGATGAATACAACCGATGCAGACGGTAATTTCCTTTCTTATACGGCAGTGCCTTATACACAGGAAATACCGGACGGTGATACCAATGATGACACACAGGGCAAAGGAGATTCAGGAAATACATCAGGCGGCACATCCAATGACAGTACACAGTCCGGTGAATCCACAGGAAACAGTGCATCAGAGAGCAGTGCCAATGCGTCTGAACAGGACTCAGGCAGTACGCAGTCCGGTGTCCAGACATCAGGCAATAGTACCGTAGAGACAGGTGATGCAGCAATGACAGGCATTTATGCTGTATCAGCCGTTTTATCAATCGGTCTTCTCATTGCGGCGGCAGTATTTAAGAAGCGTAAAAGAACACTGTAAGATGTGATACGCAGAGGTGTACGTATAAAAATAAAAAACATAAAACAGCACAGAGGTGTAATGACAGCAGCGTCCGTATGGTTATGCGGGCGCTGTTTTGCACATTTTTTTCAGAAAAGAATTGAAGTTATGCGGCTGATACGGTATAATTCAATATGAAAATTTATGTTTAAGTTTATTGATAGATGGAGGACAAAGAAATGACAAGAACATATCAGGTAAAATATAAGAGCAAGAGTAAAATGCTGACAACACCGGAGAAAGTTGAAGATACAAAAAAGACGATTTTAGAAGTACCGCGTGTAAAATCCGTAGAAATTAAAGATGACGGACAGATTGTCAGCATCGAAGTAGAAAAAGAAGAAGATTTTGAAGAAGTGATGAACCGTGTGGTAAATGTATTCAGAAGAATCGATGACAAATCCGAGGTTTCTTATAAATTTGCATTAAATGCATAGTACTGGGCGAAGAACAGTGAAAAGGGCTGTCACACTAAGGTGAAACATTGCGTTAGTGCGGCACCCTTTCATCATTTCAGGCAGACAGAAAATAAGAAGTAAAACAAGGAGAAATAAAATTGGCTGACATTAGAAGCGAGATTGAAAAAAGAAGAACATTTGCCATTATATCCCACCCGGATGCCGGTAAAACCACACTGACGGAAAAGTTTCTGCTCTACGGCGGAGCGATTAACCTGGCAGGGTCGGTAAAGGGTAAAAAGACCGCAAAACACGCGGTTTCAGACTGGATGGAGATTGAAAAGGAAAGAGGTATTTCCGTAACGTCATCTGTATTACAGTTTAATTATGACGGATACTGCATTAATATTCTAGATACGCCGGGTCATGAAGACTTCTCGGAAGATACGTACAGAACCTTAATGGCAGCGGATTCGGCGGTCATGGTAATTGATGCGTCAAAGGGTGTGGAAAAACAGACGATTAAGCTGTTTAAGGTTTGTGTTATGCGTCACATCCCGATTTTTACATTTATCAACAAAATGGACCGTGAAGCCAATGACCCGTTTGAGCTGTTAGATGAAATTGAAAGTGTATTGGGTATCAGTACCTGTCCTGTCAACTGGCCAATCGGCTGCGGCAAGGAATTTAAAGGTGTGTATGACCGCAATACAAAAGACGTTTCCTTATTTAAAGCGGCAATGAACGGACAAAAAGAGGTTGAAACGAAGGAAATCGCCGTAGATGATGAAGCACTGCTTGCGGAAATCGGACAGGGCTATTTTGACAAACTCACAGAAGATATTGAACTGTTAGACGGTGCGAGTGCGGAATTTGATTTAGAACAGGTGCAGGCAGGAAAATTAACACCGGTATTTTTCGGTTCGGCGCTGACGAATTTCGGTGTGGAAACGTTCTTAAAGCATTTTCTGGACATGACAACCTCTCCGCTGCCAAGACATTCTTCAATTGGGGAGATTAATCCGTTTGAAGAAGATTTTTCGGCATTTGTGTTTAAGATTCAGGCGAATATGAATAAGGCACACCGTGACAGAATCGCATTTATGCGAATCTGCTCCGGAAAGTTTGAGGCAGGCATGGAAGCCAACCACGTACAGGGCGGCAAAAAAATCCGTCTTGCCCAGCCACAGCAGATGATGGCACAGGAACGCCACATTGTTGAAGAAGCCTATGCGGGAGATATTATCGGTGTTTTTGATCCGGGTATTTTCTCTATCGGAGATACAATCTGCAAGTCCAACCAGAAGTTTGAATTTGACGGAATCCCGACCTTCGCACCGGAACATTTTGCGCGTGTCAGACAGATGGATACGATGAAAAGAAAGCAGTTTATCAAGGGAATCAGCCAGATTGCACAGGAAGGTGCGATTCAGATTTTTCAGGAATTTAATACCGGTATGGAAGAAATCATTGTCGGTGTTGTCGGTGTCTTGCAGTTTGAAGTGCTTGAATACCGCCTGAAAAACGAATACAACGTAGAGATTAAACTGGAACAGCTTCCGTATGAATATATCCGCTGGATTGAAAATCCGGAAGAAATCGATGTAAACCGCATTGTTGGTACTTCCGATATGAAGAAGATTAAGGACTTAAAGGACAATCCGCTGTTAATCTTTGTGAACAGCTGGAGTGTCAATATGGTACTGGAAAGAAATGAAGGTTTAAAACTTTCTGAATTTGGTAAGAACAATTAACTTGTAAACGGCAGAGTAAGTGCAGGAAACAGTACAGAAATGAGGACACTATGGGGAAGAACGTACATGAAAAAAGAAAACGTTTACTGACAAAAATGAAAGCTGCGTGTCTGGCGGTGGTGATGTGTGTTTCAACGCTGCCGGTGCTTACGGCACAGATACAGCCGGTGACGGCTTATGCACAGGAGAAGACGGGAACGGTCAATGCCGGTGTCACAGGACTTCGTATCCGTTCATCGACAGATACCTCCAGTACGGCAAATGTCATTACAAAGGTCAGCGGCGGATTCCATTTTGATATTCTGGATACGGTGCAGACGAGTGATACCTACGCGTGGTATCAGGTGGGTTTTTATTTAAACGGTACTTACACCAAGGGCTATGTGACGAGTGAATATGTCACGGTAGACAGTACGGATATTGACTATTCGGACGATACGGATTTTGAGAGCTATCTTTCAAGTCAGGGCTTCCCGGAATCTTATAAGGAAGATTTGCGCAGTCTGCATGCGAAGTATCCAAAGTGGATATTTGTTGCGGATTTTGTGGACAAGGACTGGGATACGGTCGTTGAAAATGAAAATGTACTTGGCCGGAGCCTGATTTATGCTTCGGCAAAAAGCTCGTGGAAGTCAACGGCGGATGGCGCATACGACTGGGAGAGCGGTTCGTGGTATGAATTGGACAGCGGTGGCTGGGTACAGGCTTCAAGCGCATTGGTGCAGTATGCCCTTGACCCGCGTAACTTCTTAAACGAAACAAATGTGTTTATGTTTGAGGATTTGTCCTATAACAGCTCCGTGCAGAGTGAAACCGGCGTAAGCAGTATTATTGAAGATACGTTTATGGACGGTTCGTCCCATGACTTGTCGTATGACGGAACGGATTTTAATTATCCTTCGGCGCTGATGTATGCAGGACGGGCATCGGGTGTCAGTCCGTATCATCTGGCAACGCGCATTATCCAGGAGCAGGGCAGAAAAGGACAGGGCAACAGCATTTCCGGAACGGTGAGCGGCTATGAGGGGTATTACAATTACTACAATCAGGGTGCTTATAAAACCGCAACGGCAAGTGCGGTGGTCAACGGCTTAAAGTATGCCGCCAAAACCGATGCAGCGACATTAAGACCGTGGAATACCCGTATGAAATCTGTTATCGGCGGTGCGATTTACATAGGAAGCCGTTACATTAACCGCGGACAGAATACGATTTATTATGAAAAGTTTGATATGGTAACACCGTATACCCATCAGTATATGACAAATGTCTTAGCACCGAGAAGTGAGTCTTCGACCGCTTCACAGGCATACAGCGATACGACCAAGAAAAATACGGCACTGGTGTTTAAGATTCCGGTTTATAAAAATATGCCGGACAGTGCGTGTGAGCTTCCGACAGGGGAGGGCAGTCCAAACAATGCCTTAACAAGTCTTTCGGTTTCAGGTTATTCGCTGACACCGACGTTTGATATGTTTACAACTGAGTATGGTGTAATTGTGGAAAATGAAATTTCTTCTGTGGATATCGAAGCACAAACAGCAGATTCCGGTGCAAAACTTACAGGAACCGGCAGTCATGCGCTAAAGGTCGGAATGAATGAGATTGAAGTGACGGTTACATCACAAAGCGGCGAAACAAAGACGTATATCATCCGTGTTGTGCGCAAAGAAGCGGCTTCCGGTGATAGTGGAAACAACAGTAACAACGGCGGTACAGATTCCGGAAACAGCGGCGGTGACAGCGGCACGGATAACGGAAACAGTGGCGGCGATTCGGAAAAGGGCGGATATTCGACAGATTTTCTGCTTGAAAACGGCAAGATATCCAGAGTCGGTGTCGGGAGTGCCGCACAGGACGTTTTAAATCACATTTCCTTTACGGGCGGTGCATACGGAAAAGTAACACACAGTGACGGCAGTGCCAATGACGGTATTGTGGGAACTGGCGATGTGCTTACGATTTACGATAAAAATGGCGGTGAAATGGCACGCTACACGTTTGTGATTTACGGTGATGTCAACGGCGACGGAGCGGTGACGAGTATGGATTTACTGTATGTGAAGCGCCACATTTTAGGAACAAAGCTGCTGGAAGAACCGTATCTGACGGCGGCAGATGCAAACCGTGGAAATGACGGCATTACATCAATAGACTTGTTATATATTAAAAGACACATTTTGGATATCCGGTACATTGAACAGTAGGATTCAGACAGTAGTGGGAGTTGTCAAAGAAATGTGATTGAGGTGAAAAATGACGGGAAAATGGAAAAAGGCAGCCGCAGTGCTGCTGGCAGCAGTAATAGCAGTTTTGCTGGTACCGCTGCCAACGTATGCAAAAGAAACAGCAAAGATATCCGTAGGCTCAGGCTCTTGTGATATTGGTGATGAAGTGACGATATCGGTCAGTGTCAGCAGCAGTGTGGACATTTATATGTGTGACATCTGGCTCAGTTATGATTCAGGCGTGCTACAGCCGGTTTCCGGCTACAGCGGTGGGGGCGGCGGCAGTGTGCGCCTGCTCTCTACTGACAGTACCTCATTCAGCGTGCGGTTTAAAGCAGTATCGGCGGGAAGTTCTTCGATTTCTGTAAGCACTTCCAATACGATTATCAGTTCGGCAGATGAGGATTATATGGCAGTCAGTGCCGGTTCGGGTTCAGTAACCGTAAAAGCACCGGTCAGCTATTCAACCGATAATACGCTTGCATCGTTAGATATCAGTCCGGGCGTGTTATCTCCGGCATTTTCACCGAATGTCACATCGTATACGACGACAGTCGGTTCAGACTGTTCACAGCTGGTTGTCAGTGCGGTTGCAAATGATGAAAATGCTTCGGTATCTGTCCGCGGAACGCGCATGGACCCCGGCAGTAATACGACAACGATTACGGTAACGGCACAGGACGGCTCTAAAAAGGTCTATACGATTTCAACAACAAAGGACGATTCTGCGGCGGCGACAACCAAAGCGGACGAACAGGAAACGACCAAAGCCGGAGAGCAGGAAACAACGACTGTCAGTTCGGAAGAACCGACACAGAGTGAGGAACAAATCCGCAGTATACAGGTAGCAGGTGCACAGTATGAACTGGCTGATGACTATACGGCAAATCCGCTTCCGTCCGGTTATGATGAAGTGGATTATGAATATAACGGCATTACCGTTAAAGCCGGAAAAGGCGTGAATACGAAGCTTATTCTGATGTATCTGAAAAATACGGACGGCAAAGGCACATCGGGCTTTTATGTGTATGATTCAGTTGCGAAAACATTTTCATTATATATAGAAGCAAGTGAACCGGATATTACTTATGCGGTGCTTCCGATTACGGATTCCATGGAAAAACCGGATGGATATAAAAAGACGACTTATACGATTGGCGGACAGACGGCAGATGTATTAATGTCTGAGGATGGCAGTTACTGTCTGTTCTATGGTGTCAGTTCGCTGGGCGTTACAGGGTGGTTCCGTTATGACTGCAATGACAATACAATACAGGTATACAGTGTGATGTCCGCTCCGGCGGCAAATCTCACGACACAGACTGAATCACAGGGAGTAAGCGCTGCTTCTGACAGAATGTGGAAGGTAGTGGCACTGGTGCTTTCGGCAGTTGTGGTTCTTTGTATCATTGCGATTGTAATGCTTGCAGTGAAGCTTTCAAAGAGTAAGCGGGCATTTGCAGCGGCGGCAGATGACGGCTATGACAGATATGATGACGATGAATATGATTTTGATTCTTATGAAGAAGATGATGATGAAGATTTATCGGAGGACGTGCTGGCAGATAAAGAAGATGAAATCCAGGAAGACGATGAAGATGAGGTCGTACGTTCGATTTCAGAAGCATTGAAAAAAAATGAGGATGATCTGGAAGTGTTAGACATTCAGGATGTAGATGACGTTGATGATGTGAAACGGACATAACAGAAAAAGGAACAGACTGCTGCAGAAATGCGGTGGCCTGTTCTTTTTTTGACATTTTTCGGTATAAAGTGTAATTTACTGAATATATTACTGAAATATATATAATACAAATATTAGATTGTCGCCTGCCAGTGTTCTGCCTGCGCCTGATAATCCTCAGCCTGTGCTAAAAAAGCGGCAGAAAGTTCGGCATTTTTATCCTGTTTGGCTTGTGCGGCAAGCGTGCTGTAACATTTTGAAAGACAGGCAAGCGGCGCATCGCCGGACGAGTGGATGTCGATAATGCTCGGTGTTTCGGAAGCTGCGTTTAAATACCAAAGAACAGCTTCTTCATAATCCTTTAATCCGTAAAAATAGTGTCCGAGTTCCATGCAGATTTCCGCACACGGATTCTGTGCCATATCCTTTAAGCAGATTTTAAAGAATTCATTGTATGCATTTGTCAGGCGGTAAATGCGCGCCAGCACGCAGGCAATGTTTTTGCGGCAGTCTTCGGGACGGTCTTCCTTTGCAAGCACATTTTCAAAAATTTCACGGACACTTAAAAGTCTTCATCTGTTCCCGAAATAAAAGTTCCTTGCAGAACATAATCACGACATAATTTTCAAGGCGCACAGCGGCACAGCATCGGCAAACACACCGAAATCCCGTTTGGTATGGCTTTGTTCAGGCAGATGTAAAATCTTAATATCACTGTCAAATACAACCGGCTCTAATCGTACGGTTTCGTGAATCGGAGAAATCCATTCAAACGTACGCAGGCGCTTAAACAGCTTCGGGCGGTATTCTTCTTCAAAATTATAAACGGTGTTGTGCGATTTGCTGTTGACGTAAATCATCTGTACAATGTCAATTTCCGGAACAAGCACCTGTTTTAAATTTAAAAACTGGCGGCGGTTTTCCTCGTCTAAGACCTCGTCCGCATCGGCAGAAAAAATGTAGTCGCAGTTTGCTTTTGAAAAGGCAAAATTTCTTGCGGCGGCAAAATCGTTGTTCCATGGATAATCATAAATCAAATCCGTATATCCGGCGGCGATTTCTTTGGTGCGGTCGGTTGAGCCGGTATCTACGATAACAATTTCATCGCAGACCGGACGGTACGAATCCAGACAGCGTTTTAATAACTTTTCTTCATTTTTAACAATCATGCAAAGACTGATTGAAATCATAACGTACTCCTATCTGCCAAACGGCATATATTCCAAATCTTTTATTACTGTAAGTATGACATTTTTGTGGGAAGACTGTCAACGGGAAGTTTCACAATGTGGAAAAGTATGGTATACTGTTTTTAGTTTAGAATAAGTGGAAAGTGAGGCACAAAAGTATGAAAAAAAGAAAGGCAGCAGTGCTGGCGGCAGCTGCGTTTGCAATGACGGCGGCATTTTTTTTAAACGGCATCCAGAGGGCAGAAGCGGCAGACAATGTTGTAGTGATGTTAGATCCCGGACATGACAGTACACATACAGGGGCGGCAGCATATGGTTTAAAAGAGCAGCAATTAAATTTAAAAATCGGACTGGCGTGCCGTACAGAGCTTGAAAAATACGATGGCATAACCGTTTATATGACACATGATACCATTGCGTGTCCGTTTGAAGGCAGTACAACCAAACAGGACTTAATACAGCGGACAGAATATGCAGGAGAAGTCGGAGCGGACCTTTTTGTAAGTCTGCATAACAATTCGGGCGATGACAGCGGATATGAAATTTATTATCCCAATAATCACTATGTATCAGAATTTAATGATATAGGATATGCGGTATCTGAGCATATTGCGGGTTACCTGAGTGAAATGGGCATATACCGGAATGGATTGTATACAAGAGATAGTGATGGCGAAGAAGATGATGATACCAACTGGTATCCGGATGGAAGCCGCGCGGATTATTACAGTGTCATCAGAAATTCCAAGTACAACGGTGTACCGGGAATTATTGTAGAACATGCTTATCTTTCAGATGCGGGGGATACACATGTATTTTTGTCCAATGACAACATGCTGGTACGTATGGGACAGGCAGATGCCAGCGGAATTGCAGATTATTTCGGACTGCATAAGAAAAATGGTCTATGTACGGATAAATACGGTGACTGGCATTATTACGAAGACGGTGAAGTATCGGATTACACGGGAATGGCGGTCAATGAATATGGCTGGTGGTATGTTACAGACGGTGAAATAGATGATTCTTATACAGGTATTGCAGAAAATGAGTATGGCCGCTGGTATATGCAGGACGGTGTTGTAAACATGGATTATACCGGAATGCTTTGTGACGGAGCAGAATGGTACTATGTTCAGGGCGGTTATGTAAATGATGCCTATACGGGAATGGCATGTAACGAGTATGGCTGGTGGTACTTTGAAGACGGAAAGTTAAACTGGAATTACACGGGAATGGCGTTGAATGAATACGGCTGGTGGTATTTTGAGAATGGCGTATTAAACTGGGATTATACCGGAATGGTATGTAACGAATATGGCTGGTGGTACTATCAGAATGGCAACTTGAATCGTGAATATACGGGAATGGCGTTGAATGAATACGGCTGGTGGTATTTTGAAAATGGATTTTTAAACCTGAATTATACGGGAATGGCGTTGAATGAGTATGGCTGGTGGTATTTTGAAAATGGCAATTTAAATGATGCCTATACGGGAATGGCGTTAAATGAATATGGCTGGTGGTACTTTGAAAACGGTCAACTGAATCGTGAATATACGGGAATGGCGCACAATGAATACGGCTGGTGGTATTTTGAAAATGGTCTGTTAAATGAGGAATATACCGGTATTGGCGCAAACAGTTACGGTGAATGGTATTATCAGCAGGGCAGAATCGGATATGACTTTAGCGGAAAAGTGAAATTTGATGATACAGAATATACCATTACAGAAGGTTATGTCGTAGAAAAAAGGATTGTAAATGAAACAGAAGCAGATACAGCAGATACAGTACATACAGCAGGAACGCTTCCAGCAGGCGAAGAAAGCAGTACTCTCGGCAAATAGGCATAATAAAGGGATTGGAACACTTTCCGAAAAGACGGTACATAGTGTACTGAAAAAATTTTTTGAGCCGGAAGAAGACAACCATGAAGTTGCGCTTGAGGGTTATTTTGCGGATATTTACAATGAAAACGGGGTTATTGAAATCCAGACAAGAAGCTTTGAGCGGCTTCGTGAAAAGCTGGCAGTCTTTTTGAACCACTATCCGGTAACAATTGTCTATCCGATGCCCTGCAACAAATGGGTGTTCTGGGTTGATGAACAGACAGGGGAGGTGAGTGAACCAAGAAAATCACCGCGCCACTACACGGTCTACGATGCTTTTACGGAGCTGTATAAAATCAAACAGTATCTGCATCACCCACAGCTGACGGTCAAACTGGTACTGATGGATATGCAGGAGTATAAGACGTTACAGCAGCGGATTCGTACCAAAAAAGGAATCCGCAGGCACGGCGAAAAAAAGGACAGAATCCCGATAGGCATACGGGAGATAGTGACAATTGAGCAGCTTGAAGACTATATGCAGTTTGTGCCGTATGAACTGGATGGCACGTTTACTTCGGCAGATTTTGCAAAAGCTGCCCATATTCCGGTGGATACGGCAAGGATAACGCTTAATATTTTAAAGGATACGCAGACGGTTACAAGAGTAGGAAAGCAGGGCAGGTCGTATCTTTACGAGGTGAAGGAAAACAATAGATGTATGTAATAAAGGACAACGTAATTAAACTTTCAGTCCGCGGACTGGTTGAATTTATCTGCCGCAGCGGTGATATTGATAACAGAACCGGCGGATTTTCAGATGTGCGTCTGATGCAGGAGGGTACGCGCATGCACAAAAAAATACAAAAAAGCATGGGCGCATCTTACAGGGCGGAAGTTCCGTTAAAAATTGAACTGCCGGAAACGGTGGAGAATATTGATTACATCATACGTCTGGAGGGCAGGGCGGACGGTATTATCAGTGATTTCCACGAAGAAGCGGACGGCAGTAAGACACCGGTTGGAAAGGTTATTATTGATGAGATTAAAACCATGCAGTCCGATGTGGAAAAGTTAGAACAGCCGGTGTCGGTACATGAAGCGCAGGCAAAGGTGTACGGCTATATTTATATGGTACAGAACCATCTTTCCGGTATCGGCGTACAGATGACCTATGCCAATCCTGAAACAGAAAAAATAAAGCGTTTTACAAAAGAATATTCAAAAGAAGAACTGACAGAATGGTTTGAAACGCTGATCAACAGCTTTAAACGGTGGTCAGATTTTGTCTTTTGCGAACGTGAAAAAAGGACGGCATCGATTAAGAAGCTGTCCTTTCCGTTTGAATACCGCAAAGGACAGAAAAAACTGGTAACAGGTGTTTATCACTGCATCGGGGAAGCAAGAAATCTTTTTATTCAGGCATCAACCGGTGTTGGAAAAACCATTTCAACTATTTATCCGGCAGTCTGTGCCATGGGACAGAGTAAGGCAGACAAAATCTTTTATCTGACCTCTAAGACGATTACAAGAACCGTTGCCGAAGAAACCTTTTCAATTCTGCGCAGGCAGGGGCTTTCTATGCGTACGGTGACACTGACGGCAAAAGATAAAATCTGCATTCTGGAGGAAAGAAACTGCAATCCTGTTAAATGCGAGAGGGCAGCAGGACATTTTGACAGGATTAACGATGCGGTCTATGACATGATCACACATGAAATGGTGATTGACCGTGAAAAAGTGATGGAATATGCAAAGAAACATTGTGTCTGTCCGTTTGAGATGTCACTGGATATTTCATACTGGTGTGACGGCATTATCTGTGATTATAATTATGTTTTTGACCCAAATGTGGCACTCAAGCGCTACTTTGGCGAAGGAAACAGGGGCGAGTATATTTTTCTGGTGGACGAAGCACACAATCTGGTTGACAGGGCAAGGCAGATGTACAGTGCTATTCTTGTAAAAGAGGATTTTCTGACAATAAAAAAATATGTAAAAGATACAGACAGGGCATTGTATAACAGCCTTGAAAAGTGCAATGCCGGATTGTTGGAATATAAAAGAAAATGTGATACAATAGATGTGATTGATTATCTGGGAACTTTTCCTGCGGCACTGGAACGGTGTTATGTAAGATTACAGCATTTTCTGGAACATCATAAAAATCATCCGCAGCAGGAGGAAATTTTGCAGTTTTTCTTTACACTGCGGCATTTTCTGAATATGTATGACTGCATGGATGAAAAATATCTGATTTATACAAAGCATGATGAGAACAATCATTTTTATATGAAATTGTTCTGTGTAGACCCGTCAACAAATCTGTCGGAAAGACTGGCACAGGGAAGAAGTGCCGTGTTTTTTTCGGCGACGCTGCTTCCGGTCAATTATTTTAAAGAAATGCTGACTGCAGATACACAGGATTATGCAGTGTATGCACAGTCTTCGTTTGACAGTAAAAAGCGCAGAATTGTTATCGGAAAAGATGTCAGCAGCAGATATACAAGAAGAAATGCAGGGGAATACCGGAAAGTATGCCGCTACATTGCCGAAACGGTACAGGTGCATCCGGGACGGTATCTCGTATTTTTTCCATCATATGGATATTTGCAGCAGGTAAAAGAAAACTATGAACAGATGTATAAACCGGATGAAATCATCATGGGCGCAGAGGGCGGTACACCAAAGCTTACAGCAGAACAGAATCTGATTGTGCAGCTTCCGTCAATGAAAGAACAGGAAAAAGAAAATTTTCTGTCTTTATTTGAAAATGTGCAGGGAAGTGGAAGCCTTTTAGGATTTTGTGTAATGGGCGGCATATTTTCAGAAGGGATTGACTTAAAAAGAGAAAGTCTTATCGGAACGATTATTGTCGGTACGGGAATTCCGATGATATCAAAGGAAAGAAATCTGTTGCGGGATTACTTTGACGGATGTGGAAAGGATGGTTATGCGTATGCCTATATCTATCCCGGCATGAATAAGGTATTACAGTCGGCAGGGCGCGTTATCCGCACAGAGGAAGACTGTGGAGTGATTATTTTACTCGATGACAGATTCTTAACCGGATATGAAAAGCTGATCCGAGGGAATGGAATGAGATTTATCCGTAACAAAGCACAATTTTAAAAATATATTAGCAGATTTTTGGAAAAATTTAGTGCAATAAAGTTAAATGTATTGTATAATAATTAAAAGAATTAATGTAAGCTGTATATACAAGTGTGGCTCGTGAGTGAAAAATCCAACGCAATATTAGGAACGTCTGACAAAATAATTGGCAGTGAGTGGAGAATAGCATATGGAGAATAGTATTAAGAATCAATTAGAAGAAAGCAGAAAAGATGGTACTTTAAAGGAAACGCTTCAGGGGATGGGGTTTAACCGTCTGCAGTCCGTAGAGATTGCCAAAGGCTTGAACAATGAAGTGGATATTACAAAATATGCGGATAAAAAGTATGACGCAGCGCAGATGAAGTCTATCCGGCTGGCACTCGAAGAAGGCATGGATATCACACCGTTTGCAGATAACCGTTATAATTATATGCAGATGGAGGAAATTAAAGCGGTTATCAGGGAACATATGGATTTAGATGCGGTATGCAATCCGGCATATGATTATTCGGTCATGAAAGAGATCCGTTTATCGGAACGGATGAATTATGATATTACAAAATACGCAAAACGGGGATTTTCAGGAAATGTTCTTAGACAAATCCGTAAGGCAAGGGAAAAAGAGATTGATTTATCGTTCTTTGTCAATGAAGGATTTGATGAATATCAGCTGCGGGAAATCCGTCTTGGTATTGAACACTGTGTAGATATTACAAAATATCTGCTGCATGAATATACGGGGGACCAGATGAAGCAGCTGCGGCTTGGATTACAGGCCGGTCTTGATGTCAGCTGGTATTCGATGGTTGGATTTTCATCCGCCCAGATGGAACAGGTACGGCTGGGACTGGAAGCCGGAATTGATGTTTCAGGATATGCAGATCCGTTTATCGATGCACTGGAAATGGAAGATATGAGGTTAAAGCTTGAGGGAACAAATCCGAAGGCAGCGGGCTGGATGAATTGCAGAGCCAGGAAGTCCTTTTGGGACTGGAAAGCGGTGTGAATGTTAATCTCTATGCAGATGCAGCATATGATTTTAAACAGATGGAGCAGATAAGACTTGGGCTGGAACATGGGATTGATGTGACAAAGCTGCTCAATCCGCTGATACCAAGTGATGTTATGATGAATATGAGGCTTGAGTCAGAAACATTAAAAAAGTAGGATATTGATGAAATAGGATATGAGGCCTTTTGGGGCAGAATTGAGGTACATATGGGAACACCTGAACTTTTTGATGAAATGGGACAACTTAATAAAAAAGATATTCAGGTCATAATAGCCGATGACAATATGTCTGCGACTCTTTTTTTAAGTAAACCTGCAAAAGAGGAAGACCCCTATACATATGAAGAAGTGATGCGGGCTTTGTCTAATGCCGGCGTAAAGATGGGGTTGGATGATGCCAGGATTCATCATATGGTGGAGGAGCAGATTTATAATACGGCGGTAGTCGTTGCACAGGGGAAGATGGTGCAGGATGGCGCAGACGGTTACTATGAATTTGAATTTGAAACGGATTTGAAGGCAAAACCGTCTGTGCGTGAAGACGGCTCGGTTGACTATTATAATATGAAGCTGTATGAAAAGGTGAGTGAGGGTTAAGCTTGCACAGTATTATCCGCCGACGAAAGGTGTGTTTGGATTTGATGTAAAGGAAACTTTTAGCAAGGCGGGCAGAACCAAAATCCAATCTGCGCGGCAAAGGATTTACCGTGTCAGAGGACGGTAATACCTATTATGCAGCCATTGACGGTAAAGTTGAATACTGTAACTATGATTTGCGTATCGTGAATGTATTGGACATCAGCGGTGACGTTGATTTGAATATTGGTAATATTGATTTTAATGGGGATGTCAATATCACCGGAAATGTTATTACCGGTGTAACAATCCGGGCAATGGGCAGCATCTATATCGGTGGCTATGTAGAGGGTGCGGTGATTAAGTCGAATAAAGATATCGTTTTAAATAAAGGCGTGAACGCCAATGGCATCGGACAGATTGAAGCCAAAGGGAATATATCGGCACATTTTTTTGAGAATGCGATTGTTTATGCGGAAGGCGATGTCAATGCAGGCTATATTTTAAGCAGTAAGATTATGGCACTTGGCAAAGTCATTGTACAGGGAGGCAGAGGAACGATTCACGGCGGTGATGTAACAGGTGTTATGGGGATTGAAACCTCCAATGCCGGTAATGCATCTTATGCACCGACCAATTTAAGAATCGGAGCAACAAAGAAACTCCGTATGGATTATGCCAATATTATTGTACAGTTAAAGGATATTGATTCCCAGATTGAAATGTATGAGAGTGCATTGAAGAAACTGACGATGGTAAGGGATGTGAAACCTGAGGCATTTGACAGCGTTTCTTATACGAAAATCTGTCAGTCCAAGATTATAAAGAGTGCGGAGAAGGCTAAGTGTGGGCAGGAAAGCAAGCGGCTATACGATTTGATTAAAGAGTCCGGAAAAGCTGTTGTAAAGGTTGATTCCAAAATCTTTCCGGGAGCACGTATTTATATAGAAGCCAAGGTTTATGAACCGGCGGATACACTGGTACATGTTTTAGTCCGAAAGGTCAATGACAGTATCGTTGTAAGGGATTATGAAGAATAGTGGAGGAACAATCCGATGATAGAGGAAGTTGTATCGGTAGATTTGGCAGTTCATGAAAGACTGACGGTGAGAAAAAACAGACTTGCACCGAAACAGCTTACAGGAAATGAAAAGCGAATTTCCATTGTGACGGGTACGCATGGAGATGAACTGGATGGGCAGTATGTCTGCTATGAGATTGTAAAGCAGCTGAATGCGCATCCTGAGAAGTTGAAAGGAATTGTTGATATATATCCAGATGTGAATCCTCTTGGACTTGATACAGGTTCAAGAGGAATCCCTATGTTTGACCTTGATATGAACCGGGTCTTTCCGGGAGATAACAATGGTGCGATTACGGAATATCTGGCTGCCGGGATTATTGATGATATTATTGGAAGCGATATGTGTCTGGATATTCATTCCAGCAATATTTTTGTCAAAGAAGTGCCGCAGGTGCGTTTAAATGATGACAACGAGGAGAAGCTTCTGCCATATGCAAAGCTGCTCAATGCGGATTTTGTCTGGATTTATTCATCTATTACAGTGTTGGAAGCAACACTTGCCTACAGCTTGAATAATATGGGTGTGCCGACTTTAGTGGTTGAAATGGGTGTGGGACACCGTATCAATAATGCATACTGCCATCAGCTGATAGACGGCATTTTTAATATGCTGATTCATATGGGAATATGGGAGGATGAAGCACCGCAGGTGAAACAGCCAATTATTTCTACCGAAGGAGAAGTCAGCATTATCAATGCTGCTCAGACCGGTGTGTTTGTTGCAGCAACAGACCATATGGGAGCAATTGAGATGGGAACGCATATCGGCGATATTATTGAGCCGATAGAAGGAAAGGTGATTCAGAGAATTGAGTCACCGACAAACGGAATTATATTTACCCTGCGGGAAAATCCGGTTGTATACAAAGGTGCGTTGATTGCCCGGGTATATGGAGGAAAAGCATGAAAAAGATTGAGTTATATAGATTAAAAGGCCTCTACCGGGAAGATTTTGTTGTAGAGGGCTACCGGTTCGGCGGAGAGGAGAATTCAGCCTGTATCGTCGGGGCGTTGCGGGGAAATGAAATGCAGCAGCTCTATATCTGTTCACAGCTGATTAAAGTTTTAAAAGAGCTGGAAGCACACGGGGCGATTACACATGGACACGGCATTCTGGTTGTGCCGACGGCAAACAGTTATTCCATGAATGTTGGCAAACGGTTCTGGGCAGTGGATAATATAGATATTAACAGAACCTTTCCGGGCGATCTGCGTGGAGATACCACAAAGCAGATTGCGGGAGAACTGTTTGAAAAGGTAAAAGGATACAGCTACGGTATCCAGTTTGCAAGCTTTTATATGCCGGGGGATTTTATCCCGCATGTGCGCATGATGGAAACCGGCTATCAGAATGCAAGCCTTGCGAATCTGTTCGGGTTACAGTATGTAGTTATCCGAAAGCCAAAGCCGATGGATACGGTAACACTAAATTATAACTGGCAGATGAACGGAACAAATGCATTTTCGATTTATACCAACAGCACTGATCTGGTGGATGACCGTTCAGCAAGGCAGGCTGTGTCATCGGTGCTTCGTTTTCTGACCCGCATGGGCATTTTAAAATATAACAACCACAGCGGCTATATTGCCAGTGTGATTAATGAATATGACCTGCTTCCGGTAAAAACATATGATGCCGGATTTTACAGGCATTTGAAAAATCCGGGAGACCCGGTATTTCACGGCGATCTGATTGCACAGGTAATTGATCCGTATGAGGGAGAAGTCAAAAGTGAAATCTATTCCCAGACGGACGGTATCGTATTTTTTGCGCATACGGCACCGATGGTTACGGGAAATGAGGTTGTATATAAGATTATACGAAGAATGCATGAGTAGTTATTGTTTAATTTTGACAGATATGCTACAATGATACTTATTTCAATAATACATTAAAGCGGGGCGCGGTAAAGTTTGCACCCGGCAGAATTTTAGGAGGAAAAGATGAGCGGCGTTAAAAGAGTTTTTGTTGAAAAGAAAAAACCATATGCTGTAAAAGCAAAAGAGCTTCATGATGAGATTGCAGGATATTTGGGAATTAAGACGATTTCACAGGTAAGGGTTTTAATCCGTTATGATATTGAGAATCTTTCAGAGGAAACTTATACACAGGCATTGACAACGGTATTTTCAGAACCACCGGTTGATGATGTATATGAAATGGAATTTCCGGCAGATGCTGATGATTTCGTATTTTCCGTAGAATATCTTCCGGGACAGTTTGACCAGAGAGCAGACTCCGCAGAGCAGTGTGTGCGTTTTTTCAATGAAAATGAAACACCGGTTATCAAAACAGCAGTTACATATGTATTGACGGGTGCGTTAACAGCTGATGAAAAAGAAAAGATTAAGGAACTCTGTATCAATCCGGTAGATTCAAGGGAAGCATCCAGTGAACTGCCAAAGACACTGGTGACAGAATTTAAAGTGCCGGCAGATGTAAAGATTTTTGACGGATTTAATGAAATGTCAGAAACTCAGTTAAAGGAATTATATGATTCTTTAGGACTTGCTATGACTTTTAAGGATTTTGCATTTATCCAGCAGTATTTTGCAGGAGAGGAAAAGAGAAATCCTTCCATGACGGAAATCCGGGTACTCGATACATACTGGTCTGACCACTGCCGTCATACGACATTTGCAACCGAATTAAAGAACGTTACATTTAAAGACGGTTATTACAAAGCACCAATGCAGGCAACTTATGAAAAGTATCTTGCAGACAGAGCCGTAATTTATAAAGACAGAAAAGATAAATTTGTCTGCTTAATGGACCTTGCCCTGATGGCAATGAAGAAGTTAAAGGCAGAAGGAAAGTTACAGGATCAGGAAGAATCTGATGAAATCAATGCGTGCAGTATTGTTGTGCCGGTTGAAATTGACGGAAAAACAGAAGAATGGCTTGTAAACTTCAAAATGAAACACACAACCACCCGACAGAAATCGAACCGTTCGGTGGTGCGGCGACCTGCCTTGGCGGTGCAATCCGTGACCCGCTTTCAGGACGTACCTATGTTTATCAGGCAATGCGTGTAACCGGTGCAGCAGATCCGACCGTTCCGATTTCACAGACCTTAAAGGGCAAGCTTCCGCAGAGAAAGCTTGTAACAGGAGCTGCACAGGGCTACAGCTCTTACGGTAACCAGATCGGTCTTGCAACCGGTTATGTAAAGGAAATTTATCATCCGGATTATGTGGCAAAGAGAATGGAAATCGGTGCCGTTATGGCAGCAGCGCCAAGAAGTGCCGTAAAGAGAGAAACCTCTGATCCGGGCGATATTATTATCTTACTCGGCGGACGTACAGGACGTGATGGCTGCGGCGGTGCAACCGGTTCTTCAAAGGTGCATACAACAGAATCCATTGAAACCTGCGGTGCAGAAGTACAAAAGGGTAATGCACCGACAGAGCGTAAGATGCAGAGATTATTCAGAAGACCGGAAGTTACAAAGCTGATTAAGAAGTGTAACGACTTTGGTGCGGGCGGTGTATCCGTTGCAATCGGTGAACTTGCAGACGGTTTACGCGTATCCTTAGATAAAGTGCCAAAGAAATATGAAGGTCTTGACGGAACAGAACTTGCAATTTCCGAATCACAGGAGAGAATGGCGGTTGTCATTGATCCAGCAGATGTAGAAGCATTTTTAGCATATGCCGCAGAAGAAAACTTAGAAGCAGTAGAAGTTGCGGTTGTAACAAAAGAGCCTAGACTGGTGCTTGAGTGGAGAGGCAGGGAAATTGTCAACATTTCAAGAGCATTTCTGGATACCAACGGTGCACATCAGGAAACTTCTGTACTGGTTGACATTCCGGAGAAGGAAGACTGTGTCTTAAATGCAGGCAAGGTTGAAGATGTAAGAGGTAAGTGGTTAAAGGTTCTTTCAGACTTAAATGAGTGTTCACAGAAAGGTCTGGTAGAACGTTTCGATGGCTCTATCGGCGCCGGTTCGGTACTCATGCCTTACGGCGGTAAGTATCAGTTGACCGAAACACAGGCAATGGTTGCAAAACTCCCTGTATTAAAGGGTAAGTGCGATACTGTAACGATGATGGCATATGGATTTGACCCATATCTGTCAAAGTGGAGTCCATACCATGGTGCGGTTTATGCAGTTATTGATTCTGTTGCAAAGATTGTGGCAGCAGGCGGTGATTACAGCAAGATCCGTTTTACGTTCCAGGAATACTTCAGAAGAATGACAGAAGACCCGTCACGCTGGAGCCAGCCGTTTGCAGCACTGTTAGGTGCTTATGAAGCACAGTTAGGCTTCGGACTTCCGTCTATCGGCGGTAAGGACAGTATGTCAGGAACATTTGAAGATATTGATGTTCCACCGACACTCTGCTCATTTGCAGTTGATGTAGCAAAGGAAAGCGACATTATTACACCGGAATTAAAGACAGCAGGAAATGTATTGGTACGGTTTGATATTACAAAGAATGAATATGATTTACCGGATTTTGAACAGGTAAAGGCTTTATATGCGGCTGTTCATGAACTCATTGTAAAGAAAGCAGTGGTTTCTGCTTATGTATGCGATGCAAACGGTCTGATTCCTGCACTTTCAAAGATGGCATTCGGTAATATGAAAGGCTTTGCGTTAAATAATGATCTCAAGGAAGAACAGTTATTTGCACCAGCTTACGGCTGTATTGTGGCAGAAGTAGAAAAGAGCCGTTTATCAGAAATTACAGTACCGTATACAACGGTTGGTACAGTAACAGATGAAGCAAAGTTTACTTATAAAGAAGTGGCAATTAATGCAGAAGAAGCATTAAGCGTATGGAAGGAACCGCTTGAAAATGTATTCCCGACAAAGGTTTCAAAGGATGAAACACCGGTTGAAAGTAAGCTCTACAAGGCAGACAGTGTTTATGTATGCAAGAATAAAGTAGCAAAGCCGACTGTATTTATTCCGGTATTTCCGGGTACAAACTGCGAATACGACAGCACAAAGGCATTTGAACGTGCAGGCGCAGATGTCATCGTAAAGGTATTTAAGAACCTTTCTGCACAGGGAATCAGAGAATCTGTGGATGAATTTGAAAAGGCAATCAACCAGTCACAGATTATCATGTTCCCGGGAGGATTCTCCGCAGGTGATGAACCGGACGGTTCTGCGAAGTTCTTTGCAACGGCATTCCGTAACGCAAAGATGAAGGAAGCTGTTGAAAGACTGTTAAATGAAAGAGATGGTCTTGCACTGGGTATCTGTAACGGTTTCCAGGCATTAATCAAGCTGGGACTTGTGCCAAACGGCTCCATTACCGGACAGAACGACCAGTCACCGACACTGACATTTAACACCATCAACCGCCATATCTCAAAAATGGTTTACACAAAGGTTGTATCCAATAAGAGCCCATGGCTTGCAAAGGCTGAATTAGGCGGTGTATATACAAACCCTGCTTCACACGGCGAAGGTCGTTTTGTAGCACCGAAGGAATGGTTAGATAAGCTGTTTGAAAACGGACAGGTAGCAACACAGTACTGTGATCTGGCAGGAAATGTTTCTATGGACGAAGAATGGAATGTCAACGGTTCTTATATGGCGATTGAAGGTATTACAAGCCCTGACGGAAGATGTCTTGGTAAAATGGCACATTCCGAAAGACGCGGTGATTCCGTTGCAATCAATATCTACGGCGAACAGGATTTGAAGATATTTGAATCCGGCGTGGAATACTTTAAGTAAGATTCGTTTTTGTCTAAGAAAGAATGAAATAAAAGGTTGAAAACCTTGCAGAAGGGAAAATCTTCTGCAAGGTTTTCTTTTTTGTAAGGGAATTGTCACGTTCCTGTGATAAGATAAACATATAAAAACAGGGGAAGGGCAGGTGACGTGCAATGCAGATTCTTCAAAATGTGTTACACAGTCTGACAAAAAGAAAGAAACAGGCGGGAAAGGTAACGGTTACAGCGGCGGTTGCGGCAGTTTTCATAGCGGTTATCGTGGTAAGTGCAAATGGCATTTTAAGTTATCAGAAAGCAGTGACCAAGAAAACATTTGGCGGCTGGTTTATAATGGAAAACAGCAGTAACGGAACGCAGTCGGAGGAATTAAAGACACATCCGTATCTGGCAGGAAGCGGAAAAGCTGTGAATACGGCAGTATACAGTGTCTCCGAATTGTCGTCAACAGAGATAAAAATAGGTTATATGGACAGTATGGCGGCACAGCTGGCATCACTTACACTGTTGAAAGGAGCAATGCCGCAGAATAATGATGAAATTGCAGTAGAGCGGCATACATTGGAAACACTTGGATATTCTGAAGAATTGGGGCAGACAATAACTGTTTCCTATCCTGATAAAAACAATAAGACCAGTATTTACGAGAAGCAGCTGGCAGTCAGGGAATATACGCTGACAGGCGTACTGGAGGATTATGCGGCATACTGGGACAGCGGAAGTTATATGCCGGTCATGCTTGTTACGCAGATAGAGGCGGAAAACTATGCGCAGACGGAATCGGTTACAACGCTTTACGCACTTAATGAAGATATCCATACAGCGGATTACAGGCAGATATATCAGGGCATGTATAAGGTATCAACCGCAGATACAAAATTGATTTATAACAGTAAGACATATGACAGTCATGAAACGGATTTCGGGAAAATGAGTATCTATGCGGGCTGTTTCGCACTGGCAGCGGGAATTTTTGTTACGGCAGCAGTTTTGTGGACATATCAGCGGGAGCGCAGAACAGCTTACCGGCAGTTTGAGAGAATGGGCATGACACGTTTTTGCCGGGCATGGTACCAGCTTACAGAACTGTGTGTGTTGATTGTACCGGCGGCGGTTGTCGGAACGGCAGCAGGCATTGGAATCGTGTGGCTGATTCTGTGGATTTTGTTACAGCGGCAGAATGCACAGGCACAGCTTACGCTGACTGCCTTTGGCAGTGTGGCGGCATGGACGGCGGTTTTTTGTGTGATAACGGCTTTGTGGGGACTGTATGCGGCGCAAAGAGTGGACAGGGAAAAGCAAAAGCAGAAAAAGAAGCTGTCCGTGTGGACAATGCGGTACGGACAGCATGTTATAAAAGCGGGATTTACGGGTATTGTTGTGCTTGCGGTGCTTGTCTGCACACAAAAAATGTCGGCGGTACAGAAAGCATACACCCATGAAAAAAGACAGCCGGATTTAATGATTACACCGGACGGTATTATCGATGAAGGAAATTCAGATACAGCAAGTGAAAGCAGCGGCACAACATCTTCCGAGACGGTACTGGACGGGGAGAAGGTAATGATGGATTACAAATATGATACGGGGAAAATGCGTGTAATTCATGGCCTGCCGCAGTCACTGACGGCATATATCGGACAGATGTCAGGAATTGACAAAACAGATACCGCATTGGTGCAGAACTGGATGGTTCTGTATTATAAGACTAAAAATGATACTGAATTTTATAAGCAGTACATCGAAGAAAACGGTCTGGAAAATTTTTTAAACAAGGGTGTTATGAAGTATGAAATGCCGGCATACAGCGGAACACGTACAATGACACATTTTGTTTTTAGTAAATTTAACGGAACGCGCAGTCTGGATTATTATGTGGCGGCAAACAGGGCAGTTTATGAGGAGCTGGAAGATTATATCGATGAAGAATACAGAGATTATGAAGCCTTTGAACGTGGAGAGCAGGCTGTACTGGTGATTCAGAAAGGGGCTGCCGGGGAATATGTGGACACCTGTAAGGCAGGTGATACACTATCGTCATCTTCGGACTACTTTTATTGGATGAATAATAATCACTCAAGCTATGCTGTATCGGAATTGTATCAGGAATGCGCGGATTATATGCAGAAAATGCGTTTTTCAACAGCAGAGTTTGATGCGGTAGAAGAAATCCTGTCAGATATGGATGACAAGCAGGAAGATGAAATCAGACAGGAAATTCAGGAACTTCCGGAAACGTTACAGGAAAAGATTTTATATAGATACCGTGCCGGTAAAAATATATATAAATCAGAAAATCCGGTGACAGTGGCAGCAGTTGTCTATCTGGATGAAGAAAACGAAACGGCATTTTATGAGAAGTTTCCTATATTAAAGGAAATGAATGCACAGGAATACTGGATTATGCCGGAAAGTGTCGTTTATAACCGTTATCAGTTGTCTGCAAAAAGAATGTGTACGGTCATGGAAAAAGAATATGACCCGGAGCAGTATCGGGATTTAGGTCAGAATGTGATGATGGTATCCTACGGATTATCGGCATTGTATCAGGCAACAGATGAGGTGTTAAGAGCATATCTGGATTCCTACGGCTATTCTTATGTGAGCCATTTTGAAGAAAACAACGTGTACAGGATACAATATCTCAATCAATTGTTTTTCTATGGTATTACAATCGTCGGGATTCTTTTACTGTATGGATTGATTCTGGTGGTATGGAGTCTGTTTTATCTGCAGGAGCAGAAAAAGAGGATACGTCTTTTAATGGAACTTGGAATGGAGCGGAGTGCCATTTATACAGATGAAATGCAAAACTGTAGTCTGGCAACGGTGCCGGGGGCCGTCATGGCAGGCATTTTGTTTTATGCAGCAGGAACAGTGCAGGGCGGACCGGCGCTTGGAAGCTTACAGACCGCGGGAATTGCTGCGGCAGTTGCCGGTACAGGATTGTTGCTAACGGCGCTGATTTATGTCAAAATAGGGAAAAGCGGTAAAACAGGAGCAGACAGATGGAACAAAATGGGGAAATAAAAATACTTGTCGTAGAAGATGACATTTCATTAAAGGATAGTCTGGTACGGCTGTTACAGAACAGGGATTTTTTGGTACAGGCAGTTGAAAATAAACAGCAGGCGGTGGAGCAGATAAAGAGCGGGCAGCAGTATGACATTTATCTGCTGGATGTGTGGCTGCCGGACGGCAATGGGTTTGATATCTGTCATGAAATCCGGAAAATTTCACAGGCGATTGTGATGTTTCTGACTTCATGTGATGACGAGGAAAGTATCACAAAGGGACTGGATATTGGCGGAGATGATTACATTACAAAGCCGTTTCGGGTAGCAGAACTGATTTCAAGGATTCATGCAAACCTGCGCAGGCTGACAGTACAGGTTATACCGGAAGTATCAAAAATATCCGCGGCGAATTTGTCCACGCTGCCGCAGGGATACAACCGGCGGAAAATTTTAGCCAGCGGCGATATCAGGGCGGATTTTGAAAGAGCGGAAATATTTAAGGACGGACAGCTGTTAAAGCTGACACCGTTAGAAGCACAGCTGTTAGAAATTTTTTTAAGAAATCCCGAAATTATTATTAAAAGAGGACAGTTCTTAGAAAAGCTGTGGGACGGACACGGAAACTTTGTAGAAGATAATACACTAACTGTTTCGGTGAGCCGGTTAAAAAATAAACTGGGCATGTATACAGAGGGAAAACAGCAATATATAGAAACAATCCGGGGATATGGCTACCGGTGGAATTTGAGGTGTGTAATCAGTGAAGAAGAAAGCGGCGGGACGGACGAAAAATCAATTTGGTAAAAATGAAGTCAGAAAGCGTGCGGCAGTCATGAATCTGACATGGCTTGTAGTATGGCTTTTAAGCTTTGCGGGAATGGCGGTGTTTTATGAATTAAAATGTCAGGCGGTGATTGGCGCGGTCTATCAAAGCAATCCGTCCGCGGGCATATTAGTCACCAATCATATGTTTATGGCAAAGATAAATTATGAAAATCTCATTTCTGCGGCATCGGCGGTTTATGAAAGCGGTTACACGGAACAGGGAATTTTGTGGCTGACATGGTATGCGGGCGGAAAGGGATTTCTGCTTGCAGGTATTGTTATACTGGCTGTTATGGGGCTTCTTTCATGGCGGTATGTAAAAAAGATTGGCGGCAGTGACGTTTATGCGCTGTTGGAAAGTGATAAAGTGCAGATAAAAAAATGCCGTGAGGAATTGGAAGCAGCACTGCGGTATACCAAAAGAAAAGAAGAACAAGTACAGAAATTCACAGAAAATATCGCACACCAGATTAAGACACCGCTTGCGGGATTAAGTCTGTTACTTGATGTTATCCGGGAAGAAATTCCGCAGGAACAGACGATACAAAATGACATTGCGCAGTGCTTTTTACATGTGGAAAGAATCAAGGAATTTATCCGTCAGTTACTTACAATCAGCCGCATTGAAGCCGGAAAGGTGCGTTTTATAAAAGAGCCGGTCAGCATTTCAGGTCTGTTTGAAAATGTCAGACAGGCAGTACAGACAGACTGTAAACTGACCTTTGACTGTGAGGATAAGGACGCACAGATTTATGCAGACGGACAGTGGATTACGGAAGCATTGATTAATCTTGTGGAAAATGCCTGCCGTGCGGCACGGGCAGCACAACAGATGCAAGAACAGCCGGAGGTAAAAATAGTTGCCGTGGTGCATGCGGATAAGTGTGTTATTAAGGTAGTGGATAACGGAAACGGATTTGCGGACGGCGACACGACACATTTATTTGACAGGTTTGAAACGCAGGGAGATTACGCATCGTTTCAGACAGGTATCGGCTTGAATCTTTCCAGGCTTGTGGTTGAAGCACACAGCGGGACGATACAGGCATATAACAGACAAGACGGGCAGGGCGCGGTTTTCAGGGTGGTACTGCCGCAGTTTGCATTAAAGCAGGGTAAAATCTAGTACCTGCGGAAAAGAGGAAATTATGGGAGAAATTTTACGGGCAGAAAATATTTCAAAGACCTATCAGGCGGGGCGTGTTGTCGTAAAGGCACTAAACCGGTGCAGTTTTTCGGTAGAGCGTGGAGAATTTGTGGCGGTTGTCGGAAGAAGCGGTTCAGGAAAGTCTACCTTGCTTCGGATACTGGCGAGTTTTGATAAACCGGATGAAGGAAAGGTTTATGTGGAAGGTGAAGAAATTTCGGGGCTGAAGGGGAAAAAGCTGGCACAGTTCCGGCAGGAAAAAATCGGGTTTATTTATCAGGACTACAGTCTTTTTCCGGAATATACGGCATATGAAAATGTACTGCTTCCGCTAAAGATTGCACACCAGGCGGTGGATAAGGAGCAGCTGGAGCGGCTCTTTGAAGAACTGGGAATTACGGACTGCAGGGAGCGGTATCCCGATGAAATGTCCGGCGGACAAAAACAGCGTGTGGCAATTGCAAGGGCGCTGGTTACAAGACCGGCGGTGCTTTTTGCCGATGAACCGACCGGAAATTTAGATGCAGAAAATGCAGAAAGCGTGGCGGCGATTTTATCAAGAGCGTCTATGCGGTACGGACAGACGATTGTCATGGTTACGCATGACAGGCAGATGGCAGATTATGCCGACAGAATACTTTCTATGGAAAATATTGTGGCGTGCATGAAATGATTGCATTTGACGGTATGGGTGTGTATAATGAAAATGTACAGCAATATATAGTAAATAATGGATATGCTATAAATGCATAGGCAGTTGTTAAGAATCATTTGTAGATTTTTTACTTTTGCGGAAGAAAACAAGGATGTAAGGAGGACAAGCGATGAGAGGTCATATGAAAAAATGTATCAGAAAAGCCGCCGCTGCGGTATTAAGTGCAGCACTTCTGGTTACATCGGAAAGTCCCGCATTTGCACAAAACATACAGCAGACCGCGGTACCGGCAGATGTAATAACAGAGCAAAGCAGGCTGGAAGACGGCATTGCACAGACAGGTTATATTTCGGACAGCTTTTCTGAAAAAAGGCAGGAAGTACAAAAAGAGGATACAGAAGGACTGTTAAAATCAGCAGCAGAACAATTACCGGGACAATACCGGACGCAGCAGCTGCCGGCGGTCAGAAATCAGGGAGGTTATGGAACATGCTGGGCATTTTCAACGATTGCATGCATGGAAATCAATCTGATGAAAAAAGGTTACGGGGAAACGGATTTGTCGGAATTGCAACTGATTTATTTTGCAACGCATTCTGTGAAGGATAAGCTGGGCGGACTGACAGGTGATGATTACGTGTATACGGATACAGATATAAATTATCTGATGCGTGGCGGAAATTATGAGATGGCGGTTAATACGCTGTCAGACTGGCTTTCAGCGGCACGTGAGGAAAGCGCACCGTATGAAACGGCAGCCGATGTACTGGATACAGGACTTTCGGATGAACTTGCTTATGCAGATGTGGCGCATTTACAGAATTATAGAAGTTATAATTTGCAGAATATGGAAGATGTAAAACAGGCTGTGATGGATTATGGTGCAGTCGGAATCAGTTATTATGCATATACATATTCAGGGTTTGCCAGCAATCAGTATTATAATGCAGATACAGCTGGATATTATTGTTATGACGAACAGACAACCAACCATGCAGTCACTGTTGTAGGCTGGGATGATGATTATCCGGCACAGAATTTCCCGACAGCACCGGAGGGAAATGGAGCATGGATAGTCCGTAACAGCTGGGGAAGTGATTTTGGCGAGGACGGATATTTTTATATTTCATATTATGATCAAAGTCTTTCCGGTTCAGCAGTGGCATTTGAAGCAGAACCTGCGGATAATTATGATAATAATTATCAATATGACGGAAGTGCATTTGCAATGATGACAGGAAAGCAGCAGTTTAAGGCGGCAAATGTATTTACCGCAAAAGCCAATGAGAATGGCACAGAGCAGATTGCGGCAGCATCTTTTGAGGTTATGGCAAAACAGATGGATTATACCGTCAGTATTTACACCGGTCTTACAGATGTGGACAATCCTGAAAGCGGCGAGTTAAAAGCACAAAAAAGCGGCTCTTTTTCAAGCGGCGACAAGGATAATCTTTTAAAGACGGTTGCGTTTGACGAACCGGTAACAGTAAATCAGGGAGAGATATTTTCAGTAGTAGCAGCATTTGCCGGTTCGGGCGGTCAGTCAGTTATGCTTTATTATGACTGTGCCAGAACATTAAACGGAATTCAGGCCAATTGTGCTGCACAGCCGCATCAGAGTTATATTTATCTGAATGAATATTATGGCTGGAGCGACTATGGAAATACTAATAATACAAACTTCAGAATTAAGGCATTTACAAATAACGTTGCAGAACCGGACACAGCAGTAACGGCGGTGAAGTTAAATAAGCATGCATTGGAACTGAACTGGCAGCAGAGTGAGCAGCTTATGGCAGAGGTGCTGCCTGAAAATGCTGCCAATAAAAATGTAATTTGGACATCTTCGGACAGTGGTGTGGCAGAAGTGTCACAGGAAGGTGTGGTTACAGCCAAAGGTGCCGGAAGTGCGGTGATTACAGTTGAAACAGAAGACGGAAAAATGCAGGACAGCTGTACGGTTACAGTAAAGAAACCGATTACAGATATAAAGATTACAGGAACAGGAGAACTTAAAGCCGGAGATAAAGCGGCATTATCGGTTGTCATTCTTCCGCAGGATACAACAGATGATACAACTGTTGTGTGGACAAGCTCAGATACCAATATTGCAGCAGTTGATCAAAACGGTCTTGTCACGGCACTTTCAAAAGGAACGGTTACAATTACCGCAAAAGCAGGAACACATACGGCAGAGCATACACTTGTAATAACGCAGGCAGCGCCAAAGCCGACGGAAAGTACAACGGAAGCTACAACAGAAGTGACAAAGCCGACGCAGAAGCCAACGGAAAGTACGACGGAAGCCACGACAGAAGCGCCAAAGCCGACACCAAAGCCAACGGAAACTACAACGGAAGCTACGACAGAAGCGCCAAAACCGACACCAAAGCCAACGGAAAGTACGACGGAAGCGCCAAAGCCGACACAGAAGCCGACGGAAGCCACAACAGAAGCAACAAAACCAACAGAAAGTACGACAGAGGTGACAAAGCCATCTGAACAGCCGACGGAAACGCCAACGCAGAAACCGGACACAGAACCGACAAAGCCTGACACAGAGGAAAAAGTTGTCTATGAAATGCGTCAGGATGCAGAGGGGGTATGGCACTATTATGCAAATGATGTGATTGCTGCAGACTATTGCGGCATGGCGTGCAATGAGTACGGCTGGTGGTACATTCAGAATGGTGATGTTAATTTTACATACACAGGTATGGCGTGTAACGAATACGGCTGGTGGTATTTTAATAACGGGCAGCTGGATCTGACATTTTACGGACTTGCGAATAATGAATATGGAACATGGTTCTATACAAACGGACAGTTAAACTTCGGATTTACGGGAATGCTGATACCGGATGACAGATGGCTCTATGTCCGGAATGGGCAGGTGCTGACAGATTATACGGGAATGGCAGTGAATGATTACGGCTGGTGGTATTTTAAAGACGGACAGCTGGATTTTAGTTATACGGGTATGGCATGCAATGAGTATGGCTGGTGGTATTTTAATAACGGGCAGCTGAATCTGACATTTAACGGACTTGCGGATAATGAATATGGAACATGGTTCTATACAAACGGACAGTTAAACTTCGGATTTACGGGAATGCTGATACCGGATGACAGATGGCTCTATGTCCGGAATGGGCAGGTGCTGACAGATTATACGGGAATGGCAGTGAATGATTACGGCTGGTGGTACTTTAAAGATGGCGCAATTGATTTTGTATATACAGGAATGGCAGTAAACGAGTATGGCTGGTGGTATTTTAACAATGGTGTAATTGATTTTGCATACACCGGAATTGGCAGCAACGAGTACGGTCAGTGGTACTTTAACAGAGGAACGATTGATTTTGGTTATAGCGGTACATTTTTTGCAGATGGACGGCAGTACACCATAAGAAACGGACTTGTAATATCATAAAGCTAAAAGGGCGGGTGAAAAAACTTTCGTTTTTCACCCGCCCTTTCCTGTGCGTCTTGCAGCGCACGTTTATGCGGCCTGCTTTGTATCTCCGAAGAAGTCTTCATACCATACAAGGAACATATAAACTGTCCAAATCTTTCTTGAATTGTCAGCTTTGCCCTCCTTATGTTCATCAAGATACTGCATTAAAACATCGGTATTAAAATACTTGTTGGCAGCTTCACTGTGGAACGCTTTTTTAATTACGTTATAATACTTTTCATCACGCAGCCAGATACGGATTGGTACCGGGAAGCCAAGTTTTTTCTTTTCTGCGACCATATCCGGCAGATAGCGGTGCGCAGCCATACGCATTGCATATTTTGTATTCTGCTTATTGACTTTATACTTTGTCGGGATATGTCGTGCAACATCAAAAACTTCCCTGTCAAGGAATGGAACACGGACCTCTAAGGAGTGTGCCATACTCATCTTGTCGGCTTTTAATAAAATATCGCCAATCAGCCAGAAGTTAATATCAATGTACTGCATTTTTGTGACATCATCCTGATTTTTAACCTTATCGTAAAACGGTTTTGTCAGCTCCGTATGATTGTACTTTCCGGTTGGATTTTTTAAAACGCGGCTGCGTTCCTTTTCGTTAAACATAAACGCATTTCCGATAAAACGTTCTTCCACCGGTTTGCTTGCACGAATCAGGAAATTCTTTCCCTTAAAACGGAACGGCAGTGCAGAAGCACAGGAAGCCAGTCCTTTTCGTAAAACATAAGGAAGTTTCTGGAAGCCTGCAAGGTCATGCGGTTCTCTGTAAATATTATAGCCGCCGAAAAATTCATCGGCACCTTCGCCGGAAAGTGCAACCTTTACGTGCTTAGAAGCCGTCTGACTTACAAAGTAGAGGGCAATCGCAGCCGGGTCTGCCAAAGGCTCGTCCATATGGTACTGGATTTTTGGAATCGCAGCCCAGTATTCTTCACTGGAAACCAGCTTGGAATAATTGTCAATTTTAATTTTTTCGGAAAGTGCCTTTGCGTAGTCAATTTCATTATATTTTTCATAGTCAAAGCCAACCGTGAAAGTCTTATCCCCGTTAAAAGTTGCGGCAACATAGCTGGAATCCACACCGCTTGAAAGGAAAGAGCCGACCTCAACATCACTGATTTTGTGGTGTTCCACGGAATCGTGCATTGCATTGTCGATACGCTCAACCCAGTCATCTAAAGAAACGGACTCATCTGCTTCAAAAACAGGTTCCCAGTAACGCTTAATGTTTAACTCACCGTTATGGAATGTTAAGCAGTGGGACGGCATCAGCTTATAAATGCCCTTGAAAAATGTTTCTTCCAGTACGGAATACTGGAAAGTCAGGTAATTTTCCAGTGCAGTTTCATTGACTGCTTTTTTGTAGCCCGGATATTCCAGAATACTTTTAATTTCAGAAGCATACACCAGATTTCCATCAACAACGGCATAGTAAAACGGCTTAATGCCAAAGAAATCCCTTGCCGCAAAAATCGTTTCCTTTTCACTGTCCCAGATTACAAAGGCAAACATACCTCTTAACTTGGAAAGCATATCTTCGCCGTATTCTTCATAAGCGTGAATCAATACTTCGGTATCGGAATTATTGGCAAAGGTATGTCCCTTTTCGATTAAATCTTTTCTTAAATCCTGATGGTTGTAAATTTCGCCATTAAATGTAATGACAATTTTTCTATCTTCATTATACATCGGCTGGCTGCCGTTATCGAGGTCGATAATAGAAAGACGTCGAAAGCCCATATATGCTTTCCCGTCAATATGCTGTCCGGCACTGTCCGGACCGCGGTGAATAATTTTATTCATCATATTTGTGAGAACTTCTTCACCGTTTTCAAGATACCCGGTGAACCCTGCAAATCCACACATATTCATTCCTCCTTGTTTTGCGAAGCAAAATGCGACTGCCCTAAGCAGGAGCAGAGGAATTTGCCTCCTTGTTTTGCGAAGCAAAATGCGACTGCCCTAAGCAGGAGCAGAGGAATTTGCCTCCTTGTTTTGCTGCGAAGTTAAAATACACGTTAAAGATTATAACAAACAAATTTGCCGATTACAATTAATAATAAAAGTTTTTCCGCCGGAATGTGATTTATACGGTAAAATTATTGAAAATGCAGCCATAGAATCACTACGAAGGACAAATGGATATGACAGCAGAACAAGGGTTTACAAAATATAGAAAATACATTATAATAAAATGAAAATTTGAATAAATATAGACAGAGAGGAAAAATGTGCATGGAAAAGATAAAGATGACAACACCGTTAGTAGAGATGGACGGAGATGAAATGACAAGAGTTCTGTGGCAGTTAATCAAAGATGAACTGCTGACTCCTTTTGTAGATTTGAATACAGAATACTACGATTTAGGTCTGGTTCACAGAAACGAAACCAACGACCAGGTAACAATCGATTCTGCTGAAGCAACTAAGAAATACGGTGTTGCAGTCAAGTGTGCAACCATTACACCGAATGCAGCACGTGTTAAAGAATATGACTTAAAAGAAATGTATAAAAGTCCGAATGGAACAATCCGTGCACTGCTTGATGGAACTGTTTTCCGTGCGCCGATTATCGTAAAAGGCATTGAGCCATATGTAAAGACATGGAAGAAGCCGATTACCATTGCAAGACATGCTTACGGTGATGTATACAAGGCCAGTGAAATGAAAGTACCGGGTGCCGGAAAAGCAGAACTGGTATTTACGGCAGAAGACGGTACACAGACCAAAGAACTGATTCATGAATTTAAGGGTGCCGGTGTATTACAGGGCATGCACAACTTAAACGGTTCTATTGAAAGCTTTGCAAGAAGCTGCTTTAACTTTGCACTGGAAACAAAGCAGGATTTATGGTTTGCGACAAAGGATACCATTTCCAAGAAATATGACCATACTTTTAAGGATATTTTCCAGGAAGTTTACGATAACGACTATAAAGCTAAATTTGAAGAAGCAGGTATTACGTATTTCTATACACTGATTGACGATGCAGTAGCCCGTGTTATCCGTTCAGAAGGCGGCTATATCTGGGCATGCAAGAACTATGACGGCGATGTTATGAGTGATATGGTAGCAACAGCGTTCGGTTCACTTTCCATGATGACATCCGTACTCGTATCACCAAACGGATACTACGAATATGAAGCTGCACACGGAACAGTTCAGAGACATTACTACAAGCACTTAAAGGGTGAAGAAACTTCAACCAACCCGATTGCAACCATTTTTGCATGGACAGGTGCGTTAAGAAAACGCGGTGAACTTGATAACATTCCGGAATTGTGTGCATTTGCGGATAAGCTGGAAAAAGCCTGCATTAAAACCGTTGAAAACGGTGAAATGACAAAAGACCTTGCACTGATTACAACACTGGACAATGTAAAGACATTAAATACACAGGATTTCATCAAAGCAGTCAGAAAGACATTAGAAGGACTTCTTTAAGATGAACGGAGGCAGATCAGAGTGAAATTTAAGTTTGAAATAAAAGATTTATTCAAGCTTCCAAATATCCTTTGCTACCTTAGAATACTGATGGTGCCGCTGTTTCTGCACGTTTATTTTACGGCAGAAACACCGCACGACTATTATCTTGCAACATTGATAGTGCTGGCATCGGGAATTACCGATTTTTTAGACGGGCAGATTGCAAGAAGATGTAATATGATAACGGATCTGGGAAAGGTCATTGACCCGGTTGCGGATAAGCTGATGCAGCTTGCGATGCTTGTGGCGCTGATGTTCCGCGTTCCGTACATGTATCTTCTGGTCATTTATCTGGTTGTGAAAGAAGTGGTTTCGACCGTATTTGCTTATATCAGTTGGAGGACGGTGCATCGCAGGCTCAATGGTGCAAAGTGGTATGGGAAAGTGTGTACAGCCCTGCTGTATGCAGTTATGCTCATTATGGTAGCCTTCCCACAGCTTTCAGACGGGTATCAGAAAATGCTTCTGCTGGTATGTGCAGGAGCGATGACGCTTTCTTTTGTAATGTATCTTCGCATTTACATTACAATGTTTATTGACGGCAGAACCGGTAAGAATGATAAGGTCATTTATTAAATCAAGAAAGGTTATGGGAACAGAATAAGGTTATGATAGGCTATACTTTTCATGGCATGAATATGAGCCAGCTGGCATTGTGGTTTTTTATCTACAGCTTCTGCGGCTGGGCAATGGAATGTGTTGTAATCCGCATCCAGCTGGGCAGATGGGAAAACAGAGGATTTGCAAAGCTTCCGTTTTGTGTCATTTACGGCTTTGGTGTGTTTATTGCATATCATTTATTCCAGCCGATTGAACACAATTATGTGGCACTGTATATCTGGGGCTGCATTGCCGCCACGATTTTTGAATATCTGACAGCACAGGTGATGCTCCGGCTGTTTGATGAAGTGTGGTGGGATTATACACATAAAAAGATTAATTATAAAGGAATTCTATGCCTTCAGAGTACATTGGGCTGGGGATTTCTTGCGTTGTTTATCTTTGGGATTTTCAACCGGCTGGTAGAAAATCTGGTATTTGCACTGGACGAAAGATTTGTCTGCTTTTTCGGGGCAGTGCTTACAATATCCTATCTCATTGATTTTACGATACATTTTATACAGAATATCCAGAACAGTGAGAGTTTTAAAAATATGGATATTTTATCCAGAATTATAAGACATTAAGGAAAATACCGCCCATAGGGCGTTGGGTAGAGCGCAGTTGCCATATCGGTAAAGGCGCTTTTGCCATTTTTGAAACAAAAGTAACGGAGATTGTAGAAAATGTTAAAAAAGGCAAAGGAAGATTTGAGTCTGCTGACGCGCAGTGGAAAGCACATATTTGTTTTTGAACTGACATATAAGCTGGCAGCAACGGCGATTGTCTATCCGCTGGCGGTACTGGTATTAAATCTGGTGTTTCGCTTTGCAGGAATCAGTTATCTTACAAATGAATACATTTTAAAAGCGGTTACAAATCCGGCAGTGATTCTGACACTGGTTTTATTAATTGTTCTGTTTGTACTATACTGCAGCTATGAAATGTCTTTTTTAACAACCTGTTTTGAGTTAAAAAGACAGGAATGTACAGCTTCCATTATAGAAACGGGACTCACGGCATTAAAGCATATCCGTCCGCTGTTTCAGATAAAAAATATTCCACTCGCCTTGTTTTATTTTATCATGATTCTTACGATTAACGTGGCGATTTGTGGAAATGTACTCTATTCCCAGACGGCGGTGAATCTGTTTAAGACGTATATTCTGCGAAACACATGGTTTGTAAAAGGTGCATTGATTGCAGGTACGCTGATTATTTATACTGTGATGATTTTTGGGATTTATTCTTTCCATGTGTTTATGCTGGAAGGTGTGGATTTCAGACAGGCTTATAAAAAGAGTGCTGCAATTGTCAAAAAACATTTTGTGGGAACACTTGGTTCACTTGTAATGTACAATTTGGGTGTGCTTGTGATAATCGGTATTTTTTATGTGCTGATTTCAGCAGTTCTGATTGCAGGCGTGAAACTGCTTGCAATGGCATATATGGGAAGTGCGGTTTATTTATCCGTTCTGCGTGCTATCCGGAGCGGGACGAAATTGTTTCTGGTGTTTATCGCCATTCCCGTATCCTATACGGTGATTTCGCGTATGTATTATAAATACAATACGCAGCCGGTAGATTTTAGTGTCATTTATATCAGAAACCGTTATTACCGGTTAAACAGAACCATCTACTTCGGAGTGCTGATTTTGTCCGTTGTGTTAAATGCAGTTTATGTGGTAGGTTCATTTAATAAAAATCCGTTTGATAAAATTGCTATTTTCCATGAAACGACCATTACGGCACACCGCGGCGCATCTACGGAGGCACCGGAAAATACGCTGGCAGCATTTAAAAGAGCCATGGATGATATGGCAGATTACATTGAACTGGACGTGCAGCTGACCGCTGATGATGAAGTGGTTGTTATGCATGATGCAAGTGCGGCAAGAACAACAGGCGTTGACAGAAAAATTTCAGAAATGACACTGGAAGAGGTTAAACAGCTTGATGCAGGCAGTTCATACAGTGCAGAATATGCCGGAGAACAGGTGCCGACACTGGAAGAAGTATTTCAACTGACGGATGGAAAAATCCGCATTAATATCGAGTTAAAAACGACGGCTTCCAGTGTAAAACTGGCAGAAAAAGTGATAGAATTAATTCATCAGTATAATATGGAAGATAAATGTGTGATTACATCATTTGACTATTATGCATTAAAATATGCAAAGCACTATGATACAAAAATCCAGACGGGTTATATTTTGTCGGTGGCATACGGGGATTATTTTAATATGCCGGATATCGACTTTTTCAGCATGAATGCTTCGTTCTTATCCAAAAGAACGGTGGATGCCATTCATCAGTCCGGTAAACAGGTTTTTGCGTGGACGGTCAACAACGAAGTTTCTATTAAGAATCTGACGAATAAGGGCGTAGACAATATTATTACGGACAACCCGGTACTGGCACGTGAAACCGTCTATTCAAGGGATACAAGCGAAACACTGATTAATATGATTAAATATGTATTTAACGGCTAAGCGTAAAATGTGGAAACGGGGGCTTATATGATTAGAGGAATAGGTACATCAAAAGGAATCGGAATGGGACGGGCTTTGATTGTAGAAAGTCCGCAGATGGAAATTTCCGTTAAAAAAATCGAAGATACGGCGGCAGAGCAGGAACGTTATAAAAAGGCAAAGGCGCAGTTTATTGAAGAAACACAGCAGATGATAGAGCAGTTAAAACAGCGGCTTGGCGAAAAGGACAAGACAGCACTGATTCTGCACAACCAGATTTATCTGATTAATGACGCGGAAATGGACAACGGCATTTTACAGATGATACAGGAGCAGAAGGTCTGCGCGGAAGCGGCAGTTGAAGAAACGTGTAATCTCTATATTAAGATTTTTGAAAATTCGGGCAGTGAGGCGGTAGCACAGCGCATTGCGGATATTATTGATTTAAAAGACCGTCTGGCGGGCATTTTACTGGGTGTGCATAGTGTAGACCTGACACATCTGCCGGAAAATACCATTATTATTGCAAAGGAACTCCAGCCGTCCATTACCGCGGTTATGGATACAGCGCATGTGGCAGGAATCGTGGCGGAAAAAGGCGGGGAAACCTCGCATACGGCCATTCTTGCAAGAGCGCTTGAAATTCCTGCGGTATTAAGCGTAAAAGATGCGTTGGAAAAAATCGGTAACGGCGATACGGTGATTGTAGACGGTGAATACGGAGAAGTCTTTGTACAGCCGATTCCAAAGACGATAGAAATATATCGCAAAAAACGCAAGTTATATGAAGAACAGGTGCAGGAGCTAAAGAAATATATCAATAAAGATACAGTCACACAGGATGAAAAACGAGTGTGCCTTGCCGCAAATATCGGAAATGCAGAGGATGCCGTCAAGGCGATGGAATCCGGGGCAGAATGTGTCGGCTTGTTTCGGACGGAGTTTCTGTTTATGAACGGTGTTTCCATGCCGACAGAGGAAGAACAGTTTGAAGTCTATAAGCGGGCAGCGGTCATCTGTAAGGACAAGGTTTTAACAATCCGTACACTGGATATTGGCGGAGATAAGGACATTCCGTACATGGGGCTGACAAAGGAGAGCAATCCGTTTTTAGGATACCGTGCCATCCGGTTCTGCCTTGGCAGAATCGACGTCTTTACAACACAGCTGCGGGCAATCCTGCGGGCAAGTGCCTACGGCAATATCCGCATTATGCTTCCGTTAATTACCGGTGTGAGTGAAGTGCGCAGCGTGCGGACAATTTTGCAGAATGTCATGCGGGAACTTGACAGTAAAGAAATTCCGTATGATAAGGATATTTTGTTAGGCGTCATGATTGAAACACCGGCGGCGTGTATGCTTGCCGACATTTTAGCAAAGGAAGCCGACTTTTTCTCTATTGGTACGAATGATTTAACGCAGTATACAATTGCGGTTGACAGGGGCAATGAAAATGTTGCTTATCTGTATTCGGCATTCCATCCGGCAGTACTGCGCTCTGTGAAGCGTATTATCGAGTGCGCAAAACGGGAAAATATTGAAGTCGGCATGTGCGGGGAAGCCGCAGGCAATCCGGCAATGATACCGCTGCTTTTAGCATTCGGATTAGATGAATTCAGCGTGACGGCATCAAAAGTACTGGAAACAAGAAAAAATATTGCTTCATGGACGATGAAAGAAGCCGCTGCCGTTACGGATACGGTGATGGGCATGAGCACAGAAAAGGAAGTTTCAGCTTATCTGAGTGATTATATTGCAACAAAAATGTCAAATGGAAAATAAAGGAGAAAGTGTGAAGAATCCTTAAATTAAAGATTCTTCACACAGATATTTGTGCCGCAGGCAGCACAAATATCTTTTTATCGCAGGACTGAATAAATTCAGCCCGCGGTTCCTCCGGCATTGAAATGCCTGCGGAAAAGAGGAATGAATGGCACAGGGATATGATACAGAGGAGCAGAAGGAACGAGTTTTACTGGTTGGCGTACAGTTAGACAATCAGGAAGACATGGAAAGCTCACTTGAAGAATTAAAAGCACTTGCAAAGACCGCAGGTGCGGAAACGGTTGGGAAGGTAATCCAGCCGCGTGATGCGTACCATCCGGCAACTTATATCGGGAAAGGAAAATTAGAGGAAGTCCGCAGTCTTATAGAAGAAACAGGGGCAACGGGCATTATCTGTGACGATGAACTTTCTCCGGCACAACTTAGGAATCTTGAAGATGCACTGGGGACAAAGGTTATGGACAGAACCATGGTCATTCTCGATATTTTTGCTTCGCGTGCAACGACCAGTGAAGGAAAGATACAGGTTGAGGTAGCACAGTTAAAGTACCGCTCCACCAGACTGACAGGACTTGGAACAACGCTTTCAAGACTGGGTGGCGGTATCGGTACGAGAGGACCGGGCGAAAAGAAGCTCGAAACAGACAGACGAATTATCCGTGACAGAATCAGCCGTCTTTCTAAAGATCTAGAAGAAATCAAGAATCACAGAGAGGTTGCAAGACAGAACAGAAGCCGTACGGCAGTTCCGGTAGCGGCGATTGTTGGATATACCAATGCAGGAAAATCTACACTGTTAAATTATATGACTGATGCGGGAATCCTCTCGGAAGATAAGCTGTTTGCAACACTTGACCCGACAACAAGGGCAATGAATCTTCCAAACGGTGAAAAAATCCTGCTGACCGATACGGTCGGATTTATCCGCAAGCTTCCGCATAATCTGATAGAGGCATTTAAGAGTACGCTCGAAGAAGCAAAGTATGCGGATATAATTGTGCATGTGGTGGATGCATCCTCACCGGACAGGGATATCCAGATGGATGTCGTATACAAGACTTTAAAGGAACTTGAAGTTGGTGATAAGCCGGTTGTGACCTTGTTTAACAAGTGTGATAAGTTTGAAAATGGGGATACGGAAGCGCCGGTTTTACGGGATTTTAAGGCAGATGAAACGGCGTATATTTCCGCACGTACCGGAAGCGGCATTGCAGATTTTGAAGCGATTCTGGAAAAGATTATCCGGGAGAGCCGTGTGCATCTGGTACAGACCTTTGCATACGCCGATGCCGGAAAAATCCAGCAGATCCGCGCACAGGGACAGCTTATCAAAGAAGAATACACAGAAAACGGAATTGAAGTGGAAGCGTATGTGCCGAAAGCACTGTATCAGAAGCTTCAATAGTAGTTGCTTCGCGACAAAGTCGCTCAGAAAAGGAGAAATGCGAAAATCCTTAAATCAAAGATTTTCGCATAACAGAATTGTGCCGCAGGCGTCACAATTCTGGATTTATCGCAGGACTGAATAAATTCAGTCCGCGAATCCTCCGGCATTAGAATGCCTGCGGAAAAGAGGAAGTATGAATTTAATTGCAGCAGTAGATAGGAACTGGGCTATTGGGAAGGCTGGCAGAGAGCTGGTCAATATCCCGGAGGATAAAAAGTTTTTCCGTGAGGAAACGACGGGCAAGGTGATTGTCATGGGACGAAAGACATTTGAGAGTCTGCCGGGGGCAATGGCACTGGCGGGCAGAACCAATATTGTATTGTCTGAAAATCCGGGCTTTGCACCGAAAAATACAATCGTATGCCGGTCATTTGAAGAAACAAAAGAAGAACTGGCAAAGTATCCGACAGAGGATATTTATATCATCGGCGGGGGCAGTATTTACAAGCAGTTTCTGTCGCTGTGTGATACGGCACACATTACAAAGGTAGATTATAAATACGATGCAGATACGTATTTCCCGAATCTGGACAAGCTTTCTGAATGGGAAATCAAAGAAACAAGCGAAGAAAAGACTTATTTTGATATGATTTACGAATTTGTCAGATACAGCAGAAAGAAGTAAACAGACAGAGACCGCAATGTGCGGCAGATAGGAGGTTTTTCTTGGCAAACTATAATAAAAAGAAAAGAAAAGGACTGGCAGCAATTCTTGTGATGGCAATTGTCATCGTGCTTGGCGGAGGTACGGCATTTGCATATCCGTATCTGGAAACGGCATATTCCCCAAAGGCACAGGTATTGGCTGCTTTACAGACAGCGGGAGAAGAATCAAAGCAGGGCATGCAGACCATGATTTCCGAAGTATCGGATTTGCTGACCGGTCAGACACAGCTGACGGGAAATGTGACATTTACCAGAGCCGAACTGGACGGAAAAGATTATTTAAAAGAGCATGGCTTATCAAAAGGAACATTCAAACTGCAATTAGATGCCGCGAAACGCACGGTAAACGGAAATATAACGGCAGAAGGCAGTGAAAAGAAACGGGAAGCAGAAGTATCTGTGGGTGAAAAGGATTTAAAAGAATTCTTAAAGGAAGCAGGGTACGAATCGTACTATAATAGACTGCATACGATATTAAACAGTGTTGATGCGGATACCATGCAGGAGTATATGCAGGTAGCCGATAAGCTGACAGAGCAGGCTTACGGGGCAGCAGGCACGGTGCTGAATCAGAGTACCTATGAAAAAGAAGGGAAAGAAACGCTGGAAATCAACGGCACACAGCTTTCAACGGTTAAATATACCGTAACTGTCGGAAAAGAAGCGTGGATGGCGGGTGTGGAAGACTTCTTAAACCGTGTGTATGCGGATAAAGAGTTAAATTCTTATACCACGATGCTTGCAACGTTTACCGGTTATTCCAAATATGATTTACAGCAGCAGGCAGAAACACTGTTTTCAGATTTTACACAGGTAAATCTATATGTTTATTTAGATAAGGATAAAAATCTTGTTCGTCTGTCAACGTCATTTGACACAGGCTTCTGCGAGGCTGTTTTGGAAGCACAGGGACTTGAAAAATGGAATGAGCAGACGGCAGTCCGTATAAAAAGTGAGCGCTCCGAGCTGACAGCAGTCGGTGAAAATACGGATATGGTATCTAAGGTGAACCTTAATGTCAGATACCATGAAACCGGCAGCCAGCCTTCCGGTACGGTGGCGCTGACGGTAGAAAAGCAGAACAATTATCTGTCCTGTACTTTAGGAAAAGTGACGGCAAAGGCGAAAGGACATGAGGCGGCAGTTGAATTTACCGGTGAATGTACGTATCAGTTTCGTTAAAAATCAGATAATCAGGTAAAAGCAGTACGGAAAGTTTATTTTTCGTACTGCTTTTTTTGGGGTGCGCCTAGCGGCGCACGCCGGTGATGCAGAAATATAAAATCAGTTATATACAATAAATGTACTGTAACGGAAGCAGCGGAGACGGCGTTCCATTTTGATTGCATTGGAAAGATATCGGAAAGCCCCCACCTGTACTTTATACAACCCGTCTTCATAAATCATAAATGCAGGAAAACCTTCCATCAGAAGCGAGTTGAGCATACGTTCTGCATTGGATTTATCGCGGAAAGAGCCGACCTGGACACGGTAGAGTTTTTCGGGATCATTGTCTTCCATTGGATTCTGCATCCGGTAAGGAACGTTCATGCCAGGACGTGTTGCAGGACTTGGAGGCAGGGTGGTATCCTGTGCATCCCCCTGATATGTGCCGTTAAAGGCTTCCGGTTCCGGCATATTTTGTACATAATCCGGGATTTCATTAAAATTGATGTCCTGTGCGTAAAGTGTCTTTAAAATACCATCGGCAATGGCCTGTGCAATTTTATTGAAATTTTCATCAAAAATACGGTTATCTTCATCGTCGTTGATAAAACCTGCTTCAATCAGTCTGGCATTTTCGTACGTTTTAAAACGACAAGATTCGGGCGTTCGGTTACACCGAGATTTTTAAAGCCTGCCTTTTCAAGTTCCTCATTGATATTGCGCGCAAGCACGGCTTTGATGCCGGAATCGTTGTATACAAGTGTTTCCACACCGTTGTACTGGTTCGGGCGCTCTGAGGAATTGCGGTGAATGGATACAAAGTAATCCGCACCGGCATTATTGGCATCGGTTGCCTTTTTAAATGGGGTTTCATACTCATCATCTTCGCGTACATAGTAGACATTGATACCGCTGTTTTCAAGAATTTGTCCGACAGCGCGGGTCAGCCGCAGTGTATCGTCTTTTTCTTTACGGCTTTTATAAACAGCGCCGGAGTCGCTGCCGCCGTGTCCGGCGTCAAGTGCTATCGTTATTTCAGACATAAAGCCTCCATAACAGTCTTATCACAGTTATATTATTCATCACTTTCCCAATCGTTGCATATATTGATACAAAAATTACCAATGGAGATAGAAATGAACGTAGGGTATGTACACACACTTGAAACGCCGGACAATGCGGTTGACCGGGGAACACTGCGTGTCAGTGTTATTGACAGGGATACGAATCAGCCGGTTCAAAATGCAAGGGTGGAGGTTTCTTATACAGCAGACCCGGAGTCAGTGCTGGAGGTGTTAGACACGGATAACAGCGGACTGACAGAGGATGTCGGGCTTGCTGCGCCGCCGTTAGAGTACAGCATGGAACCGGGGATTGAACAGCCGTATGCGGAATATACCGTGACGGTCAGGGCGGAGGGTTATGAGGCATTCAGCGTGTCGGCTGTCAATGTGCTTTCAGGGGAATTAAGCCTGCAGAATATGCCGATGGAACCAAGACGGGTGTCGGAATCACCGAAAAATATTGTAATTGGACCGCATACGTTATTTGCGGAATATCCGCCTAAAATTGCTGAAAGTGAGATAAAGCCGGTCGGAGAACCGGGAGAAATTGTATTAAGCCGTGTGGTGGTGCCGGAAATGGTTATTGTCCATGACGGCACGCCGGCCGATTCCACAGCACAGGATTACTATGTGCGTTACAGGGATTATATTAAAAATGTGGCAAGCAGTGAAATCTATTCAACATGGCCAAGACAGACATTGGAAGCCAATATCCATGCCATAATGTCCTTTACGTTAAACCGTGTGTATACAGAGTGGTATCGCAATCAGGGGTATAATTTTACGATTACGTCCTCTACGGCATATGACCATAAATGGATTGCAGACAGAAATGTATTTGGGAATATTTCACAGGTGGTAGATGAGATATTTGATACGTATCTGTCAAGACCAAACGTCAAACAGCCGATATTAACACAGTATTGTGATGGAAAAAGAGTCAGCTGTCCACAGTGGTTAAGCCAGTGGGGCAGTAAATACTTAGGCGACCAGAATTATAGTGCGATTGAAATTTTGCAGTATTACTATGGGGATACCATTTATATCAATACGGCGGAAGAAATCAGCGGGATTCCGTCTTCATGGCCGGGAGCGGATTTAGATATCGGTTCATCAGGGCAGAAGGTTAAACAGATACAGGAACAGTTAAATCTGATTGGAGAATTTTATAATGCCATTCCGGTGCTGGTTGCAGACGGTATTTACGGAGAACGTACGGCAGAGGCAGTAAAGGTCTTCCAGCGGATTTTTAATCTGCCGCAGACCGGCGTTGTGGATTTTCCGACATGGTATAAAATTTCCGACCAGTATGTGCGCCTTTCGGGCATTGCAGAGCTGATGTAAAAAAATGCCGTGGAAAATACAAAAAGGTTATTGACAAAGAAACGATAAGATGTTAAACTGTAACAGTTGTAAAACGAAGCAGGGTATCCACTCTCACCTTAGCGCAGCAGGCGACTCGGGTTTATATTTTATGAATGATATAATTTTTCACTGGATTTGTGGAGAATACAAGATATTAGGATTAGAGTAGAGCGGATAACGGGAATTGGTTATTCGTTCTATTTTTTTATGAGGAATAGACCTGTTTGCTATTTCAACATCATGCTAATTATGGAGGTGCACTACTATTAGTGAATTAATGATTAACGAACAAATCCGCGACAGAGAGGTTCGTGTTATTGGAGAAGAAGGACAGCAGCTTGGTGTGATGCCACCAAAGGAAGCAATGAAGCTGGCAAAGGAAGCCAATGTAGATTTGGTAAAGATTGCTCCATCAGCGAATCCACCGGTGTGTAAGCTTGTAAATTACGGAAAGTACAGATATGAGCTTGCAAGAAAAGAAAAGAAGCAAAGAAAAAACAGAAGACAATTGAAATCAAAGTCAGATTATCACCGAATATTGATGTGAATGATTTAAATACGAAGAATAACGCAGCCAGAAAGTTCATTGAAAAAGGCAACAAGGTTAAAGTAACACTTCGTTTCCGTGGACGTGAGATGGCACATATCGACAGCAGCAAGCACATTTTGGAAGAATTTGCTGAGAAGTTAAGTGATATTGCAGTTGTTGAAAAAGCTCCAAAACTCGAGGGCCGGAGCATGATGATGTTTTTAACTGAAAAACGTTAAAATAAATTGAAATTATAGAGAACATTTAGGAGGATTATTATGCCAAAGGTAAAAACAAAAAAAGCAGCCGCTAAGCGTTTTAAAATGACTGGAACAGGAAAGTTAAAGAGAATGAAAGCTTACAAGAGCCATATTCTTACAAAGAAGACAACAAAGAGAAAGAGAAATTTAAGACATGCAGCTATGACAGATGCAACAAATGTAAAGACAATGAAGAAGATTATGCCTTATCTCTAATATGAGGTTGTGTGAATTTTAAGGAGGAATATAGAAAATGGCAAGAATTAAAGGCGGTATGAACGCAAAGAAGAAACATAACAGAGTATTAAAGCTCGCTAAAGGATATAGAGGAGCACGTTCTAAGCAGTACAGAGTTGCAAAGCAGTCTGTAATGAGAGCGTTAACAGAATCATACAAGGGCAGAAAGCAGAAGAAGAGACAGTTCAGACAGTTATGGATTGCCAGAATCAATGCTGCTGCAAGAATGAATGGTTTATCATACAGCAAGTTCATGTATGGTTTAAAGCTTGCAAACATCGACTTAAACAGAAAGGTATTGTCAGAAATGGCAATCAACGATGCAGAAGGTTTTGCAAAGCTTGCAGAACTTGCAAAGTCTAAGTTAGCATAATTTAATCAGCAAAGCTGATAAAATGCCCTCGTGTATACGGGGGCATTTGTAATATAAAAAATGTGTAATATGTGTGAAAATTGTGTGCAATACCTATGAATTTTATAAGAAATGTGGTATAAACATAAATGATATTGATGGGATTTACCGTCAGCAGCATAAATTACATGATGGGAGGACCGTCTGGTGGCGGTAGAACAGGAATGAAAAAGACAGGATTATTAAAAAGAGCAGGTGTAGCTGTGATGACAGCGGCACTGATGGTGACAGCTGTGGCTTGTAACACTAAGATTAAAGTGAATTTTGAAGCAAAAGCAAGCGACTATGTCAAATTAGGACAGTATAAAGGGATTACCGTATCGGTAGACGAACAGGCAATTGAGAATGAACTGATTGAAAAAAAAGTTCAGAACGACCTGGCATCCAATACGACTTATGATGAGGTTTCAAGAGAAGCAAGGGATAAGGATCAGGTAACGGTAGACTTTACCGGAACAATCGGCGGCGAAGAAGTTTCAGGCTTCAGTAACGAAGATTACTCGCTGATTTTAGGAACAGATACATTTGTCATTGACGGATTTATTGATGCATTATACGGCATGTCGGCAGGTCAGACAAAGGTTGTAATTTTAACCGTGCCGGAAGATTTTGAAGATGCACCGGAATATGCGGGCAGCCGCATTGTATACAATATTACAATGAAAAAGGTTGAACAGCCCAATGTACCGATGATTACCGATGCGTATGTACAGGAATATTTTTCATGCAATACGGTAGCAGAATACAGACAGTCTATCAAAGATGATATTCAGGAAACGATTGACGAACAGATTGAAGATGCCAAGAAAGAAGCAGTTCTTACAAAGCTTCAGCAAAACTGTGAAATTACAGGCTATCCGGAAGCATATCTGTCAAGCAAGCAGTCAGAATTAGAAACATCCATTAAGTTCTATGCACTGATGCAGGGCTTATCAAATGATGAGTATTGCCAGAAATCTTTTGGTATTTCATTTGAGGAATACGTAAAGCGTGCCGTAGCACAGGATTTGATTTTCCAGTCTATTATTGAACAGGAAGATTTAAGTATTACAGATTATGAATACAAGGGCGATTTGGAAAGCTTTGCGGATAAGATGGGCTTTACGAATAAAGACAGTTTTGTTGAAAAGTATGGAAAAGATAAGATTGTACGTGCCATGCTCTTACAGAAGGCACAGGACGTTGTGATGAACAGTGCCGTATACGAATAGCCACATAAATAGTACACCGGCACGCAGCATGGGCGGATACAGTCCAAAATAAAAGTCTGAAATTTATATTGTAAAATAAAAGAGATTTACGAGGAAACGGTTTAATAATGACCGGCTTCGTAAATCTCTTTTTTTGGTAAGCTGAAATTTTGATAAGTACAATTTGTGAATCCGTAAAGGCAGGCAGCTCAAACCGGAAGATATCCGATATCCGGATAATTCAACGGATTTCTTCGATAATCAGTGAATTAGAAAGTCCGCGGATATCCGTTAAAACAGTTTGGCGCATAATGGGATTCTGTACACGCACATAAAATGTGGCAAAACCGGAACGCTGCTCATGGGTCGGATAAATTTCCAGATTATGTAATTCGTAATTATGCAGGTTGCAGTATTCAATCAGGTTCTTGATAAAGGAAGAATCCTGATATTCTGCATAAATGGAGATGTACTTGTTAAAACGCATCAGCCGTTTGTCAACGCGCGACAAAATACGCAGGGAAAATATAATCATAACCGTACATAAAACAGCACCGCAGTAAAAGCCGGAGCCTACGGCAATGCCAATCGTGGCACAGCACCAAAGCCCTGCGGCAGTGGTCAGACCGCGGACATGATTGTTGCGCGTGACAAGAATCGTTCCAGCGCCGAGGAAGCCGATACCGCTGATAACCTGTGCTGGAATCCGGGCAGGGTCTGTGCCGCCAAGCCGTTCACACATATAAAGATTGGTGATACAGGCAAGAGTTGCACCCAGACACACAATCACATAAGTACGAAATCCGGCGGGGTGTTGTTTCTGCTCGCGTTCAATTCCCAGTGCACCGCCTAAAATCAGGGCAAGCGCAATTCGCAATAAAATAGAAAATAAATTCAATTCGCTAAAAACAGGAATATTTTCAAAATACATAGAACCTCATTTCAAAGCAGTTTCGTTGCAGCTATTTTGTTCCGGTAGAACCAAAACCGCCGTTTCCACGGTCTGTTTCGTCTAAAGAATCGGCTTGGTCAAAAGCGGCGGTAATAAACGGTGTCAGTACAAGCTGTGCAATGCGGTCGCCCGGTTCAACGGTAACAGCTTCATTTCCATGGTTATAGAGTGCAACCATGATTTCACCGCGGTAATCGGCATCAATGACACCGACCTTGTTGGCAGGAGCAATGCCTTTTTTACATGCCATGCCGCTTCGTGCATACACCAGACCGACCAGTCCTTCCGGAATGGCAATGGCGATACCGGTGTGGATAAATTCAGTTTTTCCCGGTTCAATTGTTACAGGCTGTTCCATGCCGGAATAAAGGTCTGCACCGGCAGACTGGGCAGTACCGTAAGTCGGAATAATGGCATTTGGTGTCAGTTTTTTTAATTTTACAATTGTGTTCATAAGATAATCTCCATTCGTTATTTTTTTATTAGAAAAGCAAAACGGGACTTCCCTTGGCAAGGGATTCCTGTACCAGAATTGTGCGCTGGTTGGAAGAGCCCTTAAATTTTAAATTCAGGCTTTTGAGTTCCTGCATAAATTTTCCGTCCACAAGGACATCAATATAGGAAAGCATTTCGCGGGTGACATCCCATTTTTCACACATCTGTTCACAGATGTCTTTGTCAAAAAGGTATCCGGTAAAACACCAGATATTTTTTTGCGGAAAGCGGCTTTTGGTCTGCTGTAACAGCGGAAGAAGCCCCTGCTGGTTGGCATATTCAAACGGTTCGCCCCCAAGCAGTGTCAGCCCGGCAATATAACCGGGTTCTAATGAAGCCAGTATAGCATCGATGGTTTCCTGCGTAAACGGCTTTCCGTATTCAAAATCCCATGCGATTTCATTAAAACATCCCGGACAGTGGTGCGTACAGCCACTTACAAACAAAGAAGTGCGCACTCCCGGTCCGTTGGCAATATCACAGTATTTAATTTCAGCGTAGTTCATATTAATCCCCATTTCCGCAGGCATTTCGGTGCCGCCTGCCTTATATTGAGCGGTTTGTTGCGAAGCAGCGGTAAAAATCCGTGCGGGCGTTACAGTTGTGGGTTTTCGCCCAACATTATCACATTAGTATATCAGAAAAAGCACAAAATCACCAGTGTAAATTTATTGCAGCAAATAAGACCACATTCTTGAATAAAAAATCTGTAGTTTCCCCAAAGCCAACCGCCGATTCAGTAGAAACATACAGAAAATATGTTATAATGTGCGTAAGCAATGAGCAGTGCCGTATGAAAGCGGAAAAAAGAGCTGTGCTTGCACAAAGCGCTTTTAGACGGTTTCATACGATAGGGCGAATGCCCGACAGTGGGAAAGCGAAGCTTTCCCGCGGCACTGCGAATAAGCCTGTAAAAAGCGAAAAAAAGAGCTGTGCTTGCACAAAGCGCTTTTAGACGGTTTCATACGATAGGGCGAATGCCCGACAGTGGGAAAGCGAAGCTTTCCCGCGGCACTGCGAATAAGCCTGTAAAAAGCGGAAAAAAGAGCTGTGCTTGCACAAAGCGCTTTTAGACGGTTTCATACGATAGGGCGAATGCCGACAGTGGGAAAGCGAAGCTTTCCCGCGGCACTGCGAATAAGCCTGTAAAAAGCGGAAAAAAGAGCTGTGCTTGCACAAAGATTGGAGGAAAATTATGATAGAAATTTATTGCGAGAAGTTATATAAATATTCAAGAATCGAGGAACCGGTCAGTGTGACAATTCCGTTTAAAAAAGGAGCATATACGAAAACAGAGGATATGGCGGTTTTGCAGAACGGCAGTCCGGTGTTAATCCAGCCAAAGGTGACAGCACGTTACGATGATGGGAGTATCCGCTACCTGTTTTTGCGTTTTCTGGCGGACTTACCGGCAAATAAAGCAACAGTATTGCAATTTGATGTTAAAGCAAAAGCCGGAACCAACAGTAACATAAATAAAACGGCCGGAAAAGGAATGACAGCAACAGTAGAAAAGGTTGCAGACGGCTTCCGGGTAGATACAGGGTGTTTAAAATATGAAGTTGCCAACCACTGCGGCAGCATTTTTAAAGAACTCGATGACGGCAGAAAAATATACAAAGCCGCAGATTTTGAAGGACCGTATTTAAAGGATGGTAACGGAGATACCTATGATATGCAGATTGATACATGGCGCGTGGTGGAAGCAGGTCCGGTCTGTGTGATTTTATCGGCAGAAGGAAGCAGTCTATGCAGCAGGGCAGACGATACAGCCGATACAAATACGGTCAATGCAGACAGCGGTACGGGTGGTGCAAAAAACATCCGATTTGAGCTGCGGCTTACGGCATATGCGGGCAAACCGTGGACAGAGGTATCGTATCGGATTATTAATACGACAGATGAGCCGCTTGCGGTAAAGTCGCTGGTATTTCATTATAAGGCCGGTAAAGAAGCCGTGTCGGACACACTGGTTCCGATGAATTTTGATGCGGAAACGGATTCGACAGGCTGTGGGGATACGCTGACAGACAATTCGGCAAATGAAGGCCCTCTTTTTCATACAAGGGGCATATTGGAACTGGAAGCTATTGAAAAAAAGACACCGCCGGAAACTGTGCGGACACTGGTTGGAAGTTCTAACTATAAAACGGATTTCTTTATTGGAAAAGACGGTGAGCCGGTCAATAAAGTGATTGATGCAAAATATTTGTTAAAAGAGGCAAATGAGCATTTTGCAGAAGTATTATACGGAACCTTTATGGCAGACCGCACCGATGAGAAGGACGGACTTTGTATTACCGTTTATCAGGCACAGCAGAATTACCCGAAGGCGGTACGTGCCGATAAAAACGGAATCAGTGTGATGCTTGTGCCGGAAGGTGTGGGAAATGTTGTGATGCAGCCGGGCATGGCAAGAGAACAGCAGTTCTTAATGCATTTTCATGCACCGGAAGAACCTGTCTGGGAGCTGGATAACCGGAGTTTAATTTATCAGATGCCGGACAGACCATGCATTGCACCTCGCATTTTTAAGGAAGCAGGTGTTATGTTAGATGTTTTCCCGGAAAAGCTCAATAATGATGTGGAAATTGCATTAATGGGAAAAGCGGATGCCCATGCACGCTGTTATGGAATGTTAAACTGGGGTGATACGTGGGATTCCGGTTACACTATGCAGGGCAGGGGTAACGGCAGAGTTGTGTGGTCAAATAATGAATACGACTTTCCACATTCCTGCGCATTACAGTATGCGCGCACGGGGGTAAGAAGGTATCTGGATTATCTTCTGGTAACGGCAAAACACTGGATGGACGTTGATATCTGCCATTACAGCAAAAATCCATTGCGCATCGGCGGACAGTGGGAGCATACGGCAGGGCATTGTGCCAACGGCGTAATGGTATGTTCGCATGAGTGGGTGGAAGGCTTGTTAGATTATTATCATTTTTCCGGAGATGAGCGGGGACTGGCAAGTGCCATTGGTATCGGTGAAAATGTATTGCGTCTTTTGGATACACCGATGTATGCCCATGCAGGGGAAGCCAATGCAAGAGAAACCGGCTGGGCGCTGCGTACGCTGACAGCACTTTATATAGAAACTCACGACAAAAAATGGGTGGAAAAATGTGACTGGATTATTCACAGCTTTGAAGTGTGGGAAGATGAGTACGGAAGCTGGCTGGCGCCGTATACGGATAACACTGCAATCCGTGTGGGCTTTATGATTTCCGTTGCGGTTGGAAGTGTTATGCGCTATTACCGGGAATTTCCACAGGAAGACATCAAAGAAATGCTTATCCGTGCGGTGGATGATTTAATAGAGAACTGCCTCATGGATAACGGACTGTTTTATTATAAGGAATTGCCAAGTCTTGCACGTCTTGGCAACAATACACTGCTGTTGGAATCACTTGCGATTGCTTATGAATTAACCGGGGATAAAAAATACCTTGCGCCGGGACTTGAAACCTTTAAACGAGCCATTTATGAAAAACCGTCGACTATCAACGGACAAAAACGTGAGGAAGAAGATGCCGTTATTGGTGCAGGTTCCAGTACTAAAGGCTTTGCACAGAGTTTTATACCTTTAATTACTTATTATAAAGCACTGTCTGAAAATGATATGAGATGGTGATTTGACGAAAGCGGGCATTGCGTAGTAAAATAAAAGAAAAATGATGTCAGAATGGAGAATAAGCTATGAGATTAGGTATTAGAGCACATGATACAAAATATGCACCGCTGGATGAAATGGTGGCAAATATCCACAATATGGGATTTCACTGTATGCACATTGCGCTGGCAAAGTCTATCAAGGAATTTAAGCCGGAAATCGAAACGATGACACCGGGACTTGCGATGTATATGAAAGAAATCTGCAGAAAAAATGATGTGGATGTGGCAGTCCTTGGCTGTTATCTGAATCTTTGCAACCCGGACCCGGAACAGCACAAAAAAATCGTGGATAAATATATTGCATCGATTCGTTTTGCAAGCATTTTAGGCTGCGGTGTGGTTGGAACAGAAACAGGCGCGGTTAATACCGAATACAAGTACGAGCCTGCAAACCATACAGAAGAAGCGTTACAGACCTTTATTGAAAATTTAAGACCAATTGTAAAGTGCGCAGAGCAGTTCGGTGTGATTATCGCCATTGAACCGGTATGGAAGCACATTGTATGTACCGTGGAACGCGCAAGAAAGGTTTTAGATGCGATTGATTCTCCAAATCTCCAGATTATCTTTGACCCGGTAAATCTGCTCTGTGTGGATAACATTGACAGACAGGATGAGATTATCAATCAGGCATTTGAACTGCTTGGTGATGAAATTGCAGTCGTACACTGCAAGGATTATGTGGTCGAAGGTAATGAGTTAAAGTCGATTGCAGCAGGAACCGGAAGCCTGAACTATCCGCTCCTTTTAAAGAAGATTAAAGAGCATAAGCCGTATGTACACTGTACGCTTGAAAATACCGTTCCGGAAAATGCGGCGGCTACAAAAGAGTTTATGGAAAAAACTTACGCTTCCGTATAGGGGTTGTATTTTTTTGTATCAGAATATATAATGGTAATAATTTTTCCTATACAGTGAACGCGGAGGTAGCGTATGCCAGAAGAAATAGTACGAGTAAACGAGGCAAATCAGAAATCAGACAGATTGGAGAAGCAGGTTGCGACACCTGCGGATTTTACCAGTCCTGAAGTGTTATATGAGGATTTGATACAGGAAATCCGTAAATACCACCCGTCATCGGATTTATCCGACATTGAACGGGCTTATAAGATAGCAAGGGACGCCCATGAAGGACAGAAACGTAAATCAGGTGAGCCGTATATTATCCATCCGCTGTGCGTGGCAATTATCCTTGCAGAGCTGGAACTTGATAAAGAAACAATTATTGCGGGACTTTTGCATGACGTGGTAGAAGATACTGTGATGACGAGTGAAGACGTTACGAGAGAATTCGGTGCGGAAGTGGCACTGCTGGTTGATGGTGTTACGAAGCTGACCCAGTTAAATTACCAGCATGATAAGATTGAAGTGCAGGCAGAAAATTTAAGAAAAATGTTTCTTGCCATGGCAAAGGATATCCGTGTTATCCTGATTAAACTGGCGGACCGCCTGCATAATATGCGGACGATGCAGTATCAGACACCAGCAAAGCAGATTGAAAAATCGCGTGAAACGATGGAAATCTATGCACCGATTGCACATCGTCTTGGTATTTCCAAGATTAAAGTGGAACTGGATGATTTATCCATGCAGTATCTGATGCCGGATGTTTATCAGGATCTGGTTGAAAAGATTAACTTAAATAAAGCAGGCAGAGAAGCATTTATCGACAGCATTATCAAAGAAGTCGGCATGCACATCAGCAATGCGGGCATAGAAGCAGAGATTAACGGACGTGTCAAGCATTTCTTCTCCATTTACAGAAAAATGGTCAATCAGAATAAGACACTCGACCAGATTTACGATATTTTTGCCGTACGTATTATTGTAGATACCGTGAAAGACTGTTATGCGGCACTCGGTGTTATTCATGAAATGTACAAGCCGATTCCGGACGTTTCAAGGATTATATTGCCATGCCGAAGCCGAATATGTATCAGTCCCTGCATACCACACTGATTGCATCAAACGGGCAGCCGTTTGAAATTCAGATTCGTACTTATGAAATGCACCGTACTGCTGAATACGGTATTGCGGCACACTGGAAATATAAGGAAGGCAAGAGCGGAGAAACGGGCAACGATCCGAAGAAGCAAAGTTGAGCTGGCTGCGCCAGATTCTGAATGGCAGAAGGAAATGTCCGATAACAAGGAATTTTATCGTCTATTAAAAATGACCTCAATCTGTTTTCGGACAGTGTGTACTGCTTTACACCATCCGGTGATGTCAAAAATCTTCCGGCAGGTTCCTGTCCGATCGATTTTGCATACAGTATCCACAGTGCTGTCGGTAATAAGATGGTCGGTGCAAGAGTCAATGGAAAGCTTGTCAATATTGATTATCAGATTAAGAGCGGTGACCGGATTGAGATTATTACATCACAGAATTCCAAAGGACCGAGCCGTGACTGGTTAAGCATTGTCAAAAGTACACAGGCACGCAATAAAATTAACCAGTGGTTTAAGCAGGAATTAAAAGAAGACAACATTTTAAAAGGAAAAGAAATGCTGTCAACATACTGCAAGACGAAGGGCATTGTATTATCAGAACTTACAAAGCCGGAGATTATCGAAAAAGCGCTGCGCAAATATGGCTTTAAGGACTGGGAGTCCATGCTGGCATCTGTCGGACACGGCGGATTAAAAGAAGGACAGGTTATCAACAAACTGTCCGAAGAATACGAAAAGCGTAAGAAGGCAGAAATTACCGATACACAGGTGTTGGAAGAAATCGTCCAGAATGAAGCCAAAGCCAATAAGGAAACGTCCAAAAAGAATAAGGGTGGTATTGTTGTCAAAGGCATCCATGATGTTGCGGTTCGTTTTTCAAAGTGCTGTAATCCGGTTCCGGGTGATGAAATCGTCGGTTTTGTCACAAGAGGCAGAGGTATTTCCATTCACCGGACAGACTGTATCAATATTTTGAACTTTCCGGACAGCGAGCGTGCAAGACTGATTGAAGCAGAATGGGAGTCTACAGGTTCTAAGGAAGAAAAATATGGTGCAGAGATTAACATTTTTGCCAATAACAGAACAGGACTAATTATTGATATTTCCCGTGTATTTACGGAAGCAAATATTGATGTGATGTTTATGAACAGCCGTGTCAATAAAAAAGGACTGGCAACGATTAACATGGGATTTGATATCCACGGAAAAGAAGAATTAAACCGTCTGGTTGATAAGTTAAGGAAAATCGAAGGCGTGACGGATATCATGAGAGCCACCGGCTAAATGTTCAAAAGCCATATATGAGAGCTTTTGAACATAGCAGTATTGCAGAGCAATACTGCGGTGAAATGGCGGTGCTAAAGCTTTTCGGAATTTGAAAAATCCTTATATCAAAGATTTTTCAAATAGCAAAATTGTGCCGCAAACGGCACAATTTTACGTGGTGTTGGCGGTATGAGGACTGCTGGAAGGAGTATATTATACATGGGTAAGATTGAACTGGATTTCAGGGTGCTGGGAGATGTGGGGACGAACTGTTACCTGCTTTGCAATCAGGAAACCAAAGAATGTATATTAATTGATGCGCCGGATTTGCCGGACAGGATTGATGAAATGATTGCGGCATCCGGCTGTAAGCTTTGTGCAGTCCTTTTAACACACGGACATTACGACCATATTTTAGCGGCAGAGGAAGTACGCAAAAGACATAACGTGCAGGTGTATGTATCCGAAGATGAAAAAGAACTGTTGCACAGTCCGCAGATGAATCTTTCGCAGGGCTACGGGCGCAGTACGGTGCTTGATGCAGATGTGTACCATAAGGACGGAGCGCATTTATCTCTTGCGGGACTGGATATTGAAGTCTTTCACACACCGGGACATACTGCGGGCGGAAGCTGCTATTATATCGCTGAAGCGGGCATTTTGTTTTCAGGAGATACGCTGTTTGCAGCATCTGTCGGCAGAACCGATTTTCCGACCGGCAGCATGAGTGCCATTGTGCGTTCCATTAAAGGAAAGATTCTTGTCCTGCCGGATGATACAAAAGTTTTTCCGGGACACGGAGAATCGACGAGTGTGGCATATGAAAAGAAATACAATCCGTTTTTGCAGTGAAAATTTTAAAGATATAAAAATGCAACAAACAGTAAGTTAGGAATGAAACATGATATATATAAAAATATCCGACATGGATTTTTATGATGATGCAGTGGTGCTTATTAAATCCTTTTATCCGCGGACAGAGGTCATGCAGTATCAGGAGCAGGCAGAGCAGACACGCACAGCACAGGATATTGTGATTGAACCGGAAGTACCGGAAAAAGACGGGCGTTCCAAGAAAGAACTCCACGAAGCGTTTAAATGTACACTGTATACAAAGTTATCTTCACAGTTAAACAAGACACTGCCGTGGGGCTATCTTACGGGTGTGCGCCCAAGTAAAATCGCCTATACCCTGTTGGAAAAAGGTGCAGACCGCGAGCAGATTTTGGAAGAATTTACAAAAAAGCACCTTGTCAGTGAGAAAAAGGCGCAGCTTGCCTTACAGGTTGCACAGACAGAGAAAAGCATTTTGGAAAAAATGGATTATAAGAACGGATACAGCCTGTATATCGGGATTCCGTTCTGTCCGACAACCTGTCTGTACTGCTCATTTACATCTTATTCGCTGGCGGCATATCAAAGCAAAGTACAACCGTATCTGGAAGCTTTATTAAAGGAAATGAAATACGTATCGGAAGCGATGCGTGGACGGAGACTGGATACGGTTTATTTTGGCGGCGGAACGCCGACGACGTTAAGCGCAGGACAGCTGGATATGTTACTGACAGAGCTGGAGCGGCAGTTTGATTTGTCAGCGTGCCGGGAATTGACCGTAGAAGCGGGCAGACCGGACAGTATTACCTATGAGAAGCTGTGTGTATTAAAGGCACACCATGTAGACCGCATTTCCATTAATCCGCAGACAATGAACCAGCAGACACTGGATTTAATCGGGCGCAGACATACGGTGGAGCAGATTGAAGAAGCATTTGCACTGGCAGGAAAAGCCGGGCTTGACAATATCAATATGGATATGATTCTTGGACTGCCGGGCGAAAATAAAGAAATGGTACAGCATACGCTTGAAAAAATAAAAGCACTTGCACCGGAAAGCCTGACCGTTCACTCGCTTGCGATTAAGCGTGCAGCGGCATTAAATATCTGGCGCGAAAAATATCTGGATTTGCAAATGGACAACAGCGACGAAATCGTATCCATGGCGGCAGATTATGCACACCAGATGGGACATCAGCCATATTATATGTATAGGCAGAAGAATATGGCGGGCAACTTTGAAAATGTGGGTTACAGCAAGCCGGGGCTTGAGTGTATTTACAACATTTTAATTATGGAAGAAAAGCAGACAATTATCGCAATGGGTGCAGGCGCTTCTACAAAGATTGTTTTTCAGAATGAAACAGAAGGCGGACAGGCAGGACGCATTGAGCGGATTGAAAATGTAAAGGATGTCACGAATTACATACAGCGGATTGATGAAATGATTGAGCGGAAACGAAAGTTTTTCAGTGAAAATAATTTTTAATGAATGGACTGGAGGAACATATGCAGGACTGCGGACTGGAAGAAAATATTATCAATGATTTCAAAGATGGTATTTCTCACGGGATACTGGTCGGAAATTTGACTTATGCGCTTGCAAAAAGGCTGGGCATGAGCGAAGATGAAGCGTATGAGTTAAAGCTGGCGGGAATGATTCACGACGTTGGTAAATTAAAGCTCTCCCCATACCTGTACGGACGTAACAGTGACGGGTTATCCATTGAAGAAATGAAGTATATGCGGATGCATTCCAAAATCGGATATGAATATCTGAAACGGTATGATTTTTCAGATACGGTGATGAAAACGGTGCTGTATCACCACGAATGTTTTGACGGAAGCGGGTATCCGAATAATTTAAGCGGGGAGGAAATTCCGTTTGGCGCAAGAATACTGCGGCTTACCGATGAATTTGCGGCGTTGATTTCTGAGCGTCCGTATCGAAAAGCATTTGACATTGATACCGCAGTGGATATAATAATAGAAGAAATCAAAAACATGGATATGCGCGTGTTTTTGGAATTTCAGCGCATGATTCACGAAGAATCCACGCTGAAGCTTATAGAGGACAGTAAAATCCGGCTTGAGAATCTGGATATTTACGATTTATTGAATGAAGAAAAGCCGCAATAGGCGAGTTTAGGAGGAAGTTACAACATGGCTGAATCAATGGTTGGCTTAAAAAGAACACACAGATGTACAGAAGTTTCTGCCGCAAATATCGGGGAAACCGTAACCGTAATGGGCTGGGTACAGACCAGAAGAAATCTGGGCGCACTCATTTTTGTGGATTTAAGGGACAGAAGTGGTATTTTACAGATTTTATTTGATGAAAATACGGTCGGAAGCGAAGGCTTTAAGAAAGCATACGGTATCCGTAACGAATATGTTATTGCAGTAGTCGGAAAGGTACAGAAGCGTTCCGGCGCAGTCAATGAGAATTTAAAGACAGGTGATATTGAAGTGGTTGCAGAACAGATTCGTGTATTATCAGAATCTGAAACACCGCCGTTCCCAATTGAGGAGAATATCAATACAAAGGAAGATTTACGATTAAAATACCGCTGCCTGGATTTAAGAAGACCGGATTTACAGTCGAACATTATGATGCGCAGTAAGGTTGCGACACTCACAAGAGCATTCCTTGCAAATGAAGGCTTTCTTGAAATCGAAACACCGATGCTTACAAAGAGTACACCGGAAGGCGCAAGAGATTACCTTGTACCGAGCCGTATTCACCCGGGTAAGTTCTACGCACTGCCGCAGTCACCGCAGTTATTCAAGCAGATGTTAATGTGCTCCGGTTATGACCGTTATATGCAGATTGCAAGATGTTTCCGTGATGAAGATTTAAGAGCGGACAGACAGCCGGAATTTACACAGATTGATATGGAATTATCATTTGTTGACGTAGATGACGTGATTGATGTCAATGAACGTCTGTTAGCTTATCTGTTTAAGGAAGTGTTAGACATTGATGTGGCTTTGCCAATCCAGCGTATGACATGGCAGGAAGCAATGGATCGTTTCGGTTCTGATAAGCCGGATTTAAGATTCGGCATGGAATTAAAGAATATTACGGAGCTTGTGAAAAACTGCGGCTTCGGCGTATTTACATCAGCCATTGAAAACGGCGGAACAGTCCGTGGTATCAATGCCAAGGGACAGGGTGCAATGCCGAGAAAGAAGATTGATGCACTTGTGGATTTTGCAAAGGGTTACGGCGCAAAGGGTCTTGCTTACATTGCAATCCATGAAGATGGTTCGTTAAAGTCTTCATTTGCAAAATTTATGACAGATGAAGAAATGCAGGCAATCGTTACGGCTATGGACGGTCAGGCAGGCGATTTACTGCTGTTTGCCGCAGATCGCAACAAGATTGTATGGAATGTTTTAGGCGCACTCCGTGTTGAACTGGCAGGTCAGATGGGTCTGTTAGACAAGAACGAATACAAGTTCCTCTGGGTAACGGAATTCCCGCAGTTTGAGTGGTCTGATGAAGAAAACCGTTTCGTGGCAATGCATCATCCGTTTACAATGCCAATGGACGAAGACCTTGACCAGCTTGAAACCAATCCGGGCGCAGTCCGCGCAAAGGCATATGATATCGTCTTAAACGGTACGGAAATCGGTGGCGGAAGTGTCAGAATCCATCAGGCAGACGTTCAGGCAAGAATGTTTAAGGCACTGGGCATGTCTGATGAAGTGGCAAATGAGAAGTTCGGCTTCCTCTTAGATGCTTTTAAGTATGGTGTGCCGCCGCACGCAGGACTGGCTTATGGTCTGGACAGACTTGTTATGCTTATGGCAAAATGTGACAGTATCCGTGACGTAATTGCTTTCCCGAAGGTAAAGGATGCTTCCTGCCTGCTGACAAACGCACCGGATGTGGTCGATGCAAAGCAGCTTGAAGAATTATCGATTGCCATTGAAGAAGAACAGGAAGTTTAAATAATTTTAAAAAATTGGCAAAAGCCGCTGTCCGTATGATCCGGGTGGCGGCTTTTGGATAATTTTTTCCTGCGGCGGGCTTACACTTTGTGAAAATACACAAAAACACTTTTGTATATCTTTTTGTTATGGTTAATTTTTACAGGAAAGAGTTGAAAAAAACGTACAAATAATGTATGATAATATCATCTAAATTGCAGACATTATCGTGCAGTTAAAATATTGGAGGAAAAATAAAGGAGTATTATAATGAGTGGTAAAGAAACACAACAAGGCAATTATAAATTGCCGGGGGAGAATACGGCAGGGGAGTCTGTGGCAGTACCGTCATCAGAAGCAGCCGTGGAAGAATATGATACTCTTGATAATAACGGTATACAGGAAACAGCAGATTCAGCAGATTCAGCAGATTCAGCAGTGCAGGCAGAAACAGCAGAAACAGCAGAAACAGCAGAAACAGCAGAAACAGCAGAAACAGCAGATTCAGCAGAAACAGCAGATTCAACAGATTCAGCAGATTCAGCAGATTCAGCAGTGCAGGCAGAAACGGCAGAAACAGCTGAAATTGCGGATACAGCCGGATATGTGGGAACGGATAATGTTGAGGAATCGGAACCCATGGACACAGACGGCATAATGTTTGAAGATGTACCCCAGGAAGATGCAGAGCCGGACAGTGAAGCGGCTCATGCAGGGAATAAAAGGAAGGGCATAAAGAAGATCAAAAAAACGGAGATTCCACAGGGCAGACTGCTTGTTAAAACAATGTCGAGCATTAAATTTAAGCTGATTGGTGCATTTATCATACCGATTGCATTGATTATTATTCTGGGTGTGGCTTCTTATACAACCGCTTCTAAAGCAATTACAAAGAGTTATACACAGTCATCACAGTCGACGATTACCAAGACGGCAGATTACTACAACCTAATGTTTACGAATGTAAAGGCAACGGCAACGGATATGGTTAATAATTCCATGGTGCAGGAATACTATTCCGGTGTATACGGCAGCGATCCGATTACAGAGGGCAATAATTATGCAACACTGCGTGCCAATTTAACATCTACGGCACTGGGAAATAAGGCAATTTCAAATATTTATATTTTTGGTAATTATGGAAAGCCTTTATACACGGCAACGATAAAAGATGCTGACAGTGCAGGATATATAGACAAGATTAAAAATTCTGCAGAAGGTAAGACAATCGACCAGAAGCGTTCTGCATGGTTTTCAAACCGTGAAGTATTGGATGCGGCAGGTGGCGCGGCAGATTATTCTGTAAGCTTTGCAAGGCAGCTGCTCGGAACATCTAAAAAGGCAATTGGTTATATGTTCTTTGACTTGGATGTTGATTATGTTACGGAGCCGCTTTCAGATATTGATATGGGTTCAAAGAGCATTATCGGTCTGATTGCGCCGGACGGCGGTGAAATCGTAGTATCTAATTATATGGATATTCAGGATGGACAGCAGTATTTTACGAATCAGGAATTTTTTACAAAGCTTGCAGACAGTGAAGATGTAAGCGGAAGCTCTTATGTAAAATATAATGGCAGAAAGCAGCTGTTTATCTACTCCAAGACAGACGATGGATTTACCGTATGTGCATTGATTCCGCAGAGCGTGATTGTATCACAGGCACAGAAAATCCGTATTGTAACCATTACCATTGTAGTGATTGCATTCCTGATTGCGATGGTAATCGGCGGCTATCTTGCTTATTCATTCAGTCTGACGATTAAAAAGATTATGGATAAGCTGGAACTGGCAGCAGGTGGTGATTTAACCGTACATATTGATGTTAAAAGCAAAGATGAATTTGGAAGGCTCGCGGCAAGTACCAATGGCATGATTGATAATGTAAAGCAGCTGATTGAAAAGACAAAGACAGTATCGGAACGTGTGGATACTTCGGTATCAACCGTTTCGGACAGTGCAAAACAGCTGTTAGCTGAAACACAGGATATTACAGCTTCTATCGAAGCGATTGAACAGGGCGTTGTCCAGCAGGCAGAAGATTCAGAGCATTGTTTAAGACAGATGGATGCTTTATCAGATAAGATTAATATCGTATCTGATAATTCGGATAAGATTGCAAAGATTGCCGATGTGACAACCGGTATCGTAGCAAGCGGCATGGCTTCAATTAGTGAGTTAAAGATTAATGCCGGTTCAACGGTTGAGATTACACATCAGGTTATTGAGGAAATTGCACAGTTAAAAGAATCGTCCAAGGCGATTGCAAAAATTGTTGATGCGATTAATGAGATTGCAGAACAGACCAATCTGCTTTCGTTAAATGCTTCGATTGAAGCAGCAAGAGCCGGCGAGGCAGGACGTGGTTTTGCAGTTGTAGCTTCTGAAATCCGTAAGCTTGCAGAGCAGTCCGTAAACTCAGCAAATGAGATTCAGAAAATCATCGGTACGATTAATGACAAGACCAATGATACCGTTAGGATTGCAAAGAAAGCCGAAGATGTTGTAGAAGTACAGGGCGAATCCCTTGAAAATGCAGAGAAGGTTTTTGCACAGATTCAGAGCAGGTTTGAAGAACTGTTAAGTAACTTAAATGAGATTACAGGCGGTATTGATACAATTGCCGAAGCAAAATCCGTTACAATTGACTCTATCCAGAGTATTTCGGCAGTATCCGAGGAAACAGCAGCATCTTCCGAAGAAGTAACCGAAACAGCCAACAGACAGCTCGGCGCAGTGGAAGGACTGAATACGGCGGCAGAAGATTTATTAACAAATGCACGTCATCTGTCAGAAGCCATTGACTTATTTAAGATTTAATTATAAAATCATAGGAAAGATGTTGGGGACACACCCCAAAGTCACTCACCCACTTATGAGCTAGCTCATGTGGGTGAGTGAACTTTTGACCCTGGTATCGTAAGAATTATAAAAAAATGGAGGTTGTATTCATGTATTCATTCAATGAAGTATCAAGTTTTGATCCGGATCTTGCAAAAGCGATGGATGACGAACTCGCAAGACAGAGAAGCCACATCGAGCTGATTGCATCAGAAAATCTCGTAAGTAAGGCAGTTATGGCAGCAATGGGTAGTCCGCTTACCAATAAGTATGCAGAAGGATATCCGGGAAAGAGATATTACGGCGGCTGTGAGTATGTTGACGTAGTAGAAACACTGGCAATAGAAAGGGCAAAGAAGTTATTCGGCTGTGAATATGCCAATGTTCAGCCACATTCTGGTGCACAGGCTAACTTAGCAGCATTCTTTGCTATGGTAGAGCCGGGAGATACCGTTATGGGAATGAGTCTTGACTGCGGCGGACATTTATCACACGGTTCACCGGTTAATATTTCAGGTAAGTATTTCCACATCGTACCTTACGGTGTAACCGCAGAAGGCTTTATCGACTATGATGAAGTATTAAGAATCGCAAAAGAGTGCAAGCCGAAGATGATTATTGCAGGTGCAAGTGCATATGCAAGGGTTATTGACTTCAAGAGTTTAGGAAATCTGTGATGAAGTCGGTGCATATTTAATGGTAGATATGGCACACATCGCCGGTCTTGTAGCAGGCGGTGCACATCAAGCCCGATTCCGTATGCAGACGTTGTTACAACAACAACCCATAAGACACTGCGCGGACCAAGAGGCGGTATGATTTTAAGTTCAGCAGAAGCTGCTGAAAAGTTCAAGTTCAATAAGAGCGTATTCCCTGGTATTCAGGGCGGTCCGCTGATGCATGTTATCGCAGGTAAGGCAGTCTGCTTAAAGGAAGCCTTAGACCCAAGCTTTAAGACGTATGCAGAAAATGTTGTAAAGAATGCACAGGCACTCTGCAACGGATTAATGAACAGAGGATTTGATATCGTTTCCGGCGGTACAGACAACCACTTAATGCTTGTAAACTTAATCAGTAAGGGAGTTACAGGTAAGGAAGTAGAAAAGCTCTTAGATGCAGCCAACATTACATGTAACAAGAACACGATTCCGAATGACCCGGCTTCTCCGTTTGTAACAAGCGGTATCAGACTGGGTACGGCAGCTGTTACAACAAGAGGCTTTAATGAAGCGGATATGGATATTGTAGCAGATGCAATCGCAATGCTTGTAGAAGATGTCGATGCAAATAAGGCAAAGGCTATGGAACTGGTTAAGGGATTAACAGACAAGTATCCGTTATACGAATAATACATAAAAAGTAATAGAATAAAATAGAAAAGCTGCTGCTTTCATCAATCAAAACCTGAAATCCGGACAGAACACAGTCGGAAATTCAGATACACAGATTGAAAAGCGGCGGCTTTTTTGTTGATTTGTCGAATATTTATTTACTGAAATTTTAATTTGTGTTATAATTTTATGGTTTAAATCGAAAAAAAGAGGTAGAATTATGTCACAAATTATTATTATGGCCGCGATTCTTATATATCTTGCGGCAATGTTAGGTGTTGGTTTTTACTGCTCGAAGCAGAATAACAGCGTCGATGATTTTTATCTGGGCGGCAGAAAATTAGGCCCGTTTGTAACAGCGATGAGTGCGGAAGCATCAGACATGAGCAGCTGGCTGTTAATGGGACTTCCGGGTGTTGCCTATCTTTCCGGTGTTGCAAGTGCAGCATGGACAGCCATTGGGCTTGCAATCGGTACATATGTCAACTGGCTGATTGTAGCCAGAAGAATCCGTGTGTATTCCAAAGCCTATGAGGCATTTACCGTGCCGGATTTCTTTGCAAAAAGATTCGGTGATAAGAAAGGAATCCTGACAGGCATTGCGGCACTGATGATTATTATCTTCTTCATTCCGTATACGGCTTCCGGTTTTGCAGCTTGTGGTAAGTTGTTTTCCAGCCTGTTTGGGGTGAATTATATGGCAGCCATGATAATCAGTGCAGCAGTCATTGTCGGCTACTGTGCATTGGGCGGATTTCTGGCAGCAAGTACAACCGATTTGATTCAGAGTATTGTTATGACAATCGCGCTGGTGGTTGTAGTGGTATTCGGTATCAATGTTGCGGGTGGATTAGATGTGGTAATAGATAATGCAAGGCAGCTTCCGGGTTATCTGGATTTCTTCCACAGCTATTCGGTAGAAACACAATCTGCGGAAAAATACAGCTTTTTAAGTATTGCTTCTACAATGGCGTGGGGATTGGGCTACTTTGGTATGCCGCATATTCTGCTTCGCTTCATGGCAATTGAAGATGAAAATAAATTAAAGATTTCAAGACGTGTGGCAACCGTCTGGGTTGTGATTTCTTTAACAATTGGTGTATTTATCGGTATTGTAGGTTACAGCATGTCAAAGGCAGGCGCAATTGAAGTGCTGACAGGCAGC
>SCPN01000371.1_pt1 | contig 80773 bp, 98 predicted proteins | sample 6106831 | NCBI WGS metagenome assembly SCPN01 (sample SAMN10720447, study PRJNA508395) | human gut metagenome | isolation source: Participant 1, 0 month
CTTTCAGGGCGAGATATACAATTATCCCGCGGTACTGACTTGCATTGAAAATGATAACATTAAATTCATTTTCCCACTCAATGTGCGTAACGTGCACTGACGTACTGACCTTCTACATACCGGTCATCACAATGATCCAAATAGCTTCGGCTGTAATACCCGGTTATGGTTCAACCAGTCTGCTCCAGAGTGTTCCCTGTATCTCCTTTCAAACAGCGCTCTCAGTCGGTGACGCTGTATTCCTGTCGACGCCTGAAGATCAGAGTCTCTATCAACGCTTTACTGTGTTAATGTTGTAATATTTATATCACTTCAAAACAGAAATGCAAGAAAAATTTGATTTTTATTATAACAAATTTTAATAATTGTTATTCTTTTGGTTAAAACATCAATCCCAACGATTTATCATGCCAGAAACCCGCCGGATCACCATCACTGCAAGAAGTCCGATCACCGTTCCGGAAGCAACCCTGTGATAGCAAGAACCGGGAGATAATAAATTAAAGTTGCCGTATCAAGTACCCACATTGCGACAAATATCTGACCTGCATTGTGCGAAATGCCGCCGAGAACGCTCACCCGGCAGCCGAAAAGCTTTGATCTCTTTGCCAGATACATCACTGCAAACTCAAAAGTCCCTGGCAAAACTGTAAAGCATCGCTGCCATGGAACTAAACGTAAGTCCCTGTGGAGCAGGATACGCACCATGGAAAGTGCAAAGCTTCCGGAATCCCCAGATTTACCGGGATCAGCGTTTCAATATAGGAAAGCACAAATGCAAGTGCCACAAGCATTCCAAGAAGTGCTGTTTTTTTTGCCATAATCATTCCCTTCTTTCTAATGCTGCAAAATGTCGATTCCGGAGTCTTCCGTTCTCGATCGTGATAACTACCTTGTCCGGTAGACAGACGATCGTCTCCTTGTTCCTGCTGATCCGGCTGTGATGCACACAGATCTGATCCGGGCATGACGCTTCCGGCATATTCACATAGCCATCCTGAATCGCAAACCGGTTATAAGAGCCATCCTCAAACCGTATCGTCTCTGTATGATCCTCCGAGAGCGGATATCTCCCATATTCCACACCGTCCACTGTCACAACGGCAACTGCATTTTGGGTCGATACCTTCTGGTAATACTGTATTGCAACGTATATACCGGCCGCCGCCACAAGTAACACAACGATCAGAAGCCAGTCATTTTCCGGATGCGTAACTCTTTCCCATCCTGCGCCCCTGCTTCTTTTTGAGATGGTTCTTTCATCTGAAATATTTTTTTCATCTGGGACTCTCTTTCCTCTTTGTTTTCTTTTTATCATCAGCACCTGTTTCTTTGCCGGATCAAAAATACTTTATCATCACCTGGTGTATTCTTCAAATCCATCCGAATACCGAATGCTTCCGTCTTCTAAAATCCACATTGCCTCCACACCGTCAAGCTGATTTACAAATTCCATTCCTTCCGCAAGCGGCATATTAAAAACCGCAGTGGAATACGCATCTGCCATTCCAGAATCATTTGTGATAATGGTAACGGATGAAAAATTATCTGCCGGCATCAGGGTATCCTGATTGATAATGTGACAGTATCTTTTTCCATCGACTGTATAATAGCGTTGATAATTTCCACTCGTTACCACGCTTAAATCCTGAACTTCCACTTTTATATATGCCTGATCACTCTCCACATCAGGATTCTGAATTCCGACCGCCCAGGTGCTTCCATCCGGTCCGCCAATAGCGCACACATTTCCCCCGACCGAAAAAAGCATGTACTGGATTCCCAGTTCATTTTTTGCATACTCTGCAACCTTTTGAACCGCATAACCTTTTCCAATACTTCCAACATCTAACGACATATCCGGGTCTGTCAGATAAACCGTAGACGCCTCCTCGTCAATGACAATATCATGGATATCTGTATGTTCTGCTGCTCTCTCCAATTCATCCATCGGCGGCAGCTCTGCAGAATACGGATCTTCACTTCCTGCTTCCCTATAATCATGCCAGATAGACAGCACACTTCCCATTGCGATATTCATGTTTCCATCTGTTTTTTCATCCATCGTAATGCCGAGTTTCAACAGCTCGATGATTTCCTCATCCACCTTTACCGGCTGGATTCCCGCATTATCATTGATGGTCTTGATGTTATTCATCCCCTCATAGTCGTGATAAATATCATACAGATCATTATAGTATTGAAACTTGTCTTTGATCAATGACATCTGTTCCGAAAATTGCTCCTTTTGATGACGCATAACCAATAATCTGTGTCTGTGTGTCAAACACATCAAAAAAAGATGCCTCATATTTTTCCAGATCCTTCCCTGTGCTATGTCTGTAGGCGATCACGCCAATCAATGCAAGCAATATCAAAACTGCCGCAATCTGTCTCTTTTTTTCCATTCATTCTTCCTCTCGTATAAAAGAAAAAGAGGGGTTATACGCCCCTCCTGCCGTCATCCTTATTTTTTCTCATAAATGCCGAATTCATTCTGGATCAAAATATCGCCAACCTCTAATTCCAATGGCAGCTTATACTTCTGAACTTCTATGGAACCATTCTGTGTGGTCAACATCACACTTGTCTCCTTAAATGATTCAACTGTATATTCTTCTACTTCTTTTTTTCTTTTAAACATAAATTGACGCCCGTTTTCCTATTCCCAAACTCTAAAAACCAAAGAAGATTATATCAAGCCTCTGTCATTCATGCAAGATATTTTTTCGTTGTTTTTCTTCCAGATAATGGCAGCGTATTTGTAGTTTTTATTTTAATTTGCGCAATATTTTTAAGATCTTCACCTCAAAGACTACCGCAACTACAAGAATCAGCCCCATAACAATCAGACTATATGCTGCATCGACCCGATATCCTAACGCATCGCAGATGCTGGTAAAAAGAAGAGACAACACAAATACCAGTTTGATCAGTTCCACCATGCGGATCGTATATTTGCGTATCGCTCCGGTACAGACCTCGCGCGGCAGTCCGTTAACGCGCTCCGGGTAAATAGCCAGCACAGTAAGCCCCATATAGACAAGAATAAGGATCAGCACATTCATGACAATACGCACTGCCCCTGCGCCGTAGACAATCCCATAATAAACCTGTAATCCCATATAAAATAATGCTGCTATCGCCGAAATAATCTCGAAAACGAGTGTCTCTGTTGACAAATGATTTTTCTTCATTCTATATCATTTCCTTTTCTGGTATTGCTATTTGCAATCTTCCCTGAATCCATAACATAGTTAGAATACAATATTTTTTTTTTTCTAAAAGTAATTTTAGAATAATTTTAGAATTATGTGTTTTCTTTTCTTGAAAATCAGTTTCGCTGTGCTATAATTATTTAGGTTATGATTACGAATCAACACTAAAGGAGAACTTATATATATGGAAAAATTTATTATTCCAAAAGATTATCATTCAGAATTAAACCTGCATGATACACAGATTGCAATTAAAACAGTCAAAGATTTCTTTCAGAATCTTCTTTCCCAGAGACTGAATCTCTCCCGTGTATCAGCACCTTTATTTGTCGATCCTGATTCCGGATTAAACGATAACTTAAACGGTGTGGAACGCCCTGTTACATTTGATATCAAAGAACAGAACGGAAGGGAAGCTGAAGTTGTCCAGTCCCTTGCAAAATGGAAAAGATATGCTTTGAAAAAATATGGTTTTTCTTACGGCGAAGGACTTTACACAGATATGAATGCCATCCGCCGCGATGAAATCACCGACAATATCCACTCTATCTTTGTTGACCAGTGGGATTGGGAAAAAATCATCAAAAAAGATGAGGCGTACCATTGCAACTTTGATGGATACCGTAAAGGTTGTATACAAATGCCTTCGTAAAACAGAAAAATATATGGCAATCCAGTATGATTATATTGAAGAAATCCTGCCACATGATATTTTCTTTGTCACAACTCAGGAATTAGCTGACATGTTCCCGGACAACACTCCAAAGGAACGTGAGTATTACATTGCAAAAGCAAAAGGTGCTGTCTGCATTATGAAGATTGGTGATGTTCTGGAAAATGGTGAACGCCATGACGGACGTGCTCCTGACTATGATGACTGGAGTTTAAATGCTGATATCGTTGGTTACTATCCGGTTCTTGATATCGCATTAGAGTTATCTTCCATGGGTATCCGTGTTGACAAAAAAGCTCTGCTTTCCCAGTTAAAGAAGGCTGGCTGTGAAGAAAGAAAGAACTTCCTTTCCAGAAAGCAATCATCAACGAAGAACTTCCATACACCATCGGTGGCGGCATCGGACAGTCCCGTATCTGTATGTTCTTCCTGCGCAAAGCACACATTGGAGAAGTACAGTCCTCTCTGTGGCCAGAAGATATGATCGCACAGTGCGAGGAAAATGGAATCCAGCTTCTGTAAATTCTAAATTGATATTGACATAAAAATCAGCGCCGGATTCACTTTTTGTGAATCCGGCGCTGATTTTTCTTTCTTCTGTACGTCAGCCCTTACAACCCATGGTATTTTACATTAGGATTTGACTAAATTCTACTTTCTCCTTATTTACATCTACAAAATTTCCTGCCGCTACTGCAACATTTGCCGGAGCTCCTCCCGGATTTCTCGCATATAGCATCTGCCCGTTTTCATTATAACCCTGAGCGGTAAAATCAATGAAATAGGCAGCTAATCTTCTTAGCTGCCTACCCGCCAATGGAATATTTGGATTCGGGCATTACCCCTGCCTTCCTACGGTCTACAGTAATGCTATCATTACTACCATACTGATTGCTGCATAGATAGTGATTTTTCCCTTTATTGTGCTTCCAAAATGCTGCTTTCTGACCTTTTTCATATAGTCTGCTCCTGTAATCTTAATTCACCTTTTTGTTTTTTTGCCTGATATAATGCTTTATCTGCTCTGTCATACAGAGTTTTTGTATCCTCATTTGCTGTTCTTTCCGCACCACCGATACTCAAGGAAATATTTAATTCCGGTATAAGTTCTCTCATATAGCTCAAAAATTCTTTCTGAATCCCCTGCATAATATTCATAACATCTTTTTTATTTATGTCAGCAGGAAAAAATAGTATATACTCATCTCCGCCCAGCCTTGCAAGAATCGACTTATCACCTGCCTGCTTTCTCATAATGTCAGCAAGTTTGATCAACACATTATCTCCAAACAAATGCCCTTTGGTATCATTTACACTCTTAAAATTATCAACATCGCAAATGAAGAAATATCCGCCTGCCTTTCTATTAAATTCTTTCTCCATCAAACTGACTGCATTTTTCCTATTATTTAGTCCTGTCAATGAATCATATTCTGCCTCATACTTTAATATTTCCTCTCTCTTTAACTGTTCTGTAATATCCGTCATAATACTGATCATGGCTTTCCGCCCATCATTTGTAATGATTTTTTTCCCAATATCATTTACCCAGATAAGACGATTGTTTTTGCCAACAACACGATACACTATCTCATATTCGTTTTTTTCCTGTATCTGTTCCATGATACTTTCTTCTACTCTTTGCTGATCCGCTGTATAAATAACATTCATCATCTTTTCATCCGTTACAGCAATTAGTTCTTCATAAGTATATCCAAGAATTTCCAACATTTTATTATTGATGGTATATAGTGGATAACCTTCTTCCAGATATCCACCCATAATACCTCCCGGAAGTGCATTTGTCACAAGTTCCGTAAGTTTTTCTTCGGATTCCTTCGACAATGTTCCTAATACACTTTTTCCGTAATAAAGCGGAAAGAATGCACCTTTTTCCTGATCATGCTCCGGGGTAGACATATGCAGACTTGCAATTTTCCATTCATTGCCATCTTTTACACAGGTAGAAGTAAGTCGGGAATGTATTTCCGTAATTTCATTTTCTGCCTTTAATCTGATGTTAAAAACAGCTAACTGTGTGCATATACTCCCCCCTCCCGAAAAATTTTGCATATAATCACAAATCTCATATTCTAATGCATTTGGAAGCTCCTCAAATTCACTTAACAACAATTCACGAAACTCTCCTTTATTCCTTGAAATTTCGCTTCCAGTTCCCACCGAAACAACATCTTCTGTAAGAACTGCCGTTATGCTTAAGATTCCGTTCCGTCAAATAATGTTGAAAAAATTTTTCTAATAATTTTCTCATGCTGTCTCCTTTTAAAACCATTTCTTCTATTTAGGAAACTCCTACCAGATAAAACACCACTTGTTTTATATTCTGATCAGAAATTTTTTGGGATATATATCGGTACTTTAGTATACAATAAGACGATAAATTTGTTAATATTTCTTCATTAATCGACTTGTTTGCATTGCAAATCTTATTTTTTTAATTTCAAAGGGGATAATCAGCATCTCCTGTGATGCCGGTTATCCCCTAAACTGAATATATGTTCTCGTCTAAAGCTGCATATTATTTATTTTCCTTTTTCTTTCTCACATATATCATTGAAAGTAATCCTGCCAATGACACTCCTAACAAAGAAATCCATAAAACTGTATGACTATTATCACCTGTCTTTGGAGCGGTTATCTGCTGATTATCATCTGTCTGACTTCCGCTTATTCATTATATTCTTGTCCTGGGTAATTGCTGCAGGGTGTAAGCGGGTATTATCATTTTTGCCATTGTTTCCATCATTATCTTTTGGTTCATCACTTCCGGAATCACTCTTACTTACAGTAAATCTTGTAGAGGCTGTGCCATCTGTCCATATTATCTCAAAGGTATGGTTTCCGACAGAAATGGTATTCAGATAGTCTGCTTTCAGTGTAACAATGGTAGAACCTTCCTTTACAGTATAGTTCTTTACATCAACAAGATTGCCGTCAACCTTAACTCCCACGAACTTAGAAATCGCTCCGCTGCCTCTGATGGAAAGGCTTCCGTCTGAATTCTGTTCCCAGCTAGTGTTTGCACCCTCTAAAATCTCATAGTCTACAGAGCCCGGGGCAGGAGTGGTATTTTCTGTAACGGTAAGCACTGCTGTATTGGATGTATCCGTACCTGCGGAATTACTTACCACACACTGATACTTAAATCCGTTACAGCTTATATCGACTGTGGATGTGGTATAGCTCGCTGCCGTTGCACCGTCAATGTTTACCCATCCATTTCCATCATTTCTGTCTATCTGCCACTGGTAGGTAAGATCTGTACCGCTCGCTGCTATGGTAAAGGTCGCAGTCTCTCCTGCCTTCACTGTCGCATTTCCCGGCTGCGTGGTTATGCTTGGTGCAGTTACAACCGGTGTCTGGCTTTCCTGTTTAATGGTATAGGTGAATGTCTCTACACTGCTATCCTGCATACCGTTCTGAACAGCGATTGCCTTGATGGTTGTTGTAATGCTTTGTCCCACTGTTCCTGTCACCAAAATCGGTGCTGTGTACTGTTGCGTGGTTCCGTCAGGTGCACCACCCGTAATTGTAGGTTCACTTCCATCGGTTGTATAGTAAATCGTTGCTCCCACTGTGGAAGAAGTAAGTGTTACCGACTGATTCTCTGAATAAGTTCCGGCTGTCGGATTTGCTGTCGGTGCACCAACGATGCCTGCCGCACTTATGGTGATGGTAATGGTTGTGGTAAGCGTAATTCCATTAGCATCAATACTGTCAGGACATGTTACCGTACCATTTAAGGTTACGGTCTGCTCGGTTAATACAGACGGGTCATAGTTTCCGCCTACCGGTGTGGTTGTATCCCATGTGACCTGTGCACTGCTTTCCGTATTACCCTCTGTCACAATATTAACTGTTGCAGGCAGATTCATCGCATCATAAGCGGTTCCGTTCGCTACGGTTATCGGCTGTGGTGCTGTGATACTTGTCAATTTATCCTTTGCTGTGGCAGGAAAAGCATATGTTACTGTAAGCGTTCCGTCAGCATTCTTATTAACACTTGTTGCAGTATTACCATTTATGGTAGCTGTTGTGGAATCCGTAAATTCGTAGTCTGTATCTGCTATAAGTGTAATGCTTGCCGTGTAGCTTGTATTATATCCTGCTGTGGTATCATTTGGTGTCCATGTAATCTGTGGTGTGGTACTGCTTACACCTGTGGTTGTACAGGATGCAGATGTATCTAAGGCAGTATTTGCTGCCGGAGTATCGATATCTGTAATTGCTACTGATGTGATATTGCTGGTTGCAGCTTCTGTTGCATTGACCGCATAGGTCAAATTTTCCGTACTATCTGTAGTTTCCAGCCAGATTTTGCAGGCAGATAAATCTATATCAGACGACAAAGCAAGAGCTGACTTAATAGTCGAAGTATTTATCGTCTCAGATGCAGCAATCGTTTTACTGTAAAACCAATCGTCTGTTCCGTCATTGCCCTGCACGACAAGTGCCACGCTTTGTGATATACCACCCTTCACAGCCTTAATATTACCTGTTGTAGTGTTATATGTTACTGTACCAATATCCTTACCTGTTCCGTCAAGTCTTAAAATCATTGGTTGACCTTCTGTTATCCTTCGGTAGTGTCAAAAACTACCCATTTTATTGTTCTAAAATTCTTTTAAAACTTGATTTATTGGAGGTTTGCAAATAAAAAGAGCATTGACCTCCCAAAAGAAGTATAATGAGTTCACCACAAACACCATTATCAACAAGGAGACAATGCTCATGGACATTATACTTTATTTACTTCTATTTATTCAATACCAACATAAACAAATCTGCTGGCTTTTTAATTTTATCTGCAGATATATTCCCCTTAAGCAGTGGGTCTTCGATGATTCCCATTCTCCCAAATATCAAAAATTCAAGATTGATAAGCTCCCAAAAATAATCTATTACGAAAAATGGGATTACAAAGACTACATTCCTTACCTCGAATGGAAGTATGGCAAGAAAATCAAACCTGTCAGCCGCCGTTCTGAATGTGATATTGATGACAACTGTGCCTGTCCACGTTGCAATGCTCCAAAGCCTTATCTCTACAAGAATAATGGTTCAAAAGGACAGATCCTGTGCAAAGTATGCTCCACCGCATTCTCTCCGGAAGAAAACCGTTTTTCAAAGTCCTACTCCCTCAAATGCCCGCACTGCAATCACTCGCTGGCTCATAAGAAAGACCGCAAACACTTTGTTGTCCACAAATGCGTAAATCCAAAATGTCCTTACTACCTCCACAATCTAAACAAGGTTGATAAAAAAGACCTTAAGGAGGACTATGGCAAGAACAAATATAAACTCCATTACATCTACCGGGAATTCCAGATAGATTTCTTTCGCATGGATTTAAACACTCTTCCCGAGAATGCTTCTTCCCTAAAATTCAGTAAACATGACCAGCATGTCATGTCACTTTGTCTTACCTACAAAGTGAATCTCGGGTTATCGCTTCGTAAAACCGCTCAGGCATTGAAGGACATACACGGCATCAGCATCTCACACCAGCAAGTTGCCAACTATTGTAAAACCGCCTCTGCCTGCATAAAACCTTTCGTAGACAACTACGATTACAAAACTGGCAATGTATTTACTGCTGATGAGACATACATCAAAATCCGTGGTATCAAAACCTATATCTGGTTTATCATGGATGCTGCCAAACGCTCTGTTATCGGCTATCAAGTATCTGATAATCGTGGTGTTGGTCCATGCATTCTGGCAATGCGGATGGCATTCCGGCATCTAAAAGAACTGCCTAAGAACTTTAAGTTCATTGCAGATGGCTACAGTGCATATCCCCTTGCCGCCCAGCAGTTCTTCCATGAATTCGGTGATAAGTTTAAGTTTGAAATCACACAGGTAATCGGACTCACCAATGACAATGAGGTTTCTAAAGAATTCAGGCCTTACAAACAGATGATTGAGCGCTTAAACCGTACATACAAAGCTTCCTATCGTAAAACCAACGGCTTTGATAACATCGATGGAGCTAACTATGATCTCGCCCTCTGGGTTGCTTATTACAACTTCTTAAGACCACACAAACACAACAACTATAAAGTCTTAAATGAAGTCGAAATGCTGTCTCAGGCTGACACGATGCTGGGCAAATGGCAGCTTCTCATCTTCCTTGGTCAACAGACGATTCTGAACCTGCAACACGGCGAAGCCGCTAACTGTTCTTAGATTCAGAGCCAGAGGTAATTATCCCAGCCACCGCAAAGCGGCCTGCCCTTGATGGCACGAAAAAGAACTGCTACACTGCTGTAAACGACGGAAAATTCAAACTGTTCTTGAGTTCTTCGCCGTCGGTGATTCACCTACAGCAGTTCTTTTTCGTACCGTCAAGGGTGGCGGTGGGCTACCACAACCTAAAAGCTCTACAGTTTTCAAGGTTCATCTGAGCCTTTTTCTTTTGCTCAGTTTTTTCATAGGTCATTTGACACTATCTATCCTTCCATATGTTTCAACAGATGATGCTACCTTCGCAGCCGATGCGAAGAGAACAGATGACAGATTCAGATTGGAAGCGGGCTGAACTGCGGCGTAGTAGTAAACTTCCTTGAGGTTGACTTTATGATCTGGCCAAGCATACAACGAAGCATAAGAAAAACTATCATTAGGCGAACGCATCCAAAACCCCTCACCACTGTTACAGTAATTACGTATAGCTAGTACGGTTCTATTGTCACTTCCTGCTTTTATGATTTTATAGGAATCACCTGCGCCATCTGCCGCCAGTGCATACAGCTTGTCTGTGGTGGTATAGTTTTTCCTATTCTTCTTATCCGTCGTTGTCACTGTGGTATCATTCATCAAGCCCTGCTCGGCTGTGGTGAAGCAGGATGTATTTGAACCATCTGTCATACCCTTCAATACCGCACGAAGTTCGCTTGCTCCGTAGTGGTTTGCGAATACTTCTGTTACAGATGCTCCACCATAATTACACTCTGACCATAGATTGCTATCAGTCTTATTGGTTGAACTTGAATCAAACTTCTGCACTGTTGCTATCGGGCTTGCGGCAAAGATGATGGTATTATCCCTTGTTACTCCACTATCAGCTCCTAAGATGTACCATTCCTGTAGGTTTCCATCGCTGTTCTTACCAAATACCAGCTTTCCTTTGGTCGTAGCAGTACCATTAGAATCCGGATTAAATGCAGTCATTAACTGATCCTTCGCAGCAAATGCTGTCACACTTGGCTCTGTTCCCGTACCGGTTGCAGCCTGCACGGTATCTGCTCCGCCTGACATAGCCGGAACAAGCCCTGCTGCCATAACAAGTGAAAGAACCAATGCCATTCCTTTCTTAAAATTATGCTTTAATTTCATCATTAAAATCTCCTCCATTCCCGATGTTTTTACATTCTTTTCAATAAATTCACATTCTGATTAAGTATATCATGAATCATATTAACTTCCATCGTTTCACACTTAATAACTTATTTTTATTGCAAATAACTTGTTTTTTATCCCTTACTCTACTATAATCATTTTGAATATATGTATAAAAGCAAAGGAGAGCTGCCATGACAGCAAACGATTTAATATATAAATCCATCTACATTATCACCGAATACTACAATAACAATCTCCAACCCTATTTTGACAATATAAGCGAAGATGTGTTGTGGATTGGCCCTGCTGAGAGACAGGAAATACGGGGACGTGAACAGGTTATTTCCACATTCTCAGCAGAGGTACACGGACTAAGCTTCACAATGGGATCGATACGTGCAATCTGTATTTCTCCCATCAAAACCGCACATGAGGTTATCCTGCAATATGAAATCTATACCCATTATCCTGATGGAAATACAGATTTACACAATCAAAGGCTTCACTACTCCTTGTACAAAAAAAGGGTACACACAGAAAGCGGTTCTGATTTCCGCTGGGAGATTGCTGTTCTTCACATCAGTAACGCATGGCCATACGACAGCAGAGACACCATTTATCCGATACACTATCAAAGTTTAAGCTTGCCGGTACGGTTGGTTGAAAAGCCGGAGCGTTACATGACTGTCACAGCGACTGACATGAGTGTGCACCGCATTCCAATAAACCATCTGCTATATATTGAAACGATAAAAAGAACTGCAAAGCTTCGTATTCACACAAGCACGGATACAATTATTGTAAATGGCACACTCCCGGACTTTGAGAAAACATACTCTGATTTCCTGCTTCGCATTCATGCAGGTTTTCTCATCAATCCTGAATGTGTCCGCAAAATTGAACGATTCACCGTTACCATGTCAAACGGTGCGAAGCTTCCTGTTCCCGAAAAAAAATATACCACCATCAAACGCCTGATACTCACAAACTTGCAATCCAACTGAGGATTCAAATCTCTTTTTGTAATCTCTGACTGTGAAACTAAAAAGTACCCTGCTTGTATACACCTGCGATGTGGGATATACAACTACATAAGACAACTTCGCTGAAGCTTGTTTTATCGTATGCTGGCAACGAAAAAAGCAGACACATGGAACATTTTCCACATATCTGCTTCTTTCTTTGCGTATAAACTCTGCTGGTGTCATAATCTCCGGTCTTTCCACATCAATATCAGAAAAATCCTTTTCTCCTGTCACAAGAATATCAACATCCTCTATGATTGCTGTGTATAGCAGCTTCCTTTCGCCTGTGACCGGATATCACCTCATACCCATCTCCATATGGATTTGTCCTTACAAGATGTGTTTCCGAAGCCACAACCCAATACAACTGAGACATTCACTCCATCAGAAATTGCTTTTTTGTATGTTTTCCGGTCACTCTGGTCGAACCTGAAAACCTCTCAAAATGCCGGAAGTCGAGAGGTTTTACGAATCTGTCCGATGTAGTGCAACTATTGTCTCTATATGTGTCGATAGGATAATTGAGATGCACTTTCCAGAGTTTTCACTGTACTCTGGGAGTGAAAAATGTTGCACTCCTCTCTGATGAGGCTGCAAAAAATTGACATGATGCACTCTCTCCTGCCCCTGCATAGAAAAAGATTGCATTGTATCTTAGATTGTAAACCAGATCAGCTTACGATTGACTCTGCTACTTTTCTGTAAACTAACACCTTTTTTAATTACTCTCTTTTGTCTTCTAAATACTAATATCTTATCAGTATCATGCATATATATTTTTTTACACCATATACTTATTCCATGAAAAAAACAATTGCACAAAATATGGTCGAAATCATGAAACAGTATAATAGATCAATCATATGGTACGGAGATATTAATTTGATAGAGGAATGTGCAAAAAAATCTGACATTCCTCCTAAACATCCTCAACAAACAATACAACACATTTTGAACGCTCTTGATAAATCTCCATACTTTTCCAAGGGATATATATTTTCTGACATCAGTGGTAAGCGTAGAAAATATAGATGTTTTAAACTAAAAACTTAATCATCCATTGAATTTTCCAATTGCGAAAACATATCAATCAGTGGCTGTGACTGTTTATTTGCTACTATGTATTCATTATACGCCTTATAGGCATTTTCAATTAGTTCTTTATAATATACCACTCGACCATTGAGTGGTTTTAATATATTAGCCACCATCTCTCTATTTTCTGCACTATCATTGTTATCTATTGGACGACCCAAAACAAAAAGTATTTCAAATGCATAATTGCTTTGATTAGCTGATGCTAATACCTTATTTAAAGCATCATGATATTTTTTTACCTGTTTAACCATTTCGCTGGTTGTTACTATCCTATCAGCCTTTTTTAACTCAATAATAATATGCTTTCCCGCTGTTTGTCTATATCCGATATCCAATCGTCCTGCTTTTTCCTCATCTGTTAATCCATTATATTGACTATTCAATGCATTCAGAACTGTAGTTTCCATATATTGTGTATTTTCAACACGCTCCCATGATGGATCTAATAACCATAAGTGATTAAATAAATGCGTCTGTATTACTTTTTCTAAGGCATTATCATCTGTAATACTTTGAAAAACTTTTATTACCTCAATACGCTCCCTAATAATTTGATAATACAAAGTAGCTTCTATTTCATCCAATCCAGTAAAAATATCTTTAAAAACTTCAAAATTTTCAGCTTCTATTTTATCAATTGCACTAAGATGTTTTGCATATTTTAATTTTTCAAATGCTAAAACACTGTATTTTAATATTTCCTTTTTCTTATCATCATCTGCAACTATTTGATTGATCTTTCCAAACATTTTTTTTGCATATTTTTTATCATCACCTTGCAAACTTTTACACCATGTGTCAATTACTGGTAAAAGTTCCTTTGCTTTTTCTTCACCCGATTCATTTCTCAATTCAGTCCATTTGCCTTGTATGTACTTTAATTCTTCTTGCACAAACTTCTTTAACGCAATAAACCGTTCATCGTCTTTTCTGTAATCTTGACGATTACTAGTAGCCATATCATCTAAAGTATCCTCGTCAAAAAAATCAGCGTTAATTTCTCCAATTAAGTACTTTGAATATAAACCACCCTCAGAATATTCTGAAAGTATATCTTCCTGTCCTAGTTTTCCTCTAACTAAAACAACAATTTTATTCAAATTGTCTTCTCCATCCTTTAAATCTCCTGATGCGTCAACCGATCCGATCCAGCCCGTCACTTTATATTTAACTCCATTATGTAAAAACTCATTATTGCGCTCTTCTTTATGTGATGCGTTTTCACAATAATCAGCATATTTTTTACTTTCATTTCCAAAATACCATATATAACTCAACTTATGAAAATAATCTCTATCACTAATTGAAACTTCCTCTCCATTTACAAATACAGAAAACGAAAATTCTTTACCAATAATTCCAAATCTTCTTGCTACACGTTTTTTAATATATTCCGCTGTTAATGAAGTAGTTAACTTTTTCAAATTTTTTAATACAATCTTTGTTCCTGTATTTTCAATACTATTTTCATCTACTGCCAAAATGGTAGGATAGTAATTGGACGAACTATTACTATCGTCATGTTCTTTTTTTATTACCTCCGTTATTTCATCAATATTCATTCTGAATCCACTCACTTCAAAATAGCTAGTTCCAGATTCATCAATCATTTTCTTCTTAGAAATAACATCAACTTCTCTTGCAATTGAGAACATGGATAATTTTCCAATACCTTTTCTCCCCATATACTTTCGATTATATTTAGGAGACTCTACTGATTGTTCTCTTTTTTGATATCCAACATAAAGGAACTTATTGTTGATATCCTCTGCGCTCATTCCACATCCATCATCTTTAATTACAATTTCATCATCAGATATTGTAATATCAACTCTTGTTGCATCTGCATCCCATGAATTTGCAACAATTTCCGACAATACCGCAGGAATATTACTATATAAATTAATTCCCAAGTGATTTAATACGTTCAAACTAAGTGACATGATAAATTTATTATCCATAATTATTCCCCCGCCAACTTATTAGCATCATTTTTTTTTACATATTTTCTTTTTTGATAATGTTTTAATATACTAAGCCCAATTATCTCCCCTAGTCTTGGTGGCACAGCATTTCCAATCTGTCTTGATACATCTTTAATAATAATTTTCTCATTTGGTGGTAAAAAAGAATAATCTTCGGGAAATGTTTGTATTATTGCACCTTCTCTCAAAGTTAATGCTCGATCCTGTTCTGGATGCCCAAATCTTCCTGTCCCATATCCTGTAAATTGTGTTGTAATAGTTGGTGCAACATCCTCCCAACACATCCGTCCATACACAGAAGTATATGTGTGCCCTTTTTCCTTTTTATGACAATTTAAAACTAAATTATCCGGCCAATCATGCCAACTTCCTCCTGGCATTGAGTGTTGTATCCGTTGTAAATTCAGTGCCGACAAACTTGACGTAATATGCAATCTATCAATAGCATTATTTTCCCCTGCTCCAATCGGTGGCAGATTACCAATCGCTTCCCTTACCGTTACTGGTTGTTGATGTGTGGGTTGTATGAATGAAATTTTCTTTTTCTTTGATGCCAAAAGTAATAGTCTTTTTCTTCTTTGTGGTACGCCATAATCTGCTGCATTTACTACTTTATAGGTAACATTATATCCCAATCTTGTTAATGTACCGACAAAATCACTAAAAACCTTTTCATTCTCAAGTTCAGGGACATTTTCCATTGAAACAATATGCGGCTTTACCTCGTCTACCAAGCGTCCAAACTGATATAACAATTTCCAATCTTTATGCTTTGACCTGTCCTTTTTATCCTTTTGATGCCTAGAAAAAGGCTGACACGGCGCGCATCCAGCTAAAATCTTAACATCATACCCTCGTAATAACTTTTTTATTTCTTTCCCTGTAACATTTTCAATATTTTTATTTATAAAAACTGAATGATTATTATGAGTATACGGATATTCGCATTTTACATCTAAATCATACCCTGCTACAACATCCAGTCCTGCTTTTTTTAAACCGCAAGTAAGTCCTCCCACTCCACAAAACAAATCCACAACACCAAATGTCACAACCATTCACCTCACATTCAAAAAACTAGATTTATTATAGCACATCAAAAAGATCAAGTGTTGACTTTTTATTAAAACTTTTCCTTAAATCACCAGAAAATCAGCAGATTTACACTTACCCCTATCATATTTATTGCACATACTTTTTCTACTTACAAATATATTTTCTAATAATTCTAACACAAATTTCTTTTTCCCAAACTGCTTTATAACACATAAATTACTCTAATTTTGTTACAAGCATTCAAATCAATCAATTTTCACATTGTCTGCACCGGTGCATGTTGTTCCTTCTCCTCATGCTCCAAAGCATCCTGCTCTGGCACATGTCCTATGCTTTTTGCTTGCTCCTGCCCTTTTCCCATATACCGGATTTTAATGTTGCTGTAATCGACCCCTGCCGGTTCCAGCACTTTTTTCTCTAACATGTTTAACATCGCCTCGGTGTCAAATTTTCCCTCAAAATAAAGTTCCTCATCCACCTTTATCGGTACATCCATTTCTTCCGGTGAACTGCCAAGGATCGTCCTCCAGCGTCCGGCTACCTTTCTATACATTTCCATAAATCGTTCATGGATATCTGACTAAGTCAGCAACCACCAGTTCAACTGGTGGTTTGGTATTAGCCCTCAAAAGGGCTTTTTTACTGCTCGCCCAAAAGGGCGGTATCGCAAACACTTTTACCGGTACGCTATAAAGCGGTACTTCTTGAATCTTCTCGCCTTGATTCCTCTGCCTGCTCTTTTTTATATTTTTGTACTGCTTCATCTGTGATATTACCAATTGTTTCTACGTAATACCCTCTTGCCCAAAATGCTTTATCCCATTTACTTTGCAATTCTGGATGTCTATCATAAAGCATTAATGTACTTTTCCCTTTTAAGTATCCCATAAAATTTGAAATACTAATTTTAGGTGGAATAGCCACACTTAAATGAATATGATCCACGCAAACTGCTCCTGCTATAATATCTACATCTTTGTATCTACATCTTTGTATTTACATAACGTGCTTATTATTTTTCTCACATCATTTTTCACTCTTCCATACAATATTTTCTTTCTGTATTTCGGGATAAATACAATGTGATATTGGCATTTCCATTTTGTGTGTGATAAACTTTTATTGTCCATATGGACCACCTCCTGTGATTAAGTTTGGCTTGCGACACCATTCTTAATATATCACAGGAGGTTTTTTATTGATATCCCTATCTCCTTCTTCTAATAGCTGGGGATCAGACTTTTCATTTATTTTTTATAATTTCTTTAATCTCATCAATTGTTTTCATTCTCCTCTTTTCACCAACTTCCTCAACTTGATTTAATTCATCCCACCTAACAAACTCCCATATTTTTTTCTTCGTAAATGGATTTCTAACTTTGTATTTTACTTGAGGTACATGCTCATCAATAATTAAATCTGTTAATTTATATGTTTTACTAATTAAAAATGTATTACCTAATATATTTGAATGACCACTTACTGATACACTTATCGAATCAATCTCTAAACAAGTAGAATCTTTGGTTATAAAATCCTTCAGTATTTTTCGTGGAAATTTTTCCAACTCAAAAGAAAATCTAAAATAATTATCTATAGCATGCACTTCTTGAACAATTTCAAACTCGCTGTTAGTCAACATTGGTTCTTTTTTATTTTTTAAATAAAAACAATGCACTATACATCGAACATCATATACCTTAAATCTACTTTTATTTCCAACTAAAACCCCCAATGTCAATTGATGGTTAACATTCTCACTCGTTCTATGCCTAACTATTAGTTTATCTGGTAGTATTATTTGAGGTTCACGGTTCAATATGTATGCAAAAATATATCCAGTAAGAACTGTTGAACAAATCATTTCAATAAATCTCTGCACACTTAAAATCACTAATGTTTTATTTTCTTTTATCTCATTATTCAAAATACCTGATAATGAATAAATAAAAACTTCATTCAATGATAAATGATTTTTCAGTTCAGCAAAATAATAGATTAAACAAAAAAATAGATTAATACTTATGTAGAAAAAAAAATAGATTAATATACTTTTAGCAATTTTTAATATTGTTTTCATCCAGATTCATCCTCACTGTAATAACTGTTTTATCATCTGTAGATGTATCACAAAATTTACTATTTAATAACTCTGTAGCATTTGAAAAAAATAATTCTTTAATAGACATTTCCTTAATAATCTGTTCCAATCCATCTGTCAATAATATTAATTCTTTATATTTATCTAACTTTATTTCTCCTGTAACAATAAAATCTATTGCTCCTTCCCTGCCGTCAAGAACTCCATAAGAGTATGGATGTCTAATATTATTGCAAATATTATGCCTTATTTCGTATGCTGTAAATTCTTTAATATGCTCATGTATCAACTTTGTCTGACACATTGTAAATTCTTTTTTCATTTGCTTGTTTAACAGGATTCCTATGCAGTCTCCTATATAGCCATAAAACAATTTATTATCTTTTATAATTGCAATAATACCTACTGTTCCCGGAAGAAAACTTCCTAAATACGAATGATTAAACTTCTCAATTTCCTTATTTCCTTCAACAAAAGCATTTTTTATAATTTTAAGATAATTGCTCTCTTTGGAAGAAACATTCATTATGTAGTTATATGCTTTATCTATAAATATTTTTGAAACTTCACAAGCTGGACTTGGATCAGGGTATATCCCATCTATTTTGTCCCTTGTTACACCGTCTAAGATAATAAATATTCCATTATTTCTATCTACCAAAAAATAATCTTCATTTGGTTTATCGAATTCTTTCGTATTTTTTTTTGTAGCAGTCTCAACCCGATATTTCACTTTCAATATTTCCTTCCAAAAGATTTTTCTCCAGTAGATATGGGGATTACTCCCCATACCCCTACACAAAACCGTACGTACGCTATTAACGCATACGGCTTTTCACTTTATATTTATACTACCTGTAAAACAGGCTTACCTTGATACTCGGTTCTAGTAACGGAAATGTTTTAAGCAACCCATTATTGAATGTTTCCCATGTGCAACTATGTTTCTGACTTCTGCGGTTTAACCATTTAAACAACAATTTCTTTGTAATGCATAGAAATGATTTAACACTGGTAATTTCATCTTCACTCACAACATAGTCTGGAATATTATTAAAAAGTGGCAACCCCTTCGCATACCTAAACTCAAGTAAATATTGTAACACTTTTGGATTATTTCTAAAGTGTGTCATTATCTCAATATATACCGAAGTCGGAAGACTTCTCTCTGTTGTTCTAAATATTTTTTAAACGTTCTTCGTCAATGGTTCTGATGTCATTCCTAATTTGCTTCTTCCATAATATGAATAAAAGGCATTTGCATCCAAAAAAATCATTTTTTCATCCTCTACTTGAATCATTTTTTATCAATAAACTAGTTTGTAATCTTTGTAACTTTTCATACATTATATCACATTCATTCTTTTCGCAAAAAATTTTACACAGGACATATAAAAGGAAACCTCCAAATCTATTATAGACTTGGAGGCTTGATTCGACCATTTTATTCACAGAAAACTGTTTTTCTGCCACCATAAAGAACTATGCAAGCGCAGGTTCCTTCCCGCAATAATCGCTTTCACTTCTATATCCTTATCTGTGGCTGAGGCTATCTGCTCTGCTGTAAAACCATTCTTATACATTTTCATAATGAGTCCTGCCTCTCCAATCGCAATACCCTTTTCTTCAATTCCCTGACTCAAGTTACACATAACGCTCACATCCTTCCTGAATTCTCCTCAATAGGAATATCGTATTCATTTCCAATTATGTTTAGTTTTTCATCTATTGTAAGTTCCTTGATAACGCTCCTAACAGACGGTGCAGTTCATATACCTCATCATGTTCCGGCAGATTCTTTGCCAGTCCAAGCATATGATATTCAGCAGGATCAAGATTTCCCTTCCATTCATAGGAACCGATCAAATCTTCTTTTGTGAGATGCACATGGCTCATGCTGCTCTCTTCCATGTTCATACATACCCAGATCGAATATACACGCTTAATGTCATCGTAGCTGGAATTCTCAAAATCACGTTCTTTTTGTGATGAGATCAGTCTGCTCACATAAAAGATTGCCCGGTTTAAGATTTCGTATCCCTTCGGCTCATCTTTCTGTGCTTCCACATTTATGATGATCTGCGACAATCCATCCAGCATTCGCACATAAAAAACGATATCAAATCTTACCAGACCTTCATTGATCTCTTCATTTTCTGTGTTGAAACCGACCAGTCTCTCACCATTTTTTTCGCTGGCTGCATTTGTGAGTCCAGGCTCTACCGGTACCGTACTGATATGTGGTGTTCCCTCAATGCAGTCGACCACATCCTTGGGATTCATGCCCTTAAACTCATCAACTGTTTTTACCAGTATATGTGCCAGTATGCTTTTCTGTCCTAACAGACGCTTTGCACTCGTATCATACTGTGCTTTTGAATCTGTTGCTTTCACTGCATTTTTCAATTCTGTATTCACTGGCCTTCCTCCTTTTTGTAACAGATATAGTCATCCCCAAAAAGGCATCTGACCACACCTATATTATAACTTACCCATTTCTTTTATACAATCAATTTAAAAAATTACATTTGAAAAAGGAACATAAGAAAAACTCCAAACCTGTCATAGACTCGGAGTCTTGATTCCATCCATTTTTTACATTGTCTGCACCGGTGCATGTTGTTCCTGCTCCTCCTGCTCCAAAGCATCCTGCTCTGGCACATGTCCTATATTTTTCGCTGCTTCCTGCCCTTTTGCCATATATCGGATTTTTATACCACTGTAATCAACCCCTGCCGGTTCCAGCACTTTTTTCTCTAACATGTTTAACATCGCTTCGGTGTCAAATTTCCCCTCAAAATAAAGTTCCTCATCCACCTTTATCGGTACATCCATTTCTTCCGGTGAACTGCCAAGGATCGTCCTCCAGCGTCCGGCTACTTTTCCACACATTTCCATAAACCGCTCATGGATATCCGGCTGTTCATTACAGGTCTGCAAAATCTTTTGTGCCACCTTTCTCCATGTAGGTGTCTCTATCCATTCTCCCGGCGCGAACTGGACTGCCAGCGGTCTTTTTCCTTTCAGTTCTGCCGGGGACACTATAATAAGACTGCTTTCCCGGATCGTATCTTTCTTATCTGTCCGAAGTTCTCCACTCCGGTACATCTGGAGCAGTGCATCACATTTGGTGTTTACAAGCTGTAACATTTCCTCCCTCAGTTCTTCTATCAGTTGCTCATAATTCATACGCTTTTCTCCTCCTCTCCGCACACTTCATGTGCTTTTTGCTTTTTCTATATCCACTTTCTTTTGCTCATTTTCCGTTATATGCTTTCTGTTCCTATTGTTCTGCACTTGTTTCCTATTTTTATGCCAACAATAAAACACCCGGATCATCGGGCATTTTATTCTTACCATAAACTGGCAGGAACAACGTTTCCTATTTACTTGCTGCCATTCCTGCCGCAGCCTTACTCATATCGAATCTCCTGTTCCATGACTATGCCTGACTGGAACTGTATCAGCAGTTTCTCGCTGGATTCCACTTTGATGGTCGAAATCAGCCGTCTCACAAGGTCATTGTCGAACTCCGGTATCTGGCAGGTGCTTGTGCTTAAGTAATGGTCGATGTCTTGGATTCTCTGTTCATAGCTGTCCGCCATCCTTTTCTCGTTTCTGGCTGTTTTCTGTGCCTCTTTTAAGGCATTGATTTCTTCTGCTATGATTCGGTAGCGTTCATCAAACTCCGGTGTGGAGCCGGTCTTTGCATTCTCTGCAATCAGTGCCACCATCTCTTCCTGCTTTTATCTTTTCTTCGTATTCCCCGGACTCTTTTGCGGTGCCACAGCTCCCGATGACATGGATGATGTTCTGCCGGAAGTGTTCCATAAATTCCATATCATCACTTGTGATCCTGTGGATGGCTTCCATCACCGCCCTGTTTAATGCGTTCTCTTCGAGTGTCTCGGATTCCCCGCATTTCTTCACTCCGTTGGTCAGCCGATTGCTGCATCTCCAGACCACTTTCTTTTTCCCGTTTCTCGCCCAGGTGACTCTCCTGTACTCCTGTCCGCATTTTCCGCAGATCAGCATGCCGGTCAGTGCATAGGTGGAGGAATACCTGCTTTTCTGGTTCTTCTTCCGGGTGACAGCCGCCTTGCATAAGGATGCCCTCCGCATCATCTCTTCCTGTACCCTGTAGAACAGCTCTTTCGGAATGATTGCCTCATGGTCATCTTCCACATAATACTGCGGTACGATTCCAGTGTTCTTGACTTTCTTTTTTGTCATGAAATCCACCGTATAGGTTTTCTGCAGTAATGCATCTCCCATGTATTTTTTATTCATTTTGTCTATTACCGTGGAATGCCATTTGTCCTGCCCTGTGGCGGTCTTGATTCCCTGCTCTTCCAGATGCTTTGCGATCTTCCCGGTACTGTAGCCTTCCAGATAAAGGCGGAAGATCAGCTTTACGATCTCTGCCTCTTCGGGTACGATGACCAGGTCACCATCCTCGTTTTTGGTGTATCCCATGAACTTTGTGCAGTTTACGATGACCTTGCCTTTTTCAAATTTCCTCACGACTCCCCAGCGGATGTTCTCACTGATGTTGCGGCTCTCCTCCTGTGCCAGGCTGCTTAAGATGGTGATAAGAATTTCGCCGGTTCCCTCCAGTGTATTGATCCCCTCTTTCTCGAACACCACCGCCACATTCTTTTCCTTCAGTTTTCGGATGGTCACCAGCGAGTCTACCGTGTTCCTCGCAAACCTGCTGACCGACTTTGTAAGGATCATGTCGATTTTTCCGGCAAGGGCATCCTGTATCATGGCATTAAAGTCTGCCCTCTTTTTGGTGTTTGTTCCACTCTTTCCGTCATCTGCATAGATGCCGGCATTTTTCCAGTTTTCGTTTTCAGATATCTTGCTGGTATAATACTCCACCTGTGCCTCATAGCTGCTGTCCTGCTCTTCCAGTTCCGTACTGACACGGCAGTAGGCAGCGACCTTCATTTTCTTCTCTGACAGTTTCACATTCCGGTCATACTGCACCTTGGCAGGTATCATGCTGATCTTTTTTGCTGTTTCTGCCATCTGCTCTCCCTCCTAATCCTTGTACCCGGCTGTGACACGGCTCCCATTGATAAGCTCCACTTCTGCCATGTTTCCGCCATGCACCCAGATGCGTGCGATTATTTTTCTATATAAATTTTCATCAAATGTTTCCAGTTCCTTTTTTCCCTGCAAGGATGTTTTTGATCTCCCCTGTCCGGAACTCCCCATCCCTGACCTCCAGTGTCAGATAGCGTTCCTCTGCTCTTTCATAGAGCAATTTCATCAGGTCTGTTTCTGTGCGTTCCTGTTCTTCTTTCATCCGCTGCAGGTTCCGCTCCAGAACCCGGTACTGCGGGCTGACCTTTTCCTCCTGCCTGTGTACCCGGAGCAGACCTTTGTTTTGTATCACTGCATTGATGGCTTCCACACACACCTGCATCGCCTGCCCGTCTGTAATAAAACTGTTCCTGCAGTTTTTGCTCTGCCAGTCACATAGTTTTTGCACTTCCACTTGCAGTGCCGCCACGCTCTTTTTTGTGGCTCGGCTGGATATGGCTACATACTGCCCCGCATTCTGCACACCAGATGACACCTCCGAAGAGGATTCTCTCATCCCTGCCGGACCGGTGGTCTGCCCTTCCAAGCTCTGCCCTCACCTTTTCCCGTCTGCACTGGACTCTCTCAAACAGTTCCTCTCCTATGAGCTGCGGATAGTATTCTGTGCCAAGGTAGCTTGGTTTTCCAGTATCCTGCCGATGGATGCATGGGTCCAGGACACTTTCCCTTTTGCATTGCATATTTTTCTCCCTTTCAGGTTCTGGGCGATCCTGCCTGCCGCCACCTCCGCTGTCATAGTCTGTAAATATCTGTTCCACAATTCTTTCTCTGCTCTTCGCAGATGGTGATTTTTCCATCCACAACTTTATAGCCGATTGGCATGTGCCACTGCATCCTGTCTGCCTCCCCTCTCTGTCAGTTTCAGTCCGTTGTGCAGGCAGAAGGTGATGTCGTGTTCTTGGAGACTACAATTTTCTCCGCTGTCATTTTAAACAGTTGCTCGGCAAACTCCTCCTTAATCCGTCCTGTTCTGCAATCAGTTGGATAAGCTGTTCGGTCCGTACAATTTCTTTTGTCCTCCTCAGCTTTCTGGTCAAAAGTGTCTTTTTTCTCCTGCATTCCGTCAGTTGCCAGCCAAGTTTATTACTGCTCTCCATAAAAAGAGCAGAGTCCATATATCCTTTCCTCATGACTTGGTTTAGGATTTGGCTCTGCTCGCTTATATTTTTGATTTCCTTATCCAGTTGTCTGATTTCCTCACTGTCCTGCCTTGCTGCCACAAGTTCTGTCAGCCTCTTTTAACAGCGGCTCTAATATCGTTCCCTGATTGGTGTACAGCTTGTTCCACATGTCTGTAAAAGCCCGGTGCAGCACATCCTCCCGGATGGCTTTCATACAGCAGCTCTCTTTATCCTCCACATGTCCGCTGCACGTCCAGATGATTTTTTCATATGGTTTCCCGATGTAGATTTTCTGCCGCCGGAAGGTTCTTCCGCACTCTCCGCAGATGATTCTGCCGGAAAACAGGTATCTTTTGGTGTAGTCACTCTTGTTCATGTGCAGTACATCCACCCGGTATGCCATCAGGTTGCGCACTGCTTCTGCCTCCTCATGTGTGACGATTGGCAGATGGCTGTCTTTGATGAGATACTGGTTTCTCTGTCCGTTGTTTACCCTGCGGACAAATGGGAACCTTGTTTCTGTATATGTCCTCTGCTGAAGCATATCTCCCTCATAAATGGGATTTTTCAGAATGTCCTGTATCACCCCGTCCTGCCACTTTTCTGCACCACGGATTGTCGGAATGCCTTTCTGGTTCAATGCCTTTGCTATCACATACACTCCCATGCCGTTTAAGTAAGACTCATAAATCCACCTTACGGTTTCTGCCTCGGATTCTATGATGACTAAATTTCCATCCTCGTCTTTTCCATAGCCATACGCTGGCGTCGATATGATATAGGTTCCATCCTGAAAGCGTTTCTGTATCGCCCAGCGGTTGTTGCTTGAGATGTTTTCTGATTCCCCCTGCGCCACCGATGCCAGGATGGTAATGAACAGCTCGCTTTTTTCTGACAGCGTGTTGATATTCTCTTTTTCAAAGTAGATTCCAACGCCGATCTCCTTCAGCTTTCGGATGGTCTGGATGCATTCCACCGTATTTCTTGCAAATCTTGTGATGGATTTCGTAAGGATCAGGTCGATGTTCCCATCCTCACAGTCTGAAATCATCATCTGAACTCATCCCTGTGCTTTACGTTTGTTCCGCTGATTCCTTTATCCGCATACACCCCTGCAAACTCCCACAGGGGGTTGCTCTCGATTTTTTCCGTATAGTACTCGACCTGTGCAGTATAGGAAGTTGCCTGTGCCTGACTGCCGGTACTGACTCTGGCATATCCGCACACTTTCAGTCTGCGTTCTTCCTGTGTATGTTTCTGCGCTTTTGCTGCCTTTATGACAGTCACTTTTTTTGCCATGCTTTTTTCTCCTTTCCCAGTATTTTCAAAGGTTTGCACTCCCTGTCAGCAACATACACTACCACATAGTCCTTTTATATATCCAGTGTTATTACAGATATACTTTTGCTAATTCCGGGGAGAAAGTCTTGACATTCAAAACCCGGATTTTTTCCCATTCTTCCTCGGTTAACAGCTTATCCTCATGCATCCTTTTTAAGAGAAATTCAGCAATCTTATACCGCACCTCATTCGCTCCGCTTTCCATCATCTCTCCCCCTTTTTCCTCCCACAATTTAAGAAGTTAAATTCATTCTCCCAAAAAAACACTTCCGCCCAGAAGAAACACCTTTACATCATCCCGATTTCAGCCATGGTTGCAGCCTCATCTTCTTCCCGGAAATACTGTTCCGATACATCCCTGCTGACTGAAAGCACCTCTCCCGCGTCCTTTTCTCCCATCTGGATTGGGATTAAGAACGGATTGATTTCCTTGCAGAATTCCTGATTCGGACAGCTATTGATAAAATAGCCGCAGGTATCTAATATCAGCCTGTCACACATATCTGTGATGACGATCTTTTCGGCTTCAAACATGTGGCTGCCGATATAATTTGCGATATTTTCTGCCGTGGTCGAGATATAGTCCTCTTTCCGCTCCCCTCCATCACTCGGATAAAGATAGGCATATCCTGCCCTCTCCGTTTCAAAAATCCTTAACATCATTTCGGTATCTTCTTTCTTCATCTCCTGTTTTCCTCCATTCCCCATTTTTCAGTTTTTCTTAACCCCACAAGAATACGGCGGAAGTTCCCTCCGCCGCATGGTTTCTGTAATTAAGTCTTACTGCCATAATCCTTCACTTCATAAATAAAAAGTGTCTGTCCCTATTCGTCACTACTCCCCGGAACCAAAACGCCGCCAAAACAGAGAAGAAAAAATCCCAAAGCCGGCATTTCATGGGCAGTCAGTCCAGACTGTCTTTGGTTCCTGCCACTCGGACAGGCAGACATCACAGGTATCTCACCTCCACCACTGCGTGCTGGCTAATCTCAAGGTGTATCATTATAGGCCATTCCCCTCTTCGCGCCTGTCCACCACAGACAGGCTGTACCCCGGCTTTCCCGCTCGGCTTCTTAGATGCGATCTTTTTCACAGCATGGCTGGCAGAAAGAACATCTGCCCGATTGCTGCAGGAGTGTCACTGCGCCCCGGTTACGGCTCATGAAACGGCTAACGTATCTGAACTGCTGGATATGGCTGGCAGGATATGGCGTGATTCCATCCTGCGCTCGGAGCCCTGCATTCCTCTCCGGCATTTTTCAATGTACGTTTTGTCTGCCTGTGTCGTATCCACACACGAGACATGAGAGGATTCCCGGAAGAGACCATCTGTCCAGAAAAAGTTCCTCTCATAAGGTACTCACAGAAAAACACGTTTTGAGGGGGTATTAATCAAAAAATTTTTTTATTTTCTTTACCGCACCGTTTATGCTCTCCCGGATGTTCTTCTCTCCAACCCCTTCTTTCGCTGCAATCTGCCGGTATGTCATGCCCTCAAAAAAATAAAAATACAGCCGCTCTCTCTGCACCGGGGTGAGTGACTGCATTGCTTTCTGCAGGGTTTCTATTTCCATCTGCCGGATGACCGTATCCTCTACCGATTCCCCGGTCAGCTCCACCAGATCTTCCGTTTCTCCTTCTGTGTATCCGTCCTTGGTCGTATGTCTGATATCCCGCATTTCCTGTGCGTGGGCTTCTTTGCGGAACGTATCGGCAAGTGCCTCGTAGACTTCTCTGGTCACATAGGTGTATTCCAGCTCACCAACTGCATCTTTATAAAAATCCTTTACTCTGATCCTGATCCATTCTGACATTCAAATGTCCTCCATTTCGTAATTTTTTTGAAATGAAGGACATCTGGAGGACCTCTGGGTTTTACTTCACTGGAAAAAGACAATAAAAAAAGGTGCTGTTCCCATGCAAAATAAAGCATGCAAAACTGCACCCAATTAATTATTGTATTTCGTTGTAAATAGTATATAAAAGTTCTTCTTAGCTTTTTATTCCTATGTTTTATAATTAACCTAATTCACTTATCTAGTAGGATTTAAAGTAATTAATGATTCCAATATGTCTCAGATAAGTCACAAGAGTATTGTCTTCTCCCCCAATATGGTCGGTCTAGTCAATTAATTTACGCTATACTAGAAGTACTTCTTCCAGCTAACAATATTTCCACAAAAAAATACTGCCATATCCATGAGTAATCTCTACTCGACAGATATTGCAGTATTTACCTCTTGCAGCAACGATTTATTTACGAAATTCTTTCATTCCTGCCGGCTGCTTCGGCTGATGAAGAACATACATACATCTGCTGTCTGCCGCCATTTTCACAGAATTACGAGCTACCTTCTCTAAAATTGTTGCTGCGATATTAGCCTGTTTCTTTGACATAATGAACACCTCCTATTTTTATTAAACAGGAGTATAGCATTTCTTACCTAATTCTATATCTTATAAGTTGAATTTCCGACATAATACGTCATTTTTCCTCTATGGAATTACTATACAACACCGCAGAAACCTGAAATTCTCCTTTTTCATGCTGGGTAAACAGTTCCCCATCATAATCAGCCAGTGCCTGTTCTACCGAGGCAAGACCAATTCCGTGACAGCCGGTATCCTTCTTTGTGGTAAGGTATCGTCCGCTGTTGTCTTTTTTTAATTTCTCTGGACTACCATTTTTTATACAAATCTGGAGCATTTCTTTTATATAAGTAGCTTCCAGCATGATATATCTCTGTTCCTGCGGCAGCTTCCTACAGGCCTCCAAGTGCATTTTCCAGCAGATTTCCGAAGATAATGGCAAGGTGTCCGCTCTGGAACGGCAGTACGGACGGAATAAATACCCTTGCCTCAAACTGGATGCCGTCCTTCTGGGCAAGGGCATACTTATGGTTCACAAGGGAATCCACCACGATGTTTCCAGTGTGGGAGATTTCGTCTGCGCCGGTTCCGATACCATCATCCAGCATCTTCTGTATGTAATCACTGGCTTCTTTTGTCTGTCCGGCATTTACCATGCCAAGAATCCCCGATAAGTGGTTCTTCATATCATGCCGCATCCGCCGCAGTTCCAGATAATAACCCTCCCGTTCCTCTGCCTGATGGCTGCATAAATCTAACTGCTGTTCATACAGCCGGTTCCGGGACTGAAGCTCCGCTGCCTGTCCCATCCGGTCATACACCGTAAAAATCACGTAATTGACAAGCAGGAGAAGTATGCCCGCAGCCACCGAGAAAAAAGAATATTCCGCATGAAATGCTGCCATGTGAAGGATATGGTGCATCATATAAATGCTGCTCGCCGGTACCAAAAGAATTATGATGAAATAACGCAGCGGGATTTCCGCATACTGTTTTTTCTTTGCGTAACGGCCAAGCAGTACTGAAAGCAGAAGCATACACATCTTGGATGCGAAGCTTCCGGCATCATTAATGACGCTTTCATCTGTTCCAATTGCCTCTAAGACCAGCAGCACAATGACCTCTACCAGCATCCATGCCGTACAGATAAGAAGGGTGCTGATACAGCGTCTTTTCAGGCTCTCTTTTCTGGTAACGGTACTGATCATAAATACCATAAAGATATTCCCGACCAGAAGAAACTGCGGAGGAAACAGGAGTTCAAACCCTGTTGCCACAAGGAAAGAATAGTATAAAAACCAGCTGATTATGCCTGCAGGCTTTCTGTTTCTGGACCGAAAGGGTCGTTATGTATCTCTGTATAATCAGAAGCTGCAGTGCCGGAAGCAGAAAGCCCGATATAACGGAAAGATATCCCCTCATTCAATAACCGCCTTTCCCGCTGCTATTGTACAGAGCTGTCGGCGCACTTCCTTCTGCCGGTCCTCACTGATTTTCAGTTCCATCTCTTTCCCGTTCATACTGATTGTTATGTTAAAAAAATTCATTTTTGTTATATAATCGTAATTCACAAGGAAGGACTGGTGGATACGGAGGAAATATTTCCGACTATTTGCGAGTTCCTTCTCTACGTTATTCAGTTTTCCATAAAATATGCAGTGCTTCTATCCTGCAAGAAAATATGCACTACTCGGTTGCGGCTTTCAAAGTACACAATATCTTTTAAAGGTACTTTCTGAATTTTCTTATTGAACTTAAACTGGTAAAAGACCTCCGTTTCACCTATCCGGTGGCAGGCTTCTTTAAAATACCGGCGAAATTTCTCTTTATCCAGCGGTTTAGAGAGAAAACGGAAAGGCTCTACCTCAAACAGTTCCTTTAAATATTTATCATATCCTGAAATATATATGAACAACACAGAATGGTCTGTTTCCCGGATTTTTCGAGCAGCGGAGATGCCGTCAATCTGTTCCATTTCAATATCTATAAAATAAGTCCGTATCGTTCCCCGGACTGTATGCTCTTCAAAAGTGTCTTTCCATCAGAAAATACATCCGTATTAACCCGGACTCCCATACTCTGGCTTTCTTCTAACACCAAGTTCTCAAGACTTCCCGTAAAGCCAAGGTCATCATCACATATGGCTATCTTCAGCATTTTTAAGTACCTCTTCTGCTATATCTGCTTCCTCTTCTTCCAACTGTGCCTGTTCCAAACGTTTGAGAAGACACTGGAGTGTCTTTTTGTTCGTGTCCGTCAGGTTGTTGTAGCGGAGTACAATGTCATAGCACTGATCCATCTCCTGATTCATGCGGATTTGCCCGCTCAGATCCCGTTTTATATCGGACAGCCCGAGGATATAGTCAGTGGTAACATTAAAATACCTTGCCATGCTGATAAGCAGGTCTGTGGAGATGGCACATGTGTCTTTTTCCATCTTGCTTACCGCCTGCTGGGTGGTGTTGATTATAGTCCCAAGGGCTTCCTGTGACATGTTGTGGCTCCTCCTCACAGATACGGTTCTCAGTCATAATTGTGATATCCTTTCTAATAACTATTTTACATAATTATTAGGAGTTTACTCACAACTGTATAATGTAAATAGTTTACCAATTCCCGTATATTCTTCCCTTATTTCCATTTCCTATCATCACAGACAATACATAATATTCTTCACACTTTTCTCAGTAATCTTCTTATGATATTTAAAAGTGAATCTTCATCAGAACTCTTTTTAGCACTTTCGTATTGTAATAATCAAAAAGGACTGACTCATATCTCTTCCCATTTACAATTTCATTATTCATATCATTTTCATCCATATCTAAATAGTGTCTGCTGATTAAGCAGATATCCGCAACTTCCAGCTCTTACATCTGTTCCAGTCATGCCAGAAGCGGAACAGATGTAAAAGAGCGTAAAGTATTCGCCTCTGGATTCTGAACAGATTCGTCACGAATACAGATCATGCGATAGAAGTCAACTGCGTTTCTTCCAGTTTTGTGGTAATGCAGTTCATACCATAACAGCGTTTGCTCAGACTAAAAGTGCGCTCCACTTCGATTCTATCGGTATTATCCTGATACTCCTGTTTTTTTATCAGCCTGTGCTGTGGCGCTTGGTCTGCCCAGCTTTGGACCTGATAACCGGATCCCATGCTCCTTGCAATAACTTCTGTTTTTCCCTGGTCCAGTATATCTGATCTGCCAGGAATCGTTCCAGATAATAACCGGTACGCTCTTTGAAACGTTCGATTGCTTCTATCAGGCAACCACTCTCGTTATATGCCGCGAACGATATTTTTTCGATACGCCCATAACCTTCGCTGTCAAGACTGAGATCAAATTTTGCACCCAATTCAACAGTTGCTTGACCTTCCCTCTGGCAATCGGTCGAAGCCATAGTTGCAAAATACTTACAATGCGATGCTCCACAGAATGGACTCTGTTCTCATACATATACTGTTGCTGTTCATACAGCTTGATGATGGTAAGATATAAGCTGATATCCTTACCCGTCATGGTGTATCCATCACTCATGAACTGTTCCAGATACCGGAGATCCCTTTTCACATATGCAAGCTATCTTCGGATATTCTTTGCCGTGTGCTTTCTGCTTCTGGCAAATGCAAGATACTCTTTTCTGGCACGTTTGCGGTATCTTCTGGGCAGCTTAAGTATGATACAACATCAATGTGATGTAGGATGCTGATTATCTGAGGTTTACACAGCAAGAGTAAGAATTATGTTCCCAGTATGAAAACCTTAATTTACCGGATGACCAGCGAAAAGTAATAATCCACTGAATCGAAGCCATACACCACAAAACGAAGCCTATACCACAGTTGTTTTCCTTATAGCGTTACAGTGCTATTTTTCACTAATCCTAAAATTTGCAAACTCGAAATAAAAAATGCCACACAACGTAAAACGCCAGCAGAAAATCAGTACGATAACTCTTGCTGGCTTTTACTAAACCCTTATTCTAATAGTTGTTTTACATATTTTGCTTTATTCAAAATACTCTCCTCAGAAAAAAACATATTTGGAATTTTTAACTCTTCTTCGTCAGCAGAAAATCTACCTACCATTTCACACACAATCTCCAAACTCTTTATTTTCTAGTTCAGACAACTGCTCATAGTCAACCTCTAAATCATATATTCTTGTAAATTCTGAACAAAATATCTTAACCTGATATGAGCCATCTAAAACTCCATTAATCAGATAATATAACTGCTCTTTCTGTAAAGATGACCTCACCTCCTGCCAGTTCTGTTTTTTCCGGGAAACAAGCAGCTCCCTTCCTTCATATGTTACCCTGTCCCCCAGCGACAGGCTTGTCCTCGTAACAACATCATAACAAATGAAATCTTCCCTATCAACAAGGCATTTTCCACTGACTGCATAATATCTCCCATCAAAACAGAGATCACAGGAAATGATTTCTCCCAATTCCCTTTTTTCACCTTCCGGCAATCCAAGGTAAAAGCGGGGATAATAATAGCTGGTATCCGGCACTAATGGAAGCCCAAGCTGGGACGCCATTCTTTTCAGAAATCTCCAGTCTGTTTCCTGATACTGTATCAGCGTCCCTCCGGTTCGCATGTCGCTCCCCGGCAGTATGCAGGCGCTGTGATCGGTATCGGCTGTTACGGCACTGGCAATCCCCATATAAGTCTGTACTTTTTTCTGAAATACCCGGTTACTTTTTTTCTGATCTAAAAGAATTGTTCCTGACACAGCCTGTATGTCTGCAATCCTGTATCCTCTTTCTTCTTTGATTTCCACCTTTCCGGATATCCGCTGAACAACGCTCCCGCAGTATTCCCCTGCCCCAAAAGCTGTATGGGTGCATTCATGCTGTTTATGTCTGTCCCATTTTCTGACAACAGAAGTCGAAAGTTTCCTCTGGCATGTTCCCCTGGAACCTCCCATGTCTGAAAATCAAGGATCTTTTCCATGGCAAAGGAACTGATAAATTTTAAATCGGAATATTCAATTCTCCTTTGTAATCCTTCTGCCATAAGCCTCTCCTATTCTTCCTGACCTAACGAAGCAGGTAAAATATATTAGTATGAGTACCAAGGTCTTACTTCATAAATTGATATTGCTTGGTTCAAATCTTTCATCTTATATGTCCCCTTCCGCACTAAAAACACTTTGTCTACCAATTTACCCTCGCTTTGATATAATTTACATTACATAATTTCAATCGCTTTAATTTCATTTTTACTACAATCACCATTTTTTCTTATAATATAAACTTCATAAACTGTTCCATCACGTAACATTGGAATATCAGTTGTCACTGGTTCTCCAAACTTATAAACATATCAAAAAATTATTATTCTCTTACGAACTTAAACCTGAAAAAGCAACTATTATCAAATTTTTTTGAATTTATATTAACATCAATAGATCATACTAAATACTTCTTAACTATATTTATTATTTTTTCATTTTCGTTCTTTCAGCAATATCTAAAACACTACAATTTCTTACATATTCGTTTGAATAAGTTACTATCAAATTCCTGTAATTTTTCATAAGTTCCTCTACAAGAAGGCATTTGAAAAACGAATCGCACTAACTAAAGGATTATCGTTCATCTCTCTACTATTAATAACAATACCTTCATCTATTAATTTTTTTGCAATTATATTATTGTTCTTTTTTATTGCCGTCATAAGTTCCAAACCGTCAAAAGCATTAATATCTATACCATTTTCAATAAGCCAAAGTGCTTCCTTTTCTTTCCCTTCTGTGATTGTATAATTAAGTAACGAACCTCCAGGGACAACTATATTTATTAAATCGTTATTCAAAATATAATCTTTAAAGCCCTCAAAATCTCCTGCCAATTCCAATACCTTAACTATTTTTTTTAAATTTTCTTCGTTTCTCCCCAAAAGTTTTTCCGAATAATTTAAATAAAATTCCTGATATTCTTCAGAATCAAAAGTCGGTCCTGTAAAACTGCATCGACAAATTCTATTATGGTATATATTTTCCATTTAATATTTCATGTATAATAACATTTGGCGCCGCATATCTTATTTTCTTTTAAATCAATGATGCGTATTTCTCCAAACCCTTTTACATACTTTTTTCCATCAATCTCTGTTTCACGACATACACCATTCAAATCGCTATTTAATGGATTCTCACAATATAAAGTCAGCTTTTCTATGAATATTGAATCAAATGTCTCTTTACTTTCCACTGTACTATCAAAATTTACATTCCACCCAATATTGTATGCATTTTCAAAATGTTGATAACAATACTTTGTCATATCAGAATTCATTATTCTCTCTCTCGTATACAAATCAGATATTTATATAATTTAACATAAAATAGCACTCACCAAAAGAAAAGTATCTATCATTTCGCGTTATAAGCAACCAAGTGCTTCTAATAATAATTTGCTTCTTTCGCTAAAACACCAACCACATATTGTAATGTCACTTGATTTTATAACTGATTTCAATTCTTCTGAGCTCAATTTACTTACATCGTATATTTTATATTTAGTGAATCCCCATACTTTTAAATCTTCGTTCAATAATTGTTTTCCCGAAACACCATTATACTCGCTCAGTAATGATCCATCTGGTCCTCCATGCATACCAGAAACTATTGAAATATCTCCAGAAGATTGATTTACAATTTCCGCAAATTGACTTTGTCTTATATTCCCTCGAAACATATACACTTTGATTACCACCAACTTCTACCTTATAAAATGTAGGTTCATTATAAAATCTTGCATCCTCTATAGCTGCCAAATTTTCAATGTCATAAAAATCAGATATGCAAGAAACCTCATTTCCGTTCATATCAAATGAATACTGACCACGATATGCCGTTTTTTTACCAGTCCTTAGTTCATCTATGCCTTTAAATACAAAGTGTATTGCCACACCAGTAAGGAAATCTGCCCCCATCTGTTTCCAGTCAAACGCATACGCTAGTTTCTCCTCTATAGACATGTTGGAATCAACAAGCGCATACATTCCTCTAGTCAGTACACCCAACTTCCAAGATCTACCAGCCCTTCTCCAACCCATTTAATTGCTGGAAATGCCGCACCAATTGCGCCGTAATTCCCAGTAACCATGGAAATCACCATATCTCTAGTTCTTCTGCCATGATATCTGACATTTCCCTGCATGGCAATCCCTTCATGCTCTCAGCCGGATTCCTTCTTTTGCCATCAGAACAACCCGCCATTGCTTTCTATGGTAGTCCCCGTTTCATCCTCAAATGTAATCTTTCCCGTTTCACCGCCATCCAATCCCATTCGCTGCGGATACAGATCCATTCCTTTTCCGTGCTCTGACCGGAAACTTTTTTTCGGGACTTCCGTCCCTCAGGTACTTCCATTGGTACGGATACACCCTGCTATATTCCCTGCGCCTCATCTCCATTTCCTATATAATGCTGTTTTGTTCCCTTCTGCGGCATACAGTACATCAGGTTACCCACGCCGGGCAAATCCATAACGGTTCCCACCCGCCGCAGTCTTGTCAATGTCAAATGCTACTTCTACCTGCTCCCCCTGTGTTCCGACAATGGATCCGACAAATGACATTCCCGTATAGTCCGGGTTATCCTCCCATGGAACCACGTATAACTGTTTCCCGCAAGGCGGTATGTAAAGATGACCTCCCTCCTGCCAGTTCTGTTTTTTTTCGAGAAACAAGCAGCTCCTTCCTTCATATGTTACTCTGTCCCCCAGCGACAGGCTTGTCCTCGTAACAACATCATAACAAATGAAATCTTCCCTATCAACAAGGCATTTTCCACTGACTGCATAATATCTCCCATCAAAACAGAGATCACAGGAAATGATTTCTCCCAATTCCTTTTTCACCTTCCGGCAATCCAAGGTAAAGCGGGATAATAATAGCTGGTATCCGGCACTAATGGAAGCCAAGCTGGGACGCCATTCTTTTCAGAAATCTCCAGTCTGTTTCCTGATACTGTATCAGTGTCCCTCCTGTTCGCATGTCGCTCCCCGGCAGTATGCAGGCGCAGTGATCGGTATCGGCTGTTACGGCACTGGCAATCCCCATATAAGTCTGTACTTTTTTCTGAAATACCCGGTTACTTTTTTTCTGATCTAAAAGAATGGTTCCTGACACAGCCTGTATGTCTGCAACCTGTATCCTCTTTCTTCTTTGATTTCCACCTTTTCCGGATATCCGCTGAACAACGCTCCCGCAGTATTCCCCTGCCCCAAAAGCTGTATGGGTGCATTCATGCTGTTTATGCCTGTCTCGTTTTCTGACAACAGAAGTCGAAAGTTTCCTCTGGCATGTTCCCCTGGCACCTCCCATGTCTGAAAATCAAGGATCTTTTCTCTGGCAAAGGAGCTGGTAAATTTTAAATCGGAATATTCAATTTTCCTTTGTAATCCTTCTGCCATAAACCTCTCCTATTCTTCCTGACCTGATGAAATGGGTTCTATTAATCCTCCATAGGCACAAACAAGAAATGATCTCTGTGTCAATGCAGACAGCTTATCTCCTTCACTTGTTGCATCTGCGTTATTTCTAAGAATTTTCTCTGACTCATATACATCCTTCCATGTTCCCACAATGGGTGTACATGGATATCCTTTTACATTCTGCCCATCTTCTGTCTGCAGAATAATTTTATCCGCGTCCTCATCTTCCTCCTCTCCGTGAAAAATTTTTATTTTTTCTGCAGTCTTAGCAAGCCATGATTTATTTAACGGATTCTCTTCGCTTTGGCAAATTCCAAAAGATGGAATATTTTTGTCATCCCCAACCTCACAATCTTCTTCGTGCATCATAGGCTTCCCGTTTGTATACACCCCATGGCATATTGGCAGATTCAGTTTCCTTTTATGTGTTCCGCAGCTGCAGTACAGCTCTGCTCCCCGCACTAGGTACGGAAACTGGATCTCCTCGCCTTTCTCCAGCTCCAGCTGCGCAAAGCATGTATTATATACTTCATTTTTCAAATATTGTCTTATCACCAATTATCTCTCGTCAAGAATATGTACTTCGTACATATTCTTGACATTTGATATCCTAGGAACCTTTGCATAATAATTTTGGTCATTCTCCAACTCAAACCGGACCAACTTAATCTCCTGTTCCCCCCAAAAATTTTTTATATTATCTATATAATCCTCAATATCTTCTTTATAGTCAATTTGTATAATGTATCCTTTATCTACCAATAAGTTAACAAGAATTGTTCCTAAAAGTATTGCTTTTTTCTTATCATCCTCATACATCTCTAATGTATACCAAATTTCACTCAACTTATATTTGTTCCAAAACTCTTCATCTTCTAATTTGTCATAATCCATAATGGCTGTATTTACCATATTCTGGAATTGTGCAGGAACAATACATTCCAATTCCCGATTTGATACAATCCCTTCACCAGTCTCATCTTTACGCCTATTCTTCTCCACTGTCTCTATCGCTTTTACAGAAAATCTCTTGTTCGATTTATAATGAGCCAAATCATATGGATAATGACTACTGCTCTTTAACTTCTCGTCATTTAATGCCAAAATCTTTGCTAATGCAGCTGACTCAAAACTCCATAATCCCACATATCCAACTTTTTTATGTGCGGTCTTCCACCCATAACTAGCATGTCCCTCTAGCCACTCTTTTTCCACATATTTCTTTAATCTAATATTGGCCGCCTCCCGGTTTTCTGCTGCCAATTTTATAATTTCCAGTGTTTTACTATACGGGCTTTCTTTTTGAAACTGTGAGGAATTTATATTCCTCTCCCATCCGCATGCACTTACAAGAAAATCAAACAAAATATCATCCTGTTCTTCTTCGTCTGCTTTTTCTATCAGCTTCTGCATCTCTTTCGCTGATATTTCAAGCAACATTCCTATAGAAAAAAACTGAATCATATGAACATAGCCAATCCTTCTATAGCCGATATCTGAAATCATTTTTACACCAAGCAAATACATTTCTTCAAAGCTGTCACATGATAAACCCAATGAATATTTTGCACAAATCGAACTATAAATCATCTGAAACAGCATCAATTTCGTATCATAAATAATTTCACTATTTTCCCTTGGATAGCGCTGTATTCCATTTTTAATATCCTCTTGTAATACAACAATTTCCTCAATATTTTTTCTAATATAATTTTCATTAAGTATAATTTTCTTTTTTAAATAGTCCTCATTACATAAAGTGTCTCTCATTTGACGTCTCCTTCTCTTTCTATTACACTATAGGCGTTTGCGAAACGCCACAAGCCCATAAATACGGCATTTTTGTTGTTAAAATAAAATATCTCCTCAAGGTTTATGGTAAAATAGAGTTGCGAGAAACTATCAACCAATCCACCTAAAGGAGATATACCTACATGATAACACATAAGCAGCTCACTTTGGCAGAAATTTTTGATGATTGCCAAAATAAATTCGACAATGACAAATACCAGTTCCTTTCACTTCTTGATGAAACCATTAATCTTGATGAAATTGTTCCTGTTTCTTTTGTTTCTCATTTTCACGCTTCAACCGGAAGACCTCGCAAGCACCAGCTTTATCCAATGCTCAAAGCACTTCTGCTCCAGCGTATTTTCTCAATACCGACTGACACACTTCTGATTGTGTTCTTGAAATACTCTCAGGAACTACGTGACTTCTGTGGCTTTGATGTTGTTCCGGATGCCTCAAAATTCACCCGTTTCAAAAGGATTTCCTGATGGACTTACAATCTATGTTCGATCACATGGTTGATATGACCGAACCGATCTGCCAAAACTTGACCCTCAACTGGCAGCTATGACTATCTTCGATACCTCTGGCATTGAAGCTGGGTCACTGAAAATAATCCAAAATACGCAAACCGTATTATCAAACAGTTAAAAGCTTTTGCAAAGGCAAACAACCTTGATAAAAGCTATGATCCTTATAAGGCTGCTTATGGTTCCATGACTACGCATGCTGCTTCCAATCAGGCAATCCAACAGATGTATATCAATGGACATTTCTGCTATGCCTATAAGTTCGGCATTGTAACCAATGGGCTTGGCATTGTCCGTGATATCACTTTCTATAACAAAGAGTTCCTAAAGGCCCATCCTGATATCGTTGTGGAAAAGAAATCTGACTCTCCTGATGAGGATAAATCCCTTGCCGATTCAAAAGCCCTGCTTCCTGTCCTGGTTGATTTCTTTCAGAAGCATCCGCTTATCGCCCCTAAGACTTTTCTTGGTGATGCTGCTTTTGACACGATTGAAATCTACAAAGCCCTTTTCGGTGAAATTGGATTTGAAAAAGCATTTATTCCTCTCCACGTAAAACTTTCTATGGAAGATAACGGTTATACCATCAACGAAAATGGTGTCCCCTGCTGTCCTCATGCCCCTTCGCTTCCTATGAAAAGGGAAGGCAGTAAATCACACTTAAAAAGCAAAATCCCTACGATGAAATTTGTCTGCCCGAAAATGAAATGGGAATACAATAAAGCGGATAAAACAAAACGCCGTGTATGCCATTGTGATAATCCCTGCACAACATCTTCCTGTGGGAGGATGATTTACGTTTATCCTGAAAAGAATCTTCGTGCCTATCCAGGAGTAGAACGGGGTTCGGCAGAATGGGAAGAAACATATAAAATCCGTGTAAACGTTGAAAAATCCATCAACCACTTCAAAGACAGTTTTTGTGTGGCTAACCGTAAAACCGCAGAACGAAAATAACGCTTCATTCCGATTTGCTTTTGGCTGGCATTGCCCAGCTTGTTACAGTAATAATCGTTGCTGATAAAATTCATCAACATCAATACATTCGAAGTCTTAAGCCTTTGATTGCTTAAAATTGAGATTTTATAAATTTTTCTGCTTCATACTAACTATGAAGCCTTTTTGTCATGCCCTAAATGAATGACTGCCACCTTCCATTCCAAGAATCCTGCATTGCAGGATTCTATCCTTGTTTTCAATCAAGATTGCGAACTTGTTTCGCAATTACCTACTATTACACTAATTTCTATGGCCAGATTCCGATGATATTTCCCTGCGAATCTAATCGATATGTAACTACATTCCCATCCGCATCTACTTTACTTAGCACCCTTTCTACCTGCCCCTTTTTCAATGCCTCCATAATTTTATATGCTAATTCCTCATCTCCGTCTACAGCGTCTAAAATCCTATTGTTTCCAGTAACACTTCCTAGCAGCCAATCATCTGACATCTGTTTCCCATCATCTGTCTTTCCTAGTTGCGCCTTACCAAACTTCGCCTCATCAATGATATACTCAACATTTGAATTCTGATTTAAATTTTCATACAATCCATCAATACCCTTTACTATTTTGTCATCTGGACATGAAGGTGCATTTCTCCCTACAGATTTCAAATCATATCCTGCATCTTTAAGCCCCTGATTATTAACCAAATTATCATCCGCCTTAAATTCGCCAAAATTTCCTTTTTGCTTTGAACTAGCATTTATAACATCAAATCCCTCAAATCCATTGCTATGCCGTAAATCGGAACCGGAAATCTCAGTTCTTACGCCATTCGGTAAATTACCATTTTGCTTAAATGTGTCACTGCCTTTTGCCGACTTTGAACTGATACCCTGGGCATCAAGATTATTGAGTTCACTCCCTCCTCTATTCTTCCATCCACCCGGCAGTTTTTTCGCAATCCCGTCAACCGCCTCGCCTATGAAAACACCTGTCACAAAATCCACAGCCATCTGCCCCGGATCAAAGATATACGCAAGCTTTTCTTCCAGCGTCATGTCCCCGTCCAGTGCCGCATATGCGGCGCGCTCCACAGTTGCCACTGTAGTATCCACACCGCCTTCCACCAGACGGTTCATCCCAGGAAATTTCACCCCGATGGCTCCCGTGATTGCACCGCTGATGGCTGCAATCGCCACATCTCTTATGGCTTCCTCTGCACTCCGCACATTCCCGCTGCTGTAATCGCCAACCGCTCCTGCCACACTTGCGGAAACTGCACCGATCCCTGCTCCCATCAGCGCTCCCGCTGCTATGGTTCCGATTCCCGGAAGCAGAAGGCTCATTGCGATGCACGCCGCACCGACTGCAAGTCCCATGACAAGGTTTCTCGTAAAACCTCCCCAGTCAAATTTCCCCTCCTCCGGGGCGTCTGCATACGGCGCATAGTTTCTGTATGTACTGCCTCCCAGTCCCGTAAGAGCGCCCATCATGTCCACACTGCCGTTCACACAGAGGCTCGATGTTCCTGCCCCGCAGAGTACCATGATGTCCGACACTCCATGCACGGCGATTCCCGTCATGCTCTCCAGGCGGATTCCCTCTTTTGCCAGCAGGAGCAGACTCCCGCTGCTTCCCAGAAGCGTTCCGCTCCCGTCCTCCATCGTAAGCTTTCCTGCTTCCCCGCCGTCCATTCCCATGCTCTGGGGATACAGGCTCATTCCCTTGCCGTGCTCCGAGCAGAAGCCTTTCTTTTCCGGGCTGCCCGTTCCCTCGCACGAAGCGCCGTTCGTCCGGATGCAGCCTGACACCACGCCCTGCGCCTCGTTCCCGCTTCCCAGATACAGCGCCGCCTTTGTCCCCACCTGCGGCATGCAGTACATCAGGTTTCCCGTTGCAGGGGCAAAGCCGTAGCTGTTTCCCCCTGCCGATGCCCTGTCCATGTCAAATGCCAGCTCCACGCGTTCCCCGCATGCTGCCGTCACTTCCCCCACGAACGACATCCCCGTGTAATCCGGGTTCTCTTCCGGTGCAACCCGTGTGTAGCTCTCTCCCGCAAGGCGGTAGGTAAACAGAACCTCCCCTCGTACCAGTTCTGTTTTTTTCCGGGAAACCGTCAGCTCCCTGCCTTCGTATGTGACCCTGTCACCTAACGACAGCCTTGTCCCCGTGACCACATCATAGCAGATGAAATCCTTTCTATCAACGGTACATCTCCCGCTGACCGCATAATAACGCCCGTCAAAGCAGATCCCGCAGGAGAGAACCTCCCCGAGCTCCTTTTTCTCCCCCTCCGGCAGCCCCATGTAAAACCGCGGGTAATAATACCCCGTGTCCGGCACCAGGGGCAGTCCCATCCGGGACGCCATTCTCTTGAGGAATTTCCAGTCTGTCTCCCCGTACTGGATGAGTGTTCCGCCCGTCTCCCGGTCGTCCCCGGCGAGAATGCAGGCGCTGTGCCCCGTTTCCGCCGTGACCGCACCCGCAATTCCGAGGTAGGTTTGCCTCCTGTCCTGGAATACGCGGCTTCGCTTTTCCATATCCAGAAGCACTGTCCCTGACACTGCCTCGATTTCCGCAATCCGCCAGCCGTGCTCTGTCATGGTCTCTGTCCTCTGCGGGTATCCGCAGAACAGGGCTTCTGCCCGGTTTCCCTCCTCCCGCAGCTGCACGGGAACATTCCTTTCACAGACAACCGGCGCTTCTTCTGACAGGAGCACACGGAATTTTCCCCTGGCATGCTCCCCGGGGGCTTCCCGTATCTCAAATCCCAGAAGCTTTTTTACTGCAGACACCCCCAGAAACTGTAATCCGGCGTATTCTGTTTTCTTCTGTACCCCCTGTGCCATAACCATTCCTCCCTGTCATTCCTCCTGACCGGATGTCACCGGCTCGATCAGTCCGCCATAGGCACAGACCAGGAAGGATCTCTGTGTCAGCGCACACAGCCGGTCTCCCTCGTCTGTTCCGTCCGTATGATTCCGGACAATTTTTTCCGTCTCATATGCATCCTTCCATGTTCCCACAATGCAAGGCGTGCAGGGATAGCTTTTCACGTTCTGTCCGTCCTCCGTCTTTAGGATGATCTTTTCCGCATCATCCGTGTCCTCCTCTCCGGTAAAAAAATCCTTGATCTTGTCCCCTGCTTTGGCAAACCATGATTTGTTCACCGGATTCTCTTCGCTTTGGCAAATTCCAAAAGATGGAATATTTTTGTCATCCCCAACCTCACAATCTTCTTCGTGCATCATAGGCTTCCCGTTTGTATACACCCCATGGCATATTGGCAAATTTAATCTCCTTTTATGCGTCCCGCAATTACAGTAAAGCTCCGCTCCCCGAACCAAATACGGGAACTGCACCTCTTCGCCCTCCTCCAATTCCAATTGGTCAAATAATGCCTGCAGTTCCATCTCATGCTGTTCCTGTGCACTTTCTGATATACCATTTAACTCTTCTGACGATTTTTTCGCATTTCCTGCCCGTGTCACCAATGCGCCATTCGCAAAATTATCTCCTTTTGACATTCAGCTCCTCCTATTCCACCTTAAGCTCTGCTAGTTTAATTCCTTTTGCACCTCTTCGCAAAATACTTTCTATAAAGTCCAACCGGCAGATGAGATAGTCTTTTTCTACTTCTGCCACTTCAAAAACCGGAGGTACATATTTTATCTTCTCTTTATCCAATATCAATTCCTGAATCACAGAATAATCATTATTAAAAACGGTTTCTTCTGAAAGACAATGATATTGGGGATACACTGGCATATAATAAATTTCTGCAAAGCCGTTCACTCCATCAAGCAAAACCATTTCTTTTCCCCTGACCGGCACTTCATACATTTTTGATACATCCCAAAACATTTTTGACACCAGCAAAAACGGTTTTTCTATCACATCAGAAAACAGTGTATGCTGATTTTCTTCCAAAAAAAGAATGGTTCGCTCCGGTAACTTCGCCAATTCTCTTCTTTGAACTGCCTGATAATCCAGTCTCTCCATCCAATTTCGAATCCTCGGCACCGGATTCCCTGTTTCCTCCCAATTCAGCAGATAATACCTCATTCTTCTCATTCTTCTCTTTCTCCCACAACAACAATCCCTTTACCCATATATTCCCCAAAAGTCACGCTCATGTTCTCCTCAGCCACTTCCTGAAACAAAGTTTTTGTCTTATCCAAAACCTGTGGCAATATTTGTTGAAAAAACTGCGCCAGTAAATACATATAATTTAACAGATAGCCGTCTATAAACTGCTGCAGCTCATATGTCTTTATCTGTGGTATCTTAAAACGGATTTCTTTTTAAAATATTTTATATCCTTGTATGTATTCTGTAATAAACGCTGGTTTCCAGTATGTACAGCATTCTGCACTGTCCAAATAAAACTCTTTATCGTATAAATCAATTCGCAGCTCATAATTTTCTGTCAATACACTGCTTTGCAGATAGCTGATCCCCATTGTGCAAATCTTTCCTTTTCTATCAGCTTTTTGCATTTGCTGTGCTTTTTGAAACACTACCTGCAGCTTTTCTTCCAAGCCTGTCAATATTTCTGTTTCCCTCATCCTTATAATTCTTCATCAATTCCGGAAGCTGTCCCATAAATATGGGTTCCATCATCCCTTTCCCGATTTCCATGATCTGCTGCTGTCTCTCCGTCATATCCTTTTCCCCTTAACGTCCTCATACAAAGTTTTGCTATTTTACCCAGACCTCATGCTTTCCATAAGGACAATTCATACTTCCTGTCAGTGTCCGCTCGGTTGCTGCATAAAACAGGAAATTATATAGCTTTCCTCCTGCCGCATGATTGGAATATTCCATCCAATGAACCCTGATGCCGTTAATGTCCTCCTCCCCTTCCTCATAAAAAATGATTTCCGGTAAAATTCTTCTCCATGCCCGCTTGCAGCCCTGGCAAATTTCTCCAAGCTGTCCCGGTTCCACTGATACATCAAGCAGTGAAAACGTAAAATTAACGCTTCCGTTTTGTGTGCTTTTAATAATCTGCGGCTTTGGGTCAAATTCATATTTTTGTTCCACCAATTTTTCCGGTAAATCTTTCATAAAAGCCGGAATCTTTATACTGGTCGCTTTGTCTGACATTACTACCGTTTGAAGATATTGCTCCGGCAGATCTCTTTCCAGATCAATCTGCTTATCAAGAACCTTTTCTTTCCTCTTTTTACGCTCACTTAATATCAGTTCATCAAGAAATTTTTCCATTATCGTTCCTCTGTATTATTGCATGTTTACACGTCCGCCCTGCACATTGATATCATCCGCAAGTTCCAACATGGTACTCCCCTGTTGAAATGCAATCTTTTCAGGCGCAGACATTTCCACTCCCTGCTCCATGCTGATAATTCCTATATTTTCTTTTGCCTTTATCGTAATACTCTTATCACTTTCTATCAGAATTCCCTCATCATCTACAATTTCGATAGACATTCCCTTATTATTCGTAAATACCAACCGATCCGGCTTAAACAAAACTTCTTTTCCCTGCTTATTCTTTATAGACTTTTCATCTGGATTACTGCGTGACGAACTGTTTGATGACTGTTCATTCACAGAACTATTCACATATGACTCAGCTTCATTCTCATTTGGGAAATAAAGACGGACACTATCACCTTTCTCCGGCATACAATACCAGCCGGTCCCATCAGGCGAAGAATAGATTGTAGAATAAGCAAACCACTTCTGCCCTGCCCATCCTCCTGTTTCATCCTCCATCAGTACAACTTTTACTGTATCCTTCTTTACAGATGTCACGTTTCAAGGATGCACCAATAATCTTCTTGTTGCCATACGGCATCTGCCGTAATTCTTCCCTTGGTTTCCAGCAGATAGTAGTTATATATTTCGTTTCCTTCCCATTTCCGCTCCACTTCTCCAACAACATAATTTTTTCCAAGGAAGCAAACGGCATCTCCCAGATAAAATATTTCCCGAGTCTTTACTTTATACGCCACAGCATCACTTTCCGTCATGCCGCAATTCTTCTTTATCTGATATTCCCCAATCAGATTTACGATGGAATACGATTCATAGGATAACAATTCACGCCCCGCTTCTTCTATAATTCCAAAAGTATATTTCACACCGGCGCTCTTCTCATTTGCCATTAATACAGTATTTTTTTGAGCTGCCAGACGCTTTGCAAATTCCCAGTCTGTCTCCTTATACTGGACAACCATCTTTCCTATGTTTCCTGCTTCCGTTCCCATAAGGAGCTTTCCATCTGTGTATCCCTGTACTATGGTTTCAAGTATTTTCTGATAGGAGGTGGCCGCATTTTGATACACTCCAATATGCTCTCCCATATCCATCTTGCCTGTCCCTGTTTTTAAAAGTACCGTCAATAAAAATGTGTCCGCCTCTGCATGGATTCTCAAATCCTCGATATACCCGCAAAATAAAATATTTTTCCCTCCGGTTTCATCATAAAACCAAATATGTGCCCATGTTTCTTCCGATATCATAGCCATTATCCGATTTTTTTCTTATATATAACCGGATATCTTAGCGCAACCATGCTGATTCTTTTTTAATATGCTTTCAAATTCCACCAATGATAGAATCTGAAACGGAGATGTCTCAATACGAACTGCTCTCATTGCTACTCCTCCTCTACCTTCGTAATCGTCCTAATACAGTACATTGCGATTTCTTCCCACTCATCCTGCATTCCCAAAATGCAGTTAAATGAACCATACAGCAGTTTTCCTTCTAATGGAGTAATAAACATGATATTAAAATATCTGCATCAATCGCCATTGTTTCATATGCAAGCCATGCTATTTTACCGCCATCATTCCGTTCACCATATTGTAATTCCTGAAATTTTGCATTTACATACACCTGCTTCATACTTTTCACAAATCCCTCTGCCGCCTTTTTTAACTGTCCCTCTGCAAGCGCCATATCCATGAGATGAAATGTAAAATTAACCATATTATTCTTATCCATCAATATGACCGGCGGTCTGTGCTTTGATGGATATTTCTTTCTGGCAACATAATCCGGCATATCCTTAAATCCTTCCGGAATTAAAATTTCCATCTGTTTTCTAAACAGTTTTACCTTCTCATATACCATTTCCATCGTCTCCACCTCACTCTACATAAATCATCTTTCTATCATAGCCCTTTCCATGTCCAGTGCCTCTGTGCCTTAATATTCGTTCCATCTCTGCATAAATCATATTGTTATCCCATGCAGATAAATTCTTTTTTGCTTTCCTTCCTGCCTTTATCCTGCAAATACCTTATAATAGACTGACGCTCTATCTTTCCCTTGCTACTTGCAATCATATAAGAAAAAGCAAAATCAGAAGTCTCCTTCTCTTTCGCATTCCAAATTTCTTCTCCAAACTGCTTAACCACCAACGGATGCAGTGTTTTCTCCCCAATTCCTGCCACCGTAGCACAGATCAGATTTACCGTATCGTACTCGGTTGACATATCCGCAAAATTCTTATAACTGTCACGCAGTGCCGAACCTTCCCGCAGATAGAAACGGCACATTTCCATCTGGTTCTCGCCCAGTTCCAGCTCCTCATCCAGAAAAAATCTGACACGGTAAGCCTTGTAGTCTAAATTTGTATCATCCTCCAAAATTCGGCTTTCAAAACCTGCCACCTGTTCTTGGGCTGATAAGCTACCTCTTCCTCTTCCATCAGCAAATAGATAAAATCGTGAAATTTCAACATCCCTTTCCCGATGACAAGCCGACCATCTTCCGCCCGTATCTCACAGCCCTTTAACAGGCCATCCGTATGATCCGCATAATATAACTGCCATCCTGCATAGGTGTAATCCCTGATATCCCACAAACTTTCTTTTTTCAAAATACGCCTGCCCGCAAACACCGGAACCCTGATTTCCATGAAACTTCACACTCCTATTTCTTCCCGTCAAAACTGTTCACCCAGTTATCACTCGAAACTGAAAAATTCTGCTTTCCCAAGATAAAGTTCATCCATTTCACAGTAAACTGGAACAACCTGAAATCCCCATTCCTCCTGTTCTGCCCATACGAAGAACTTCACATCTCCATTCTCAATACTGTCCGTCTCTTTCTGTAGAATATGGGAACCATAAACCGCTTCAATCTCCTCATAGCTTTTCTGTGAAAAATCTTCTTGCCTGCATACATACTGAAAACGGCAATGTTCCTCCCCGTCCGTATTTTTCAAATACAGCGGAAGAATCAAATCCTCCATATTCCTCGAAATAGTTCCCGCCGTATCCCAGTCTTTAAAACCATCCACCAGTACCACTTCTTTTCCATTATGGGTATAAGCGGTAATACGATAGGGGAGCACAGCTTTCCCATTGTTCAGGTGAATATCTGCCAGCCCATATTTCCGGTCACGCAGATATTTCAGCGCCCCGTCCACACAAGTCATCTTTAATTCAAAATCTGCCGCATCAATATTCGCCCTTTTCCGAAACTGTATCATTCTCCCCGGAACGAACTCTTTTAACGCATCCTTGAACAAATCAATCTTGCAGGACTGCCCCGTCAACTTAATAAAGGAAAAATCCTGTATTCTTCCGCTGTGGTATAATTCCTCCATAAATTTCTGTACAATGCCGTATATCTCGCCGGATAACAGCAGCTCTATCTCAAAATAGTTCATCATCACTTCCGGCACCGTCTTTTCCACCGTAAGGCTGTTCCCTTTCCAGAAAGACAGTTTCCATTTATCCAATAAAACGGTATTTTCCCGCTGTCCTTTTTGTTCCGAAGTTACCGTGACCTCCAATGCTCCGATTTTTCCGTAAAATAATTTTTTTATCTGCTCTGCTGTATTGAACAAGGTATAAAAATTATTTTTCACCTTGTAATACTCGCTGCGGTTATATCTTTCAAAATCGGCAAAACGCGTGGGAAGTATCTCTTCCGCTTTCTGATATTCCTGCTCTAAATACTGATAAAACGCCTTTACTCCATGAGAATCAATAAAACGATAAATATCCGTATCCATATATTCCAGGATTTCTTTCACACCGCTTACATTCTGATTTCCTTTAGCACGCACCAGTGCGATTTTCAATATCTGCATGATGCGGTATGTCAGGTTATTTCCACCAAAGTCCGTATCGCCATTCTCATAGGCAGTTTCCATATAAATTTTGTAAGCAGCTCTGCGGTCCTGAATACGGAAACGGTACGAACACAAATCCGTTGTTCCTCCTCCACAGTCAATGATAAGCGCTTCGTATTCTTCATTTTCTTCCAGAGTCTCCTGCTCTAACATATTGGAAATGGTGTTATATAATACAGCCATTCCCTCATCGAGCATCGTTTCCTGATCCGTCATATATTCCGGCAGTATCTCCCGGAACATTCTGCGGAAATAATGCTTCTGCTTCACCGGACTTGAGATATGTACCTGAGAAATGCGGCATTTAAAACGGTTCTCCGTTTTTCTTATGATATACAGGAAAAATCGACGTAAAATCTCCGCCCGCTTTACCAGCCTCCGCCGTCCCTGTCTGTCAACAATTTCTTCCTCTTTGTCATATTCCCCAATCCAGCGTTTCACATCATAAAAGACACAAAAACCCTCATCCACATAACTTGCATTTGCCAGCCTTATCGCATCATAACCGAACAGCAGCTTGTAATCCTCTTCTTCCACTGCCAATACTCCAATCACGCTGGGCAATAGCATACTTTCTCCGTTACCATCCTCAAAAGCTGTATAATTTATCTCATTTTCCCTGCAATTTTTTACCGCAGCCTGCTCTCCGACATTTTCAAAATAAGCAGAATCCAGATACACCCCGGCAGTGGTATTTACAGAACCAAAATCAATCGCCATGGGCAGCATCAGTGTGACAGGTTTTCTCACCACAAAATCAATCAGTGGTATACTGTAAACCTCGATATGCTCCGGCAATATTGTGTGCTCACCATAATACAAATGATACAAGCTCTCCGTTGTCTGACGTCCCATACAGAAAATTCTGTAATCTTTTCTCTGTGTCTCCCGTATCTCTAACTCCGCAGCCTTGGTCAGATACAATTTTTCCTGTCTCTCTCCGTGCTCTTTGAGATTTAAAATTGCACAGAGTGTCATATCGCTTCCCATTAAAAAGGCATTTGTTCCTGACAGTTCTTTCTTATAAGGAATGGTATAGCCGTCATAATACTCGATGGAAAGTCCCTCGTAAGCTAAAATCTGGGACTGGCAGTATAATTCTTTGCAAGGCTTTATCACAATTCTGGTCTTTTTTAAAAATTCTTCTACCCGCTCTTCTCCCCCTTTTTTCTTGTCACAGATAAAAGTCCTGTCTTTTTCCCATATAACGCATAATGGCCTAGATCAGTTCTTCTTTATCGAGAGGGTGTATGACACCGTTCATGATTTTTTCACGACGGCAGATTTCTCTTAGCTGATAGGTCGTCATCAACTCCAGTTCTGATTTTTCATATTTTATTTCGTTTTTCTTTGTATCCGTTCTGGTTGCCTCCATACCTATCACCTCCACATTTATATTAAAAGTACCTTATCTATCACCATGGTTTCTTCCATATCCAGGATTCCAAAATGTTCCAGATAAAGACTTCTGTCCTCATACCTATTGGCAAAAGGTATCTAATAAAACTGAACCCGCTCTCTTTCTTCCTGTGTCTCTGCACTTCCAACGTAAATATAAAGCTCATTGGCACAATCCATGCTGACGTATATCATGGAATTTATATATATCTCCTGAAACAACCATTTGAAAATTTCAAGATAATTGCGGGAAGCCACCACATCCATGAGAGCCAGTACAAGATATCTTTTTTCATACCGTGAAAATAACCGCATTGCCGCCTTTGCCTTACTTCCAAACTGTCCGCTTTCCAATTCCTCTGCTAAGAACTTAAGATAGTAATCTTTTTTGCTCATGCCCATCCTCAAGTCCGTCAATGCCAGATAATGAAAGACTGTATCCACAAAGATTTCCCTTGTCTTTTCATATCCCTTTTGGTTAATATCCAATATCTCACTGAAAATATCAAAAAAGCGGTAAAATGGATTTACCTCTACAACAGTCTGCTCTACGGTCTGCGTATTTAAGTCACAAAAGGAAACCTCCAGATATGGGCTTCGCACCTCTGCCACCTCATACCGCAAATCGGCTTCCCTGATTCCATTTTTTTCTGCTGCCAGCACAACCTCCCAGATATACTGCATAAAATTTAAACTCCTTTGTCCTGCAAAATACCGACACACTTATATTCCCAGACCGATAACTGTATCTGTGACACAAAAAAACGTACCATATCTTCGCAAAAGTTCTTTTTCTGTCCCTTTCGTGTGAAATACAATGCCAACGTTTTTCTTGTCTCCATCGGGAAAACGGTATTTCCCAAAAATGGATTCATATCCCCTTCCAGACAGGAGTCCGGTGGTGTTTCAAGCACCTCACACTTTTCTAATTCTACAGAACCATTATGTTCAAAACTCTGTACCATCCAAAACAACTCTGTCCGGCTGCCAAGGGAACTTTCCTGCCGTTCTCTGTAATTTTGAAAAACTGCTTTTCTTCTGCTGTTGCTTAACATTTCGCAGGTATACCCATGGGAACTTGTATCTATCTTTCCAATAAAGCGGTATGCCTCCCAATCACGAAAGGATTCTTTCAATGAGGTCATAATAATTTTATCTTTTTCATGCCTGACTTTAAGGACATCTTCATTGATTCCAAGCATATATCCGCTGTCCAAATCATAGTTTTTTAAATCCAGTTCATGTTCATAATATTTCTCATCAATGCACGGAACCATAAATTTACGGCACTGAAATGTGAACTTTTCTATATTCCATAACAGCAGCATGTCATTTTTAATATCTTCCTCATAGCTGCCAAACTCTATTTTCAGACTGTTTATGTCTGTTTCCCCGTCCGCATACACTTCATAGAATCTGTCCAGATATCCCGTGTTGACTGTCGTCCAGCCTATCTTGTTATAGACAAATACCTGATATAACTCTGACAGCGCCTGCTGATAGCATTTTGCCTTCCGTACTCTGACAGCATAGGAAGCACCATTGTCATCGAAACCCTGAAAATCTGCGGTTTTCTCGAATTCTTCTTTCTTCTGATAACTGCCTGCAAAATAGATAAGGCAGGGCATTGGTTCTGTCTTCTCCTGCTCCTTATCCTCCTGCACTAATACAGGAACAACCGGATACAGCGTTCCATTGATGGGGTCATAGTCCTTTTGCTTTATAACCGTCATAGAAACTGCATATTTTTCATTTGGGATCTCTATTTCCCGTTTTATCTGATTTTCCAAATCCAGATACCGTTTCTCCATCCGTTCAAAAATCGGCACGAGACCTTCTAACAATATCTCCCTTGCGTCCTTCCGCTCATCCAGATCCTCTATTTCTGTCAGCCTTTTTCGTATGTGCTGCTGTAAATCTGTAATACTTTCCACAATGTTCACCTCCTCCATCGAAAGCAATCCGTGAGAAGAACGCTGCTTTTGCGTTCTTCCGTGTGAAATTAGAACTTCTTCGGCGGTGCACCCAATGGTGCAGCGTCGATTTTAGAAGTTCTTTTCACATGCCATCCTGTCCAATCTGCGTATCAATATCACTTAAAATCCCCTCTATCCTCTGCACATCTTCATCGCTCCCAAGTTCCTGATAAATCGACTTTGCAGAGAGATACTGTGATTTTGCTCCCCACAAATCCCCGGACTGCCGGCAGATTTCTCCTTGACTTTCACAAGCAGCCGCTTTATTTTTCTGTTCTTCCTGAACACTCAACTTCTGTTCCACGGCATCCAGCTTTTTCTGCACAGCTTCCTCTCCCGCTGTATCTGATACTTCGCTATACTTGGTAACTGCCATGGTGTAATAAACTTTCGCCCCTACATAATCTTTTTCCAGACATGCCTTATCTCCCGCTGCCACCATCTCCGCTGCGGCAACTGTCTGCTGTGCCTGACTATCTGCTTCTTCCTTCGCTTCACTTTCGGCGTCCGCCTTTGCCTCATAAAGTTTTTCCAGTGAATCCATAGCTGTCTGTTTCCCCTCTGTGTCATGTACGGACAGTGCAGCCTTTTTTGCCAGCAGATACTTCTCTTCTGCCCCATCGTAGTCGCCCTGCTCTAATAACGTATCTCCCAGATTAATATAATCCTCCACCGACAGGAATACGCTGATATTTTCCAGCTTATTTTCTATGTAATCCGTCCCTACATTGTCCGCATATCTGATACGATCCAATGCAGAAAGATAGTATTCTTCCGCCGCTTCATAATCTGCACTGCTGTAGCTTTCATCTGCCAGTATCACAGCCTCTATCACAAAGGAATATTCCTGCAGGCGCTTTCTCATACTGCTGTCCCTCAGCTTTTCTGCCAGTTCCTGCGCCTGCCCACATTCCTCTTTTGCCCTGACATAATTTCCGGTATTGATATATTCCACCGTATTTGTAAAATGATAGTTCATATCCTCGATGTGCTGCACCTTTTTATAATGTAGAAACCACAACACTACACCGATAATGATTACTGCTATGACAACAGCAACTGTAATCGTCACTATTTTTTTGATCCGTTTCCGTTTCTCCGGATTTTGATATACTTTATTGATAAAAATAACTGCCAGCGTATAGTTATCCAGATTCTCCGGCTGTCTTGAAAGCAGTAAATCCTCGATATTATCCACCGTTGTCTTTACTTCATTGTCAGCCTCTGCAAAGACATCGTCCAGCTCTGCCTCGTCCACATTCTCCCAGATTCCTCTTGTATACAAGGCAATCATATCGTTTTCTACCAGCTTTATCTTCTTTGAAACCACGGGCTTAAAATTTTTCTGTCCCAGATAAGCATAAAGATTATTTCTCTCTTCATGCTTCATCAACTCGTCTTTGGCGATTTTCTCCTGCTCCACCATCTCCTGGGCAAGAGACATATCCTTCCGTCTGCCGGAAAACTGCCCCGCCCCGGTACATACGGAGCCTTGTGTTCCCCACATACCCATATCTCAATTTCTGATAGTCTGTTACAACGACTGTAATAGACGCCTTTAACCGTCTGTCACTTTCTTTTCCTAACAATGCCCGGTTTGCCTGCTTTAATAGACCCTTTACAGACCACTTTGACATAGATGGTTTTTCCTGAAAACTCAGAATGACGGTCTCAATCGCAAGCCTTGCGCTTTCTACATCCGTGATCTCCGTAATTCCGTCCGCTATGACATAGCAGGCGAACTCGTCTAATTCCACATACCCAAAATAATCTCTGTTTTTTAACCTGCTTCCCTCTTCGGAAATAAACCGTGCTTCAAAGTCACTGTTCTGTTTTCTCATACCATTTCTCCAACCTTTATCAGAACTACGCTGGCGTTGTCCTTATCGCCTTTTTTCTGATTTACCAGTTCCACCAGATCAAATGCCATTCTCCTGCAGCGTTTCTTCTGGGAAAGGCAGTCCTCCATCTCTTTCCATGTGACGCTCTCCTGCATTCCATTGCTGAAAATTGCCACCACGTCCTCTTCCTGTAAACGAATCGGTTTGTCGTAAAACTGGATTTCCTTAAAACCATCTCTTCCCAAGTAATTGTAAATTCTTTTTTCCTGCAGCATGGACAGGGCATCTTCTCTTGTCAGAACACCTTCCACATACTTATCCTGTGCCAGCACATCTACAGTATGTCCCGTTCCAAGAGGAATCAGTTCCTCATTTCGGAATACTGCAATCTTTACATTCCCGACAATCCCGTAAAACAGAAATCCTCCCTGTATCATAACGGCGCTGACCGCCGCCATTCCTCTTCCCTCATCCATCTGTTTTAAAATTTCCCGGTTTGCAGTCTGAAATGCTTTTCTGAAAAAATAGGAAGGGTGATCCGCCATGTTATATGTTCCAAAATTTCTTTAAAACCGGATGACTGTTTTGCTGCTATCCTGCCGCCCGCTTCTTTTCCCGTTCCATCCGCCAGAACCGCCAGTAACCCATTCTCATTTTCTTCTATTGTATAGTAATCCATCTGTATTTCACGGCTGCCGATGGTCTTGCTTGCTCCTGTCTCATATCCTTCTCTGCTGCTCTGGAATACCAGACAAAACCGGTACAAAAATGCAATTCCTAACACGCACAGGATGCAGATGGTCAGGTATGGGGCACTCATTTATCGTCCTCCCACATATAATGCTCTCCGCAGAAAGGAACAAAAGGAATGTACTCTCTCCCATCTCAATCACATCATATGCGCTCAATGGCTGCGGCAGATAAACCGCTTCGCCGTTCAGATAGACCAGACCATTACTGTCCCCCGGCAAAATCATATTCTCCCGTTTCTTTGCGTCGAATACAATCACCGCATGGTTTCTCCGTGCGATTTTGTTGTCCCCAAAATCTGATATCCATATCGTCTGCCCGTCCCACAAAATTTTTCCCGTCCATTACCCGGTAATCCTTGCCTCTTCTCGGGCCTTTTACACATACAATCCAGCCGCAGACCGGATGCTCCTCCTCCAGAAAGAGAATATCCTCAATCTCTTCCTGAGATTTCTCCACTGACTTTTTTTCTTTGGTTGCTGTCTCAATATTGCAGTACGGGCATACTGTTCCGTACCTTCTGCTTGAAAAAAGATGTCCATTTTGACAGCGAATTAAATTTCCACTCATGTTTTGTCTCTCCTTATTTTGCCCTTAATCTTGTGTTCCCGATAAAAATAATGTCGCCTGCATTAATCCGGCATGGATGTTCCTTTGAAACCTGATACAGTTTCCCATCCTTTGCGTCCTGAATTCTTACACCGTTTCTGCTTCCTAAATCCTCGATATACCACTGTCCCGCCGCATAATTCAACACGGCGTGCTGACGGTCTACCATTCCGCCATACTCTGTATTATGAAGGTTAATGTCCACATTTTCCTTGTGCTCGTCCCGTCCGATCAAAGCGAGGTCTTTCCGCCAATATGCCAGGCAGAAATTTCGTTTCCCTCTTCATCTAACAGCAAAGTTCCTGTATTCCCCGTCCGTTTGCTCTCTTTTCCGCTTAGTCGGCAGAGAGTCCATCACCGCCAGCAGCAAAATGCCAGAAATACAATCCCGCAGACAGCTGTGAGCGTATCCCGTCCTCTGCTCTGCTCCATATATGTAAAACATAGAATTATAATTGCAGCGGAAAGGCTGCATATCATCATATCCATGAAATTTTTCTTATTCATTTTCACCTCAATATACCCACAAATTTGCATTCATAAAGTCAAACCGTCTTTCTCAGTGTTTAAATCCCATATAACGCTCAAATAAGTCTGTCACATCCATGGGATTTATTTTTTGCTGTGAACTGTTTTCCTTCTTCTCGCTCTGCACTCCTTTGGAAAAAAACCGTTCAAATTCCTTTTCGATATCTCCCGGATAAATCGATCCTCCGGCGCTCCTTCTGCCTGTTTGGGCACTGTATCTGCCTGTCGCACTTTCCTGTTCTTCTGTGCTGCTCTGGCATCATACTCTTTTCTTTTTTGTTTATCACTGAGAATCCGGTATGCCTCTCCGATTTCCTTAAACCGTTCCTCTGCCCTTTTATCTCCCGGATGAGTATCGGGGTGGCATTCTTTTGCCGCTTTTCTGTATGCCTTTTTTATGATATCCTCATCGTCCGTCTGCGAAACGCCTAATACCTGATATGGATTCATGTTTATCCCAACCTTTTTTCATAACAATACAAATCTGATAACGCACACTTCTGATTACTGATTTAAGGCGCAGGCTGTCACATTTACTGACAATCTGCGCCCTGCTGTTATGCTGAATAATTTCCTTCTACCGCTATAGAAGCGATTTTGTCTTTCTTCTGTCTGAGCACTAACGTAAAGATTCCGACGCCTTCCTTGTTGTCAAAATCTTCGCTGTATTTAATGACAAATGCATTGGGAAAACAATATTTTCTTTCCATCACGCCGCCTGCCACATGCTCTACCGTCACCTTGCGATAACAATCTGCTTTCTCTGCCGAAACAACCGACCATAATGCCAGCTTTCTTGTACTGTCTGTGATATCCCCGTCCAAAGCCGCTAAAATCTTTCCTGTAATCACCATAGTTGCGCCGACGTCCTTGGTTCTTGCATTCGAATCCAACGGAATATCAGTGGTAACATTTACGCTTCTGACACACTCCTTAGCCACTTCAAAGCTCTCGCTTCCTTCAACTTTTACTAAAAATGACATAATTCCATCTCCTTTTCAATTATTTAAACTGGTTTTGCATTCTTCAGCAGAATACTTCGACCTCGTGCAGCATCGATTTAGAACTTCTCTTTATTCTTTATTCGCCGTAACCGCCTTCAATCTTCACCGCATCATTTTCGTCCTTCTTCTGCTTGATATGCAGGTAGAAAGTACCCACGCCGGTTTCATCGTCCAAATGCTCTTTATATTCCATGACAAACGCATTGGGGATTGTATATTCTCTTACCACCTGCCCTGCTGATACAACGTCGATCTTCGCACTTCTGTAGCAGTCTGCCTGCTCGGACGGAACCTGAGACCATTTGGCTAATCCAAGTGTTCCGTCATCTCCGTCTGCTCCCACTTTATAGAGCATTTTTCCAGTAATCTTTACTGCGATACCGAAATCTGTTGCCCTTGCGTTGGAATCTGCTGCAGAATCAGAACCGAAACTAACTTTCTCGATGGTTCTCTCATCCAGACTGATATTCTCTGCGCCTCCACTCACTGCTAATCTAAAACCCATGTTCATTTCCTCCTTCTTTTCTTTCGAACTTTATTTAAAATGTTCTGTCCTCACTGTTGACCCGGTTAATCTCGATTTCGAGGTTCTTCACATTGCCGTTGAATGCGATATCAAGCGTGCAGTAGCCTGCCGTTTCGTCGATGGAATACCGGATATCATCTCCGTTTCCGATAATCGCATTAATGTAATCTTTTTCTCCATCCACCTACTTCTCTGGCTGGTAGGCTTGCTGGAGAAAAACTCTACAATATTTTCCTGCTTAAAGTCGCCTGTCGCCAAGCGCATCACCCTCTGAATATAAGTAGTCACCTGTGTCTTGTAGATTGGCTCATAGCTCTTTCCGTCTGTCAGCAGGTTACGCGCCTTATAAACCATGATGTTCTGAATATTCAGATCCTTAAGCACTGCGTTTTCAGAAGAAAATACAAATCCGAAATTCTTCCGGTTGATATCACTCTTAATATCATTCGTATATCCTGTAATCTCTTTTGCCATGGTTGTCCGAACCTGTAGCGCATGATCTCCTGACTCAATATCAAACCGAACACCTGGAAGCTGCTCGTCTACATTTTTCTTAAAAACTTCTTTTAAGTAGTCCGGACTCTGGTAAGCTGCCACCAGTCCGGCTGCCACATATGCGGCTCCTATATAAACGCCGTCAATCCAGATTTTCATAATATCTTCTTTTTCTTTGGAAAGTGCTGCCGTATTCTGTTCCGTGACATACATCCTGTTATCCAGAATCACTCCGGATTTATCTTTAGGGATCACTGTAAAATTCGGAATGCAGGGAATTGCATACTCGCTGAATGGCTTGCCGATTAGCTGTGCGCACTTTGTTTCATACTTTTCAATTCCCTCTGTCGCCATAATATTAAAGGTGGTCTTATCCCCCGTCTCATAGCTGAAGAAACACTGCACTTCGTAATCTTTCAGCGCATCCAGTATTCGAACCAGCGACTCCACGCTGTTCACATCCTCTTTCTCTACGTTCTCATTTCCCTGAAAACGCTGTCTTACCGCCTTAAGCTTAGAACTGCTGTTTAAAGAAACCGACGGAACAATCGCATACCAGATGGTATTCTCAAAATCATTTTTTGCATTTACTGTATTGAGGTATGCTAAAAGTCTCGGAATGTTGCTGCTCTTTGCCAACATATCGTTGCTTACATTGGAAATCACCATGGAAGGTCTCATGCCCTTGCAGTTTCTCGGATACTGCTCAAAGAAAGCCCATACTCCCATAATTTTCTCCACCAGTGGTTTTACCGTCTTGATAAAATCGTCCTTGCTCCGCTTGTAAAACTCAAGGTAAGAGTTGTAGTTCGATACTTCTTTCTCAATATCTACGACGCTCTCCATGGTAGAAGCCAGAGGGCAGAATGTTCTCGCAACCAGGGACTTCACATACTCATTTCCGTCCTCATTCAGATCCATATAATCTTTTTCGATTGCCTGAATCAATCCTGCATTAGCATTGTCGTCCAATACCATCAGTTCTTTTTTGTTTTCCTTTGGTGCCTCTAAAATCTTAAGTTCCCCGTGCTCGTCCATGCTGAGAACGCCAAGACTTAATGGGGCTTCGTCTTTCTTCGTCTGCCCGTCTCCCAACAGCAGCCTTGTTTTGATATCCTCTATCGCAAGCGGCAACATCGCCATCACATTATTGTAGTTTACGCTTGCTTCTTCAAACATCAGATTCAGCTTATCCGCCGTATCTAACTTTTTTGGATCGCCGTCCTCAAGTTTCGCATACTCGCTGTATGTATACTGGAGCTCCTTCCGATTCTGCCGGATATCATCCATGACCTTTTTTTGGGGGAAATCATATCCGTCAGTTTCTCAAATTTAAAATCTACGTTAATACTTCCCTCTGCCCGCTTTGCCTCAACAAGAGTCATCAACATTTTCAGATAATCATTCTGGCGGTTCAGATGGATTTCGCTTAATAACTCATCCTCAATGTTTTCCGGTTTTTTGAGGGTATAGATTACTTTCTGGTTGTTTGCGTCAAAATAAGAATATACTACCGGCTCAAATTTTTCTAAAACTCATCGAAACTTCTTACCAGCAAGGCATCGTTTATTTCCTTGATTTTATCATCACTTACGCTGTTTACCCTCTGACGTCTCCCACAAGTGTTAGAAGATTCAGCTTTTCCGGATTGATTTCCTCAAAGAGAATCGTCCTGTTTGTCTGTGTTATTGTATTCACTTTGTTCCTCCTTACCTTTCGCTTGGTTTCATATTTTTATAATGAAGTTCGATCTCTGTTCCCCATTATTAAAAATCAGTATTTTTCTCCATAACATAAGGAATATTTTCTCTCCCGTTTCAAAATCTGGTTTCCTTTTACGATGGTTGCATAACCGGTGTTTTTGAAACATAAGGTGTGGTCTTTCCCTCCGGTAAACCGGATTTTGTCTGCATCCGATAATTTATAATCAATCCCGCAGCGGTCTTTCACCCAGTCAAAGGATATACTTTTTCGTGATTTTCCAAATAATTTAATACTACAAGGCGGAATATCGTCTTCCCGCTCTCCCTTTAACAGATACACTGCCAGTTGTCCTGAAAAATCATACTTTGGCACCACAGGAGGTTCTGACGGTTCTATGATAATGGAACCCGCCTCACCATCGTTTTTTTTTTGCTTTTTCCTTTCATATAAAACAGAAAGTAAAAGTGCCACTGCACATAGCGATATAATCACAATCCAAAGGACTGTATAATCAGGTTCTTCCTCTACAACCGGAACTGTCAATTCCACCATATCTGTTGTCTCTATGTAATGGATCACATTTCCTGATGTCTGAGTGGTAACCTCTACATTTACATTTGTTGTCTTGTCTGTCTGATACGGAACCAACGCTGTACCATTTTCCACTTCGTAAGAACTCTCCTGACCGTCTATCAACACAGAAATGCTATTTTTCAAGGTTTCTGAATCCAAAACCGGTTTATCCTGATGGTTTACAACATTTACCTTCAGGGTAAATGTCCCTTCCTCTGATGTATAGGATTTCTCCATATCAGCTTTTAAAAAATATTCTTTTATCAGATAAATATGGACATTTCCTCTGTTTTCCAGAGAATAGTCCATTGTAATCTGCCGTTCCAATGGATTTTCCAATTCAGCAACCGCAAACTTGTTTCCCTGAAGCATATTCAGGCTCTCACACTGTCCTGTAACATGAAAATCCTCGATATTTTCTCCTGACACGAGAAGTATCTTTGCATTCTGCATATAAGTATCCTGCAGATCCACTGTCATATTTCCTTCTCCGGAAACCGCCTCGCCAAGTTCTATTTTTTCTATCTGTAACGTCTGGAACAGATATTTTGCAGTGATTTCTTCAATCGTCTGGTTTTCGCCTACTGTATACTGCTCTCCTGACGTCACTTTCGTTCCATACGAAACCTCATTCTCCGTCTTATCATTGGGGATTGCAAACATGTCAATTTTTATTCCCTTTTCTGCAATCTGATCCACCATATTTTCAAACTGCCTGATTGCAGTTTCTGTTTTGCTTTGATCCCGCAGAGAAATTTCCCCGTCGGAAATAAATACCACTCTTTTATCTGCCGCCGCACTGTCAAACATATCAGCCGCCGTTTCCAAAGCCACCGCTGGGGTGGTGTAGCCCTGCAGCTCTACCGTCTCAAGTGCATGCCTGGTTTTCTGATTAATGTTTCCGAAATCTTCCTCATAAACAATTTCCGTGTTATATACCAGCAATGCCACTTCGTATTCTTTCGGTAACGCCGACGCTATCATGCATGCGCTGTCCGCTGCCTCAATCCACTGTCCGTCTCCCTGCATTGATTTGCTTGCATCCAGCAAAAATATAATCTGTTTCTTTTCAGTAATTTCATCCTTTTCTGCTGCAAGAGCCCTTACTGGAAACAGCAAAGAAAACCCTATCAGCAGCATTAACAATTTAATTGTTATCTTCTCTATTTTTCTCCATTTTTCTCCATATATCTCTTTACTGGCCATGCCAGATAACTTACTCCGCACCAGATTACTGCGCCCCAAACCGCATAGGCAGCTTTCTTATTCACCATCAGAAATACCATTCCCACGACCAGTTCGGTCACAACTATGATTTGCGCTTTTTTCCAATGACTTTCTTTTCATTACGCATATAGTTTATACCTGAGTAATTCTGAAATCTCTTATACGTTGAATTTTCGACATAATTTGTCACTTTTTCCGGAAACGCACTATAGTATGTACCTTTAAAATTGGTATAACTTGTCATCTCTATAGCACAAAACTCTTTTACTTTCATTCTCATCTTGATTAGATATATAAGCACATTATGTTTCTATTAACGCCGTCCTGTATTTGATTTACATTATACAGTTGTGAGTAAACTTCAATAATAATTATGTAAAATAGTTATTAGAAAGGATGTCACAATTATGACTGAGAACCGTATCCGTGAGCTCCGCAGGAGCCACAACATGTCACAGGAAGCCCTTGGGACTATAATCAACACCACCCAGCAGGCGGTAAGCAAGATGGAAAAAGACACATGTGCCATCTCAACAGACCTGCTTATCAGCATGGCAAGGTATTTTAATGTTACCACTGACTATATCCTTGGGCTGTCCGATATAAAACGGGATTTGAGCGGGCAGATCCGCATGAATCAGGAGATGGATCAGTGCTATGACATTGTACTCCGCTACAACAACCTGACGGACACGAACAAAAAGACACTCCGGTGTCTTCTGAAACGTTTGGAACAGGCACAGTTGGAAGAAGGGGAATCAGATATAGCAGAAGAGGTACTTAAAAATGCTGAAGATAGCCATATGTGATGATGACCTTGGCTTTACGGGAAGTCTTGAGAACTTGGTGTTAGAAGAAAGCCAGAGTATGGGAATCCGGGTTAATACGGATGTATTTTCTGATGGAAAGACACTTTTGAAGAGCATACAGTCCGGGGAACGATACGGACTTATTTTTATAGATATTGAAATGGAACAGGTTGACGGTATCTCTGCTGCTCGGAAAATCCGGGAAACGGACCATTCTGTGCTATTCATATATATTTCAGGATATGATAAATATTTTAAGGAACTGTTTGAGGTAGAGCCTTTCCGTTTATCTCTCTAAACCGCTGGATAAAGAGAAATTTCGCCGGTATTTTAAAGAGGCCTGTCACCGGATAGGTGAAACGGAGGTCTTTTACCAGTTTAAGTTCAACAAGAAAATTCAGAAAGTACCTTTAAAGGATGTTGTGTACTTTGAAAGCCGCAACCGAGTAGTGCATATTTTCTTTCAGGATAGAAGCACTGCATATTTTTATGGAAAACTGAATAACGTAGAGAAGGAACTGGCAAATAGTCGGAAATATTTCCTCCGTATCCACCAGTCATTTCTTGTGAATTACGATTATATAACAAAAATGAATTTTTTTAACATAACAATCAGTATGAACGGGAAAGAGATGGAACTGAAAATCAGTGAGGACCGGCAGAAGGAAGTGCGCCGTCAGCTCTGTACAATGGCAGCTGGAAAGGCGGTTATTGAATGAGGGGATATCTTTCCGTTATATCGGGCTTTCTGCTTCCGGCACTGCAGCTTCTGATTATACAGAGATACATAACGACCCTTTTCGGTCCTGGAAACAGAAAGCCCGCAGGCATGATAATCTGGTTTTTATACTATGCTTTCCTTGTGGCAACAGGGCTTGAACTCCTGTTTCCCTCCGCAGTTTCTTCTGGTCGGGAATATCTTTATGGTATTTATGATCAGTACCATTACCAGAAAAGAGAGCCTGAAAAGGCGTTGTATCAGCACCCTTCTTATCTGTACGGTATGGATGGTGGTAGAAGTCATTGTGCTGCTGGTCTTAGAGGCAGTTGGCACAGATGAAAGCGTCATTGATGTTGCTGGAAGCTTCATATCCAAGATGTGTATGCTTCTGTTCTCTGTACTGCTTGACCGTTACACAAAGGAAAAAGCAGTATGCAGAAATCCCGCTGCGTTATTTCATCATAATCCTTTTGGTACCGGCGAGCAGCATTTACATGATGCATCACATCTTTCACATAGCGGCATCGCATACGGAATATTCTTTTTTCTCGGTGGCTGCGGGCATACTTCTCCTTTGTCAATTACGTGATTTTACGGTATATGATCGGATTGGGCAGGCAGCGGAGCTTCAGTCCCGGAACCGGCTGTATGAGCAGCAATTAGATTTGTGTAGTCATCAGGCAGAAGAAAGGGAAGGTACATTATCTGGAACTGCGTCGGATGCGGCATGACATGAAGAATCACTTATCGGGAATTCTTGGTATGATAAATGCCGGACAGACAAAAGATGCCGGTGATTATATCCAGAAGATGTTGGATGACGGTATCGGAACCGGTGCAGACGAAATCTCCCACACTGGAAACATCGTGGTGGATTCCCTTGTGAACCATAAGTATGCCCTTGCCCAGAAGGACGGCATCCGGTTTGAGGCAAGGGTATTTATTCCGTCCGTACTGCCGTTCCAGAGTGGACACCTAGCCATTATCTTTGGAAACCTGCTGGAAAATGCACTTGAGGCCTGTAGGAAGCTGCCGCAGGAGCAGCGATATATCGTACTGGAAGCTACTTATATAAAAGAAATGCTCCAGATTTGTATAAAAAATGGTAGTCCAGAGAAATTAAAAAAAGACAGCAGCGGACGATACCTTACCACAAAGAAGGATACCGGCTGTCACGGAATTGGTCTTGCCTCGGTAGAACAGGCACTGGCTGATTATGATGGAGAACTGTTCACCCAGTATGAGAATGGAGAATTTCGGGCATCTGCGGTGTTGTATAGTAATTCCATAGAGGAAAAATGACCTGCATTTTCCTATTTTCTACAACTACCCGTTTTTCCTCTTTCTTTGTTTTATACTATAAGATTATTAAAGGAGACCTCTGTTATGGAACATTTATCTATTGTATTAACGAACTATATCTTTAAAAAGGGACTTATTGATAAAAAAAATTACGAAATATACCAATATGGTTTTCAATGCTTTTTAGAAGTTTCTGCCAGCACAATTTGCAGTATTGTGATTGCCTTGTTGCTGCATATGTTTTCCGAATGCCTGTTTTTCTTCCTATTGTTTATTCCAATGCGTTCATTCAGCGGCGGCTTGCATTTAAAAACCTATTTTTCCTGTTTTATCGGCTCCTGCTTGATACTAACTACTACCCTGCTTATTGTGAAATACCTTACTATCTCGATTCCTATTTCCTTTATGCTGTACGTGTTTTGTGCCATTATAATTTTAATCATAGGACCTGTAGATCATCCAAACAGGGAAGTTGACTCACAGGAAAACCGTATTTTTATCCGAAGAACACATTTCACCTTATTATTCAGTTTTCTGCTTGCAGTTATTTTCGCCATAACCAGAAATACAAGATATTTGTTTCTTCAGGCAATTGTATTTGCTTTTATATGTATAACCTCTTTTATCGGACACATTGCTTATAAACAGTCTTAATTTTCCACCTGTAAAGCAATATGGATTTTATTCTGAAGGATTTGTATACTTTGTCTGTATTCTTTCTGAAGCAAGTCTGGGATTTTATTGTCAAGATTACAAATATTTTCGAAATCTTGACAGCCTAACAGCTTTCTATTCTTATAAAACCATTGCCAGCGCCAATTACGCAGCAAACTGTCCGCCATTTCTTCCGGAGAATGAAAAACCTCATCAATTTTCATTGAGTTGTTCTGTGTACTATCTCTTTCATACAATCCGAGTACAGATACATAGCCCACTTGGTACATATAGGCAATATGATAATCCCTTGATTGCTCAAGTGTCTCTGAAAAAACAGCTATCAACTCCTCGTATTTGTCCATCTAATAATCTCTCCTCAAAATCACACCACTGCATAAAGGTTATAATGGTTACTATTTTTCTTATGTTAAAACTTATCATAACACTTATTTCTTCTGTCAACTATTATAACATCAAATATTACCAAAATTCATTTTCTCTGTCTTAATCCTTAAAGTGAAAAGTTCCCTGCATAGGTCACAGTGAACCATACCATAGTCACCCGTCCTACGCAGTACCCCCTTTGTGCTTACCTTATAATTTCAAACAGCAGACTGCTTCTGCCACCATTATCACGCCAGCGCTGTTTCTTGCGTATAAATCCATTCTCCTCCAAATCGCTGATGGCACGTTTTACGGTACTGACAGACAAATGCAGTTCTCTGGCAATGGTACCGATTGCCGGGTAGCAGGTGCCTTCCTTATTCGCACGATCCTTTAAGTACAAATATACCGCCACAGCCCTATGGGGCAGTTCTGTTTCATATATTTCTTTTTTGCTCAACTAATCACCTAATCCTCTGTTCTAAGAGCCTGTCTTACCTTTGTCACCGTTTCATTCATCTGAGACTGCAGCATACCACCGCTTCTGGACGCAGTGCCCTGTTCCGTACTTTCCGGTTCCTCATCCACACAACACATATATCTGCGGATAATCTCTTCTTCAATCTCCTGCTTGTCTGCATAGGCTACCTTTCTTGCTGACTTTTCCTCAATCTCGTATGGTTCCTCGAAGATAATCCCCCACTTTAGGAACAGTTTCAGCTTGGTCCTCATGGGATGGCTGCCTGTCTTGGACACGATAAAGTTTCCTTTTGGCAGGGACTTTAATTCATCAGGTGTCATTAATGGTCTTTGTATCATCTGGAGGGACTGACTCGGATCATTCTTTCCCCTGCTGATGGAGCCGGACATGACCGTCTTGTTTCCAAGGCTCTTGGACAGTACCTCTGCGGATTCCGAGTTTGGTGCAAATCCACCGAAGATGGTATCCTGGCAGTTATCGATGATAATCTCTGCCCCTTCTTTTCCGTAGTTCTTATTAAGCTGTGCAAAGGACTGTATCATGGGTACGATACTTACCCTTCTGGAACGGGATGCAGAGAACATCATCTCCGCACTCTCAATCTTTGGTATGGTTCCGACCTCATCCCAATAGAAAACCACACGGTTATCCAGCTTTCCTCCATTCTCATCTGCCACCACAAGGATTTCCCTATAGAGTTGCTGCAAAATCAGAGAGATAATAAAATACTTGGTGTTGTCTTCTTCCGGCATCACTAAAAATACCGCTGTCTTCTGCTTACAAAACATTTCAGCATCAATAGCGGTATCAAAGCACAGTATCTGCTCCAGTTCAGAATCGAGGAAAGAATTTAATCTGGAGAGTGCTGTGGAAAGAACAGACTGCATGGACTGCTCTGCGGTATTTAAAGCTGCCCCGGCAAACCATTTTGCCTTATGGGTATCGGGAAGCTTGGCCATAAGCAACTGGAACTGATTTCTTCCTTTTACCTTGGATGGCGCCAGCAAATCCTGAATCAGTTTAAACACACTGATGATATGTCTTTTCTCCTTGGGGCAGAATTCTGCAATTAACAGAATGACTGCGGTCAGCACACCTTCGGCGGCATCGTAGAAGAATGCGTTTTGTCCGTAGCTGGCACTGTCTGCTCCCCCGGAGGATATGATTGTCTTGGCAGTAATCTTCGCATACTTTTCTGCCTTTGCCTTTGCACTTAAGTTATTATGATCTGCCAGATACTCATCCATGTACTTGTTTACCAAGTGGAGCATATTATCGCCATCACTTCTGGTAGGATTTCTTAAGTCAATAACTGCGGTATGGTATCCGTAGTATTTCTTGGCGATGCCTGCATAGTTTCGGTAAAGGTCACCCTTGGTATCCGTAGTCAGAAAACTCATCCCGCAGGCACAGGCATATTCAATGTTTGGATAGAGAAAGTGCGCTGTCTTACCCACACCTGCTGCTCCAATCATCAGACAATGCACATCCCCGGTATCCACAAGGGCATATAACTTTCCTGCCCTTTCAATGCTCCCCAGCACAAGTCCCTGTGCGGTAGGCAGATTCTCTCCTTTTCTCCACTTTTCCGGCTCATAGGCTACCTCCACATAGGTTTCCTCGATTTCCTTCTTGGTAGCAAACCGGGCGGTACCATGCTGACCATCTCCTACGGTCTTACTTTTAATTCCATTAAGCGTATAATAATGTGCCAGCAGGGAAAGTCCTCCAATCACAGAAAACATAATTACCCCTGACACCAACAATATTACGACTGGCTGCATTCCATCCTCATCTCCTTTCTCTGTATGGGTTCCTCATATTCTGTTGCAACAAAAATATGAGCCTTGATACACTCCATCGTCAGGCTCATACATTTCTTCACAAATTCTTCTTTATTCTCTTTTAAGGACAAATCCTCTTTGTCAAATACCTCCATCAGTTCCTCAAAGGCTTTCTGCATGTTCCGAAGCCTTGTATTGTAGTTCCCCTTATCCCTATGTGGTCGGTATCGCTTATGCAGGTTATCCAGTATTTCATCTGCACTTGTTTCCCTGCCAAGTTCCCTGCCTGTTTTCTCCATGCATCGAACCAGCACCCCGGTTAAAAGCATTCCCCCGCCGTCGAAAGCATCCTCCAGATGTTCTTTTCCGTTTCCTTTCTTCAGTGCATTGTAAATGTCCTGATAATACCGGCACACGCTTTCCTTGGTGGCATACTTCATATCCACACTGTCTGTGACCTGCTTTAGTATTTCCATCCACGCATCGCATTCCAGAATCTTTGGATGCTCCTGTGCCGGAATTACTTCTTCCCCATGCAGGAGTTTTAAATCTTCATTCCAGTCCTTGCAGGAGGATTTTAAATTCTTAATCTGTCTGTACCCATTCTGCACCAGAATCTCTGCCAGTCTTCCACAGGCTTCTATGCCTGCCGGATCATGGTCCAGGCACAGCACAACCGTATCCAGATTTGAGTAATCTTTTAACATCTGCAGCATGGCATGTTCTGAAACTCCATTTAAAACGATATAACTGTTCTTCTGCCAGTTTTTTGGGTACAAGGTCAGAAAGGATAAAAAATCAATCGGTGCCTCAAACACATACAGCTTATTTCCGGAACCTGCATAACCGAATCCGTAGGAAGAATCAGAACCATCTTCGTTCATGCGGAAGCTCCTGCCATCCGAGCAGGTTCCCTTTTTATGTATGTGGCGTGCATTCCCTTCCTTATCCACTCCGACAAATACAGCGTTGTGATGCCCTGCTGATTCATACAGGATTCCCTGTCTGGCAAAAAAGGACAACACCTCCCTGCTGATATGCCTTTTCTGCATCAGATAGGCATATACTCTTTTCATGGTATCGTTCTTTTCCGGCGGTATTAATACTTTCGGTTCTTTTTCTTCTGTGGTTTTCTCTTCCTTGGGACGTACTGATTTCTTGCCTGTTGTTTCCCTCGGCGGACTTCCTCCATGAATGACCTGTCCGGTTTCCCCATCTAACAAATAGGTAACTGCCTCCGGATAAGACATCCCAAAGAACTCCTGCATGAAATCAATAGCATGGCTTCCCATCTGCTGACTGTGTCTGTACCAGCGGTTTCCACGGAACGTCACACTACCATGCCGCTTCCATCTCCATTCATTTCCGGAGCGTTCCACTTCTTCATGCTCCCGTTTCAAAATATCCATGATGGGTACTGCATTGGCTCTTTCCTTCTGCTCCTCTGTAAAATAAATAAAATCTCCCAATCTGCTCCTCCTTTACTGTGTCTGTACCATTTCTTCCCTGTCATCTCTTGCATGACCTTGTGCGATTTTCTTTTGTCTTATCTTTCTAGCCAGCTTACGATCCATTCCAGTTCGTCTGTCTCCTTTCTTTCCGGAAACATCGTCCTTTAGTATATTTTCCAGATGATGCATGAGTCTGGTTGCCATTAGTAGTAAATCCGGATGGGGCATATCATTCCAGTGTTCCAGAAAATAAACAGCGTACACATTTCCCTGCTCCGCTGCCAATCTGAAATATTCGTATGCTTTTTCCTTATCCTGCTCTACCTCTTTTCCCATCATATACACCTTGCCAAGGACATACTGTGCATACTGATTTCCCACGCCGGCTGACTCTTCCAGATACCGTATGGCAAGTTCTACATTTTTTGCCACCTCCTCCCCTGCAAGATATAACTTCCCAAGCCGGTATAATGCAAATTCATTTTTCTGATTTGCTGCCAGTTTTAGATAATGGACTGCCCTGCCGATGTTCTTATACTCATCCGACAGATACAATCTGCCCAACTTGTACCACGCATAGACATTATCTGCATCTGCTGCTCTGTGTAAATGATAGAATGCCTTTTCCATATCCTTTGCTGTCAGTTCCCCATCCGCATACAGTTTTCCAAGGGCATAATCAGCAAAAGAATTGCCCTGCTCGGAAGCTGCTGTCAGCCATTTAAATGCCTGTCTAATTTTTTCATAGTCCGGTATTTCTTCCGGGTTCGTTTTTCGTTTCTCCGTTTCCTGACGGATGTACAGCTTTGCCAATTGATAGGCTGCATGGGTATTTCCATAATCCGCAGACTTACGGAGATACTTTTCGGCTTCCTTTTCATCTGCTTCAGTACCAACTCCTTGCAAATACATGGTTCCAATTCGGTACCATAAGGTATCATCCCTGGACTTCTTTTCCAGATTTAAGAAACCAAGAAACGCTACCCGGTAGCACTTCCCCGCCAGATCCGTATCCCTCTCGCTTCCTCTTCCAGCTTCATACAGTTTTCCCAATTCAAAGGATGCGTAAGGATTGCCCTTTTTATGGGAACGCTGAAACAACTGACAGGCTTTCTCTTCGTCCTGCTCCACACCTTTGCCATGCAGATACAACATGCCAAGGGAATATAAGGCGTACTTATGCTCTTTACTTGATGCCATCCCAAACCACTTGGCTGCCTCCGGCAGATTCTCCTCAGTTCCCAAGCCATACTGATACATTTTTCCGATACGGTATTCCAGATAAGTGTTTTCTTTTCTGCCTTCCACGATAAGCATTGCCTTTAGGGACTTTTCATACCACTCCTGTGCTTTCGCCTTGTCTGCTTCCACAAAAATGCCCTGTGCATACATCTTACCCATGTCTGCCATTGCATAGGCATTTCCCTGCTCTGCCTCCTCTTTCATGATTTCATAGGCAGCCTCCTCATCCGGCTCCATCTCCGATGTGCCATACAGATATTCCCTCGCTTCTTTATAAGCATCCGTCCACTTGGCATAAAACTCCTGACTGTCCGGTTCTTCCGTTTCCGGCTCCGCATCAGAATAATCTGCTGGAACTTCCGCCATATCTTCTGACACTTCAGAATCATCTGCATCCATTTCTTCCCTTTCGGTTTCCAAATCTTCCAGTCCCTCGTCCTCTGTATAAAGATACCCTTCTCCGTATCGGACTGCTTCCCTGATGACCATGTTTTGTTGCTTTTAATTCCTTCTGCTCTGACAACGGAAGCTGCTCTGCATCTGCATCCTTGTAATAATGCAGTATCTCACTTTTGCTCTCTAGCCATTGTTTGTAGCACTCTGCCACTTTCTCTTCCTTTGCCAGTTCATCCACAATACCATTGACGATTGCCTTTACATCTGCTTTCAGATATCCGTATACCTTCTTGCCTCCGGTATTCATTAACCGCTTGGATAACAACTGCATCTGTTCTGCAATTTTTTCATGGTGACAGATACCACTTTGCATTTCTTGCAATAAAAAAAGCAGACTTTTATTTGCCTGCTCTTTCAACTGTTCCCTTTGCTGTGTTCTCTTTTCATAAATACTCATAAACTCCTGACGGAAAATGTCATGGGCATAGGTAGACCTCATGGTGTCGATACCTTTTGGCGATAGATAACCTTCCGATGGATTTGTGGAGTATACCACCAGATGTACATGAGGGTGATGGGACTCATTATGGAATGCTGCATACCATTTGAGGTTTCTGCTATCTATCTTATAGTTTTCACACAAAAGTTCCACCCTGCTCCGTAAAAGTGCCTGCCACTGTGCGGCACTGTCATACCCAAGCCTTTCTGCATCCTCTCTCCGCAAGCTGATAACATTTGTCCATATCACTCCCGGATGATTTGCCGCCTCCTCTGCCACACGGGACAGCACAACAGACTCCCCCTCATTAGAAAACAGACCATGCGTACCGATTTTTTCTACTCTTGGTCTGTTTGCAAGATAATCTATATAGTTTTTCTTCTTGGCTATGATATCAAGGTTGTTTTCCAATGCCTGTGTGATAAACTCTGTCGCATTCTCCCTTGTTGGCCTCTGGAGATAATCATAATACTCATGCATACGGTCTGCATCCTCTATCTTTGACAGGATGTCTGCGATCAGTTCCTTTTGCTTAACCGTAACCGGAAGCAGACCGCAGGTATTATCTATCTTCTCCACACCTTCACGGGTACTGATATAATTCATGTAATTGGCAAGATGTGAAGGAGGGGCATTTTTGAGATAGTTGCAACGTAAGATTAGTTTGGGCATAGTCCCTCCGCTCTATTTTTCTCACACATAATTGTATTGATTTTTCTTCAATTTATCTTTATATCTCGGAATACTTTTCTTGGTATCGTCCTCTGACACAAATATCCGATGAGCTTTTACTTATATGCCACCACCTGTATCCTTAAACTTTACAAGTCATAATCCACCAAAATATTTTACCATAATCTCTCATATATTAGATTTATTCACTACTTCATGTTATATAGGCTACGCAAATTCATATTGACCTACAAAAGCAAATCTAAATCCGAATCATATTTAAATGTATCAACACTGCTATCTAATACTTTATGTGCCTTAACAATAAAATTTCCACTATATTTTCTAGCAAATTCTCTTCCTACATCAAGTAAATATTCATCATTAGGTTCTGAATCAACAATAGATAAAAGTTGACATGCAGCTTTTGTGAGACTATAGCCACTGTACTTATAGCTGAACAGTCCTCCATCTGAATTTTTTAGTTTTAATATAAGTAAAATATTTTCGCTCCATATACCACAAGGATTGCTATCTAGGCTAATGCGATTATCATTACGAAGCGAATTAAGAATTCCACATTCTTCTAATGTAATTATATCTGCTTTTGTCAAACCATATTTTTCGTTGACATTTACGCCTAAATCATTATCCGTTGAGAGAAGAAATTTTATACCGCTCGAATCTGTTAACACAAAATGAGCCATTTGCTGAAACAAAGAAGCCTCATGCTGATTCATATTTTTTAATGTTTCTATTGCTCTAAGAGAAAAAGAACCTACATTTTCAATCTCATTTGACAATATTTTTGCCCACAATCTCTGCATTTTCTCACTACTAACATTGCCCGCAGTATCAAAAAATCTCATAAACCAGTCAAAGTCGAAGAATTTTGATTCCTCCTCTTGCTTCTCCTGATGATATTCATCCGCAATTTTAGCAATTTTCAAAAAGTTTTGACACTTATAAAGTTCAAAGTATGTTATTTTTCCATTTTCCAAAAGATCATCTAATGCTTCACTATATTTTCCTGCCTTCATTTTTTCAAACTCAGATATATTTGTATTTTTACGCAAAAAGAGTGTTGTAAGAACAGCACTAACTACACCTTGAATTGTTGGCTGAAATTGAACAATATTATTTCCTATGGTTTCAACTAATGACGTAATATCCATATAGCATCTGACTCCTTTCGCTTACATTACAAACTTAACCCTAAGCCATTTTCTATACTATCTATAATATACTTCTCCAAACATCTGTGTCAATAAATCTACTTACTATTCATTTTGAAAACGGTATGCATCCTCAAAAGTTACAGCACCATTAATTCTTTTTACTTCATCCGTACACTTTGCTTGCAGCTTCCTTAATGCCTCTTCATCCACTCCATGACTATACGCAATCACATGAGACAGCTTAGAGGTTTCCACCGCCAGCTTATACATCACACGAGCCATTCGGTTCTCGCTATCCTTCACTGTGGAATGCATCACTGAGGAGATAGTGGAAAGCATATAGTTTTCGATTTTCTCTGATGTCAGATAGCCGATATAAAATTTCAATGCCTGATTCAAAAATTCATTCCTTGATTTCACATCTGCCTGCTCCAATAATCCGTCTATCTGCTCCAGCAAGTCTTCCTCAATATAAAATCCCTTCCTTACTTTTCCTTCGCCTGCCACTCTCATCCTCCTTCTCTACTACTCCTCGCAGATGTCTACGATATGGTCACATAATTTCTGCGGTATCACACTTCTTTCTCTGGCTCCTTTTAATCCCTGCGTCCCAGTCTTGCTTCCTCTTGGAGCTGCCACGTGACACGAATCTCCGTTATGACACATCGGCAAGAACTTCGGATCGGGATGATTCGTCCAAATGTCAGTCGGCTTCATCCGGTTGTCACCGTACTGGCAATATGTCACGGTGTATCTTGGCAGACCTTTCATCCATTCCATCTTCCGCATACCGCCTCTGGGATTTTCAATAAAATAATACCTTGGCTGTAACTCTTCAATGAGTTTCAGCACATGCTGGTCCACCATATCACAAAATTTTGCATAGGTACTGACCGGCTCCAGACTTCCGGTATCCGGATTTTTTCTTCTGTGATGACTGATTGCAGCAATACTGAATGTGGAGCAGTCGGACTTGCCCAGATAACATCCGGCTTTCCAAAAAGTCTTATGATATCCTCTGCGGTTACCTTATTAATGTCCTCATACAAATCAATGTTCTCAAAGTCCTTGGACCACTCCACACTGAATACTTCATGCCCTCTACTCTCAAAGGCTTTCCCGATACTCCGTGTTCCTGCAAATAATTCCAAAACTTTCATAGTCCCATACCGGTAGTGGTGCGCACCTTACCCCACGGGACTACTCAATTCCTTTCCTTTTTTCTTCTGCCTGCAAGCATTTTTGCGGAAGGCATAAATTTAAGTTCCTTCAATGCCTTTCAATTCTTGAAAATAATAAAAATTAGCATAACTTCTTCCAAATCTTCAAAAAAGTTATGCCATACCACAAATCCCCCAACGGCTCTGCCGGTGGGTGTTTCACGGGTTAGGCCGCCCTGAAGCGGCATAACCCCTTTAACCTGCACTATTTTCGACCCTAGTTTTACAGCCCTAAATTCCCCGGTTTTGAGGTTCCAAAATGCTCATTAAAGCTGCCATTCCCGGCGGTTTCCGTTATTTTTCTCCAAATTGGCTCACACAGGGCAGAATGAATGCTTATCGGTCACTTTATCTACTTTTGCCAAACGAAGGCACAAATCGGCTCACGAACGCTCACAGGGGGGATTTGCTTTTCCTTCTCCCTGCTTTCCAACCGCCACTCTTCTGCCATTACTCATTCTGCGCAGACATTCCGGCAGATGCTCCAGTGCCTCTCGCAGTATTTTTATTGCTTTTCTTGATGGCTGCCGGAACATCTCCCCTGCTGTCAATGTATTCTCTTACGGCCTGGGGAACATATTTTTCATACATTTTCCCAGCACTTCGTTCAATTCAGACTCAAAGTCTGCATCCTTTCTTTCCCATGTACTGCTTGATCGCATTCAGCTTTTCCTCTTCATACTTGATGGTTACCACTGCCTGTTTCATGTTCATCTACCTCCGTATTTCCAAATAATTTTTATATCTTTTTCTGCAACACACAGCTTGGAAAGACCTCCTGCTGTATCACATTTCCTGTATCATCCCATTGGTTTCGTTCTGACTCTGGGACTCCAGATAATTCATCCACGAATCTTTTTCTACACCAAACAGACCATCATGAGAAAGGATTTCATCTTTGTTTCCAACGTAGCTTCGGCTCCGTCATTGTACAGCTTATGTAATACCAGTTCTGTATCCAGCAGTTCTAATGCCCTTTCCTTCGTAAGCGGAAGCATGCCATCCCATGTATATCCATAGGCATGCATCTCTTCCATACTTACCTTGTCAGGCATCAAAAATTCTTCCTGTGATGCCACCACACGGGATAAGGTCTGCGTATCCCTGCTGTACTGATATACTTCGTCCGATAAAATTTCAGTCGGGAGCAGTTGTGTACGGTTCACCTCTTTTACCATTTCACGCAGCGTATCAAAGTCTGTATCTTTTCCCCTTCTTTAACAAAATACTTTCATGGATAGAGGATGGTAAAACAACCATGTCCCCGCCAATCTCTTCTGCTATCCTGCTCATGACTTCCTTGTCGAACATATAAGCAGCGCCATAGTGTTTATCCTTATTAGTGAGGACATACATCTCAATAAGTTCTGCACCTTCCGGTATTTCATTATAGCCAAGGGAACGTAATATATTGCTCATGGAAGCAAACTCCGGCGGAAAATAGTTATGCATATTGTCCCACGCTACTTCCTTTAATGTTTTTTCATCGATTCCCCACATTTCCAAATGGTTATTATGAATTAATACACTTCCCTTTTCTCCATTGGGAAGCTCCATATTGACTCTGTAAAGAAGTGCCAGATCTTCTCTCAGTTCATGCGGTACCTTCTCCAGTAATTCCTGATTCATCCCGGCATTCTGTACCACAACAAAAATGCTGTTCTTTACCTTATCATACTGAAAACTTTCGACAGGAAATTCGCTTACCTGCTCCATACTTTTCATGTACATGTCTGCTATTTTCTGTAAAATGTCATCCATCCTGACTCCATCTGTATAGGCCTGATAGTATGGCTCCAGATAAATGACAGGTACAATATTGCTGTCTCCCTTGATGGAAAGTGCATCCAAAACCACATCATTGTTCTTTCTCTGCTTCGTAATACCAATCTCATGCACACTATAATCCTGTGGCAAAAACTCTTTGATATGGTCTGCCACATACTGTTTAAAGCCTTCATAATTCATAAGTTTCTTACCTCCTGTTCTCTACATGCTCATGGACATACCGCCAGTCTGCTCCTGTTCCGGTTCCTGCTCTTCTGTCTCCGAATCCTGTTCTGCTCCGTTATTTTCCTGCTCTAAAACAGTCTCTCTTGCGGTCTGCTGTCTGGTGCTTCTTCTTCCCTGTCCTCTCCATGTCTTGCATTTCCGGCTTCATTCTGGGCAGGCTCCTCCGTCTGGGGAGTCATCTTGCTTTCCACAAATTTTCTGACCTGCTGGGGCACACTTTTCTCATAGGTCTTATCCAGATGCTCCCTTAACACCTTCTCTACAGTGGTATCATTCTCCTTTAAGAAAAACTCCAGTGCCTCCATTTTTGCTTCGGGAAACCCGATCTTGATTTCTCTCTCTGCCATTTCTCTCCTCCCATCTTCATCTGCATGACATCCGTCTGCGTTTCCTGCATGTCCTGATACTGTCTGATGATTTCCTGTGCGAACGGCACAAAAGCGGAATATCTTGCATAAGCCGAACCCTCACTTTCCACCAGCACACCCTCATCCATGCCCTCTCCGGCTACCAGAAGACAGTGCCATACACCATCCTTTTCATACATCAAATCCACGTTCTCTTTGATAAAATCATGCTCCTTCATGAGATGCTGTGTGAAGTATGCGTACTGTTCGGACGGCAAGGTGACCTTGCCTTTCCACCTGAAATTCTTTAGTATCTATCTCAGGCTCCTTTCTCATAAAAACTGCTCTCACGTTCCCTCCTTTCCGCAGGAGAAGTTTTCTCCTGCAAAGCAAAACAGATGCCTTTGGCATCACAAAAACTACTGTGGTCTGCCATACAACACCTGTTTATCACTGTCAAATAAATTCCGATGTACTACTTTTCCCTTGGAATAGGATGCATCCACCACCATTCCATTTCCTGCATAAACACCCACATGGGTGTGTCATAAATCTCCCGTTTGGCTTATGGCTCCAGAACACAAGGTCCCCGGCTGCAAATCCTCCTTTGCAATCGTAAGGTTATGTTCCACCATGTACCTTCCCTGCTCTGCCGCAGTTCCGGGTATGGTGATTCCAGCCTGTCTGTAACACCACATGGTCAGATAGCTGCAGTCCGTATAATTTCCTTTGCCACGATAGGTCTGGGAATAGGGATGCCCCAGCCTTGACAGGGCAAGCTCCACTACCTTTCCTCCCACCTCGCTTGCAGGCAGATCATAATAAGTAACATCGCCACCGCCATGCCAGTTGCTCCAGTCTTCAAAGTCATCCTTCCATCGGTGCGGTGGTATTGTATTTTGCCAGATACCACATTCACAGCATTAGACTGCTGCTCATACGTGAGGGACGTTCCATAATCCCTGCTAATCTTTTCAAACAGCTCTACCTTATCCGTGACCGCCACTGCCACCACATAGGTTTCTTCACTCTCACTGCCATCCGGGTTTTCTATGGTTCTAGTGCGTTCTTCATAATTCACAAAGCACTCCGCAAACCGCTGGTAATCAGAGGCATCCAGCCGGACCCTGTCGGCGCCGAAATACAGAGAATAGAACACGGCTTTGACCAGATAACGGTCTGTAAGCTCTCCTTCTGTCATGCTGTCGATTTCTCCAAGAACCGTATCCAGTTCCCCGAAGCTTTCCTGCATCTGGCCGATATATTCCCGGTAGTCAGCAGACATACCGGAGGGAATGTTTCCTCCTTCAAATGCCAGACGGACAGCAGACCGGTTATGATCTGCCCGCCAGATGCGATGCTTAAGATGCACGATAATCAGGATAAACGGCAGACACAAAGCGGCAATTACGGAAGCGATTCCAGTCCAGACCTTTTTATTGGTACCCACTGCGGCTTTGGCAATCATTGCAGCAGTTGTTGGTTCCATGGGTTCACCTCCATTCCCTCACAAAGAGGTTCTCTTTCTGCCAGTTCCTTGCAATGGGATACACTCTCAAGCAGACGGTTTACATCAAAGCCTGCCTCCAGATATCCGGTTGTGATGGTTTCCAGATAGGGTACCGATGGCATTCCGATTTCATGTCCCTCATTCATGGTATAAGCCATGATGGATTCTGAGCCTTCTTCTGTCTGCACTTCCAGATTCACCTTGCCATAAAGCCTCGGATATCCTTCGTAAATATCCAGATTTCTTTCATCCTCCGGTCCAATCCTCCCAGATAAGAACAGGAACACCGGCTCCCTTCTTTGGTTCCACCGTTGCCACTGCCGACTCCCGATATCCGGAACAGTAACTCATGATCCCTGATTTCTCCCGCTCCGATTACCTTTGCCGTGGGACATCTTCTTGCCATCTGCTCCAGATTCAGATTGGAGCCGTAAGCGATATATTTCTTTCTCTTTTCCATTTCTCTCTGCCTTTCTTAAAATCTCTGATTGTTTACATGGTCATATGCATTCCCTGTGACTCTTCTTCTAGCCGGAGGTTCTCTGCCTCCGCTGTCTGATTTGACTCTTCTTTTTCTTTTGCTTTCAGCTTTCCTTTTGTCTCTGCCTGTTCCGGGTTCTTCCATGCAATCCCGCCCTCAAGATTCTCCAACAGGAACTTACGGGCGGTCTTAAATTCATCCCCGATCATTCCCAGACGGAGAAGCCATGTGCGGAAGGTATATTTCTCGTTGGTGCTGGTTGTCTTGATACGGCTGGCACTGCTCTGGTTTAACGCCTGTGCAGAGATGGCAAGGCAGAGCTGTATATAGGTCTTGATTTTTCCTGCGTGGGTAGTGGAATTAAAGAGCCTAAACTCAATGGTTCCCTTCTGGAACACTGTGCAGGTTCAGACAGTGGTATCTGCTCTCATGGTAATGCCTGTTTCTGCCATCCCTTCCCCGGTACCAGATGTTGCTGACTTCCTCTATGGACTTTGGTTTTTTCTGGTTCAGTTCCTGCAAAACTTTCCTCCACTTTTGCAGTATCTGTGTCCCTCTCCACATCTACCTGCAATGCTTTATAAATCAGATCCTCCTTGCAGTACATGATGTTTGTAATGTTGCGGAGTGTTCTTGCCGTATAGGGTGCTGCATTCACATGAACATGGATACCGGCATTTTCCCCGGCTATGGCTCCTGCGTGTCTTAACTGCCGTACCAGTTCCTGAATCGTTGGGATATCTGCATACTCACAGATGGGGGATACAAATTCCACCTTGTACTCATCACCGGCAGAACCGCCGCCCTTTTTCACTGCAACAATACTGGAGTCATACATGACCTTCCACTTTCTTCCCTGTTCGTCCCTGACACTGTATTCCTCATAATAGCCGCCATCGTAATGGGGTTCCTGCCCCAGATACCCAATTACCTCTGCCGCCCTTTTTCTGGTAAGACCGGTCAGTTCTATTTCAATCCCGAATTTCTGCTCCCGTAAATCCATCGGCATTCCCGCTTAGCGGCCTCCTGCATTACCAAACAGCTTCTCCTTATATTCCGGTGCATGGACCATCAGGTTGTATCTTTCGTTGCCGCACTTATAGAGGCACACACCTCTCTGGGGATAACGGATCAGGTTGTACTCACTCTTCTCAAGCTGCAGGGTATCGATGTAAAATCTGGCATCGATATTTCCGGCATTGAATAAAAAGGCATGTGTCGGAATGGAAAACAGCGGTTTTGTATATTCTCTGATACCGTCAATATTAAAGTCCTCCAGATTCTGGCTGGCGAGAATGACTGCACTTTCCTTTTTACGGACACGTTTCATGAAGTTGCGGATGTATTCCACCGCTGTCAGGTTGGTCAAGAACAGATAAAACTCATCGATGCTGGCGGCAGTATATCCATTGGTAAGCAGTTCATTGGACATGTAGGAAAGAATGTTAAACAGCATGGCATCCTTCACATTTTTGCTCGCCTGAAGCAATCCCTTGACACCGAATGTCAGGGCTGCTGTCCGTGATGTTGGTATGTCCGTCAAAATTTGGACTCCGCTCCTTTACACATGGAGTGAAGTCCTAAACAGATCTCCTGCAAAGCTCTGCGGTATACAGTTCTTTCTTCTTGGCATCGTAGTGCCTGTATTCCTCTTCCATCAGATCATAAAGATCTGAAAGGATGG